>Ga0068714_10004954_pt1 | contig 14489 bp, 15 predicted proteins | sample MTBNYHSulfiMetaG_FD_62988 | JGI IMG/M metagenome (GOLD analysis project Ga0068714, IMG submission 62988) | Enrichment culture microbial communities from rom New York Harbor, USA that are MTBE-degrading - MTBE-NYH (New York Harbor Sulfidogenic)... | ecosystem: Environmental > Aquatic > Marine >... | reverse complement strand
TCAAGAAATAAATGCAAATTACATGGGTACAAAATAAAGCCCTCTAAAACGTCAATATGCTTTACTTCCAATATGTTATGGCAATTTTGAGGGCTATTTTTCTAGGAACTTCCGCTTAGAGAAAAGGAATCACCGCGAAGCCGATAATAACCGGGCGGGTTCCGGAGAAACAGTTGCCGACAAAGGCCCGTATTAGAACGAGAGGATTCTTTATGAAGATCAAGAACGGAGCGCAATACATCGACAGCCTCAGGAAGCTGCATCCGAGGATCTATTACAAAGGAAAGAAAATAGATGATGTAACCCGCCATCCGGCAACCGCCCCCCATGTCCGCGCTGCCGCCATGACCTATGCCCTGGCCGCCAAGAAGGAGTACCGCGACCTGGCGACTGCCACCTCACACTTGACGGGGCACACCATCAGCCGATTCACCCACGTGCACCAGAACGTGGAGGACCTCATCAAGAAGATCAAGCTCCTGCGGTTGCTCGGCCAGAAGACCGGCACCTGTTTTCAGCGCTGCGTGGGGCACGACGGGATCAACGCGACCTACTCGGTGGCTTACGAGATCGACCGGAAGCACGGGACGGATTATTTTGAGAGGTTCAAGAAGTGGCTGACCTATATCCAGGACGAGAACCTCATGGTGGTGGGAGCCATGACGGACCCCAAGGGCGACCGCTCCCGGGGGCCGGCGGAACAGGCGGATCCCGATCAGTATGTGCACGTGGTCAAAAGACGGGAGGACGGCGTCGTGATCCGGGGAGCCAAGCTGCACATGACGGGCGGGGTCAACTCCCACGAGATCCTGGTCATGCCAACCACAGCCATGGACGAGAAATCCGGGGACTACGCCGTTGTCTGCGCGGTTCCCGTGAATGCCCCGGGGGTCACCATGATCTTCGGTCGCCAGGCCAGTGACGATCGCCGGGACAGGGGGGAGCGGATCGACGTGGGGAAGCCCAGGTTCGGCTCCGTGGGAGGGGAAGCGGTCATCGCTTTCGAGGACGTGTTTGTTCCGAAAGAACGGGTGTTCATGGACGGGGAAAGCGCGTTCACGGGCCCTCTGGTCTACCGGTTCGCCGCCCACCATCGCGCGAATTACGGCGCTTGCAAGACCGGTCTCATCGATATTCTCATCGGAGCAGTGGGATACCTTACGGAGGTGCAAGGCACGGCAAAAGGCTCCCATGTGAGGGAAAAAATCACCGAAATGACGCACCTGAGCGAGACGCTTTACAGCTCTTCGATTGCGTGCTCTGCGGAAGGCTGGCCGACGCCGTCCGGCGCCTACATGGTAGACACAATGTTGGCCAATGTGTGCAAACAGAACGTGACCAGGTTTCATTTCGAAATCGCCCGCCTTGCCCTGGATCTTGCAGGAGGGTTCATTGCCACCCTTCCGAGTCAGTATGACCTGGAAAGTGAAGATGTGGGCTACCTGGTGCGGAAGTATTTTTCCGGTGTAGCAGGTATTCCCACCGAAGAGCGAATGAAGCTGGCCCGCCTTATCGAAACCATGACGGGCGGCACCACGCTGGTCGAATCCATGCATGGAGCGGGCTCTCCCCAAGCCCAGCGCATCATGATCTATCGGGAAAGCGATGTGGATAATAAGATGAGACTGGCTAAAGCCCTCTTGGGAATTCCTCAGAAGAAAAAGAGGTCGGGGAAATAGCACTTTGGCAGCTTTTCGCCACGAATTTGACTGACGGCTATCCCTCAATCACCCGACTCTCGTGACAGCCTGCAGATCGTAAACATAACCGAATCTATTTAGAGCATCTCACTGTTCTCCTGCAATTAATGTGTAAATCTTTACCACAAAATGGTGTCTCCCTGGCCCCGGATGTGGGAAGACCATTACACACACATTTTTCCCAACCTGACAACATCAATCTATCTATTCGAAATTAAACATATAAAGTTCGATTCTCTCACTGGCACGACCTTCGCAAAAACATATCACCGACAAAGGAATAAGCGGTATTTGATCCGCAATTAAACAGGGAGGTATCCAAGGATGGAAGCGTTAGTGGAGAAAATCGTCAAAGTTGTCAATAGCTGCGTGACGCCTCAACAACTCGAGATTGCAGAGAACTTCGCTGAAAGAGCCAAGCATCAGGTGCATCGGGAGGAGTGGCTAGACATTGCCTCTGTAATCCACAACAAGGCAGGTCAGATTCTGTTCTATGATGCAGAGGACTGGGCGGTTCTTAAGAGAATTTAAGAAACATGGAGAGAGCATCAACATGAAGGCTATATTTATCCTGCTCTTGCCTTTACTCGTCTTTCTGACAGAAGGAATATCAACTGGAGGGGAAGCTTCAAAACAGGCGGTTCAAAACGCGGGTCAGCAGGAAAAAGCCGGCCTGAGCAGATCTTCGCCCAAAGACGGTGAAAACATCGATAAACTTCCTCAAGAGACTGTGGGCACCTCTGCGAAAGAGCTTTCCCGGCCGCCTTCCGCTCCAAAGGGGCTGAAGATCATCCCAAGAAGCAAGTAATTGAAGACGCGGAGGTTTCAGGTCGGAAACAGGTCCTTGCGACGATGGTGCAGGGCCGGGAAGGTCTTCCGAGTCCGGTGAAGGCTTTCCAGGTCGATGTCTGCGACGACTGCGCAAACGCCGTCCGGCGCCTGTGCCAACACCAGCCCCCAGGGATTGACGATCATGCTCCGGCCGAAGCACTGTTTGGAAGGAGGATGAGATCCCCACTGACCCGCGGCGGCGACCCAGCAGAGGTTTTCGACAGCCCTGGCTCGCAGCAGTAATTCCCAGTGGTCGCGTCCGGTCTGCAAGGTGAAGGCAGCAGGCACCACTATGGCGTGGACCCCTTGCTCTGCCAGGCGGCGGAAAAGCTCCGGAAACCTTAGGTCATAGCAGGTGCTCATGCCGAAGGTGAACTCATCGATCTTGAAGGTAGTCAGCGTAGAGCCGGGCGTCAGGGTCTTCGATTCCAGATAGACCGGCCCGCCCGGAATTTCCACGTCGAAAAGGTGGACCTTCCTGTATTTGGCGATGACCTTTCCGGCCGGATCAAGCACCACCCCGGTGTTGTAGACTCGACTGCCTTCTCTTTCCAGGAAGCTTCCCAAATGGACATAAACACCATGCTCCCTGGCTTTCCTGCGAACGAGATCCACACTCGGTGAACCAACTAGTGGTTCCGCGTTTTCAGACCACTGCTCATCAGGACCGAGATAATTGAAATACTCGGGCAGCAGGATCAGCCTGGCCTGTTTTTCAGCCAGCTCGTCTATCAGCCTTTCGGCCGTAGCCAAATTGGCAGCCTTGTCATCCTGGCTGTTCATCTGAGCAAGTCCGATTCTCATGCGGCTATTCACTCGCCTATCCTTATCTTTCTCCCCGCTCATCCTAGCCCAGCCTGCCGCTGTGGGGCAAGGCTGAAATCCGCTTCCTCCGCCGGCCTCTCTTGGAAAAGAGAAACCCGCACAAGATTTGACCCTCTTGACAGAGGTGTAAGGGTGATTATTTTTTAGCGGCATCGGCATAACGAGCTGTTATTGTTGGTCATTTTATGCCTTTTCCGCCAAACCCGCTTTTTTTGGAGTGGGGTGTCGAGTTACGGTGGTTTCCACGCCGCCGTGGTGAAAGGAATCCTTACTTAACATCAACTGATTTTCAAAGGAGGATTGTATCATGATTTTCAGAAGAGTGACAGGTTGGCCCACATGGGGCGGAGGGTGGAATCCCTTTGGGGAGATTGAAAGAATAAGACAAGAGATGAACCGGCTGCAGGACGCCTTTGCAAGGGGTCTGATCGGAGAGCGGGCTGCCGGCGTCTTCCCGATGATGAACGTCACCGAAGACAAGGACAGCTTTTACGTCCGTGCTGAACTGCCGGGCATCAAAGCCGAAGAGCTGAACATCTCAGTGACCGAGGATTCCCTCTCGGTTTCAGGCGAAAGAAAGCTCTTGACCGAGGACCAGAAAGCCACCTACCACAGAAGGGAAAGAGAGGCAGGCAGCTTCAGCAGGATGGTAACCCTGCCCGCATCGATCGATCCGGGTAAAGTTGAAGCTCGCTGCGCTGACGGGATCCTGACCGTCGTCTTGCCCAAAGCAGAAATTGCGAAGCCGAAACAGATCCCTGTTAAGGCGTCGTGAAACGATGAAAGGAGGTTATTTAAGATGACAGACGGTGAAAAGAAATCCCTGCAGGCTCGGGAAAAGGCAGAGGTTGCGACTCCGGCCGAACAGTTCAAAGCCGGACCGGTGTTTTCTCCTGCGATCGACATATTCGAGACGGACAAGGAGATCACCTTACTCGCCGATATGCCCGGTGTGAAGGCGAAAAGCCTGAGCATTGATCTGAAAGAAAGTGTTCTTACTCTGAGCGGGGAAGTGGAGTCGCCTGAAGGCCCAGATGAAGTGGATGTTTTGAGGGAGTATCGTACAGGCAGGTATTTCAGGGAATTCACTCTTTCGCAGCTGATCGATCAGGCAAAGATCGATGCGGAGTTAAGGGACGGCGTCCTCCACCTGAAGCTGCCCAAAGTGGAGAAGGCTACACCAAGGAAGATCGCAGTCAAATCCTCATAGTCAGTCCGTCACCGATTCACCCTGTCCTTCACCGCACAAGGTGAGGACGGGGTGAGGGTGACACTCCTGATACTTTGGACGAAGACAGCGACATGGCAAAAGATTACTATATCGTGCTTGGAGTCAGCAGGAGCGCTGACACCAAGAGGATCAAGGACATAGGCCTGAAGGACACCTTCCTGAACATTCTCATTCGCATCGAGCCTGGTCCGGAAGAAGCGGCATGGTGACTTTTCTCGAGAACGCACTTTCCAGACTTCTTACCAACCCGTCAGGATTCAGACTGGGAGGAAGTAATTTCATTACGGCGAGATGAAGACCTTCTCGCGGTAGTACCGCAACTCGTTGATCGACTCCTTGATGTCACTGAGTGCGAGGTGGGCCTTTTTCTTTTTGTAGGAAGGCAGGATGGGGTACCAGCGTCTGACCAGCTCCTTGACGGTGCTCACGTCTATGTTCCGGTAGTGACAGAACCCTTCCAGTGTCGGCATATACTTGATCATAAAACGGCGATCCTGCCAGATCGTGTTTCCGCAAAGAGGCGATCTCCCTTTACTGCAGTGCCTGGAGAGAAAGGCGATCACTTCTTTTTCCGCCTTGGCACAAGTATATCGTGAGTTTCTCACCCGCTCCAGGAGTCCCGATTTCTTGTGTTGTGAGCCGCTCCATGCCTCCATCTCGGAGAGGACCTTCTCGGGATAGTTGATGGCGATGTTCGGGCCTTCGGCCACGATTTCCAGCATTCCGTCGGTCACTATGGCGGCAATCTCGATAATCACGTTCTTCTCCGGATTGAGACCCGTCATCTCGAGATCTATCCAGATCAGGTTGGGCTTTCTCATGCGCGGCCCATGACCGGGGCCGATAAGGCCATAGGCACAACAATGCTGTTATGGGCCTGCCCGGAATAGGCGGCATTGTTGAGGCAATGCTCCTTCCTGCTGATGCCGTGGGCCCTTTGACTTGAATGCATGATGGGACCGCCTTTTTTCATGTCGTGATGGTCGTTCCTGCCTCGCCTCGAACCGCTTTGAGCAAGTTTTCCGGGGAAGTGATGATCGCCTTTTGGCCGCCCCCATCCAAAAATTCGATGACCGCCTCAATTTTTGGTTTCATGGACCCAGGTTTGAAATGCCCCTCTGCCAGGTATCGCTCGATTTCAGACCGCGTGAGATGGCGGAGGGGTTTCTGGTCCTCGGCCCCGAAGTTGAGATAGGCTGCATCCACAGCCGTCGTTATAATAAAGGTATCTGCCCCAAGGTTTCTCGCCAGCAGGGAAGACCCGAGATCCTTGTCGATCACCGCCTCAACGCCCTCAAGATCACCTCTCTCGTTTCGCACGACCGGAATACCGCCCCCTCCTGCGGCAATCACCACGTATCCCTTCTGAACGAGCAACCGGATGGCTTCAACCTCAAGGATTTCCTTGGGGACCGGTGAAGGCACTACGCGCCTGAACCCGCGGCCTGCATCTTCCAGAACGTCCCATGCCTTCTCCTTCTGTTTTTCCAGTGCCTCTTCCCGGCTCATGAATGATCCGATGGGCTTCGAAGGCTTCGAGAAGGAAGGATCATTTTTGTCTACCACGGTCTGGGTCACCACTGCAATAGGGTGTTTCCGGATTCCCCTCTTCCGGAACTCGTTGATCAGTGCCCTCTCGATCATGTATCCGATGGCGCCCTGCGTGTCAGCGCCGCAGATGTCGAGGGGGATTAGCGGAAGCTCGTGAACGGCGATTTCTCCTCTCCGATAGATGAACCCTACCTGCGGCCCGTTGCCGTGGGTGATCACCATGTTCATGCCGGCCCCGATCAGGTCGGCAAGGTGGACCATGGTCTCTTTCAGGGCCTCGTACTGATACCACATGGCGACCCTGGTTCTGTTCTTGACCAGGGAATTTCCCCCAATGGCTAAGACGGTCAATTGCCGGTTCATTTCTGGATTGCCTTGATCCGTTCTTGCCGCTTCGGCACTTACCCTTTACTCTTCCCTAAGCCGGAAGGGTCGCATTGTTTTTTTCCGTTTCAATGTACGCCATGATCGTCTGATAATCAGCGGCACTGAGAAGTTCCACCTCCCTCAACCAGTCAAAGGCCTCGGAAATATTGAAAAGCACGTGTGGTTCAACATTTTTTGACCGGAGATACTCCTTTCCTTTCTGCTCCCGGTCAAGAAGCACCACGAGCTCACTGACAATGCCACCCTGCCCCCTGGCAGCCAACGCGGCCTCGACCACACTCTGCCCCGTGGTGATCAAGTCGTCGATCATGACGATCCGGTCGTTTCTTTCCATGTCCCCCTCGACCTTCTTGCGCACCCCATGTTCTTTTCTTTCTTTGCGGTAATAGAGCATGGGAATGGCCAGCTTCTGGCTCACCAGGGTGGCAAACGGAACCCCCGCAGTGGGAACTCCCATGATCTTGTCCACTTTTCCTCTTCCGATCTCGTTTGCCACAATGCGTGCCAGGGCGTTGGCAATCCAGTCCATGGCGATGGGGTCGGAAATGGATTGACGGAGGTCGACGTAGTAAGGGCTCTTCTTGCCTGAAGTCAGGGTGTAGTCGCCGATCTTGAGGGCTTTGTTCCGAACCAGGCTCAGGGAGATGTGCTTCATAAGATAGCGCTTCTCTTCTTCCCATATTTTCTTTTCAATGTGTTCGAAAGAACCGACGGACATCAGGATATCTCCTTTTGCGGGTGACACCACGGATGATTTAAAATGAAAACACGCAGGGGGCGAGTCAATAGTTCATGATTTCTTGCTCGACGCCAAACATATAGGCCATCAAAGCCGCCCTGGACCACATCCCGTTTCGCTCTTGCCGCCAGTACATGGCTCTCGGATCCGGATCAATGGCCACATCTATCTCATCCCTTCGGGGGAAGGGGTGCATGAGCACGGCATTGGGCTTTACGAGCGCCATGCTGGCTACGGTCAACTTGAACTTTGAGACATCGGTTTTTCCCGACTCTCCCGGCGCAGTGTCATGCTCATCCTGAATCCGCGTCATGTAGACGGCATCCGCATCCCCAAGCACATTTTCAAGACTGTTCGTTTCAATATAGTAGGGAATGCCGTTGCGTTCCAGGAAGCTGCACACATCGTCCTTCATCTGAAAGGCCGCGGGCGCGGCATAAGTGATTTTCACCCCGGGGAAATTCCTTAGGAGATAGCTGAGAGACCTCACGGTCCTTCCTCTCTTCAGATCTCCGCACATGAGGATGGTTTTTCCTTCGAGCCCCCCCTGATATTCGAAAGACTGCTGCAAGGTGAAAACGTCGAGAAGTGCCTGGGTGGGATGCTGGTCGCTCCCTGAACCTCCGTTAATCACCGGAACAGGCCGGTAGGTGTGGGTATTCAGGAGCCAGGCGGCCCGCTCAGCCATGTTCTGGCCTTTGTGCCTCATGATGATGAGGTCGGTATAGGTGGAAAAAGTTCTCAGGCTGTCGTCAAAGCTCTCTCCTTTGACTTCAGAGGATACATTGGGATCCCGGATCTCAGAGGTCTTGATTCCCAGGAGATGGCAGGCGTTTTGAAAAGAGAGAAAGGTTCTTGAAGACGGCTGGGCAAAGTAGAGCATGGCCCGCTTGTGGCAGAGGAGGCTCTCAAGGAACTGGGACCCTTTTTTGCTCTTTGAGAGGGTGCGAATCTGGTTCGTGATCCGATAGAGGTCGTCGAGAATCTGGCGATTGAATTGCTGAGAAATGATCATGTCATACAGCCGGCCGTCTTTTTCAAAGCACTTGATTTTTTCCTCGTTGGAAAGGGCTTCGAATTCCGCGTATTGCTCATCAAGGATGGTCATAGGGCCTCCAGGTAAAAGGGTGGTTAAGAAAGCCAGCTGCAAGATAAGACAGAGCCTTAGGGTAAGTCAAGGGGCATGCCGCGCATTTTTCAAAGTCTCTCGCTTCTCTTAAGCAGGCAAGAGATGCAGGCATGAGAGGGTTGTGAAAGGAAGCCTTGCTTTACCCTCCCTATGCTGGTACAAGAAGGGCCATACCCGCGGGCGTGGGGGAGACGCGTTGCGCCCCGGGCCAAAAGCCGTTGAGGGGCTCTAACGACCAAGGAGGAGGGCGGACCATGAAGGCGGCGGATGATCTTCTGATCAAAAACGGACTGGTTGTAAGTCCAAGAGCTGTTCGGAAACTCGATTTGGCCGTTCGAGACGGCAAAATTGCCGGTATCGCTCCCCATATCAAGGCGAACAAGGCCAAGAGCGTTATAGACGCCGGGGGAAAATACGTTTTCCCCGGCCTTATCGATGTTCATGTCCACCCCGTCTATGTAGACAGCATTGAAGATTCTTCTGTTTCAGGCGCCTTCGGCGGGATCACCACCATGATTCACTACGCTTTTGCAAGGCCGGGCACGAACCTGGCCGAGACGGTCAAACAAACGATCGCTGAGGGAAGGGCGCTTTCTCACACCGACTTTGCCGTTCATGGTGCCATGTTTGATGTCAAAAACCAGATACAGGATCTTCCCCGGTGCTTCAGGATGGGGGTGACGTCTTTCAAGATGTTCATGACCTATGCGAAGCAGAAATGGATGACTGACGATTACTTCCTGGCCAAGGGCATGGACGCCATTGCACAACTGGGCGGCCTGGCCATGGTTCACGCCGAGGATGGATTGGCCATCGATTACCTGGAAGACAAGTACAGCACCATGCCCCAAAAAGAAATTTACCTGAAGACCAAACCCGGCATTCTGGAAGCCGATGCCGCTTTTCGGGCCATTTCCATTGCCGAAGTCATGAGCTGCCCCCTTTACATCGTCCACGTGAGTTCCATGCGAACCCTCGAGCCCATCCAGTGGGCGAGGGCGAGAGGCCGGATCGTTTACACCGAAACCTGCCCCCAGTACCTCTGCCTGTCGGACAAGGACCTTCAGAGAAAGGGACCCCTGGCGAAAATAGGACCTCCCTTGAGAAGCTTACAGGACAACGAGGCGATATGGCACGCTCTCAGATCAGGACTAATCGATGTGATTGCCAGTGACCACGCTCCGAAGAACAAGAAGGTGGACGACGACTTTCTGGAAGCCCTTGTGGGTGCGCCATCCACCGAGACTATGTTTACGGTGACCTATCAGCGGGGCGTCAATGAAGGCCGACTGGATCTCTGCACGCTCGTGCGGACCATGAGTGAAACGCCTGCCAGGATATTCGGGCTTTTCCCGAGGAAAGGAATCCTTCAAAAGGGATCGGACGCAGACCTTGTTGTTTTTGACCCCTCCAGAAAACACCGCATCACTCAGAAAACACAGCACTCCAATGCCCCTTACACACTCTATGAAGGCCTAGAATGCCTGGGCGCAGTCGAGATGGTGATGCAGAGAGGAGAGGTGGTCGTTGACGGCGAAGAACTGAGAAGCAAAACCGGAAGAGGGGAATTCCTGACCACGTCTATAAAAAGTAGGCAGTAGGCAGCAGACAGTAAGCAGTTTCTGCCTACTCCCTACTGCATACTCCTTACTTTATTTTTTCATCCGCCTTGCGCTCGCCTTCAGCCTCAAGGCATTGAGCGTGATGAACCCGATGGCATCTTTCTGGTCATAGCCGCCGTGAATATCCATGGATGCGATGCTTTCATCGTAAAGGGATGTTTCCGACTCCCTGCCTTTGATGATCACATTTCCTTTGTAAAGCTTGAGGTAGACCTTTCCGGAGACGTGCTCCTGCGCTTTGTCGAAGAGCGCGGTGAGGACTTCCATTTCAGGACTGTACCAGAATCCGAAATAGATCAACTGGGCGTATTTGGGAATGAGACTGTCCCTGAGGAGCTTGACCTCCCGATCCATGGTTAGGCCCTCGATATCCAGGTGGGCCAGCATGAGTATGGTCCCGCCCGGTGTTTCATAAACGCCCCGGGATTTCATTCCCACGAAACGGTTCTCCACCATGTCCACGCGGCCGATGCCGTTTCTTCCTCCTACCGCGTTGAGGTACTGAAAAAGCTCCAGGGGATCGGATGTTACCGCGCCGTCGGAGAGGTTCTGCACCATTACAGGGACGCCCTGCATGAATTGGACCATGATCTCCTCCGGCCTGTCCGGGGCATCCTGGGGATCTGAGGTCTTCAGGAACATGTCCTTGCGCGGCTCGAATTTGGGATCCTCCAGAACGCCCGCCTCGTAACTGATGTGCATCAGGTTTTCATCCATGCTGTAAGGCTTATCTTTGGTGGCGGGCACGGGAATGCCTTTCTCCTTGGCGTAACGGATCATGTCCGATCGGCCCTGAAACGTCCGCAGATACTCCTCATCCTTCCACGGGCTGATGACCTTAACCTGGGGCATCAATACATGATAGGTCATTTCGAAGCGCACCTGATCGTTGCCTTTGCCGGTTGCGCCGTGGGCGAGGATGTTTGTCCCTTCTTTCCTTGCGATTTGGACCTGCCGCTTGGCAATCAGGGGCCTGGCAAGAGAGGTGCCGAGCAGGTACTTGCCTTCGTAAACGGCGTTCCCCTTGAGAGCGGGAAAAATGAAATCCGTCACAAACTCCCTCTTAAGATCCTCTATGTAGACCCTGCTCGCACCCACCTTTTCGGCCTTTTTCTTAGCCCCTTCGAAATCTTCCGCCTGGCCCACGTCAGCGATATATGCGACCACGTCATATCCCTTGTCGATGAGCCAGGAGAGGATCACCGAAGTATCCAATCCGCCCGAATAAGCCAGTATCACTTTCTCTTTCATGGTATACTTACCTTTTCTTTTTTCTTGGCCCTGAAGGGGCGTTATATGAAATCCGCTTCAGCGGATTTCATCCCAGGGTGGCCACCATCACAGCCTTTATGGTGTGCACGCGATTCTCCGCCTGGTCAAAAACCATCGAGTGCTTGCTCTCGAAGACCTCATCCGTCACTTCGCAGATATCGGGATTCTTTTTCGATACCTCCGTGCAGGTGTTGTGAAAGCTGGGCAGGCAATGCAGGAATATCACCTCAGGGTTGCCCGTCTTCTCGATCATGGCGCCGTTGACCTGATAGGGCTTGAGTATCCTGATCCGCTCCGATATCTTGCTTTCCTCGCCCATGGATGCCCAAACATCAGTGTAGATTACATCGACGCCCTTGACCCCTTCGTCAACGTCCGTGGTGAAAGTGATTTTCCCCCTGCTCTCCGCTGCAAAAGCCTCAGCCTGTTTCACAAGCTCTTTTTCCGGAAACAGGGTTTCTGAAGATACGATCCTGAAATCCAGCCCCATTTTGGAGGCGATCACGAGAAGGGAGTTGGCCACGTTGCTGCGGCCATCCCCCGCGTAGCAGAACTTGATCCCCTTGAGGGTTCCCTTGCACTCGACAACCGTCATGAGATCCGCAAGTGCCTGAGTCGGATGGAACTTGTCCGTGAGGCCGTTCCACACCGGCACTCCTGCGTAACGGGCGAGTTCCTCCACGGTCTCGTGCTTGAAGCCCCTGAACTGGATGCCGTCAAACATGCGCCCGAGAACCCTGGCCGTGTCCTTCACCGTTTCTTTCTTCCCCAACTGGATGTCTTCGATCCCAAGGTATTCGGCATGGGCTCCTTCATCCGCGCAGGCGACCACAAAAGCGCATCGGGTTCTTGTGGAGGCTTTCTCGAAGATGAGAGCGATGTTCTTTCCCTCGAGGTTCTTGCTTCTGACGCCGGCATACTTGTCCTGCTTCAGTCTGATGGAAAGGTTCAGCAGGAATTCGATTTCCTGGGTGAAATAATCCTTTAAAGTCAAGAGATGTCTTCCTTTAAGGTTGAATGCCACATTCCCCTCCTGCCTAAAAAGTAGCTGCCGCGAGAACGAAAAAGTTTATTGATATACCACTTTTGGGTATTCTGGCAACTGGCAAAGCGAAACCAAGGGTTTTTTAATAACTTGACTTTATACTGAGTATTTGTTAATATTAATTAATATAACTTATCTTATAATTAAAGCAATCCAAGGTAACCATCTCGACTTCCTGAGGGTGAGAATCACCGGTTTTTGACACATGGCTTTGAGTTGACTGTTTCCCCTTTTCTTGTGTAAAGAGAGACAAAGAATGAAAGGATGATGACACGTGATCACAAGGTACACCCGTCCGGAAATGGGCCGCATATGGGCAGACGAGAACCGCTTCTCCAAGTGGCTCGATGTCGAGATCGCCGCCTGCGAAGGAATGGCCAGGCAAGGCCTGATTCCCCCTGAATCTCTTGAGAATATCAAGACGAAAGCCCGCTTCTCGGTGGAGCGCATTCTGGAGATCGAGGAGCAGACGAAACACGATGTCATAGCTTTTCTCACCAGCGTGGAGGAATTCGTGGGTCCTGATGCCCGGTTCATACACATGGGTCTGACCTCCTCCGACATTCTCGACACGAGCTTCGCCATGCTCCTCAGGGAGGCAATGACGCTCATCATCCGAAAGCTCAAGGACTTCATGGCCGTGATCAAAGAAAGGGCGTACGAGCACAAGGACACAGTCATGATCGGCCGGTCTCACGGCATCCATGCGGAGCCCATTACCTTTGGCTTCAAGCTCGCCGTCTGGTACGCCGAGATGAAGCGCAACCTGAGAAGGCTTGAAGAAGCGCTGGACGTCATCAGTTATGGAAAGCTCTCCGGTGCGGTCGGCACTTTCGCGAACGTGTCTCCCGAGGTCGAAGCCTTTGCTTGCAGGCGGCTCGGTCTGAAACCAGCGGAAGCCTCCACCCAGATCCTGCAGCGTGACCGGCACGCCCAGTACTTCAGCGCCCTGTCCGTCCTCGCCGGAAGCATGGAAAAGATAGCGGTCGAGATCCGGCACCTCCAGAGAACGGAAGTGCTCGAAGCCGAGGAAGCCTTTGAAAAAGGGCAAAAGGGCTCTTCCGCAATGCCCCACAAGAAAAACCCTATCGGAGCCGAAAACATCTCCGGGCTTTCCCGCCTTATTCGTTCCTATGCCCTGGCAGCCATGGAAAACATGGCCCTGTGGCATGAAAGGGACATAAGCCACTCCTCCGTCGAAAGAGTTATCGGCCCCGACAGCACCATACTCGTTGACTTCATGCTTCACCGTCTCACACGCATGGTGAAGACCCTCGTGATCTATCCCGAGCGCATGCGTGAAAACCTGAACCGGCTCAAAGGCCTCATCTACTCTCAGCAGATTCTTCTCAAACTGAGTTCTATCGGTCTCGGCAGACAGGAGGCTTACGAACTCGTACAGAAGAACGCTTTGAAGGTGTGGGAGACCGGAAAGGAGTTCAAGCTACTCCTCATGGAAGACCCGGAAATCAGAAAGCACTTGAGCGGAAAGGAACTGGACGAGCTCTTCAGCCTCGACTACCACCTAAAGCATGTAGACGACGTCTTCAAAAGGGTTTTCGAATGACGGCCTTTCGAGTTCGCTCCAGCACCTCCACTCCTGTTCCGTCCATTGTTCCGGCTTCGATTGCCGGCTTCGCCGTCGCAGAAGCCGGAAAGCCGGAGGAGGGACAGGAGCGAGCCCTTTGACGCCAAAGAGTCAGGAAGACTCCTTATTTTAGACAAGACAGAGGGACTCGGAAAATTATAGAGGAAAAATGGCGACCCCTGGACAAGGAATTTCGTCCGCAAGAAGAAAGCGCGCCCGTGAGCGGTCTTATACAATCATGGTCATGGGAGGGACGGGCAGAATCCGCTCTTTCAGGATCTCCCGTTGGCTTCTCTTGCTGGCCGTCCTGTTCCTGGCGGCCTATATCCCCCTCTCCGTTTTCCTAGTCAACCGCTTCATCGAGTTCCGTCACTCAGACGTCGCTCAACGGCAAAGAATTGAGCGCCTGGAAAGAGATCTTCTTCGAAGTGAGCATGCGGTTTCCAGGTCCAGGGAATATATTGTATTTCTTGAAGACTACTTTCTTCAAACTGAGAAGGCGGCAGAGGGGATTCCGGACCAAACCAAGACTTCGGTGAGGCGGGCGGCGGCCCCGGCTTCCAAGTCTA
>Ga0068714_10004953_pt1 | contig 14490 bp, 15 predicted proteins | sample MTBNYHSulfiMetaG_FD_62988 | JGI IMG/M metagenome (GOLD analysis project Ga0068714, IMG submission 62988) | Enrichment culture microbial communities from rom New York Harbor, USA that are MTBE-degrading - MTBE-NYH (New York Harbor Sulfidogenic)... | ecosystem: Environmental > Aquatic > Marine >... | reverse complement strand
ACGACGGTGCGGGTCACCGCATCGGACGGGTACTCGATGAACTACGCCGCGGGAACGCTCGCCGATCGCAGTGAGGGCACCTGGATCCTCGCGTTCAAGGAGAACGGCACCTACATGCCGCTCGATCCCGGATACCTGCGGATCGTCGAGGTCGGGAAGGACAACCCGCACTTCACGAGCTCGCTCTCCGCGCGGATGGTGGAGACGATCGAGGTCCTCGGCACCTACGAAGCCTACACCCTCAGGATGACCGGGGCGGTCGATCGCACCTTCACCCGCGGCGAGCTCGAGGCGGGGGCCGGCTGTCCGTGCCACACGGCGACAGTCACCGTCACGAGCAAGGGCGAGACGCACACCTACACGGGGCTGCCTCTCTGGCGGCTGGTCGCCTACGTGGACGACGACGTCTATCCCGCGGCCGATGAGGGCATCCATTACAACGACTCGGACTTCAACGATGCGCTCGCGGCAACCGACTACGAGATCACGCTCACCGCATCCGACGGCTACACCCAAACGCTTCTGTCTTCGTGGATCGCGCGCGACGACCGATTCATCGTCGCGTTCATGGAAGACGGGTCGTTCCTCGACCCGAGCGCCGACGGCTACGTGCGGTTCGTCTACGACGACTCGGTCGCTTTGCCTGAAGGGGTGCGGCTGAAGTCGGTGAAGTTCCTGACGCAGATCTCGCTTGGTCTCTAACAACCCGCCAAAGGAGATCCGCACGAAGCCTGGAGGGAACCGCCTCGATCTACGGGGGATCGTCCTCGCGGCGCTCTTGGCCGCGATCGGAGGGGTGCTCTCCGCCTACATCGGGTACATCGGAAACCTGATCAACCGCCTCTTCGGCGTCCCGTTCGGCGCCGGCCAGCTGATCGCCGGCCTGCACATCGTCTGGCCGCTCCTGGCGCGACTGCTCATCGGCCGGTTCGGCTCGGGCACGCTCACCGGGGTGACGAAGGGTCTGGTGGAGTTCCTCGCGGGCGGAACACACGGGGTCGTGATCGTCCTCATCTCCTTCGTCGAGGGGCTCCTCGTCGATCTCGGGATGGGGATCACCCGCCGTCCCAACCTCGCCGTAACGATGCTCGCCGGCGCGGTCGCCTCGGCGTCGAACGTCTTCGTGTTCCAGGCGCTCTACTTGTCGGGCGTGTCCGCGACGTTCATTCTGGTGATGGCGGGTTTGTCGTTCGTCTCCGGCGCGTTCTTCGGGGGGTACCTTTCGTGGGATCTACGACGGCTGCTGGTCGCCTCACGGCTTGCCCCAGCCCTGCCAGACGCGCCCCGGGCTCGCATCGCGTGGCGGAAGCACGTCGTGACGCTCGGCCTCGTCGTCGCCGTCCTCGCGGGCGGGGTCTGGTACTACGTGGCCATCTACGATCCCTTCACGGCGCCCGACGCCGCGCGGATCACCGGCGCGGTCGAAGCGCCCTACACCTTCCACTACGGCGATTGGGATGGCGATACCGTCACCGTGACCGCCGAGCTTCGGGGAAGCGTGACCTCTGTGCCGCCGCGTCCCTACACCGGAGTCCAGCTGCGCGATCTCCTCGCACGCGCCAAGCCGACGATCGGGGCGGCCGCCGTCCGGGTCGTCGCCGGCGACGGCTACGAGGCGCGCTTCACGCTCTCCGCCGTGGAACAGGACGCTACGCTTCTTCTGACCTTAACCGACGGACGGCTGCAGCTCGTCGCGGCGGCCTACGATGGGGCACACTGGGTGAAGCGGGTGACGAAGATTGTCGTCGAGTGATCGCGCTGACATCGCGCTCGATTGGCTGACCGTCCGGTTCCCCGACCGGGACCGCCCGGCGCTCGAGGAGGTCACCGAACGGATCGCTCCAGGGGAGGCCGTCGCGCTCACCGGACCCTCGGGGTGCGGAAAGTCGACCCTCTGCCGCACGCTCGCCGGGTTCATCCCCTCCCTCCTCCACGCGCGGGTGAGCGGCGAGGCCCGAGTGGCCGGGCGATCGGTCTTCGAGACCGAAGCCTCGCACTTGGCCACCCGCGTTGGCCTCGTTCAACAGGACCCCGATGCGCAGATCTGCACGATGCGCGTCCGCCAGGAGGTCGCCTTCGGTCCGGAGAACCTGTGCCTTCCGTCAGCCGAGGTGAACCGACGCGTCGAGGCGGCCCTCGCCACCACCGGGATCGCCCACTTGGCGGATCGCGACACCCCGACCCTCTCCGGCGGGGAGAAGCAGCGCCTGGCGATCGCCGCGATCCTCGCGATGACGCCGCGTATCCTCCTGCTGGATGAGCCGACGGCCAACCTCGATCCGGCGGGCGCCAAGGCGATTTTCGATACCCTCGCCGAGCTCCACGCCCGGGAGGAGCGCACGCTCGTGATCGCCGAACACCGGCTCGCGCCGCTCCTGCCGCTCGAACCGCGTCTTGTTGTTCTGGACGAGGGACGGGTTGTCGCCCGCCGGGCCGCCCGACGTCACGAGGACCTCGTGGCGCTCGGCCTGCGAGCGGCCTGGCCTCGACAAGGGCTTCCGCCACGAACGCATCCCGGAGAGGGCGTATCGATGCACGCGCTCGCCTTCAGCTACGGCGCCGCCCCCCTCTTCGAGGGCCTCTCGCTTGAGATCCGGCCCGGGCAGATCCTGGGGATCATCGGCCCGAACGGCGGCGGGAAGACGACGCTGCTGCGATTGTTCGCCGACCTCGAGACCCCGAACGCCGGCCGGATCGACCGTCCCAATGGTCTGCGCGTGGGCATGGTGTTCCAGCACCCGCATCAGCAGATCTTCGAGCGGACCGTCCGGCAGGAGCTCGAGATCGAGGGCCCGCTCAATGCAGCGGACCGAGCAGCGCTCCTCACGGCCGCGCGGCTCGAGGGACTCGAGGACGCAGCCCCGCTATCGCTGAGCCTGGGGGAGCAGCGACGGCTGACGGTCGCAACCGCCCTGCGGACAAATCCCGGCCTCCTGCTCCTTGATGAGCCGTTCATCGGCCAGGATCGCCGCAACGCGTCGTGGATCATCAGCCGGCTGCTCGAGGCGCGCGCCGCGGGCGCGATGATCGTCCTCGTCTCCCACGACATCCCGCTTCTTTCTTCGCTCTGCGACCGCCTCCTCTACCTCGGAGAGGAGGCGATCGCCGGATCCCCGCAGGACGTGTTCACCCATCTCGCCGAGTCGGGACGCGACGCGTTCACTCCCGGCTACTGGGACGGTGATCGACCGTGATCCCCAAGCTCACCTATCACCCAGGCAGGCACGGCTTGCATCACGCAGGGCCGCTCGGAAACCTCCTTCTGCTCGCGGCGCTCGTGACGGTCGGCATCGCCTCGCCGAGCCTCGTCCTCAAGCTCGGGGCGCTTGTCTTGATCGTCGCCGCAGCATCTCTCTCCGGTGAGACGCCGCGCGTCTTTCTGCGCAGCCTGCGGTTCGTCGTTATCTTCGCGGCTATCCTCTTTGTCGCCCAGGCGGTCTCGATCCGCGAGGGGGCCACGCTCTTCTCGATCGGCGTGCCGGTCACGAGCGGCGGGCTCACTGCCGGAGCCGAGATGGCGCTCCGCTTCTTCGTCATCCTCGCGGCAAGCTTCCTCTTCGTCCTCGTCACCGATCCCGATCGGCTGGCGCACCTGCTCATCCGCCTGGGCATCCCGTACCGCTACGGCTTTGCCCTCATCTTGGCGCTGCGGTTTGTGCCGTTCTTCCGCGGGGAGCTGCAAACGGTCCGCGAGGCACAAGCGATCCGGGGAATCCGTCCATCGGTGCGAAGCCTCTCGGGCCTGCGCCGAGCGATTCGCTACACGTTCGTGCCGGTGCTCGTCTCCGGGCTCCTGCGCGTCGACTCGATCACGATGTCGATGAGCGGCCGCGCCTTCGGCCTCCACAAGACGCGTACAAGCGCCGAGCCGCTTCGAATCGGCGGCGCCGACGCCCTCATCGCTGCGCTGGGCTTGGGTCTCGTAGGGCTCGTAGTCCTGGCAAGGAGGTTCGCATGGCCGTAATCGGTGCCATCCGGCGCGGGGTTCTCCTGGCCTGGCTCCTGGTCATCGCTGCGGTGGTCGTCCCGGTCGTCGTCCGCATGGCGGGCCCGACGCCCGGACCCGGGGTCGTCATCGTCGGGATCGACGGCTCGGAGCGTTCGGTCCTTCTCGCGCAGATGAAGCGCCTCCCCGCCCTCACCCGCGAAGGAACCTACCAGAACCAGTTCGGCAACTGGCGCGACAAGGGCATCTACACGGGCGTCTTCCTGACCGACCTCATTGGGGACACGGCCGACTTCTCGGGAATCCGGGCCGTTGCGACCGACGGCTACGAGGTGACGATCGACCGCGACCGCGTGCTTGACCGCGACTACCCGGTGGTCCTCGCCTACGCCTTCGACGGACAGGAGGTGCCGACCTGGGCCGACGGTTTCCGGATTGCCGTCCTGCCCGAAGACGGCGCGGTCAGCAACGAGGAGTACCACGCCGTTTCCGCGGGAAGCTACTGGGTGAAGAACGTCGCGCGGCTCGTGCTTCTCTCGGATTGATCACCGACCTCCCTCCGTCCACTCATGCATTCGACAGCGGCGCGGTGTCTCGGTACGGTACCCGTTGAGGGAGGGATGTCGAGATGGAAACCAGACAACTCGGAGGAACCGGCCACCGCAGCACGGTCGCGATCTTCGGCGGCGCGGCGTTGTGGGGCGTCGATCAGGCACAGGCGGAGCGCACGATGGACCTCTTGCTCGAGCACGGCGTCAACCACATCGACGTCGCACCCTCCTACGGGGAGGCCGAGGAACGGCTCGGCCCCTTGCTTCCCCAAGTGAGGGATCGCTTCTTCTTGGGGTGCAAGACGATGGAGCGCAGCAAGGCCGGCGCGGCGGCGGAACTCCGACGATCGCTCCAGCGACTGCGCGTCGATCACTTCGATCTCTACCAGATCCACGCGATCACGACCCGCGAGGAACTGGATGCGGCGACCGGTCCCGGGGGCGCTCTCGAGGCGATCATCGAGGCACGCGACGAGGGATTGACGCGGTTCATCGGCATCACCGGCCACGGCACCCTCGCGCCCGCCCTGTTCCTCGAGGCGCTCGACCGCTTCGCCTTCGACACCGTGCTCTTCCCGCTCAACTTCGTCCAGTACGCGAATCCAGCCTACCGATCCGCGGCGCAGGCGTTGCTGCAACGCTGCCGCGAGGAGGACGTCGGCACGATGACGATCAAGTCGGTCGCCCGCGGGCCGTGGGGCGAGAAGCCCAAGACCCACACCACCTGGTACGAGCCGTTCACGCGCCCCGAGGACATCCAACCTGCGGTCGACTTCGTGCTCTCGCAAGACGTGACCGGACTGTGCACCGTCGGCGACACGCGCGTCCTGCCGCTGGTCCTCGACGCCTGCGAGGCGCACCGGACACTGAGCCCGGCGGATCAGGAACGGATGATATCGAAGGGCGCAACGCACGAGTCGATCTTCGAGTAGGCGAAACACTCACCAGCGAAGCGGATTGCATAGGCGCGCCTCACCGTCCGGTCCCAGCGCCCCGCACGACCCCAGCGACCCACCGCTGCGCTGCACGCGGGGTGCGAAACCGAACCACCGCGAGATGTAAGTGTTCGGGCTGAGCGAGCAGACGCGGGGTGTTCCGCCGCCGACGGTGGTAGGTTCGAAGCGCCCACAAGAGGATCGAGTCCCGGGTTGCCACCTGGGTAAGGAACCGTTCCCGATTGCCGTTCCACAGTTCCTCACGGGTGAACACCCGACGGGCCGTGCGTCGCAGGAGGCGCCAAAGGATCACCGGCAGCCGGTAGTCGAGCCAGACAAGGGTGTCGGCCCGCGTCCACACGAGGTCGCGGACCACGTGATAGTTGCCGTCGACGACCCAGGCGTCCTCACCCACTGCGCGCGCCACGCGCGCCCTGAACCGGTCGAGGTCCGCCTTCGTCCAGCTCGCCTCCCAGTGGAGCGCATCGAGCTCGACGTGAGGCATCCCGAGCCGGCCGGCAAGGTGAGCGGCAAACGTCGTCTTCCCAGATCCGGTCGTCCCGACGACAACGATCCGCTGCATCATTCCTCCGCGTCCAGTCTCGGCATGGGAATCCATCGTAGGGAAACGGACCACGCACGTCCAGCAACCCATTGCCGTTCATCTATCGGACGTCGTACCCGGGCCGTTCGCTTCTCCCGCGACTCCACCCGAACAGCCACAAGCATCCCAACGGGCGCGAGGCGGAGCGCCAGAACGAAGAGGACGCTTCCAGCACCCCTCCGACCCGGCGCCACTGCGCATTCCGAACAAGGCGCTTCTCGGACTCACTCACAGTACCGGCTTACCGCTTGCGCTAGGTGACGTAGCCGTGCGCTCTGAACCAGGCGACCGCCTTGGCGAGCGCCTCGCGAGCGGGCGTCTGCGGGAAGCCGAGTTCACGGACGGCCTTGCTGGGATCGAAGTACATCGAATGGCGGGACATGCGAATCGTCTCGGGCGTCATGCGAGGGGAAGTGTTGGGCAACAGCCGGCAGAGCCCGGCATTCAGGTAGGAGAGCGTGAGGATCGGCCGATAGGGCAGTCGGGCGCGGGGCGCGGAAAGGCCCGTGATCTCGGCGAGCAGGTCGAGCATCGCCTTCATCGTCACGTTCTCGCCTCCCAGGATGTAGCGTTCACCGCTCCTGCCCCGATCGAGCGCCAGGAGATGTCCAAGCGCGACGTCTTCGACATCGACCACGTTCATCCCCGTGTCGACGTACGCCGGCATCTTTCGGTTGAGGAAGTCGAGGATCGTCTGCCCCGTCGGCGTCGGCTTGGCGTCCCACGGTCCCACGGGGAAGCTCGGATTGACGATCACAACCGGCACCCGCTCCGCATACTCGAGTGCCACGCGTTCCGCGAGGAACTTCGACTTCTTGTAGTCGCCGACGATCTCTCGGATCGAGGTCTCGCTCGTCTCATCCGACGGCTCGCCGTCTGCGCGCAGACCCAGCGTCGCGACCGAACTCGTATAGACCACCCGCTGGATGCCCTCCTCGAGCGCAGCGGCCATCACGTTTCGGGTCCCGCCGACATTGACGTCGTAGATCAGCCGCCGCGGGCGGACCCAGAACGAGTACAGCGCCCCCACGTGAAAGACCACGTCACAGCCGGCCATCCCGCGGCGCAGGGACGCCCCGTCCCTCAGATCGCCACTGACGAGGTCCACGTCGAGCCCAGTGAGGCTCTCCACCGAGGAACTCGGGCGGTGCAGTGCGCGCACGGCGATGTCATGGGCAAGCAAGGCTCGCACGACGTTCGCCCCGATGAAACCGGTCGCGCCGGTGACGAATGCCCTCATGACAGTCCCCCTCGAGGCCGTTGTGGGAAGGTCCCCGGTCGTTTGTCAGTCATGTATCCCCTTCTCCCGTGACTGCTCCCCGGAAGGCTAACCGCGGACTGCACGGTGGACAAGCCCCCCCACTGGTCACGTGTGTCAAGCACCGCGGTGTGGCTTATAGTGTCGCGGACTGCTGCGGTGCGGCGCGGGCGGGTGGGCTTCGCGCGGAGGTCCCCGTGGCGGGAAGGAGCGACGATCTATCCTCTGGCCATCCCCCTTGCGATCAGCGCGGCCGCGGCGTGGGCCATCGCGATGACCGTCGCCAAGCCCGCCATCGCCCGCATGGACCGCCTGTCGTACATGCTCGTTCGATGGGTGCTCGTGGGCGCATTCGCGCTGCTGTACGCGTGGGCCGCGGGCGTGCTCACCGTGCCGGGCTGGCGGTCCGCCGTCTTCGCCGTCGTCGCCGGTCTGCTGGACGGAACGGCCGGCAGCTTCTTCTACCTCATGGCGATGCAGCGCACCTCCGCCCACCAGACCGCCACCCTCTCGAGCACCGCGCCGCTATGGGGCGTCATCGGCTCGATCCTGTTCCTCGGCGATCCGCTGCGCTGGACCGTTTTCGTTGCATCCGGGCTCGTCATAGCCGGAGCCCGGTTTCTGATCGCCAAGCGTTCGGCGGAGACGCGAACGGAGTTCGCCGGCGCGTTCTTCGCTCTGCTGACGGGCATCCTGTGGGGCATCGCGGAGACCGTTCCCTCCAAGCTCGCGCTCGACACCGGTCTTGCGCCGCCGATGCAGCTCCTGCTCTTCGCCACCTCCGGCCTTCTGGGAACGATGTGCCTGCTCCCGTTCCTCCGGCGGCGGATCCCCGTCCGGATCACGCGGCGGGGCGGCCTGCTCGTCGGCCTCTCCGCGATTGGCGCGTTCCTCGGCTGGATCCTGTGGTTGAACAGCCTCAAGCTCGCGCTGCCGAGTGTCATCTCGCCGATCCGCGGTTCGTCGATGCTCTTCGCGTTCCTCTACTCGGTCCTCTTCCTGCGCGAGCGACCGACCCGGCGCGCGGTCGCGGGGCTCCTACTCGTCCTCGGCGGGGTGCTCCTGGTCTCGTTCACGACATGACGTCCGGGCGGTTGGCAAGAAAGACGGGGCGGATGGACGCACGCCGGCGGTCCGATGGGCCAGATCCAGCCCACGAGTGCGGGGGATAACCACAGTGACTGGTCACCGTATCGCTGCGAGCCTCGTTGTGTGGGCTCCAGACGGAAGACTCCTCCTCGTGCGAGAGGCCGATCCCCGCGTGCGAGGCAAGCTGAACCTGCCCGGCGGGCACCTCGATCAAGGGGAGTCCCTGATCGGATGTGCGAAGCGAGAGCTCCGGGAAGAGACCGGCCTTCACCTCGATCTCTCGGGACTCCTCGACGTCTACATGCAAGGGACGGGGATCCACTTCGTCTTCGTCGCCGAGGCGCCAGTCACCGATGCGACGCCCGGAGGCGACATCCTGAGCTGCGAGTGGCTCTCACCCGAGGAGAGTCTCGCGCTTCCCGAGGTGGACATCCTTCGCCCGAAGAAGCTCCGCGCCATCGTCACCGATTTCCTGGCTGATCGTACCACCCCGTCGACCTGATTCGCCGGTTGAAGGAAGAGGCGTGAGAGCGGAAGACGCACTCGTGCCCGGAGCGGGAAGGAACAGAATCACCCCCCTCCAGCCCGGCGGCGCGATCCCCGCGCGCAGTACGAGACGCCATCAGGAGACGATCGCCAAGAGCACCGCTTGATCCCACCGCCCCGTTCGCCGACCATGCTGCACAAGCCACGGGTGATGAGGGGACGACCATGGAGATTCGCCGTGCGGTACCGGAGGACGCGTCTGACCTGGCCCGGATCGTGATCGACGCCTGGCGTGCGGCGTACCGCGGACTCGTCCCCGACGCCCATCTCGACGGTCTGGAATACGAGGCGCGCGCACAGCGCTTTCGCGACGTCCTCTCCCGCAACGCGCAGGAGACCTACCTCGCCGAGGAACACGGCCAGGCCATCGGTCTCCTGACGCTGGGGACGTGTCGTGACGAGGATGTCGATCGAGACTCGACCGGCGAGATCTGGGGCATCTACCTCGCTCCGGGTCACTGGCGCAAGGGCCACGGCACGGCGTTGTGTCGATTTGGAGAGCAACTGCTCAAGGCACGCGGCTTTCGCGTCTCGACGATCTGGGTGTTCGCAGGCAACGATTCGGCCAGGGGATTCTACGAGGCGATGGGCTACGCGCCCGACGGAACGGCGAGGACGATCACGCGGGGAATCCCGCTTCAGCTCGTCCGCTACCGCCGAACGCTCTGTAATCCGGACTGCGAGCATGGCGGCGGTCTGGCCCGAAACCGGCCGACGAGCGGCTAGACAGGCGCCCGGGCGGCTTGTCTCTTGCGGGAAATACGCTCCGACTCGACCGTGGGCGTTCCGACTGCCCGCAGCAAGACCGTCTCGACGTTGACCGCGCTGCGCATTTTGGCGTAAACTGTCCAGTGGTGCGGTTTTTTGGTTGAGCTGTGTTAGGAGGCGGCGGTGGCACGAAGAGCAAAGCGGCGTCCGGCTTTTCTCTTGGGCTCAGCGCTCTGCGCGGTACTCTCGGGAATCGCCTTCGGCGGGGTGATCCTGGGCGATGACCTGGTCGGCAGGCTGATCTTCGGCGTCGTGTGGGCCGCTTTGGGGATCGTCTGGTTCGGCGTTTACCTCGGCGGGTTTTCCGGCGAGCAAACAGCTCCTCGCAAGGACGGCGAGAGCCGCTAGCCAATCCCCCGCGGACAGCGCGTTCACTCGAGACCGTGTCGGCCGGGACGGCTCGGAAGTGCAGTCACTCGCCGCCTCGCCCAAGATCCGCCTCCCCGAACGCAGGTGCCCGTCGGACGCTGGCGCGAGGGCCCGCATACGTGCGTCTGACCTTGGGTGCCATTCGGCACCCCCGTTCGGTGCCATCACACCGTCCATTGTCGAGCTGGAATCGCGGCGGGGTCGGTGACTCCCTTTCCGGCGGGGGATCGAGCGGGCGGCTCCGACGTGCGTACGTGACCTTTGCACTCAGGTCACGATGCGGTCATTGATTCGAGTCAGCCTCCCGGGGACAATCCGCGAAAGGAGGCGTCATGCGCTCAGAAGGCGAGGTGCTCGACGCGCTGGGTGCGTGGGCGAGGGCGTCGGATGACATCAGGGCGGTGCGGATCACCGGCTCTCGCGCGGACCCGGCACGCAGCGCCGATGAGCTCTCCGACTACGACATCGAGGTGTTCGCACGGGATCGAGCCGCGTTCGTTGCCGATGAGTCGTGGGTCAGCGCATTCGGCGAGATCCTGGTGCGCTGGCCGCGACATCCCGCGGCCACGCTCGACGGACCCTGGGTCACGCAGCTGGTCCTCTACCAGGATGGGGTTCGAATCGACTTCCAGATCACCGATGCGCCACCCGATCGGACGCCGTCGCTCGGCGGCGCGTATCGGACTCTCGTGGACAAGGACGGCGCATTTGGACCGCAGATTCAGGAGGATCCGTTTGCGCTCCGTCCTCCGGACGAGACGGCGTTCCTGGATAGGGTGAACGCGTTCTGGTGGGACATCGTCTACGTGCCCAAGGCGCTGTGCCGCGACGAACTCAACCTGGCGAAGGGGATGCTCGAGGGTACGATCCGCTTCGACAAGCTGCGGCCGCTCATCGAATGGTACATCGGGACGACCAACGGGTGGGACGCTCGCACCGGACTCTCGGGCCGGTGGTTCAAGCGCCATCTACCGAGGGACTTGTGGCGCCGATACGAGCTAACGTTCGCCGGTGCGGACCTCGATGACAACTGGCGAGCGCTCTATGCCACGATCGACGTCATGCGGACCATCGCCACCGCGGTGGCCGACGCGTTGTCGTTCCCCTACCCAAAGGAAACCGACGCCCGCGTGACGGCTTACATTAGGGCGCTCCAGGCGCGGTACGCCCAGGGGATCGGGGAATAGGAGATGCCGACCGATCCCTACGAGGCGCTTGCCTCCCGCTACGACCGGATGGCCCGGGTGGACCCGCAGCGCGACGCGTTCTTCCGCGATCTCTTCGCGCGGCGATCCGTGCGGTCGGTGCTCGATTGCGCCTGCGGTACGGGACGCGATCTCATCGCCTTCCACCGCATGGGGCTCGAGGTCGAGGGCTCCGACCTCTCCAGCGCCATGCTCGCCCAGGCGCGCGCGAACCTCGCTCGAGCCGGGATCGCCCTTCCGCTTCGCCGGGTTGACCTCCGGGAGTTGGCCGCCACGACCGGCGCGCGCTTCGACGCGGTCGTCTGTCTCGGCAACGCGATCAACGAACTCTTGGATGACGCTGACGCCATTCGCGCGCTGCGTGAGATGCGCGCTCTGCTCCGCCCGGGCGGAATCGTCATCCTCGATCAGGGACAAACGGACGCGTCGATGCGCTACCCGCCCCGCTACGCGCCGATCGTCAACGATCTCGACTTCACGCGTGTCTTCGTCATGGACTACGACGGCACCGTCATGACCGTCCACGTCCTGGACTTCACGCACACCAGCGAGGAAGCAAGGTTCGACGAGTCGACCGTCCGCCTCCGAGTCCGGCTGAAAGCGGACTGGGAGCGCCTGTCGCACGAGGCAGGGTTCCGGGCCCCGGAGATGTATGGTGACTGGGGCGGGACCCCGTACGAGATCGAAGCCGCCGAGCGGTTGATCGTTGTGGCAACGCCATGATCCAAGGCCCTCGTACACCTCCCCGAGCCGATTGGCCGTCTCAAGGCCAATACCGCCGTTTGTTGCTTGCGGCGGCGCCCCCTCGCCACTACGCTTGAGCCCTGGAGGCGAGACATGACGCAACAGCAGAGGCTGCTCATCCTGATCGGGAGTCCGAGGAAGAACGGAAACAGCGCGGCGCTGTCCGCCGAAGCCGCCCGCGCGGCGCAAGCGAAGGGCGCGGAGGTCGAGACCGTTTTCCTACACGACCGTCACATCGGCCCGTGCGCCGGGTGCGGTGAGTGCCGCGTGAGCGTCGACGCGGAGTGCATCCTCGAGGACGACATGCGCGACCTCTATCCGAGGCTGCGCACGGCGGACGCGATCCTCATCGCCACGCCGATCTACAGCTACAACCTGTCGGCCCAGACCAAACTCCTCATCGACCGCCTGTATGCGCTCGGCAGCCGCTCGGGCAACGCGCTCACGGGCAAGCGGTTCGGATTCATCATCGTCTACGGCGGCAGCGACGAGGTCAGCTCGGGCGCCGCCACGGCCATGCGCTGCTTCCACGACACGTTCGACCGCAAGGCAAGCTGGATGAGGATGGTTCATGGGAGCGCCGGTCCCGCAGGCGCCGCCGCCCGGAATGAAGAGCTGATGCGCGAGGCCGCCGAACTCGGAGCGGGGTTGGCCGCCGCAGCTTAGCTCGGCGAATGCGCCGGGATCGGTCCGCCAGGCGACCGGGGACGGCTTGAGAGGAGACCCCATGCCGGAGCGAGAAGCCGTTCATCCATCCGAGCCCGCGATGGTCGCCGTCGTTCGCTGCGACACCTACGCCCTCGATGCGGTCCGCGGAGCGATCGCACGCGGACTTGCACTCCTTGGAGGGATCGAGCGATTCGCCGCGAAGGGAGACCGGATTCTCCTCAAGCCGAACCTCCTAGTCGCAAAGGACGCGGACCGCGCGGTCACTACACACCCCTCGGTGTTCCGGGCCGTGGCGGAGACCTTCCGCGAGGCCGGGGCGACGCTCTCCTTCGGCGACTCGCCAGGCTTTGGGCGGACCGCCGCCGTGGCACGCAGAAGCGGACTCTCCGATGTGGCTGACGCGCTTGAGATCCCGCTCGCGGACTTCACAAGCGGTGTACCGGCGCCCTTTCCCGACGGTGATCTCATCAAGCAGTTCACGATCGCTCAAGGGGTTCACGACGCCGACGGAATCATCTCGCTCCCGAAGCTGAAGACGCACGGCCTGACCCGGATCACCGGCGCGGTGAAGAACCAGTTCGGCTGCATCCCCGGCGTCCTCAAGGCCGAGTTCCACGCCCGGCTCCCCAACGCGGAGCTCTTCTCGCGAATGCTCGTCGACCTCAATCGCCTCCTGAAGCCTCGCCTCTTCATCATGGACGGGATCGTGGCGATGGAAGGCAACGGCCCGCAGAGCGGGACGACGCGGGCGATGAACGTCCTCCTCTTCTCGGCCGACCCGGTAGCGCTCGACGCCACGGCCTGCCGCTTGGTCGGACTCGATCCGGCGCTCGTTCCGACGAACTCGCACGGGGAGCGCATGGGGCTCGGCCGCGCACGCGGTATCGAGTGGGTCGGTGATCCGCTCGAGCCGCTCACCGCACCGGATTTCGACGTCAATCGGGAACGTCGATCGACCTCCGCAGGGCCGGACCGCCTGAGCCGCATCGCCCGCCGCCTGGTCGTACCGCGACCCGCAGTGAGGGAGGGACGCTGTACGCGGTGTGGAACCTGCGTATCGGTCTGCCCGGTCACCCCGAAGGCGATCGCCTTCCCGGACGACGAGCACAGTCGTGCACCGATCCACGACTACGGCCGCTGCATCCGCTGCTACTGCTGCCAGGAGATGTGCCCGGAGGGGGCAATCGATATCGTCGTTCCGCCACTCGGCCGGCTGATCCACCGATAGGCACGCGCCCTACTCTTCGTCGCCTCGCATTTCGCCGCGGCCTCCCCTATCCTCTATGGACGGCTCTCGCACCCCAGTCAGGACAATCAGGAGGTCCGTTATGCGACAGGGGTTGGGGATTCTTGCAGTTCTTCTCATTCTCGGACTCGCGGCGGTGGGCGGCGCCGCTCAGGAGACCGCCACGCTCTCGCTGCAATTCCGCGACATGGAGCCACACATCGGCCAGGCCTTCGCGGTGCGTGTCGTCGATGGAGTGACCGGCGTGGAGATCGATCGCGTCTCTGTTTCTCAGATTCCTTCCGCGTCGTTCGATCTCGCGTTCGTCGTCCCGCGCGGCGCGGCCTACCTGCTCGATTTCTACGCAGACATGAACGGGAACGGACGCTATGATCCCCCGCCGACCGACCATGCGTGGCGAATCCGGCTCGCCGACGTCCAGGAGGACCGAACGATCCTCTTCAATCATGATCTCGCGTTCACGGACATCGACTGGCCGCCGCTCGTGGACGGCCGGATCGCCGAGGGGGACTACCGCCATACGCTCACCGACTCGGCGACAGGGATAACCGTCCACTGGC
>Ga0068714_10004952_pt1 | contig 14494 bp, 8 predicted proteins | sample MTBNYHSulfiMetaG_FD_62988 | JGI IMG/M metagenome (GOLD analysis project Ga0068714, IMG submission 62988) | Enrichment culture microbial communities from rom New York Harbor, USA that are MTBE-degrading - MTBE-NYH (New York Harbor Sulfidogenic)... | ecosystem: Environmental > Aquatic > Marine >... | reverse complement strand
GTCTCGGATTACGCCTTGGGTTTCATTGCGGGGTGGGGTGTGCACCCGCTCGATATCGCCCTCTGGGGCGGTGGTGACAGACTGACCGGCCCGCTCGAAATCGAAGGCAAGGGCGTCTGGCCCGACCCCGAAAGCGTCTGTGACACGGCGATGAACTGGGATGTGACCTGCCGATACGACGGTGGAATACGGATGAATTACACCGGCACTCCGTATCCTGACGAATGGAAACAGCGCTACGGACGGACCAGCGACCACGGCACCGCCTTTGAAGGCACCGACGGCTGGGTTCACGTCGATCGCTCCGGCATCAACGCCCATCCGAAAGAGCTGCTCGATATCGAGTGGGGCGCCAACAATCTGCGCCTGTACGAAAGCAACAACCACGCGCGAAACCTGCTGGATTGCGTCAAGACGCGCAAGGAGGCCATCTGCCCGATCGATGCCTCGGTCCAGGCCGATATCCTCTGTCATATCAGTGACATCGCGATCCGCCTCGAACAGAAGCTGCGCTGGGACCCGACCAAGGAGCAGTTCGTCGACAACGATGCCGCCAACCGTCGCCTCGTGCGAGCCATGCGCAGCCCCTGGCGACTGTAGAAGCAACCTACACCAGACCATTAAGGAGACACGTGAGATGACCAAGAAGACCGCGACTTTGCTGTTGGCCTGCACCGTGCTGGCCGCTTGCGGCGCGACCGGATATGCCGATGACGGCGGCTGGATATCGCTCTTTGACGGCAAGACGCTCGAGGGCTGGAAGGCCAGTGAGAATCAAGGCACCTTCAGCGTGGACGATGGCCAGCTCGTCGTGCACGGCGACCGCAGCCACCTCTTCTACGTCGGACCGGTCAACGGCGGCACGTTCAAGAACTTCGAGTTCCAGGCGGACGTGATGACTACGCAGGGCGCCAACTCCGGCATCTACTTCCACACCGCCTACCAGCAGGATGGCTGGCCCAACAAGGGCTACGAATGCCAGGTCAATACGACCCACACGGACATCAAGAAGACCGGCGGCCTCTACGGCGTGCAGGATGTGAACAAGGACGCTCCGTCGAAGGATGGCGAATGGTTCCATTACTACATCAAGGTGGTGGGCAAGCACATCGTGATCAAGATCGATGGCAAGACGACGGTGAACTGGATCGAGCCGGAGGGCTGGAGCCGCGGCGGACGCAAGATCGACAGCGGCACCTTCGCCATCCAAGGCCACGATCCCAAGAGCCTCGTCTACTACAAGAACATCCAGGTTAAACCTCTGCCCGATGTGGCTTCCGATGGCTGGGTTGCACTCTTTGACGGCACCAAGGGGCTCGAAGGCTGGAAGGCCAGCGAGAACGAGGGCACCTTCAGCGTCGAGGACGGCCAGCTCATCATCCATGGCAAGCGAAGTCACCTCTTCTACACCGGCCCGGTCAACGGCGCCGACTTCAAGAATTTCGAGTTCCAGGCGGACGTGATGACCACGCCCAAGGCCAACTCGGGCATCTATTTCCATACCGCCTACCAGCAGGATGGTTGGCCTGACAAGGGCTTCGAATGCCAGGTCAACAGCACGCACAGCGACCGCAAGAAGACCGGCGGCCTCTACGATGTCCAGGATGTGATGGACAACGCGCCGTCGACGGATGGCCAGTGGTTCCACTACTACATCAAGGTCGTCGGCAAGCACGTCACGATCAAGATCGACGACAAGACGACGGTAAACTGGATCGAGCCGGAGGACTGGAGCCGTCCTGGCCGCAGAATCGACCGCGGGACATTCGCCATCCAGGGCCACGACCCCGACAGCTTGGTCTACTACAAGAACATCATGGTCAGGCCTTTGCCCGATGACGCCACCGATGGTTGGGTCGCGCTGTTCGACGGCACCAAGGGCCTCGAAGGATGGCGAGCCAGCGAGAACCAGGGCACCTTTAGCGTTGAAGATGGCAAGCTTGTCGTTCATGGCAAGCGCAGCCACCTGTTCTACGTCGGGTCGGTCAACGGGGGCACCTTCACCGACTTCGAGTTCCAGGCGGACGTGATGACCACCCCCAAGGCCAACTCGGGCATCTACTTCCACACCGCCTACCAGGAGACCGATTGGCCCGCCAAGGGCTACGAATGCCAGGTCAACTCGACGCACAGCGACCGCAAGAAGACCGGCGGCCTCTACGCTGTGCAGGATGTGATGGACAACGCGCCGTCGACGGATGGCCAGTGGTTCCACTACTACATCAAGGTCATCGGCAAGCACATTGTGATCAAGATCGATGACAAGACCACCGTGGACTGGACCGAACCGGACGACTGGACGCCACCTCAGGGAATGGCCGGCCGCAAGGTTTCCAGCGGGACGTTCGCCATCCAAGGTCACGACCCGGGCAGCCTCGTCTATTACAGGAACATCATGGCCAAGCCCCTGGACCCGATCAAGGTTGTCGTCGTCACGGGCGGGCACGACTTCGAGCACGACCCGTTCTTCACGCTGTTCCAGGGCTATGACGACGTCGCGTACGTCGAGGCCGCACAGAAGGACCACAGCGAGCTGTTCGAGGATGTCTCCAGTTGGGACTACGACGTCATCGTGCTCTACAACATGACGGCGAATATCTCGCCCAAGCGGCAGAAGAATTTCGAGAGCCTATTGAAGGACAAAGGGGTCGGCCTCGTGGCGCTGCACCATGCCCAAGGCGCCTTCCCCGAGTGGGACCAGTACCGTAAGATCATCGGCGCCAAGTATCCGCTGAAGGATCAGGAGATTGACGGCGTTACTTTCAAGACGGGCACCTACAAACACGATGTGGACCTGACCGTCCAGATCGCCGACCGCAATCACCCGATTACTCGCGGGCTGGGTGACTATGCCATCCATGACGAGAGCTACAAGGGGGTGTGGTTCGCCAAGGACAATCATGTGCTGCTGACGACGGATGAGCCGACCAGCGACAAGACCATCGGCTGGGTGCGGCCGAACTACGGCAAGGCTCGCGTCTGCTTCTTCCAGGGTGGCCACGACTCCAAGGCCTACGCCAACCCGAATTTCCGCGAGATCGTCGCCCGCGCCATCCGCTGGTCCGCCGGCCGGCTGAACTGAGACGTGCTCTTCCAGACAAACAGGGGGTTCCTCGCAGAAGAAGGAGGACAAGAACGATGTCATTCGATCTGAATCGTCGCAGTTTCATGAAGCGCACACTGGCCGCTTCGGCCGGCGGGACCATGGCACTGAGTGCGGCCCGGGGCGATGAAAAGGGCCGGCCGGATATCAAAGTCGAGCCGGGCTCGAAGACCACGCTGCCGATGGGCCGGATCGGCGACCTGGAGGTCAGCCGCATCCTGCTGGGCGGCAACCTCCTGACGCACTACACGCACAGTCGCGATCTCAAGTACGTCTACAATCTCTGCGCGCACTACAACACTGAAGACAAAATCCACGAGACGATGGCCCTGTCCGAAGCGCACGGGATCAACACGCTCTCCATCCACAACCCGCCTGGCATCGTGGAAATGCTCAAGCGGTATCGCCAGCGCTACGGCGGCAAGATGAAGTGGATCATCTGCCCCATCGCCGAGATCACCGACGATATGAAAGGCTACACCGAGATGACCAAGGAGCTGGTCGACAACGGCACCGACGCCATCTACCTCTGGGGTGTCCGGGCCGACCCGCTCTGCGCCCAGGGGCGGATGGACCTGGTCCGCAAGGCGGTTGAGATCGCCAAAGACCTCGGTGTGCCCTCGGGTGTCGGTGGCCACGACCTGAACGTGATCGTCCAGTGCGAGAAGCACAACATTCCCGCCGACTTCTATATCAAGACGTTCCACCACCACAACTATCCGAGCGCGCCCAAGCCGCACGAGCTGAAGAACGCCTACAACGAGGTTCCCGGCTACTGGTGCAAGGACCCCGCCGAGACGATCGAGGTGATGAAGAACGTGACCAAGCCCTGGATCGCGTTCAAGGTGATGGCCGCCGGAGCGATCCCCCCGCGCGACGCGTTCAAGTACGTCTTCGAAAACGGCGCCGACCACTGCCTGGCCGGCATGTTCGATTTCGAGATCGCCGAGGATATGATGATCGCCAACGAAACCCTCGCCGCCGTCAAGAATCGCATTCGCCCCTGGCGAAGCTGACACGACAATCGAATCGCAAATTCGCAGTCTCACTCGCGGCCCATGTGCTTACCTGCATGGGCCGTTGTTTATCAGGGCCCGCTCCCGGTGATGGACCCCGGGTGGCAGCCTCATCCCGATGTCTATCGGGATGGGGATGGTTCTGATCATTGATAACCTGCTACCATCTGCCGCGGACAAATCCGCCATCCCCAAGCCTGCGGCTTGAGGCTGCCACACGGGAACAGCGATGTGCCTGGGGGCGCGAGGTGCAGGCGGCGGCGAAATCGGATTGACAGCCCTGGGGCGGATCGGTAGGCTGCTCGGCTTTGTGTGGGCTGCGGGGTGTGGTCCCTGCGGGCCGGGTAGAAACAGACCAGAGGAGAAATGGGCCGACCACTCCCTTATCGCTCCCTTGAGACCTGCGGTTGGCAGGTCCCGTTTCCGTATGATGTGGATTCGATCCCCCTTGTTGATCATCGTCGCGACGCAGTTGCTGTTCACGACGGGCGACCTGCTCGCCCGAGCCAACATGCGCCACAGTCCGTTCAGTACATCGACCTTCCTGAGTTGGTGGTTCCTGCTGTACTTTCTGATCCGCCAGGTCGCCATGTTCGGCCAGCTCTACGTCTTCAGCGCCCTTCAAATCGGCAAAACCATGGCCCTGTTCAGTGCCACCTCCATTGTGGTGGTCAACGTCCTTGGAGTCCTGTTGCTGGGCGAGGTCCTTTCCGTCCAGGCCTACCTGGCCATCGGTCTGGTCGTACTGGGCTTCATCCTGATGTCGGTCAGCCCGTAATTGCACCGAGGGACGTGTGGAGCCGGCATGTGAGAGATCATCATGCGCGCAACTCGCTACTGGTGTGACTTGCCGCCCTTGCCCGCCCATCGCATCGCGACGTAGGGAACGAGGAAGAACACGGTCACGAACAGCTTGGTCAGTCCCATGCCGCAGTAATGGATGATCTGGAACTGGCCCTTGGTGATTTCGCCAAAGAAGTGGCCATGCACGCTATAGATCAATCCATCGGCGACAAGGAAGAATGCAAACCAGACGATCAGCACGACAATCCCGAGGACGACGCACCTGAGCAATACGCGTTCGATGAACTTCGTCTCCATTTTGTCTCACCTCCAGGATCAATGGCCAGTGCCTTCGATTCCACTGTCTTGCCCATTCGTGGACGCCTCGAACGCGCCGCACCTATGGATTCGCTGGTTTCTCCGGTCCTTTCTTCTCCATGCGGGTCTGGCTCAGAGCGGCCATGCCGCCGATGGCGCCGAGGTTCATCGTCTCCAGGGCCGAACTGGGCACGATGATCATCGAGCCCTTCTCCTTAAGCCCCTCGAAGAGCATGTTCATGCCGCGAAGGTGCATGGCCATCGGGTTCGCCTCGTACTGTTTCGCGGCCTGGGCGAACTTCTGGGCGATCTCGGTCTCGGCGGTCCCGAGAATGATTCGCGCCTGCCGCTCCCGCTCGGCCTGGGCCTGCTTGGACATCGCGTCCTCCAGGTCTTTCGGGATGATGATGTCGCGAATCTCGACCGATTGGACGGTGATGCCCCAGGGATTGGTCTTCTCGTCGAGAATCTCACGCAGCCGGCTGCCCAGCTCGCCGCGATGGGTGAGCATGTCGGCCAGCTCGTGCGTGCCGATGATATCCCGCAAGGCTGTCTGCGCGGACAGCACGATGGCCAGATAATAATTCTCCACCTCCAGGATCGCCTTTTTCGCGTCCCAGACCATCCAGAAGCAGATGGCGTCCACGTTCACCGGGACGGTGTCCTTCGTCAGCGTCGATTCCGAGCTGAAGTCCGTCGCACGGATGCGCATGTCCACCGTCTGCACGATGCTCTCGACGATGGGGATGATGAAGAACAGGCCCGGCCCTTTGAGCCGGTGGAACTTGCCCAGGCGGAGGATGACGGCCCGGTCCCACTGGTTTGCGACCTTCAGGGCGAACAGGATGAACACGGCCATGAAGATCGTGACGCCGGCTACGACGGGATGGATTGTGGTCCACTGCCCGGCGACGTAACGGTTGACGACGAATCCGCCCAGCAGAATCAATATCGCGGCCAGGAAGGCGGGCAGATTCATCTCCGCGCTCGGCGTCTTGAAGCTTTCCATGTACTTGCGTGTAATCGCCACGGGTTCTGCGGTCTTACTTTTGGGTCTCATGGTCTGGCCTCCCTTGCAGGTACTCGACAATGTCTGTGAGTGTCAGGTTATATTGGTGTCCTCGGGCGACAAGCTCGTCACATATCTGTTTGAGCATGCGGCGTTTCTCCGCGTCGCCGATCTCGACCTCACGGTGGCTCACGAAGGTGCCGGTCCCCTGTTGGGTGTCCAGGATGTCGAGGATTTCCAATTCTGAGTAGGCTTTGCGAACCGTGTTGGGATTGACCTGGAGCTGGACTGCCAGGTCGCGGACCGTGGGCAACTGCTCGCCGGGCAGAAGGCGGCCCGAGGCGATGCCATAGCGGATCTGGTCCACGATCTGGCGGTGGAAGGGAACCCCGCTCTTCAAATCCAGCTTGAACTCAATCATCAGCGTGCTCCGTCAATGATTCTGTGTTATAGTTGACTACATGTATAGTGTACTATAGGTATAGCACACTGTCAATAGAAAGCCAACTTTTTATTTAGAGATTATAAGCCATTTAATGGCAGACGCTTAAAATTCGTAGAAACGCTGAAGACGAGAAGAATCCTTCGGGCTTACTCCTCCTTCATGAGAACAGCTCCATCGCCCGAAGCGATAGTGAAGTGGGTACCTGTACGGCCTGTGAGGGAGTCCTTTGCAGGGTCGTCGAGGTCGATCGTGTAGGGCTTGGCAGTGCCCGGCAGGTTGACCACGACGAGCGCCTTCTCGTAGCTCCGTCGCCATACGTGGGAGTTGATCCGCTCACCTGGGCCGGTCGGCAGGCCAATCTTGATATCGTACTCGGGATACCAGTCGTGCCCGTGACTGGTGTCGTCGGAGAACAAGTAGTAGAAGTCGCCAACCGTCAGGGCATAGCAGAGGCTCCAGCGTCTGGCCTGCGGATCGGCAGGGGGCTTGTTGCCGCGATTCGGGTCGCCCGGCCAGCCTGCTCGCGAGCCGATGTTCTCGAACCGTTCGATCACGCTGATCGTCGGCTTTCGCAGGAGTGACTCCGTGTGCCGCATCTTCGCGATGCAGTCGTCCCACTCGGTGCGCCCGTGACTCCACCCCGATTCGTACATGATGCCGTTCAGGTAGGGAGCCGCAAAGTCGTGCCTGCCCACGGCATAGCCCGAATTGGCTAGGATCAGGAAGTCGTCGCCCACCGCCTGGCGGACCTCCTTGAGAAACGCAACCCAAGGCTCAGGTTCTTCGCGAACGTTGTCGTAGAAGACACCGTCGAGGCCGACCTGCTTCAGCGCCGCCGTAAGCTTGACTACATGGCTCCGGTATTCGGCGTTGTGCCAGTCCATGCGATACGTGCCGGGCCAGAACTGCTCGCGTTTGCCCTCCTTGCGCAGCCACCACGGATGGTCCTCTGGTAGCCAGGTTTCGCGATACTCATAGAAATAGAGTTCCGCCAGGATGGGCGCATCCGGGTTGAGCGATCGCAGCTCGGCGAGGCGCCGGCGGGCCTGCGCGACGGAGTCGGCGGTGAAACCCTCGGCCAGCCCGGTCGGCTCGCGGTCGTATTTCAGGCCGAAGCCGCTCACGCCCGTCATGATCAAATCGTGTCTGGCCATGCTTTCGACCGAGCGATCGCCCCGGATCGGCGACCAGAGCATGGCAATGCGCGGATAGGGCGTCACCGCGTCGCAGACGCAGGACATCAGTAGGAGCCACAACCAACACGTCTTGCACCAGGATATCGAGAATTCCATCGGTTGATCCTTTCCATGGCATTGCTGAGGTCATCATATCCAGCCGAAGACGAGGCCTGAAAGATTTTTGAGAAAACCAGAAAAATGTGCTTGCGATCTTTACAGATGTAGAGTAGCCTCGTAATCGTTAAAGCGAAAGGAGGTTGTCATGGCGACAAGAGACCACGAGTTGACCGAGGCGGAATGGGAGATCATCCAGGTGGTGTGGGAGCATGAGCCGTGTGCGGCCCCGACGGTCCAGGAGGAGTTGGAAGCCCGCAAGAAGTGGACCTACAGCACCGTCAAAACGCTGATGGACCGCATGGTCGCCAAGGGCCTGCTCACCACCGAACGCATCCGCAACCTGATTCTCTACCGCTCGGCCATTACACAGAAACAAGCCCGTAAGGGCGAGGTGGCCAAGACCTTGACGCGGGCCTTCGGCGGCGCGTTCACCCCCATGATGCAGTTTATGCTCGAAAGCCACACGCTCTCCGACAAGGAACTGGCCGAACTGGAGAGCATGATCCGAAAAAAGCGGCGCAGCGAAAAAGGAGGGGCCGGAACGTAACTCGGATGTAACATAACGCTTGCGCGAGCGTTCTTGATAGCGGAGGTCTCATTATGAATGCGGCCATTGAGACGGTCAATTCTGCGGGACGGACATTCGTCGAATTCGCAATGCCCATGTCTATTCAGTCGAGCGTGCTGATCTTGGTCCTGCTGCTGCTCGATGTCGTGCTGCGCCGGAGGGTCCGTGCAGTCTTTCGCTACTGGGTCTGGATGCTGGTCCTTCTGAAGCTCGTGCTGCCTCCTTCGCTGGGCTCACCGATGAGCATCGGTGCCTGGCTGGGCGACAAGCTGGAACCGCCGGTAGTTACCCTCGGTGAAACACCGGCGCCTCAGCACGAAGAGCTTCCTTCCGGATGGCAGCCTCCGATGGTTTTGAGCCGCATCCAGGAGATGCATGCGCCAGCGCCAAGCGAGAGATTGCCGACGGAGGTCTGTCAACCAGATTCTGCTATTGCCGCTGAGACGACGCCCGATGGAGCAATGTCCGTGCAAGACGTGAGCCATCCACCTGCTCCTGCGTTGAGTTGGCAGGCCCTTGTTCTGCTGGCCTGGCTGGCTGTTGCATCGGCCCTGCTGTTGTTACTTTTGCAGCGGGCGTGGTTTGTTCGAGGCCTGGTAGCGCAGGCGCAGGAGGCTCCCCCGCGATTGCAGGCCGCTCTGGATCAGTGTCGCAGTCGGATGGGAGTTGTCCGGTTGATCGCGGTCTGCATCTCGCCCAACGCAAGCAGCCCGGCCGTGTGCGGGTTGGTGCGACCGGTGATTCTCATACCGGAGAGTCTCGCACCACGATTGCAGCCGCACGACTTGCAGGCGGTGCTGCTGCACGAGCTGGCGCACATCAGGCGAGGTGACCTGTGGATCAATCTCGTCCAGACGCTGCTGCAAATCGTCTACTTTTACAATCCCTTCCTTTGGCTGGCCAACGCGGTGATCCGCCGCGTCCGCGAACAGGCGGTCGATGAGGCGGTGCTCGTGGCGATGGGTGAAACCTCGCGCGACTATCCTGAAACGCTGCTCAACGTCGCCAGGCTCGCCTTTCACCGACGTCCGGCCTTGAGCTTGCGCCTCATCGGCGTCGTCGAATCCAAGAGCGCCTTGCGCAGCCGCATCAAGCACATCCTCGCCCGCCCCCTCCCCAAGACCGCCAAGCTTGGTGTGCTTGGCCTGGTTTCAGTGTTCCTCGTCGGGGTGGTTCTTCTGCCCATGGCTAAGGCACGCCCGTTGACCGACCGAGCCCGCAACGTGCTGTCTCTGGCGGATGAGGAGGCTCGGCGACTGAACCACGGCTACGTTGGCACAGAGCACATCCTCTTGGCGCTAGCGCGACAGGACGAGGCAATCAGTGCAAAGGTGCTGGCGAATCTCGGCGCCGATATCGACACACTGCGGGCCGAAGTGAACAAGTTCATCCAGCCCGGCCCCGGACCAGTGACACGACGCCGACTCCCGCATATGCCTCGGGCCGAGCGGGTGATGCAGTATGCCAGAGAGGAAGCCAAGTCTCTCCGCCACGACTACATCGGCACCGAGCACGTCCTTCTGGGCCTAATGCGAGAACCAGAGGGTATCGCGGCGCAGGTGCTGAGCAACCTGGGTGTAACACCGGAGCAAATCAAGAGGGAGGTCCTAAATCTCGTCCGTCTCGGGCGCGAGCCCGATATCGAAGTGACCATGGAGGAGTCCGAGGCAGAGAACGGCAGGGGCACCGGCGGAGGCGCCCCTGTCGAGCCTTCCCGTGTCGTCGCGGAATTGCCCAATGGCATCGCCGTCGAATTGCTCGGCGTCTGCGAATACCCGAGCCGGGGAAAGCGGTGGTGGCGGCCGGACGGCGCGCCGCTGGATGAAGCGCCCTATGACAAGCCCGGCGCGTGGGTGTATCCAGGTGAGCCCAACACGGTCGGCTTTGAGGTGGCGCTTCAGGTGCGAGACCTGCCGGAGAGGTGGGAAGCCACCGTGGAGAGTCTGGGCAACGCTTCCAGCAACTCGGCAGACCCGCCTTACAAGGCAGGCCAACGTTTGCCCGATCTGCGGTGGCTGATGCTCGAGGCGGGCCCCAATCAGACGACCTGCGCGATTCGCTGCAACGTCGTCGAGCCTTGGCAGGTCGTTGCTCGGACTTCGCCGGAAACTGACCCCTCCCAGCGGACTACCGAGGGCTCCGTGGTATTCTCTGGCATCCGTGAAAACTCCGGAAGCATGGTGAGGGTCACTGTAAGCGGCCACATGGTGGATCCGGGCTACGACTCACCCCTGTACGGTCGAGAGCTTCGGCGTGTCGTCGCCATCAAGAAGGATGGGCAGGTCGAGGAAAGTCTATTCGGCGGATTGCACTCCGCCGAATCGCCTGGCCAGGCAACTGTGTGCTTCCCGGGGCTCTCGCTGAACGAGATCAAGGAGTTTCAGTTCCAGGTCCGGGCTGCGACATATGTCGCGTTCAGGAACATCCCGCTTCACCCGGGCCTCAAGACGGACGTCCGGATTGACGTGGGGCCTCTGGATGCGGCTGTTGCTGTGCCGGAAGGCATGGTCGGAACCTGGCGTTATGAGAATTCCATCGGCGACGACGAGCAGATGGCCGTCTTCCCTGATAGTCGTGTGGTTGTCCTGTATTCCAACGGACACCGGGACGAAACGCGCTACGACAATGGCTTTATCACGTTGGGCGAATACCACGATATCCGCGTGAGACTGGTTCTCGACGACAACGGCACGATCCTCCAGTACGCCGGTGGGCCGGATACCGACATTTTCGGCAAGCGATGGAAGCGAATTGACCCCGAGCCGGAGGTGGAACTCCTCGCATCTTTGACGGAGGCCGCTCCACAGTCGGTTGACGCGGCCGCCCAGCTTAGAGCGGATTCAACTGCCAGGAGCACTATTGTCCTGCCGGACGTGGATCATGAGGCGGTGATGCTCGATTTGGCCTCAGGCCAGCTCGTTGAGATTCCGCGTGACGCATCGGAGACGAACATGGCCGCGGCGATCCTGGAGATAGGTCGAGGCGATTTGATCCACGACGGAAACGCGCTCATCCTGGTGCGGAACGCAGCCTCCGAGCAAGCTGAGAGAATGGCGGGAACGCCGTTCAGCACCTGTCCCATGGGCCGGCATCTGCCGCAGGTCCTGCAAGTCACCACAGCCGAGGGACGCCGATACGAAGTCACCGTTCTTGCTGCCGACGAAGAGGGTTGCACACTCAAGTACTCTCTGCTCTCCGGCGACGCGGGCGCTGGCGGAGGTGCCCTCGTCGAGTCACACTCGCAAGGGCCTCCCGGCATTGTCGCGGAACTGCCCAACGGCGTGACAGTCGAGTTCCTGGCGTATTCGCAACTGGCCTCTGAAGGGCTCAAATGGTGGACGCCGCAGGGCGAGCCGACTACGGTCCCGGGTCTCTACGAGGCCGACGTCGAAGGGCACGGTACGCTTCTGGCGCTGCGGATCGAGCCGGAACCCGAGGCCGGTGTCTCGGCGTGGCGCGTGCAGCCGCCCAATGTCAGAGACGAACTGAAGCCGGTGTGGCAGCCCAACAACGGCAGCATCTGGCTCGTGCCGCTGGGCGAAGGACGTAGCCACGCCAATGTTGAGATCGCGGCCCAGGTGAGAGATCCTGTCGTGATCAAGACGGCTTCTGTGCAGCAGGCATCTTCACAGGATGGTTTCTGGGTCAAGGACGTGACGCCCATCGATGCCGACTCGACGGCGTTCACCGCGCACGGCGCATCGTCCTACTCCGGCGTGCCGATGGGAGTGCAAGTCCTGGCCGCAATCGACTCGGCCGGGCAGATTCACGCGGTCCGTCGGATACCGGGTCGTTCCATCGAGGAGCAAATGGGCAATCCGTTTGGAGAATCGCCGCGTCTTCAGGTCGACCTGCCCGTGGATCGTTTCGCGAAAGTCGTGGTGGAAGGCTACAGTGAGCGCGCCGGCAGAGTGAAGTTTCGCAACCTGTCGCTGCGGCCGGGTCAGCCGACGGAGGTCCACATCGAAGTTGAGGCCGAGCAACGAGGACCCTGGTGGCATCCCAGCGAATACGACGCGAAGCTGGAGGAGCTCGGGCGGGCACTCTCAGAGCAGGCAGAGGCGCGCGGTGGACGGTACCCTGCCGATCTGGCCGCACTACAGGCCTACTTCACGGACACGGAGTGGAATTGGCTCCAGGAGCACGCCGTCTATCTTGTTGCCAGCGAACCGGCGACGAAGGCCGAGACCGTACCGCTGGCTTATGAGAAGACGTTGCTGCCGGCCGGCTTCGGTACCTACGTCCTCTTCGGTGACGGTGACGTGTCCTTTCAGACACCCAGCGAATTGGAGCAACTCGGCATCACGCAAGCGATCCGGACCGTCCCCCGCCGGATGCCGGCCCTGAAGCCAGTCACTCAAACGGAGGCTGATGAGGCACCGCCGCCTGCGGTCAAGGCTGAACTGCCCAACGGCGTCACGGTCGAGTTTCTGGCGTATTCTCACCTGGTACCCAGGGGTGGGCTCTTCTGGTTCGACCCACGGGGCCAGGAGACCACCATCCCCGGGGTCTATGAGGCGGACGTCGAGGGATTGGGCACGATCCTGGCGCTTCGGGTCCAGCCGTCCGAGGCGCGTTTGGTCGTCCAGGTGTATCGTGGCCCCGACTCGCAGAACATTGAGAAGCACTGGCAGCTTCCCGGAACCGATATATGGCTCCTGGCCCTGGGCCAAGAGCGCAACTTCGCCAATCTGCGCATCATCACCGAACTGACGCAGCCACCGGAGATTGAGACCATCGCTCTGACTGAGGAGAACCTGGGCCAACTGGTTGAGGTCAACCAGTGCGGCATCGCCAGCATCGTGGACCTTCAGGTGGTCGAGAGCTTCCCTGCCGATATGCTCATGAACCAGATGGGCTATCCCTCGATGTTGGGAACGGGGGTCGCAACCGCCGAATCCGTGGGCCTTGAGGACATGGCCGAGCCGCCCATGCTGCAATTCTCCTACATCCGCGCGCCGGATTCTTATCAGGAGGTTGTGGCATTTCTGGACAAAGAGGGCCGCACTCATCCGGTCGAGCGAGTCCGGGTCGACTCGACAGGGACCACCTACCAGGGCAGAGTGTGGCCCAGCCGCCTGGCCGGCATCCTCGTAGAGGTCTCGGCCGTCCATGCCGCGGACGTGCGATTTCGCAATATCTCACTGACGCCCGAACGCGTGACGGATATCCAGATCGAACCTGCCGCGAAGCAGGAGGTCTCCTGGAAGCTCAGCTATCGGCACTTCGTCCTCGAGGCCTTCACGAACAGTCTGCGTGGGTTCCGTGAGCGCCACGGTGGACGCTTCCCGGCTTCTCTCGCCGACCTGCAAAGCAGTCACGACCCCGAGGCCTTTCGCTGGATAACGACCCACATGGCCTACGTGGGAGCAGACAAGAGTCCCGACGATGATCCCCGCAGCGTGATCGCCTACGACAAGACGCTACTGACCCAGGGCCGCGCCACCTACGTCTTCTACTCTGACGATCAACTCGAATTCGAAAGCCTCCCCGAACTCCGGGAAGTCAGCATCCTGCCGCCGAATCAGAACAGCGTCCCTCCGGATTCCGCCCGTCTCTCGTCCGGGGACGGTGCCAGGTCCGATGCTACGGGCGAACCTCGTTTCACCGTGCAAGGGGTGGTGACGGACACTTCAGGGCAGCCTATGGAAGGGGTGTGGGTCAACGTTGATTGTGGGTTCGAGAGGCCTCAGAGGGCGGGCCGGACCTTGACCGATGAGAAGGGACGTTACACGCTCCATTTCAACTCGGCATGGGTTGTGGCAGACGCGGACCCGTATGGCGTAGGGATTCAGCCGGCCTTTGTCTACGCCCAGAAGGAAGGTTTCTACGAGACGAGTCTGCGCCACAAAGGCAACCTGGCCATGGCGGGCAAGACGCCCGGGCCCGATGAGCAGCGTTTCGTCGCCGGCGGTACTGGCGTCATTCTGGTGAACAAGCCATACGAACTGAACTTC
>Ga0068714_10004950_pt1 | contig 14498 bp, 15 predicted proteins | sample MTBNYHSulfiMetaG_FD_62988 | JGI IMG/M metagenome (GOLD analysis project Ga0068714, IMG submission 62988) | Enrichment culture microbial communities from rom New York Harbor, USA that are MTBE-degrading - MTBE-NYH (New York Harbor Sulfidogenic)... | ecosystem: Environmental > Aquatic > Marine >... | reverse complement strand
ATCAATTCTTCCATATGAATGGCATACTCAATGGAAGGATCAAATTGGAATACGATGTCAGGAGTATATCTTAGTCGGATCCGCCGACCCAGCTCTTTCCGAACATATCCTTTAGCACTCTCCAGGCCCTTTATCGACCTTTCCCTCTCTTCGAGAGTGCCTACCACACTGAAATAGATTTTTGCAAACCGGCAATCCTCAGAAACGCTCACCCTGGTAATGGTGACAAAACCGATACGAGGGTCTTTGATCGATTTCACCAGCATTTGGGAGATTTCTTTTTGGATCAAATCCGCTACTTTTTCGGAGCGTTTTCCTTCCATTCAAATCCTTAATCGTTTTATACCGTTAGAATTTCAATTTCCGTATGGACCATCTCAACCAGATTCATCTGTTCTATAAAATCGACCACTTTATCCAAACTCGAATTGATGTGGCGCCGATCATTTCCAACCGCACAGAAGCCAATCTGTGCCCTCTGCCAAAGGTCATTATCTCCCACTTCAGAGATCGCCACATTAAATCGATGTCTTACCCGATCGATCAGTTTCCGAATCACATGTCGCTTTCCCTTCAAGGAATGATTTTCCGGAATCCGAAGGTCAAGGTGACAAATTCCGATGACCATCTTTCTCCCCTCTTAAAAAAAACGGGAACTCTCAAACGGAAACCTCATAGAATATCAGGTTAATCGAGGTTGGACTTCTTCCATCTCATAAGACTCGATGATATCTCCGAGTTTGATATCATTAAAATTTTCGATACCGATGCCACACTCGAGTCCTTGGTTGCAATCTTTCGTATCGTCTTTGAATCGCCTAAGTGAAGAAATCCGCCCATCATAGACGACCACATTATCTCGCAGTAATCTCGCATGGGACCCTTTCACCACTTTCCCATCTGTCACGACACTTCCCGCCACGGTTCCCACTTTCTTAATATTGAAAATCTGGATCACCTGGGCCCTTCCCAGAATATGTTCTTTATAAGTCGGCTCCAACAATCCTTCTAAGGCATTTTTAATATCTGTGATCGCATCATAGATTACAGAATAAGTCCGGATATCGACTTGTTCTTGCTCGGCCAAGGTCTGAGCCTTCACACCTGGCCTCACATTGAAGCCAATGATGATCGCGTTGGACGCGGAGGCTAAATTGACATCGGTCTCGGTAATTCCACCGATCGCATCATGAAGGATATGGACTTTCACTTCTTCTGTGGAGAGTTTTTTCAACGCCTCTTTCACTGCCTCAATGGATCCCTGAACATCCGCCTTAATAATGACATTCAGCTCCTTGACCTCCCCCTTCTTAATTTTATCGTAGAGCTCTTCTAAGGAAACTTTGCTCAATTTTGAAAGTTCTTTTTCACGATTTTTTTCTTGGCGGTGGAGGCTGATTTGTTTAGCCATCCTCTCTTCGGAAACGACGATGAACGTTTCTCCTGCCTCGGGAATATCGGTGAACCCCACCACCTCTACAGGAGTAGAGGGACGAGCTTCTTGTATCTTCTGCCTTTTATCATTCAACATCGCCCTGACTCTGCCATAGTGGGATCCTGCAAGGAAGGCATCTCCCGTTTTCAACGTTCCTTCTTGTACAAGTAGAGTGGCCACGGGGCCCCTGCCTTTGTCCAATTTGGATTCAATGATGACCCCCCGGGCAGATTTTTCTGGGTTGGCCTTTAATTCCAAAACCTCTGCCTGAAGGAGAATTAAATCAAGCAACTCTTTAATTCCTGTTTTCTGCTTGGCGGACACTTCGGCGAAAAGGGTACCCCCTCCCCATTGCTCCGGGAGAAGTCCGTATTCCGAAAGATCCTTTTTTACCTTTTCTGGATTCGCGTTCGCTTTATCAATCTTATTAATGGCAACGACGATGGGAACCTTGGCCGCTCGAGCATGATCGATGGCCTCTTTTGTCTGCGGCATCATTCCATCATCCGAAGCGACCACCAAAACTACCACGTCCGTCACTTGAGCTCCTCTTGCCCTCATAGCAGTAAAAGCTTCGTGACCAGGAGTATCAATGAACACCACATGTCCATTCTCCAACTCAACATCATAGGCTCCGATATGCTGGGTGATGCCCCCAGCTTCTCCCCCCATCACATTTGTCTTTCTTATCGAATCCAAAAGCATGGTCTTACCATGATCCACATGGCCCATGATCGTCACCACAGGTGGCCTGGGTTTCAACTGTTCGGGAAGGTCTTCTTTTCTCTCGAGCAGATCTTGCCGCTCTAAGGAGATTTTTTCCACTTCGTAGCTAAACTCACTGGCCACCAAAGAAGCCACATCCGTATCAATGAGTTGGTTGATATTCACCAGCACGCCCATTTCCATCAACTTCTTAATCAATTCACTGCCTTTCACCCCCATCCTTTTCGCAAGATCCCCTACGGCGATCATTTCTTCGATTCGAATAATCCTCTTAATCGGTTTGGGGACAGTCACCTCGGTCTTCTTCGGCGTCTTTAACACAACCTTCTTTTTCATAGGTCTGAAGGGTTTAAAGCTGACCTCAACTTCTTTTCCCTCCACTTTTTCCCCTTCACCTTCATCCTCCACCAACATTCTTTCCTCAATTCTCTTCCTCTTTTTGATAAAACCTTTTTTCTTTGCGTAGGGCCCTAATTTTTCTTTCTCAAGAAATTCTTCTTTCTCAAGAGGTTTTACCTCAACCTTTTTAACTGAGATTTCTTGTGGTTTAGGTTCTTCAGCTCCCTTTTTGACCTCTCTGCCTTCCCCCTTCTCTTTCTGGACAACCTGGGACTGACCTGCCTCGACGGGTATGGATGTTAGAATTTCTCTTCCTTCAGCCTTTGTTCCTACGGGTAACGTCGGCTCAGCGGGTGTTTCCTTCGTCTTCTTCCCTTTCGTTGGTTTTGAAAGAGGTTTCTCCCCCTTTTTCAATTCTTTTTTCTCAATTGCCTTCTTCGGGGGCTTTGCATCGAGTTCGACTTTTCTTTCTTTCTCTTTAACCTCTGGGGTTTTATCTTTAATAATCTCAGGAATCGCCTCAGCTTCGACAACTGTCAATGGAGGGGTTGGGGTCTCCACTTTAACTTCCAGGGTTCTTGCTCTTCTCCGGATGACCGTGGGTTTAACCCGTTTCTCAATAATTTCTTTTTCGGAATCCCGTTCGATGATTTTCTCATCAGAAAGGGAAACTTTTTTCTCGGGTTCGGCAAGTTTCTTATCTTTTACCTTGACCCCCATCCGTTTCAATTTCATCAGCAGCTTATCATCCTCCATCCCCACTTCGCGTGCAAGATCGAGGACTTTACTTTTTGTCATTCCCTTCCTCCTCTACCCATCCCTCTCTCTTAAAATACTCTTCCCTAAAGGAATCTGAAGCTCCTTTGTCTCCAAGAGCCCAACCTCTCTATTTTTTTTCTTCGCACGATGGACACATCCAAGATCCGGACAGAGATAAAACCCTCTTCCCTGATGAGGCATCCTCGGATTCACTTTGACCACTCCTTGAGGACTCAGGGTGAACCAAATCAGCTCCTCTTTCTCCTTTCTTTTCCGACATCCGACACATGTTCGGATGGGGGCAGGGCTTTTCTTGCTCATGTCCTCTTCCCTTCGGTATATTGTTTTGCGGACTGAATCAGTTTTTCTGCTTTTTTAATCCCAATCCCTTGAAGCCCTGAAAGTTTTTCCACATTCGTTTCCAAAATATCGCGAATGGTTTTTAATCCATTTCCTTCCAATATTTGGGCAGTCTTCTCTCCCACCCCCTCCATTCGATCCACCGGATCGAGAGCAGGATCCCCCGTCGCTGAAGGGCCTTTTTCGTCAACCCCTGTGCCTTCCTCTTTTTGAGAAACCTGAATGGCTCCCGCAACGATCTCCATGGCCTTTTCCTTCTCAAGCTCTAAAACCTTCGCTAATTCTTCTGGATCGACCTCCGCCACCTCCTTGATCGATCGGAACCCTTCATTATAAAGAATACGACTGGCCACATCTCCAATATAAGGGAGGCCTTTAAATCTTTCCAAAATTTCACTTGAGATTTTTTCCATCCTGGACTCACTCTTAATATCGATTTTCCAACCGGTCAACTTAGAAGCCAATCGTACATTTTGGCCTTTCTTTCCAATCGCCAGGGAAAGCTGATCATCTGCTACGACCACCTCCATATGTCGATTCTCTTCATCGATATAGACCCTCGAAATTTTGGCTGGGGCTAAAGCATTACATACATATTTGGCCTGATCCTGGATCCAAGGAATGATATCAATTCTTTCCCCTCGAAGTTCTTGGACAACATTTTGAACTCGGGAGCCTTTCATCCCCACACAGGCTCCTACGGGGTCTACATCCCGGTTCGCACTATAGACAGAGATTTTTGCCCTCTCACCCGGTTCGCGGGCAGCGCTGATGATTTTGATCACTCCTTCAGAAATCTCAGGCACCTCCATCTCAAATAGCTTAATTAAAAATCCAGGATGGGTTCTGGAAAGAAAAATTTGGGGTCCCTTTGAATTCTTCTGTACATCAAGAATATAACCTCGAAGCCGCTCTCCCTGCCGATAGGTCTCCCCAGGAATCTGTTCTTTTGAGAAGAGGATGGCCTCTGCTCTGCCAATACTGATATACAGGTTTCCCTTTTCCATCCGCTGCATGGTCCCGCTGGCCAAATCTCCCTTTCGATCCTTAAATTCATTATAGACATTTTCCCGCTCGGCGTCCCGCACCTTCTGAATGATCACCTGTTTCGCTGTCTGAGCTCCAATGCGGCCGAAGTCCGTATTCAGTTTCACTCCGAGGCTGTCCCCGATCTGGGCCTCGTTGTCCAATTCTCTTGCCTCTTTCAAAGAGATCTCTGTCGATGGATTCGCCACCTCCTGCACGACTTGTTTGAATTGGAATAGTTCCACCTCACCCACTTCCTCGTTATAGTGGACTTCGATCTCACCCTGATGCCCATATTTCTTTCTCGAAGCCGTCAGCACGGCTTGCTCTAAGGCATCGATGATCACTTTCCGGTCAATCCCTTTATCCTTTCCCACTTGTTCAATCACATAATTGAGATTGGATGGCATAATTCATCTCTCCCTTTTTAAAATAAAGCTCCTTGCACCAGGGTTTGATGGAGCTTCCGAAAAATGATATTTCATTTGAGGTGGCGCTTCTTTCGTGGCACATCTTGGTCCATCTCCAAGTTCGCTTTCGCTACATTGTCGAGAGGGATCTGGAAAATCCCTCCATCACTTTCTATCTCAATTTTGTTCCCAGAAACCCCAAGTAGTCTCCCTTTAAAGTTCCGCCTATTTTCAATCGGATGGAATGTTTTCACTTTAACCAAACGGTGACAATTTTTTATAAAGTCCTTCTCGGTCTTTAATGAACGGTTCAACCCTGGAGAAGATACCTCTAACGTGTAAGGAGTTTCAATAAAATCCTCAATGTCCAAAATCCTTCCAACCTCATGGCTGACCCGTGTACAATCGTCAAGGGTCACTCCTCCTTCTTTGTCCAGATAGAGACGAAGGACCCATCCTTTTGCTTCTCTCCGATATTCAATATCCACTAGCTCTAATCTCTCTTGGAAGAGGAGGGGGTTAGTCATCGTCTGTATCCGTTTTACAATTTCCTTTGGCACCATCTCTTTTGTTTCCATCCCCTGAGTTTCTTAAAAAAAAAGCGGGCTAATAGCCCGCTTTCTCAGCAGACCAACTCAATTAAAATAAATATACTACAACTTAATTTGAAATGCAAGAAAATATTTATTAAGCATCTGGCATTTTCTTCATGAGATAATCGGCCCCTTTTTGCCGGATAAAAGCTTACACTTCTTTCTTAAGAAAAGAGGGCTGATCCAAACTTGGAATGCGAATGGATTGTACCTTTCTCTCCAGCCTCTCGATCGTTTTTTGATTTTGACGAAGTGCCTTTTTAAGTTGATAGCGTCTAACTATATCACCCCCCACTCCAATCAAAACTCCAAGGAAAATGGAACAGAAGATGACCAAAAAAAGAGGAAGAGGAGTTTGTGGAATTTCAAACCATTGATAATTTTCTATGGGGAAAATAAAACGAAGGGTGACGTCACTTCGATTTTGAATAGCAAATTGAATAGCAAAAAGGACTGCAACAAAAAAGACCAAAGTCCAGAGCAATGTCTTGAACCATCTCACTTTTTCTTCCTCCTCTCAGGTCTCTCTTTTTTGCACAAAAGATCAATAAACGTTGAGTGAAGTTTTTGATAGGTTCTTTCTAAATATTCTGGAACGATCTTCGTATCCCCAATGACAGGCATAAAATTGGTATCTCCCGCCCACCTTGGGACAATATGGAGGTGAAGATGGTCTTCTCCAGCCCCCCCGACCTTCCCAATATTCATCCCGATATTGAATCCATGTGGATGAAGGCTTGCCTTGAGAACCCGTGTGGAAATCTTCAACAAGTTGAAAAGCTCTCTTAATTCGTTATGACCTAATTGCTCTAAGTCAAGGCAATGGCGTTTTGGAACGACCATCAAATGCCCATTGGTATAGGGATACTTATTCATGATCACAAACACACACTCACTTTGATGCAGAATCAGATTTTTTACATTCTTTTTCTCCTTCAGTTTTTGGCAGAAGAAACAACCCTTTTTCTTCTCTCTTAGAATATAGTCCATCCTCCACGGGGCCCAAAGATAGTCCATCGCTTGCCATCCCTTCACTGTTCATTATCCACCCTTTATTTCTATCAAGATCTTCCAAGGGGGTTTCCTTCTGACTCATTCTTTCATTTCAGCTCAACTCAGTGGTCTATTCCCAATTGGATCTGCAAATATTTCAGAAATATCGATTTCCATGGTGAAAAATTAAGAGGGTAACTCTACCTTCAGGTAGAGATAATCCTTCCAGGGATCTGGTGTTTCATTGATTCCGAGACTCATCGGCAATAGGGGTATCCAGATGGGCGCTCTGGGTTTTCGGATCAACGACATCCCAGCTTCTTCCGGCGTCCTTCCACCCTTTTTAAGATTGCAGGCCGTGCAGCAGGTCACGACATTGGTCCATTCCGTTTGTCCACCCTTTGAACGTGGAATGACGTGGTCATACGTTAACTCTCTGTGTTCAAAAGGGGTGCCACAGTACTGACACTTTCCCCGATCCCGGACATAGAGATTCTGGCGGGAAAATTTAACAATAGGAGTTTTTCTTTTAATAAAACGATTTAATCGAATCACCGCAGGAAGTCGCAAGGAAATGCTGACGCCGCGAATCCTGCGGTCATACTCTTCAATGACCTCTACTTTTTCTAACATCACCATGATGATTGCCTTTTTCCAAGGCACCACTTTTAATGGCTCAAAAGTAGAATTGAGTAGTAATGTCCACTCCATACTTTAATAAAGAGGACAAAATATCCCTTTGAATTTTGAGTAGATATAGCGACTTTTGAGCTAATTGTCAAGTATTTTAAAGAATTTTAAAGAACCCAATCCACCCTTTTAAGCAGAAACGAATCGTTTTGTGAATGGATAAAAAATGATTTGATTACATCTCTATATAACTTTAAGAGCAAAAACCCAAAGTAAAATTTTTGTACAAATAACAAACTTTGCCACTTTTAAAGACATCTGACAAGAAAAAATTCTAAACACTAAAGATGATTTACCTATAAATTCCAATTAGTTATCTTTATTCCGTTACAATTTTTTGTTTTGGCAAAAAAATTGCAGGGTTTATTTAATTGTTAAAGAACTTTCAACCTGGATGATGAAAATACTCCATTGATTCTATTGGTATAAGCATCCCGAAAGACGTTTTTCTGTGCATGCATTTGACATTTCTATTTAATTTTGATAAATTCGATGTGGGATTCGTCCCCAAGGAGGGAATTTTATGAAGAAGTTTAAAAAGATTTTTCTCTCATTATTAGCGGTTTCTTTGGTGATGGGGTATCTTTCTTCGACAGGTTGGGCTGAAGATAAATGGGCAAAGGAAGACACTGTCGGACAAGGTTGGAGCGTTATGGATGTGGTTTTTGCCAGACCTTTGGGGGTTGCTGCTGGAATCGCAGGGTCGGCTATCTTTGTCGTTTCTCTTCCTTTCACCATTCCTTCTGGAGGGGTGAAGGAGGCAGCGGATATGTTTATTGTTAAACCTTTTCAATTCTCCTTTAATCGGAAATTCCCGGATGATGATATTTGAGACGTTCTGGTTGACGAAAGAAAATAAGTTTGGGATGGTCCGTTAGGGTCACAGAGTAGGATAAAAGGGAGATGGTGTTTATTTTTTAATCATCTCCCTTTTAAGTTTTTTATCTATTACCAAATTTCTCTTGTTTTGGATTCACCCTTTAACTTCCGATGACAAAAGGGGCAAGCCTTTCCATCCTGTATAAGAACTTCTTTCATCATCTCAATCAATTCACTATCCTCTAAAATTTGCTTGACAATATGAGGATGTGGCTTCCGATCGTATTTCCGATAAGGAAAACTACTCTTCCCACTCATCTCCGTACTCCTTTAAATCTATTATAAAGTCTCTTTATGGATTTGGCAAGGGAGCTGGATCGGTTACTTTTCAGAGAGCAATGAGATGGGAAATCATAATCATTCTGAAAGGCTTTTTAAGAAAGTTTTTAATTTGCTGAGGTCATCGGATGAGATATCAATAAATTTAACTCCGCATCGGTAATCCCCCCACTCTTTCCCCAAATGGATATCCATCCAAACAACCTCCGCCACTGCTTCAATGGAGGTTAGATGTGCACCGGATGCAAAAAAAAGTTTTATTTTGAGGTGTTGCCCGATTTCTATCTCTTGTGGAAGATACACCAACAATCCACCCTCGCTGGCATTAAAAATTCGGCCCGTATAGTTGAAGGGAGATGGGATCAACTGATACTCGATTGGTAAATCAATAGAAAATCGGGGATTTCTCCTCCTTTCTAAATTGACCACTCCCACATGTGATTTCGTATCCTGTTTCTCTGCCATTTTTCTCTTTTAAATCATTTTCTCATCCCTTTTTCTGAGGGGTTAAAATGGAAATAAAGCCTTGGACAAAAGGATTCGAAAAGACACCCTTCGCATCGCGGTTGAGTAGGGAAACAATGTCCCCCTTGTTCTTCTCCCTTCCCCAACCAGGTCATGGGTTCCTCAATCCTCGCTGGATTCTGGGGAAAAACTGTTTTTGCAAAAGATTGAATTTTAATATCTCCCATCGAATTTCTGCCTTGGAAATAGTCAAAATGAGGGTCCACAATACCTAAACGACAGGCCACTCGGTAAAGACTTTCCTCAATAGAGACGGGAGTATCGGAAAAATCTACTTCCACGATATGTGGAATCAATTCATGGATCGATCGGATTGCTAATCGGCTGTTTTGATGACCCATATGAGGGATGACTTGGATCAAGCGCTCCAAATCAAAAGCACTCCATTTACTCTTTTCTAAAATAGCATTTCCAATCAGTTGAATTTTAGGGAGGGCCCTATGGAATAGATCTCTCCATACCTCTCCAGACACAAAATCTGTTCCTTCAAGAGGCGGAATCTCTTCTAGGATGAGATTCTGTTGAACGAGAATTCCGTACACCCTTTGGGTATTTTCCAATGCTTTGATAGACTGATTTGCCTGATCAAATCTGGAATGGACCAATATGGTTAAAAGGGCATGAAGGGAATTCAACAATTCCCCCTCTTGTCGACATTTTTCAAACCACATCGAAAAAATATCACGAGGTCTTTGTTGAAAGGCCTCCACCGCATCCTTGAAAAGCTCTATCCAGAATATGAAAGAGCAATTTTCTCTTACTTCTCTTCCCTCTTCTACCGTACCTTCAATGGCCACGTCTTTTTTTGCCTCCCCATCAGCCTCTTCAGGTCTTTCAGAAACACCTTCTGACAACTGGGGCACTTCTTCAGATACAGATGTTTTAAAGTCCGATTTTACAGTCACTCCTTCATCAATAAGAGAAGGGTCTAAATCGCTTAATGCTGCTTCTTCTTTTGTTGTCCCTTCCAATTTTTTCGCTACTGGGAAAGGGGACGACTGAAATGTCTCCATTCCGGGGAAATTCTCGGAAATTTTGAAAAATTTTTGGGGGGGCTCAAACGTCTTATCTGAAAAATCTTCATCAAGAGTCATCGGAAAGGATTCCTGAGGGACTTCCTCTCCAATTTCTCCCTGTTCCTCTCTTCTCCCTTCTCCATGGTGAATATCCAATTCCTCTCCCATGGTTGGAATGGTCTCGATTAAAATTTTCATCTCCTTTTCCCTAACCATTTCTTTTGGAGGTCCGGTCAACTCAATGACGCCGGCCTTCTGTTCAATCTTTGGGGCGAGCACTTGAGATGAATGAAAATTTTCATCCTCATCGTCTATCTCCACATCTATCCATTCCCTCTTTTTTCTCTTATCCACTGCCGGAATGGGTTGCCCTGAGGCATTTTTAAATGCAATGGAAATCCTTCTAATCGTAAAATCTCCCTCAAAAATGACCTTAAAGGGAGATATCTCTCCAGAAGGGAGTGGGTTTATGGTAAGGGGAGCTTCTTCGAAGGTTATCAATTCATCAAAGACATTAAAAAGTTGAATGAGTGTCCAGGTATCACTCAATGTCTCTTCTGATATATTTTTAATCCTTCCGATGATACTCCATGTTCCTCGGGGTGATTTCCGGAGATAAGAGGATTCCAAACCCAACTGGTGCGGCACTAATTCCTGGAATTCGAGAGAAATGGTTGGAAAATCTCTTCTTTCTTCAACCGAGACGGTCGCCCCGAAAGATTTGAGAGTTTTGGCAAGTATTTCCGCTTTTTTTAGAGAGAGATTTTTTTTAAGGATGATAGGACAACGGTCAACAAATTTTTTTAACAGTAAAATAGGGATATTATATTTTTTTGAAAGGTTATGACAAAAGGAGTCTTTTTCTTCTTTGTTGTTTCCCCCAATGCCGACAAGGAGGATTCTATATCTCCCATCTTCCAGGTTTATTTTGTCCATGATGTTCCTTAAATACCGAGTGGTTTTCCTTCAATGATATCCAGGGAGATCTCTCGTCACCTCCTATAAGTCTCTAAGATAAATCTTAGGAACCCTTCCCGGCGACATCCAGTCAAGCCTGATTCATTTTTCTTCTCCTCATTTTTAAAAAATATTTTGAAATAATTCAACATATTTTTTATTTCTATTTTCCCACTTCTTTCAGCAATGCCGTCAATCTGCCAAAATCTTTTTCATCAATATATTCGAACTTTAAGCCGTATCGATGCTCTCCCCAACTTTCCCTAGCAGCCAAATCAGACCAGACCACTTTTACGACCGCTTTGATTGTGTCCAATTCTAATTCTTTCACATAAAATAGTTCAATTTTCAACAAAGTTCCTATTTCAATCCTTTCTGGTAAATAGACGAGCAGTCCACCTTCGCTTGCATTCGCCACCATCCCTCCAAATGCTCCTTTCCCTTCTATCCGGGAATAGTCAAGTGGCAATTCGACACTAAACCTTGGGTGTTTTCTCTTTTCAATAGCGAGAACCCCCATTTTGTTATGTGTAAGTGACTGATTATTTTGATTCATTTTAATAGACCTCAATTAAGAATAAACTTTATTTATTGCCGTGTCTACCTATCATCATGTCCCATAAGCATCACTGGAAATGCTGATTCTCAAAGCCTTACAATGTGGTCGTTCAATAGATTTACAGGAATTCGATCATATCCACATTGTTGAACTCCTTTTGGTCAATATTTTATCAGTTTTTACTAAAATTAAATATTAAGCAAAAATGATACCAATTCTATCATTTTTTAAATCTTGCCACAAATTATAATATTTTTAATAGTAAAATGGTTTTATAAAAGGAGTGAAGAGAATATCTCTTTAAAAAATATGGGGTTATCAATTTTAAGATTGATTTCGTTTGATGGGTACTTTTTGTCTACCGTATGAAATATTTTCATTATTTTAACCATTCAGGCTTTGCTTTATAAAGTTCGGCTTCTTCTGGTATCTTTTTGTCTATCATGTTGTTGGCTTCTTCAATTTTATTTTTATATTGATATATTTCAATTTTAATCTGATCTCTTTCTCCTCGAAGGTTTCCTCTCTCTGCTGCATTCCTTGAATCATTAATTTTTAATGTCAATTCATTATATTTAGTCCTCAGAGTTTCAAGCTCTTCTTGATAATCTTTTAATTTATTTCTCCACCCCTCCACTCTCGCTTTCCAATAGTCTTCTCCTCTTCCTAACCGATCTTTATAAACCTCCTCTTTGTTCTTGGATGTTGACTCTCCCTTGGGTGTTGCCTCTTCCTCGGCTTTTGTTTCTTTTATCCGTTCTGGCAAACCCATTTTTTTAACTTTGGACCGATATTTCTCCGGAACTTGAAGGATATCATCCGTGAAATGGACCACTCCTTTTTCATCTACCCATTTAAAAATCTCGGCAAGAGAGATTTCAGAAATAAATAAGAAAAACAAGATGATAATTAAAATTCGTTTCATCACTAATACCTAAGCAAATCTTATGCCAACCATTTTCAAAAGTTTGATTTTTTATTATAATATATTATAATTCAGCTATTCGCCACATCAAACCATACCACCCCCTTGTTTCACTCCAGATGTACTGGTAGGGATCAGTTATGGCCTTCCTCTAACTGATCCCTTTTGCATTTAAAATTAATGCATTATATAATTTTCCCACATTTTCTGTGAATAGCCTGTTGAAAACCTCAACTTTTGAATCTAAAAATGGCCTATTCTACATTTTTTTAGCAAAATGCCTAATCTTTAATCATCCTAAATCATAATCATTTCAAAGGCTATCCATATCTTTATCCAAACCCGTTTCTCTTTATCCCTTTAACCACCTCGGATGGAAATCCAAGTTGTGATACAAATTCCCTGCGAAATTCTCTAAATCCAATTTTTTCGAGAAAGGGTTGGGACATGATGCCCCGACATCCCGCTAAGAGGGGAGGTTTTAATTTATAAATTCCTTCATAAATTTGATTTAGCCATCTTTCCCCTTTGGTCATATTGACTAACACCATCCTCCCCCCATCTTTTAGAACTCTTCTGAATTCCAAAAGAATGGGAATAAAATCATCGACCGGAAGGATGTCCAGGAGGTACTGGTTCATGAGTACATCGAATGTTTTATCTTCAAATGGGAGGTGGTGGCAATCACAGAGATGAAGAGTGTAATTATTTTGCTTAGTTTTGGAAATTCTTTTTTTTGCCTTCTCTACCATTTTCATGGAAACATCGATTCCATCCACCCACCCGTTAGGGTTTCTCTTTAGTATCTCCACAAAATTGAGCCCAGTTCCAAGGGCGACTTCTAAAACTTTCTCTCCATTTTGAATAGCAGCGATCTCTAAGGCTCGTTGACGGGCTTTGGATTCCATCAGGATTCCAAATAAATCGTAGATAGGGGCTATCCAATTATATTTGCGAATAATCTCTTGATGCGTATATCTGGCTTCTAAGATTTCTAAATTCATTTTACCTCTTCCTTAACCAACGGGAAGGGATGCTCCCTTCTTTTCTCCCATTCCTCCACGAGGAGGAAAATGATATGGGAATAAATTACAGGATTTAAAGGATAGGAGTCAATAATTTTTTATATGGGTAGGATTAAAATAATCCTTGATCCTTCCGAGAACAATATAGGGGATATCTTCCTTTCGTTTAACCGTATAGATGCTGATGTTTTTTTTCTTCTCAACGGCTTTTTGAAATCGGGCGGCATAAGGATTGTCTCCAATATGAACAGCCGTTACTCGATTTTGGACCTGCCCAAAAAATCCGATCAATATTTCCAGGTTAGTGATTTTCATGTCGGTAATCATGAAAAAATCGAGGTTTTTCTTCCCTCGGATCAATGGCATCAAATCCTCTAAATCCAAAGCTGTCCCGCCACCAAAATATTTACAGAGAACCCGGTAGATGTCCTCACGGCGATTGGTATAATCTAAGATGTCTTTTCCCCCCATCGGGGCATCGCTGAAATTATAGACCGCTACTTTTGAATTATTTTGGAGATAGGCATTGGTGGCACAAGCCGCTCCGAGGACGGCATAGGAGAGACTCTTCCGAGGATTGATCATGCTTCCGGAAGAATCGATGGCAATCAAGCAATCCGGAGAACCTTCTGCTTTCCCTCTACCCTTTCCTTCCTTTTTGGTCCATATCTGAGTGATGCCCGGCATGATCTTCCCGAAACTGGTCCAAATATCCACATCTTGATAGGGTGACCCAATCTCCCAGGGGGAATGAGAATGAGGGTGCAGAGATCCTTTCTCATCCAGAGGGAGTTTCTTTAGAGGGATCGAATAATTTTCTGCCAATTTCATGTAGAAAAGGATATCCGCATCGATAGGATTTCCCTGGCCTCTTCCCATCCCTCCCTCCATTCCATAGCCCGTCCCCTTTAATTCATCGGAAAAGTCCTCCACAATGTCTTTGAATTCAGAGAGAGCCATGGTCTGTTTTGCATAATCTCTCAAGCCTTGATCGATCTCCTC
>Ga0068714_10004948_pt1 | contig 14500 bp, 11 predicted proteins | sample MTBNYHSulfiMetaG_FD_62988 | JGI IMG/M metagenome (GOLD analysis project Ga0068714, IMG submission 62988) | Enrichment culture microbial communities from rom New York Harbor, USA that are MTBE-degrading - MTBE-NYH (New York Harbor Sulfidogenic)... | ecosystem: Environmental > Aquatic > Marine >... | reverse complement strand
ATCATCAAGGGGCACCTCTATGTCGACCCCAGGGGCAAGGCGCACGCGGGCATGGCGGGCATCAGCGACGATGGGCACGTGCCCGCCCTCGCCGATCTGGTCGGCGGCGTGCACCGCAACGGCGGCGTCATCGTCGCCCAGGTCAACCACGCCGGCTGCGAGGCGGAGGCCGGCGAGCGCATGGGCCCGAGCGACCTCGAGACGCCGGAGTGGCGCGCACGGGCCATGGACGCGCGTGGGATCCGCGATGTGGTCCGCGCCTTCGGCGAGGCTGGGCGGCGTGCCGTGGACGCCGGCTTCGACGGCGTCCAGATCCACGCCGCCCACGGCTACCTCCTCAGCCAGTTCCTCAGCAGACTCGCCAACCGAAGGACCGACGAGTGGGGTGGCAGCCTCGAGGGCCGCATGCGCCTCGTCTGCGAGGTCTACCTCGAGCTGCGCGCACGCCTCGGGGCCGACACCCCCATCGGCGCGAAGCTGAACTGCGACGACTTCAGCGAGAGCGGCTTCACGATCGACGAGTCGGCCGAGGTCGCGCACGAGCTCGCGCGGCTCGGCATCGACTTCATCGAGGTGAGCGGCGGCGGGTTCGGCATGGAGGCTCAGTACCAGGCACGCGCCCGCGCCGCGGAGGCCACCCTCGCCGCGCATCCCGCCCTCGCCGAGGCCAGCTTCGCCGGCCACTGTGCCCGCATCCGCGAGGCCACCGGGTCGACCCCGCTGGCCCTCGTCGACGGCCTGCAGACCCGGGCGGGCATGCAGGCCGTCGTTGACTCGGGCCTCGCCGACCTCGTGAGCCTCTGCCGACCGTTCATCCGCGAGCCCGACCTCGTGAAGAAGCTCGCCGCCGGGCAGCAGGAAGCGACCTGCACGCGCTGCGACGCCTGCTCCTCGGAGGAGGTCTTCGGCGCGCAGATGATGCGCTGCACCCTGGACTGAGGAGATGAGGCGCCACAGGATGGCGGAGGCGGCGCTCCCGCCAACGCCGGCGCCGCAGGACGGCGCCCGACGGCCCCGGTCCCCGGGGCGCGGCGCTCCCGACGCCTCAGTCGAGCGCGACGACGCGGTACGGGTTCTCGCAGGGCGGTCCGGCGCAGATGTGCATGCGCCGCTCCTCGAGCTCCCAGACCATGCTCGCCGTCGTCGGCGACGGCGCGTCCGGTCCCTCTCCCCCGTGGCCGCAGATCGACGTCGGCGCGTTGGCATGGTCGCGCAGCACCCCGCCGGCCAGCTCGACCGGGTCGGTGCCCCGTCCCAGGCCCTCGCTCAGCAGCCCGCACGCTCGTGTGTGACGGAGCCGCGACCCGACCGATGTCGAGCCCTCGAGCCCGAGCATCTCGTTCGCGAGGTAGTGGTTCGTGTGCGCGAGCCACTCCCAGCCGTCGGTCACGGCACCGCCGTCGATGACGGCCGCCCGCGCAGCCGACGTCTCGACATCCCAGATGCGCCCGCCGGCCTGCCCGCAGAGGTGGTTCGCGCCGCGCGCGCGCTCGGTGAGCAGAGCGCGCGCCGTCGCCTCGCCCTGGGTCGGCGCTTCGAGTATCCACCGGCAGACGAACGAGTTGGGGACGCCGGGCCGCAGAGCCGCCAGCGGCGCGCCCGGCCGCAGAGCCGCGAGCGGCGCGCCGGGCAGTGTAGCGCCCGACGCGGCGCCTGAAGCCTCGTCTGGTACGCCGGGCGGCGCGCCGGTCGGCATGTCTCCCGCCGGCACGTCTCCCCCCGGCACGTCCGTCCCCTCCCCCCGTGCATAGACCGTGTTGGCACCGAACGCCAGGCCGTGCGAGTTCATGCCCGTCATCGCCAGGAGACCCGCCGTCGTCATGGCCAGGATCCGGGTGCCGTCCGGCGCCGTGATCCGCAGGAGCACCTGATGCGCGATGTCCTGCTCCTCCCAGTCCTCGTTGTGCGCGACGACCGTGCGGCCCTCCCCGGCCAGCGCCAGAGACGTGCAGTGGCCCGGCTCCGGGGGCAGCGTGCAGGTCAGCTCCTCGCCGCAGTTCATCATCAGGATCCGTGCGAACGGGGCGGCGGCGCCTTCGGCCACGCCGCGGAGCTCCTCCACGTACTGCGGCAGGCGTCGCTCCGCGGCGGCCAGGAGCGGCTGGGTCAGCGCCTCGGCCGTCGAGAGCGACATGCCGCCGGCGAAGCGCTCGAAGTCGGCCTCGAAGAGGGCGACGCGCCGCTCGATCAGCGAACGAGCGCCCTCGCCGATCCGCCGGCCGATCTCGCGGTAGGACCCGGCGACCTCCAAAAGACCGAACGGAACGCCCACGCCTCCCCCCTCCAGCCGCACGGGCCCCGCGCGGCTCGTCGAGCTCGGTTCACCGGACCGTATTCTGACACCAGTCTCGAACCAACTGAGGAAGGCGCGCCATGGGGCGGCGCGTGGATCTCTGGCGCGAGAGGTCGAGACGGGCCCCGCCGCACCACGGTCTACTCTGCGGTGGACGATGCCGATAGGGTACTCGTGTCGCGCCTGCCATGCGGGCGCGCGAAGGCAGGCACACGACGCGGGAGCCCATGAGAGTCATCCACTGTCCGGTCTGCGGTTCGAAGGTGAACGCACTCGTGCACCACTGCCCGGAGTGCGGCGCCGACCCGAGACTCGCACGCGAAGAGGCGGAGGCCGACCTCCGGGAGCGCGGCATCCCCCTGCCTGGAGCAGAAGCGAAGCCGAGCGGACCGATGGCGGGGGCCGCGCCATTTCAGACGGGCGCCGCGCCCAGCCCGCCGGCGGCGGGGGCGCCGCCCTGTCGGGCGGGAGCCCCCGCCGGCCGCTCGGGAGCGGGACCATATCAGAGGGGAGCCGCCACCGGCCGCCCGGGAGCACCGCCGAGTCGGGCGGCGGCACTCCGGGCACTGCTGTCGCCGCCGCCCTCCGTCACCGCAGGCCCGGCGGCGCGGCCGGCGGTGATCGGCGCCGCCCTCTTCACCCTGTGGGGCCTCGAGGCGCTGCCGCTGTGGCTCGCCCTCACCCTCCTCGTCGTGTACCCGGTCTTCGTAAGCACCGCCGAGCACCGCCGCTGTCGCGAGCTCGCGGTCGACGTCGACGGCGGGCTGCAACTCCTCCTCGGCATCGCGGCCGGCGTGATGTGGGTGATCCTGCCCGCCGCACTCAGTGACTCGTTCTTCGACGCGACGGTGATCTTCTACCGCCAGCTCTCCGGCGGCGCGCTGCTCGAGCTGGTCCTCGTCGCCGGCGTCTTCGTCCCGCTGCTCTTCGGCCTCGTCTTCCGCTACCTGGAGCTGCGTGCCGGGAGCTGGTGGGCGCTCGCCCTGGTGACGGCGGCCTACGTGACCCTGGGTATCGTCGCCGCGCGGGGGGTCACCCTCTTCGGCGTCGCGTGGATGGCGCTCGCGGCGCTCGTGTACGCCCTCGCCTACCTGTCGACCCGCCGTCTCTGGCTGCCGATCGGGCTCCGCACCGGCGCCGCGCTCCTCGTCACCGACGCGCCCGTCTTCAGCCTCGACCTCGTCAAGGTCGCGAGGCCCGACATCGTGGGCCCGGACGCGACCCTGCACCTCGCCATCCTCGGGGCCGGCGCCCTCGTCATGCTCGGGGTCGCCCTGCGGCGCGGCGCCTTCGTGGGCCGGCGCGGCGCCTGGCACGCCCAGACGAGGCGCCCCCTGGCCTCTCAAGGCTGGGCAGCCTCGCCGTGGCCGCGGGTCGGCCTCTGGGCGGCGCTCGGCTGCGCCGGGCTCCTCGACGGCATCTACTGGTACACCGGCGGAGACTGGTTCTGGCTGGCGCCCGCCGTGCCGCTCACGTACCTGGCCTACGTCCACTTCGTCGAGCGGCGGACCGCCGTAGAGCTCGGCGGCGGGCTCCCGCGAGCCACGCTGGCGATCGTCGCCGGCGCGGCTGCCGGGTTCGTCCTCAGCGTGCTCACGTGGCTGCCGGAGACGGGCCCGTTCGCACAGGGCGGGTTCCTGGCACCGGACGCCCTTACCGCCGAGCTTGTCATCGCCACATCGCTCTGGGCCCTCTGCGAGGAGGTCATCTGGCGGGGGCTCCTGCTGCGGTCGATCGAGACCCGGCTGGGGAGCGGGCTGGCCCTGGTCGTCACCGCGTTGACGTTCGCGGTGTGGCACTGGCGGTGGGACTACTACGCCTTCCTCGACCTGATCATGGCGGGTGCGCTGTTCGGGGCACTCTTCCTGCTGACGCGCCGGGTCTGGCTGCCGACCGGTGTGCACGCCGGGTACAACCTCGCCCTCTGGGCATGGACGCAACCGGAGACGTGGTGGTCCGCCACGTACGAGCTCATCCTGATGCTGGAGGGTGCCGCGATCCTCGGGGCGCTGCTCCTGGCGCGTCGGCGAGGGCGGCTCGTGTCGCGGCCTCCGCTGGGTGGCCGCGCACCGGACCCGATGCCGTCCCGTTACCTCGCGCCGGACCGCCGGAAGGTGATGGACTGCTGCACGTGCGGCGCGGAGGTGAACGTACGGATCGCGCACTGCCCCGAGTGCGGCGCCGACCCGCGCATCCCGCCCGGGGAGGCCGAGGCTGACCCGTGCCTCCCGCCCGGGGAGGCCGAGGCCGACCTGCGCCTCCCGCCCGAGGAGGCCGAGGCCGACCTGCGGGCGCGCGGCATCACGCTGCCGACGCCGGGACCTTCGGCGGCGACGCCGCCTCCGGGCACTGGGCCGGAGGCGTCGGCGCCCGTTCCGGGCGTCACGGCGCCCCAAGCGCCTCCCGAGACACGACCGCCCATCGCGCCTCCGGCCGCGACGGCGCCGGAGGGTCAGACGTCGTAGCCGGACGCCCGGGCGGCGCCGCGGGCCCCCGGGCGGCGGCGTGCCCCGCGGCGGCGCCGCGGGCGCCGGGGCGGCGGCGCGCCGTGCGGCGGCGCCGCGGGCACCGCCGCTTCAGTCGACGCCCGGTCGCTCGCCGCCGCCCGGCTCCAGCCCCTGCGCCAGGATCTCGAGGGCGGCCGCGCCCGGCACCGGGAAGTCGCCGGGGCCGGGCAGGTGCTGGTGCAGGACGCGCTGCATGCCGCTCGCGAACGGCACCGAGACCACCACGGCGGCGGCCTCGAGCGCGTCGACGTCATCCCTGACCCTGCCGCGTGCCTGCTCCGCCCGAAGATAGGCGGCGGCGACCGCGACCGGGCCTCCCTGCAAGCCCATCGGCATACGCTCGCGGACGTAGGCCTCGAAGCGCCGCGCCATCTCCGGGTCGGCCCAGATCGACGCCGTCAGCGACGTGGTGTGCGCGATCATGCCGCTCAGGAGCTGCAGCAGACGCTCGAGGTTCTCGCGCACCGTGCCCCGGCCGGCCCTCTCGCGGAAGTGCGCGAGCTCCTGGGCGGTGTCGCCGGCGACCGCGAGGAAGACCTCGTGGAAGAGCGCGTACTTGTCGTCGAAGTGCCGGTAGATCGTGCCCTCGGCCACGCCGGCCGCCTGCGCGATCTCCTTCGTCGTCGCGCGGGCGAACCCGCGCTCGAGGAACACCCGTGCGGCGGCGTCGATCAAGGCCTGGCGGGTGTCCGGCTTGCGTGCCGGCTTCTCTCCTCCGCTCGCGGTCATCGGTCCTCCTCCCGAAGGTCGCCCCCGGCTGCGACGGGGCGACCCAGCCCAGCCCGATCCACGCCGTCCCCGCTCACGTCGCGTCCCGGCTCACGCCGCGTCCCGGCTCACGTCGCGTCCCGGCTCACGCGGTGATGTCGCGGCGCCAGAACGTGATCACCGTCACCGCGAAGGCGACGATGACGTACGCGAGGGAGACGACGACGGCCGTACCGAGGGCCATGTCGGCGGTCCCCCCCGTGGCGATGGCGCCGAACGCGGCCCCGGGCAGCCATCTGGCGGCACTGTCGAGGAGAAGGCCGAGCACTCCCTCGAACACGAGCAGATACCCGATGCCGATGGCGATGGCGATGCCCGTGCTGCGCGTGATCATGCCGACGAACAGGCCGACGACGCCCCACAGCAGTACGGAGAGGGTCAGCTGGACGTAGCCCTCGACGACCGTCCGCAGCAGATCGGTCGTCCAGGCGTCGGTGCTGACCCCCGCCATCTCGGCGATCGGGCGTGCGACGACGAGCACGACCGCCGTCGTGACCAACATCGCCAGACTCGTGAAGCCGGTCAGTGCCACGACCTTGCCGGCGAGCAGGCGCCAGCGGCGGGGCTCGGCCTGCACGAGCAGCCGGATGAGCCCGCTGGAGTAGTCCGAAGTGACGGCGATCGCCCAGACGGTGAGGGCGACGATGCCCAGCAGGCCGACGAAGTTCTGCAGACCGACGAACATGCCGTCGCCGGCCTCGAGCATGGCCAGGGTCACCCGGTTCGCGTGGGGCGGCCCCCCAGCCTCACCGCTGGTCGCCGTGACGAGCACGATCGTCGTCGCCAGGAGCCCGAGGAAGACCATGAGACCGATGCCGCTGAGCAGCGTCGATGGGTTCTTCAAGCGGATGAGTTCGCTGCGGAGCGCGCGGATCATGCCGACACCTTCGCCTTCGCGGACTTCCCCGCTGTCGTGGGACTCGGTGGGCCGGGCGCCCTCGCCGGGCTCACGTCGTCGCCCGACTCGGCCGATCGCCCGTTGTCGCCCGACTGATCGCCGGTCATGCGCAGGAACACCTCTTCGAGGCTCACCTCGTGCGGGCGCAGCGCGCTGAGCGTGATGCCCGCCTGCGCTGCGGCACGGTTGACCTCGGCCGACGTCGAAGCCGGCGCGGTGACCACTACACGGCCGTCACCGACGCGCGCCGGCCAGCCGGTGGAAGAGAGCACAGCTGCGAGGCGCTCGACGTCCTCGAGGTGCTCCGGCACGGCCGCGATGCACTCCCCTGCCTGGGCGACCAGCTCGCGCAGGGGGCCCGAGAACAGGAGTTGGCCGTCGCGGATCATCACCAGCGTGTCGCACGCGGCCTCGATCTCGCTCAGCAGGTGCGACGAGACGACGACCGTGCGCCCCTCGTCCCCCAGCCTTCTCAAGAGATCGCGGATCTCGACGATGCCGGCCGGGTCGAGACCGTTCGTGGGCTCGTCCAGCATGAGAAGCTCCGGGTCGGGGAGCAGCGCTGCGGCGATACCGAGGCGTTGCTTCATCCCCAGGGAGAAGCGCTTCGAGGGCTCCCTCGCGCGATCCCGCAGGCCGACCACCTCGAGCACCTCGTCGACGCGCGCGTTCGAGATGCCGCGCAAGCGCGCCAGCGAGCGCAGGTTCGTCCTCGCCGAGAGTGAGGGGATGAAGGCGGGGCTCTCGATCAGGGCGCCGATGCGGGCTGCGTAGGCCGACGGGTGAGAGATCGGCGCGTCGAAGACGGTCGCCTCTCCCCCGCTCGGCTTGAGCAGGCCGAGCAGCACGCGGATGAGCGTCGACTTGCCGGACCCGTTCGGCCCGACGAGGCCCACGACGCCGCCGGCGCCGATCTCCAGATCGAGGTCGCGCACCGCCACGATGTCGCCGAAGCGACGGGTGAGCTTGTCGGTGCGAATGACGGACACGAGTGCCTCCAGTACGATGTGAGTGAGCGCTCACTCATGCTACCCGCGAACGACTGCCTGTCAAACCCCCCGTCGTCAGCGGAGCGGCGGGAGACGAGCCGGAGCGGCGACTTGCCGTGCGACACCGGAAGCCGGGTCTCGAGCTCGCGCTGCCGCACCCGATCGGGAGACACGACCGCCGGCAGCATCCCTCCGCGATAGAGTGTCACGGCTGCCGGGAGCCACGCGGCTCCGGAGACGCAGCGCCCGAGCCAAGGAGGCACGCGATGACGACTCCCGAAGGAGCACCGGCCCAAGCCGAGATCGGACTGCAGTTCTCGATCTACCCGCTGCGCCAGGCCCATCTGCGCCCGGCCGTCGAGGCCGCCGTGCAGGCGGCCGCCGCGGCCGGCGTCGACGTGACGGTCGGCCGCCTGAGCACCTTCGGGCAGGCCGACGAGGACGCCGTCTTCGCCGCCATGCGTGAAGCGTTCGCGGCGGCGCGCTCGTTCGGGCCGGCGGTCATGGTCGTCACGCTCTCGAGCGGTCTGCCGAGCGACGCGACCCTCGCCGAGATGCAGAGCGGTGCGACCCTCGCCGAGATGCAGAGCGGCGCCGGCGCCTGAGAGCGGATCGCGAGACCAAGGGCGGGGACGCGGCGGGGGCCGGGCTGCCGCCCGGCCCCCGCCGCGTCGCTGTCGAGCCTCCGCGACGACCGGCGGTAGCGCCACTCGGGGAGGCTCTCCCCTCGATGCGAATTCCGCCATCCCCCGGCGCCCCGGGTCAAGTGCCCCGGCGACTTCACAACATGGGCAGAGCGCCTTCAAGGGTTCTTCACACCGGTCGGGTACCGTGAGACACAGGAACGCACGCGACCGCCCCGACGACGGTCGCACGGCCGAAGGCAGAGACCGGCCGCTACGCAAGGGAGCAAGGAGTCCCGCGATGAAACGACACCTCAAGACGTTCGCCCTCCTGGCGGTCGTGGCCCTCGCCGCGCTCGCCGCCGTCGCCGTCGCGAGCGCGGCGACGACGCCGGGCCCGGCGACCACGCCGGACGCCTCGACCCCGGCCACCGACACGTGCGACGGCCTCGCCGCGATCGACGACCCCGCGGCTCTCGCCGAGCTCGAGGCCCTGCGCGCCGAGAAGCGGGAGCAGTGGCAGGCCTGGTTCGACAAGTGGGGCACCGACCGCCGCAGCGACGAGGCGCAGGCCGAGCTGGAGCAGCTTCGCGAGTGGTATCGCGCGGAGATGACCGCCCTGCTCGAGAAGTACGGCGTCGACGCTTCGGCGTGCGCCGGCCACGACGAGCGCTTCGGCGAGGACGGCGGCCGCATGAACGGCGGCGGCAGCGGTGGCGGATTCGGCGGCGGCGGGTACGGCGGCGGCGGCGGCTTCGGCGGCCGCGGCGACGGCACCTGCACCGGCCAGGGAGGCGGCATGATGGGCGGCGGCGTCTGACCGACGCCTCGCCCGCCGGGTGACGCTGCCGCGGGGTGCCCGCGGCGGCGTCACACCTGGTCGCAGAACGAGACGGCGGGGGCCGGGCTCATGCCCGGCCCCCGCCGTCTCGTTCTCGTTCTCAGGTCACAGCCGTGCGCTGCCGCCCACAGTGCGCGCTCCGGCGCCTCGCGGCGCCGACCGCGCTAGTCGCGATCGCGGTCGCGGTCGCGACGCCCACCGCGACGCCCGCCGCGGCCGCCCTCGGTGGGCTTGGGCTCGGCGACGTACGGCAGCAGCGCCATCTCGCGGGCGCGCTTGATCGCGGTGGCGAGCTGGCGCTGGTGACGGCGGCAGGTGCCCGTGGTGCGCGGCGACTTGATCTTGCCCCGGTCGCTGATGAAGCGGCGGAAGGACGTGTAGTCCTTGTAGTCGACCTCGTCGATCTTCTCTTTGCAGAAGTGACAGAAGCGACGACGCGTCGGGTCGAAGGGCTTGCCCCTCTTCTTCTCGCGCGGCTTGCTCTTGGTGGCGGGCATCCAGCTTCCTCTCTCGTACGTCGCCTCGGCGACGCCGGGGCCTCTCTTCGTCTTCTGCAGCGGCGCACGCCGCTGCCGCACACGTGCCGGAAGCACGTAGGTTAGCACAAGATGGGCGCCGCGCGCAGCACGCGCCCGTGCGGGCGCGGTCGCCGCGCGGCCACAGCCCGAGCGACGCCCCGGCCGCCGCGCGGCCGCAGCCTGGGTGACGCCCCGGCCGCCGCGCGGCCGCAGCCTCAGTGACGCCCCGGCCGCCACGCGGCAACACCGCCGTTGGTTACGCCTGAGCGCGGGGGGAACGCACCGGGTACGAGATCATGCAATGGACGTCGCGGTGCGTGACGCGACGCGGGAGGTCATCATGTGGCGCGGCATCGGCGGAGTGGTCACCGTACTCGTCCTCATCCTTCTTCTGGTCTGGTTCCTGTAGGCGGGTCAGGGCCCGGCCCGAGCGCGTCCGGGCCCAGCTCGACGTCGGCGCCGGGTTCCAGGATGCGCACGGTGACGCCCGGCGCCAGCACGCGCGCGTAGCGCGCGAAGGAGAGCGCCGGGCGGCGCGGGTCGCCGCGCCAGAGGCGCGACATCGCCGGCGGGTAGTACGTCCCCCAGTGCACCGGCACCGTCAGCGCCGGTCGCAGCAGGCCGAGGCAGCGCGCCGCGGCCAGGGGGTTCAGGTGCTCGTCGGCGTTCAGCGTGGGGCCCCAACCCGAGATCGGCAGGAGGGCGACGTCGAGCAGGCGCGCGATGTCGGCCATCTCGGCGAACGGCCCCGTGTCCCCCGCGTAGTAGACCGAGCGCCCGCCGCTCACGAGGAAGCCGACGCCGTCGCTCACCGGCAGCAGCGGGTAGCGCTTGACGACGTGACGTGCGGGGGTGGCCTCCACCGTCACCGGGCCGAACCTGATGACGTCGCCCGTCTCCACCTCGCGCACGTCACTGAAGCCGAGACGGCCCAGCGTCGTCGCGCCGGGCGCCGGCACGATGACCGGCGTGCGCCGGTCGAGCAGGCGCAGTGAGCCGACGTCGACGTGGTCGATGTGCAGGTGAGACAGGAGGATGGCGTCGAGGTTCCCCGTGACGTCGGGGCCGGGCAGGGGCGCGTAGCGCCGCAGGGGCCCGGCCCAGCGGCGCAGCAGCGGGTCGGTGAGCAGCCGGCGACCCGCGCTCTCGATGAGCGCGGTGCCGTGCCCCACGTAGGTGATGCGCGTCGTGTCGTCCATGGTCAGGGGCGCGGCCGGCGCGCCGGCCGCGCCCCTGACCATTCCCACGCCGTGCCCCCGGCAAGCCTCGAGGCCGGCGCGGCAACACCCGCCCGGCGGTTGCCCATCGCCCGGCGGGGTAGAACAGCCTATCGAACCGCGGCCTGCCGCGGCCGCGCCGGCGCAAGCTTGCCGATCTGGGAGAGGGGGACCCGTGTCCCGGGAATGGACCTGCATCGACGGCAACGAGGCGGCTGCCCGCGTCGCCTACGCACTGACCGAAGTCCTGCCCATCTACCCCATCACGCCGTCCTCGCCGATGGGCGAGGCCGTCGACGGCTGGGCGGCGGCAGGCAGGCCCAATCTCTGGGGCACGGTGCCCGACATCGTCGAGATGCAGTCCGAGGCCGGCGCGGCGGGGGCCCTGCACGGGGCCCTGCAGCGCGGCGCCCTCGCGGCGAGCTTCACGGCCTCGCAAGGCCTGCTGCTCATGGTGCCCAACATGTTCAAGATCGCCGGCGAGCTCACCCCGGCGGTCATCCACGTCGCCGCCCGCACCGTGGCCACGCACGCGCTGTCGATCTTCGGCGACCACAGCGACGTCATGCACACACGAACGACGGGCTGGGCGATGCTCGCCTCGTCGTCGGTGCAGGAGGCGCAGGACCTGGCGCTGATCGCCCATGCCGCGACGCTCCGCGCACGCGTGCCCTTCATCCACTTCTTCGACGGGTTCCGCACCTCGCACGAGATCCACAGCATCCGCCTGCTGAGCGACGACGACCTGAGGGCGCTGGTCTCCGAGCGCGACATCCTCGCCTTCCGCGCCCGGGCCCTCACCCCCGACGCGCCGCTCGTGCGAGGGACCGCCCAGAACCCGGACGCGTTCTTCCAGGGCCGCGAGGCGGGCAACCCCTTCTACCTCGCCACACCGGGGATCGTCGAGGCGACCATGGAGGCCTTCGCCGAGCGCATCGGGCGCCGCTACGGCCTCGTCGAGTACGTGGGCGCGCCGGACGCGGAGCGCGTCGTCGTCCTCATGGGGTCCGGCGTCGGCGCGGCCGAGCAGACGACGGACGCCCTGGTCGGCGCCGGCGAGCGCGTGGGCCTGGTCAAGGTCCGGCTCTACCGCCCGTTCCCCTCCGCGGCGCTCGTCGCCGCGCTGCCCGCGACGGTGCGCGCGGTCGCCGTGCTCGACCGGACCAAGGAGCCCGGCGCGACGGGGGAGCCGCTCTACCTCGACGTCGTCGCCGCACTGGTCGAGGACGCCGACTCGGAGCGCCCGCGCTTCGCGCACCTGCCGCGCGTACTCGGCGGCCGCTACGGTCTGTCGTCGAAGGAGTTCACCCCGGGCATGGCCAAGGCCGTCTTCGACGCCCTCGCCGCCGACGACCCCAAACGGCACTTCACGGTCGGCATCACCGACGACGTCACCGGCCTCAGCATCCCCGCGGACGACGCGTTCCGTTACCGGCGCCCCGCCGGCGAGGTGCAGGCGATGTTCTTCGGCACCGGGGCCGACGGGACCGTGGGCGCGAACAAGAGCTCCGTCAAGATCATCGGCGAGAACACCGATCTCTGGGCGCAGGGTTACTTCGTCTACGACTCGAAGAAGGCGGGCTCCGTCACGGTCTCGCACCTGCGCTTCGGCCCCAACCCGATCCGCTCCACGTACCTGATCGAACGCGCCGACTTCGTCGCCTGCCACCAGTTCGGGCTCCTGGGCAAGCTCAAGGTGCTCGGGCACGCCCGGGACGGCGGCACCTTCCTGCTCAACAGCCCGTACCCCGCCGACGAGGTGTGGGCGCAGCTGCCGGCGTGCATCCAGGAGGAGATCGTCGCCAAGCGCCTCCGCTTCTGGGTGATCGACGCCGACCGGGTCGCCGCCGACGCCGGCATGGGCAACCGCATCAATACCGTCATGCAACCCTGCTTCTTCGCCCTCGCCGGCGTCCTGCCCGTCGACGAGGCGGTAGAGCACATCAAACAGTCCGTCGTCGAGGCCTACGGCAAGCGCGGCCCGGTGATCGTGGAGAGGAACTTCGCCGCCATCGACCACTCGCTCGCGCGGCTCGAGCAGGTCGAGGTGCCCGGCACGGCGACCCGTGGCGGCGCCTCCGGGGTCACCGTGCCCGACGACGCGCCGGAGTTCGTCAAGCGGGTCACCGTCCCCCTGCTGGCCGGCGAGGGCGATCTCCTGCCGGTCGGCGCCTTCCCGGTGGACGGGTCGTTCGTCACCGGGACCACGAAGTACGAGAAGCGGGCGATCGCCCGGCAGATCCCGGTCTGGGACCCGGAGCTCTGCATCGACTGCGGCAAGTGCGCACTCGTCTGCCCGCACGCCGTCATTCGCATGAAGGTCTACGAGCCGGCCGCCCTCGCCGGCGCACCCGAGGGCTTCCGCGCCAAGGACTTCCGCGCCAAGGAGCTGCCGGGTCACAAGATGACGATCCAGGTGGCGCCCGACGACTGCACCGGCTGCGGCGTCTGCGCCGACGTCTGCCCCGGCCGCAGCAAGACCGAGGCACGACGCCGGGCCCTCACGATGGTGCCGGCGATGGAGCAGCGCGACGCGGAGCGGCCGAGCTGGCGCTTCTTCGAGTCGATCCCGCCTCTCGCCCGGGACCTCCTCCCCCGCACGACGGTGCGTGGCACCCAGGTCCTCGAGCCGCTCTTCGAGTTCTCCGGCGCGTGCGCCGGGTGCGGTGAGACGCCCTATGTCAAGCTCGTCTCGCAGCTCTTCGGCGACCGGATCGTCGTTGCCAACTCCACGGGCTGCTCGTCGATCTACGGTGGCAACCTGCCGACGACCCCGTGGACCGTCGACCGCGAGGGGCGGGGGCCGGCGTGGAACAACTCCCTCTTCGAGGACACGGCCGAGTTCGGGATGGGCATGCGGATGGGCTCCCAGGCGCGGGTCGCGCGAGCGAGGCTGCTGCTCGAACGCCTCGCCCCACGACTCGACGGCGAGCTCGTCACGGCGCTGCTCGAGAGCCCGCAGGAGACCGAGGGCGAGGTGCGCGAGCAGCGCCGCAGGGTCGCCGCTCTGGTCGAGTCGCTGCGCGACCTCGGGGGCGACGACCCCGACGTGAGCCACCTGCTGGCGCTCGCCGACGACCTCGTGACGAAGGGGGTCTGGGTCATCGGCGGCGACGGCTGGGCCTACGACATCGGCTTCGGCGGCCTCGACCACGTGCTCGCCTCCGGTCGCGACGTCAACATCCTCGTGCTCGACACCGAGGTGTACTCCAACACCGGGGGGCAGGCGTCGAAGGCCACTCCCCGCGGCGCGGTCGCCAAGTTCGCCGCCTCGGGCAAGACGACGCCCAAGAAGGACCTCGGCACCCTGGCGATGGCCTACGGCACCGCGTATGTCGCCCAGGTCGCCCTCGGGGCGAACGACGCCCAGACGGTGAAGGCGCTGCTCGAGGCCGACGCCTGGCCCGGTCCCTCGCTCGTGATTGCCTACTGCACCTGCACCGCCCACGGCATCGACATGTCGCAGGCGATGGCCCACATGAAGGACGCCGTGAGGAGCGGCTACTGGCCCCTGTACCGGTACCAGCCGACGCCGGCGGAGGGCGCGCGACCCTTCACGCTCGATTCGCGCGCCCCCGCGATCCCCGTCCGCGAGTTCATCGCCTCCGAGGCCCGGTTCGCCATGCTGAGCAGGACGCACCCGGAGGAGTCCGAGCGCCTCTTCGACCTGATCCAGGCCGACGTCGACGAGCGCTGGCGCTACTACGAGCAGCTCGCCGCCGTGTCGCGCTCCGTGCCGTCGGCACGGAGCGCTCCCGCCGGCCGCGACGACCGCCCGCAGCGACCCGAGGAGGACCCGTCATGAGCCGGCTCGCCACCCGCTACCTCGGCCTCGAGCTGCGCTCC
>Ga0068714_10004945_pt1 | contig 14506 bp, 12 predicted proteins | sample MTBNYHSulfiMetaG_FD_62988 | JGI IMG/M metagenome (GOLD analysis project Ga0068714, IMG submission 62988) | Enrichment culture microbial communities from rom New York Harbor, USA that are MTBE-degrading - MTBE-NYH (New York Harbor Sulfidogenic)... | ecosystem: Environmental > Aquatic > Marine >... | reverse complement strand
GGGTGATCAGGACCTTGACCGGCATGCTGCAGCAGGAAATCCTCATTTCCGACTGTTACTTATTCGGCTGCTCCCCTTTTTTTCTTGATCTGCAGGATCTATTGACTTGTTCGGTCAAACAAAAGCCAATGTCTGGAGAGCATGCCAATCCAGCACTCCAATCGACTGAGCGCTTCACTATTCAGCAATTCGACACAGTTCTGCTGCAGCTATTTGGCGGATATCATCCATTTTCTTCCATTCAAGAGAAAATTGTCGAGCTTGAGGATCTCGCGGTTCAACAAGGCTTACTTGAATCCTTACAGGATAAAAGAGCCGTGAAACGGCGCGTCCGCCGTTGCTACGATTCTCAGCGCTTGTTCAGGCCGGTGCCCGGGGGATTTAAAGCCAAACGAATGAGCCTGGTCCCCTCGGAATGCAGGTTTCTTTGAGCAGTGAGCAGTGACCAGTGAGCTGATTTTTTTCTCGTTCCCACGCTCATCTTCCTCGTTCCCACGCTCATCTTCCTCGTTCCCACGCTCATCTTCCTCGTTCCCACGCTCATCTTCCTCGTTCCCACGCTCATCTTCCTCGTTCCCACGCTCCTGCGTGGGAACGCTGCCGGTGTGATTACGGATCGATCCTAACGGAGCCTATTATTCTTCCTCGTCCCAATCCTCCATTCCGGCGGCTCCCTCCGCAATCGCCAGCGCTTCGTATGCCGCTTCGACTATGTCTTCATCTTCGGAGGTGGTGAGGTTGCCCAGGAGAGCTAAGGAATCACTTGGCCGAATGGCGGCCAGGGCATCGATGGCAGTCAACCGCAGATCTTTGTCTGCGTCCTCGTCGCTTGCCAGCGTGGCGACGTGCTCCCAGGCCGCATCCAATCCCCAGGCGCCTGCTGCGCTAACAGCCTCGATGTGAATATCGGGATCTGTGTTTCGCAGCGATTCAAGGATCTCCACGTCGAAGCCGCGAATGAAATTCATGCAGAACACAGCCGTAATCTGCCAGTCTTCGTCTTCACTGTAGTAGGCGGCGCGCACGGCTTTGCTGTGCCATTCCTCGGGGGCGTGCACTGAGGCTTCCAGCACTTGACGTCGAAGTTCTTCAGTGGTACCGGCGTCGTCATAAAGTTGACGCAGCGACTGTCGGATTTTCGAAAACATCGGCTCCGATATAAACTCTTCCTCCTCATCCTCGAATTCCATGGTATCCACATATTCCATGGCCGGACCCAGGGAGGTAACCGCACTTCCCCGCAGTTCTTCGGATTGCTCACGGTCTTCAACAATGGCAAGGAGTGTCTCCGCGATCTCATCATTCATGACACTCAGTTCAGCGGACAACTCAGCGGCAAGAATCCGGTCGGATATTTTGGCGCTTCCGTCGGTCAGAACTGTTTTGAGATATTTACCGGTTTCTTCCGTCCATTCCCAAGCAGGAGTAATCAGTATCTCTTCCAGATTCATCTCGTTTTGCCTCCTTATGGCCGCACCGCTCTGATGTGGTATTGCCAATCTACGAATGTTCTTTTCTTTCGTCAATGCGGATTTTGGCTATGACTGGCAGTAAAATCGCATCCCATGGTCGGCAAATTTCGCAGAAACAGCGGCATTCGGCGCTTTTGGGGTTGACAAACGACCTGAGGCAGCCCCATACAGATAGGAGTCGAATTGCTACGATATGAAGGCGGCAGGATCGGACATGTGATCTTGCGGGGCTGGTATGATAATTGCTTAAGTTGGTTCGATCCCTTACACAATAAACAGTCGAGATGCAGGCGATGAGTCGCCCATAGGCGGCGTTCATCCTCAGCGGAAAATGGGGTGAGCTCGACTCCCAATTGTTCTCAGGAGGCGGTGCGTCCGGTGGCTAATAGAAAAAGCTCTCTTCTCTTTGTTTTCCTCGTGCTGAACACCTTACTGCTGCCCGAGATCGTTGCAGCCAAATCCGCGGTTATCGATGCCCGCTCCGCTATTTTGGTGGATCTCTCCGGATCGGTATTCTTTGAACAAAATGCCGACACTCCCATTGCTCCGGCTTCCATTACCAAAGTTCTCACTTTGTACCTGGTGTTTGAAGCAATTGAGGGGGGGCGTGCCCACCCGACCGATCTGGTTACAATCAGCAGGAATGCTGCCGCCGCACCGCCGACCCGAATGGGATTGAAGGCGGGAGAAAGAGTTCCTCTGGGGGAGCTGATTAAAGGCGCGGGCGTGGTATCCGGAAACGACGCCGCGATGGCCCTGGCCGAGTATTTGGGTGGAAATGAGAAAAATTTCGTCACTCTCATGAACCTGAAAGCCAAGCAGCTGGGCATGTGGAATTCTCGCTTTGTCAATCCCAGCGGCCTGCCGGCGAGTGCTCAGATCACTACCGCACGCGATGTCGCCAAGCTCTCGATCGCATACCTCAGGAGATTTCCGGATGCATTAGACATCCACTGCCAGCAGAAATACACCTATAAGAAGGTCACCCGGAGTAATGCAAACAGGCTGCTCGGGACTTGCCCGGGTGTGGATGGATTGAAGACCGGTTTTGTCAATGCTTCCCGCTACAACATAACAGCTACAGCGGCAAGAGGAGGTAAACGTCTGGTAGCCGTTGTTTTAGGGGCCTCCACTCCTCGTGTGCGCACAACCGAGACCACGAGACTTCTGGAGTTCGGTTACACAGGAGCCTTTCCGAAGGCTGTAGTGACGGTCAAAAATACCACTTCAGGGTCAAAAATGAAATCGGCAAAAAGCGGCCGACGCACCAAAGTGAAGCAGCAGAGCGCATCAGGCAAAAGTAAGATTGCCGGCAAGGCAGGCACGAAACAAAACAAAACGAAGGTAGCAACTAAAGCATCCTCCAAAGCAGCAGCGCAAACCAAGAAAGCGGCTTCTGCAACCAAAGCGAAAGGCAAAACAGCTGCCACCAAATCCAAAGCTGCAGTAAGGAAAAAAGGCTCTTCGGGACCTGCCAAACAAACAAAAGTAGCAAAAACGAGTGATAAGAAAAAGGGTTCAAAAGAACAGCAGACCAAGGAAAGCTCAGTTCGCAAAAAGATCGAAAAACCTTCCCAGGTAAAGAAAAAGACAGATCCGACTCAGACCTGAGTTGAAGCGTGTTAGGCCTTTCCTGTACGCCGGCGTTAAACAACCGCCCCAATTTTGGCTCCCCCGGCATGCTCGAACCAATATGGTACGTTCAGACTTCCAACGAATCCGCACACGGTGCTCCTCTTATGCGTGAATAGCATTCCCTTGCACATATGCGACCGACGCTTGCAGTTTTCACAGCTCGTGTAGAGGGATCCTAAGGGCTCAGCATCCTCTTCGTTCATCGACAGTTCCCCTCTAGCGGAAAAATACCAATGGTGACAATTAGTTGCTCGAAAAGATAGGAGAAGTTATAAGTAAATGTGAATCCAGGTGTGTTTATGATTCGTTTACTCTCCCTGTTCAGAGCGATGCAAGATGCAATCATTATCAAAACGCAATTCTACTGTCAGGGCATGGCTAAAGACGAGCGTTCTGCTGTTGCTCTTAAGCTTCCTCGGGTGCGGCCGAGATAGCGACAGACCGGTGGTCGATTTTACCAAAACTGCATCGATCGCCCGGCCTGCTGAGAGTGCTTCGGACGATTCACCGCTGAGAATTGCTGTGGGAGCTATGGCTTCCCCCAAGGAAAGCTTCATCTATTACCGCAAGCTATTGGATTATATTGGCGAAAAACTGGGTGAAAAGGTAGAGCTGGTTCAGCGCAAGAGCTACGGAGAAATCAACGACCTGTTAGGCAAGGGCCAAATCGATTTTGCTTTCATTTGCTCGGGGCCTTATGTTGCAGGAAGCGAAGAATTCGGTTTCGAGCTGCTGGCCATCCCAGAAATCAGAGGCAGCCATTTTTATCAATCCTATTTGATAGTTAACAAGAATTCCCCCTTTGAGGACCTAGCGGACCTCAGAAACCGGACGTTTGCCTTTACCGATCCTGATTCGCTCACGGGAAGATTGGTACCCACACAATGGATTCTCCAGGCACATGACAGCCCGGAATCTTTTTTTGACAGGATAATCTACACTTACAGTCATGACAATTCAATCCTGGCGGTGGCTAAGGGGCTGGTGGATGGGGCCGCCGTTGATGGACTCATCTGGGAATATTACCAGCAAGCCAACCCGGTTTGGACTTCCAGAACTCGCGTTATTAAGAAGTCAGAACCTTACGGGATTCCGCCGGTCGTGGCTGCACGGACGGTTTCCGCCCAGAACAGGGAAAAAGTCGGCAAGCTGCTTCTGGAAATGCACCTGGACCCGGCAGGACGTGAGATTCTTCAAAACCTTATGATTGACCGCTTCGTTGCACCCGAAGAGGATTGGTATGAAGGGATCGGCAAGATTCATCGGAGCCTGGCTGAATCTCGAAGAGGTAACCATGCATCCTCGAAGCCTTAAGAGCAAGCTGCTGGTGGTGGTGTCGGCGCTGGTCATATGCAGCGGCGTGCTCATTTCGTTTCTGGTGAGCCACCATTACAGCAAGAGCCTTTCAGCTGCCTTAAGTGCGCAGGCGGAGTACCTGACCGCAGCAATCGCTCTGCAATCAGCAGACATGGTCCTTATAAACGACCTGGTTGCCTTGCAGAAAATGCTTGATCAGCAGCTGAACAGTCACCCATCTCTTGCCTATCTGTTCATTCTGAAAGACGGACGAATACTAGCCGATACTTTTGCCGACGGCATTCCAATCGACCTGCTCAAGGCCAATGAGCCCCAGTCAACTGCGCAGCCGCACCCTCGGCAAATTGCTTCCACCAGGGGAGAATATTACCTCGATATGGCGATGCCGATTTTTGAGGGAAAGGCGGGCGTTCTACGTCTTGGGTTTTCCGAACAACCTTACCGGCAGGAAGTGAAGCAACTTTGGCTGCGGATGATCCTGTTCACATTCGGGATACTGATGTTTGCCCTGGCGGGCAGCCTGCTTTTCATCAAAAGGATAACGGACCCGCTGGGCGAGCTTGCCGAGGCGGTGGACAAGTTCGGCCACGGTGGACATGAGATGGTGCAGGTCAATGTGCGCGGTCGAGATGAAGTCGCGGTGTTGGCCGCCTCGTTCAATCAGATGCTGACTAATTTGAATAGCTACACCAGGCGCCTTGAAGAACAGACTATGGAACTGGAGCGCGCCCATCAGCAGACTCGCACTGTTTGCGGAATGGTGCAAGAAATTGGAGCACTGCATACGTTGCGGGAAATCGGAACGTTTCTGGTGAAAAAATTGAGCTCTGTCGTCTCTTGCAACGATATGCTCCTAATTGTGTTCAACGAAGCCGGCAGTACCGCCTTTCTGCTTTCGGAAACCGAGATGAAGATACTGAATGATCCCGATTTCATTAATAACACCCTGGGAATTTTGGGAAAGTCGGATCCAAGGAGTGAGCCGAAGCTTACCAGCGAGCCCATCCTTAACGGCGCGTTCCTGCCGGAGGGCATGCGAGGCTCCCGCCAACAGGCTTTTCTCCCGCTGTTTCATCAAGGCCAACCCTTTGGCGGTCTGCTCCTGAATTGTAGCGACAATCCTTCATGCAACCTCGAGGATCTCGCCATGGGGGCTTTGATGCTGAACCAGTCGGCCCCTGTCATAAAAAGGGCCTTCCTGCATGAAGAAGAGATCCGCGATCTGCAGAACCGATTGGAGAGTTCGCCCGAATTCCAGGGCATTGTCGCCAGAGACCCGAAAATGCAGGTGGTGTTCAAGCTCATTGAAGACATCGCGGCAACTGATGCAACGGCTCTCATTTTAGGCGAAAGCGGAACGGGCAAAGAGCTTGTAGCGCGTGCCGTACACCAGCTCAGCCCCCGAAAGGACAAGCCGTTTATTGTCATAAATTGTGCCGCCTATCCTTCAACTCTCCTCGAAAGTGAACTGTTCGGGCACGAAAAGGGCGCTTTCAGCGGGGCTGTCCGGCTGAAACCCGGCCGATTCGAACTGGCTGACGGCGGCACCGTATTTCTTGATGAAGTTGGCGAAATCCCTCTGTCCGCCCAGATCAAGCTCCTTCGCATTCTGCAGATGCAGCAGTTCGAGCGGGTTGGGGGCGAGAAAACTCTCACGGTGGACGTTCGCATCATAGCCGCCACCAACAAAGACCTGCTCGAGGAGGTTAAAGCCGGGAATTTCCGTGAGGACCTTTATTATCGTCTCAATGTGATTCCCATCCGTTTGCCGCCTCTTAAAGAACGAGGCAATGATATAGCCTTACTGGTCCATCACTTTCTACGCAGAATGGCGACTGTGCATCAAAAACATGTCGAAGCCTTCGAGCCCGAAGCCTTGAAGCTCCTTCTGGAATACCCATGGCCGGGAAATGTCCGAGAGCTCGAAAACAGCATCGAGCACGCCGTGGTGCTTGCCAGGGGCGCCCGGATCAAGCCCCGCGACCTTCCTGCATCCCTGCAAAAGGCAGCGCCGATTCATGAACGGGAACCTCAGGCCGCGAAGCTGGCGGAGCATGAAAAGCAATTGATCGAAGCGGTGTTGAGGGAATGTTCGTGGAATAAAAAGGAGGCCGCCGGCCGCCTGGGGATCAGCCGCAGCACGCTCTACGCAAAACTAAGAAAGTACCGGATCAACATCCCTGCCGACACCTAATGTATCCACAAGTGTCCGAGTCAGAGTCGACATTCGCTGCGTGTGCACATTCGCTACACATTTAACATGTTAAATTTATTAAGTTAGTAGGAATTTCCAGATTTGTGTCGAATTTCGGTACACGACACCTGCCGGTTAAAATCGCTGCGCCTACGCTTACCTACCTCGTACCTCCAGCATTCCACAAAATGGCACGGAACTTGCCCTCCAAATGCAACCAGCACACATTAGCAGAATGGATTGACCAACCGCCCTGAGTTGTTTGGAGGATTGATGAGAGGGGTGATAGTGGCGAGCCGAAAGCAGTCCGAAGAAAGCCTTTCGCTGGGTGAAGTTTTGGCAGCGGCACGATATCGGGTTTTGTTTAATGATTCCACGGCAACCTTGTGGGATGAAGTGGAAGCCGGCCGCTATCAAGCAATCATACTCGATCTGGACACTGTGCCGGCAGACGATTCATTCATCAAGAAGCTCCGAGGCATTCACTCCGCATTGTGCATCATCTTCTTGTCCAGTCGTTCCTTTCACCCCGAGCTCAAAGAATCATTCAGCAATTACGTATGCGCGTGCATCAAAAAGCCGGTGAACCCTGAGGAGGTGTTGTTTTGTTTAAAGAATCTCTGTGCAGCTGGCAAGGAGGATGAGTCCTGGGAACACCAACAAGAGAACCTTAGCTAGACTCGGGCCAGAGAAGTTTTTCATAGTTTTGGGCAAGGCGCTTGGACGAAAGTCGTTTGAACCATGATTAGAAGGAGATAACCGGTATGCGAGACAAAGAGCGTTCTCTTGCGATGGACACTAATCTCGACAGACGTGCGTTTTTGAAGGCTTCAGCTGTTGCAGGGGCCTGGGCTGCCGCCAGTGGCTGCTTGACGCCGGCCCTGCGGGCCCTCGCCATGACGAGCAGTCCGCCGCTTCCGGTCACCGGCGAGTGGATCGCTTCCACCTGTCAGGGTTGCACCTCATGGTGCTCAAAGCAGGTGTACGTGGTCAACGGCAGGGCAATCAAAATCAGAGGCAATCCCAACTCCAAAGTGAACGGCAAAGCAAGCTGTCCAAGGGCACACCTCGCCTTGCAGCAGGTTTACGATCCTGACCGCATCAAGACACCCATGAAGCGTACGAACCCCACCAAAGGGCGACATGAAGACCCTGGCTTCGTGCCGATCTCCTGGGATGAGGCGCTCAATACCATTGCCGATAAGATCATGGAGCTTCGCAACAATAACGAAACCCACAAATATATGCTCATGCGCGGTCGCTACACCTACATGCGTGACATTCTCTACGACCGCATGACTAAAATCATCGGTTCTCCCAACAGCATTTCGCACAGCGCCATCTGTGCCGAAGCCGAAAAATTCGGCCCGTACTATACCGAAGGGCTTTGGGATTACCGCCAGTATGATGTCGTAAATACTCGCTATATGATCATTTGGGGTGCCGACCCGCTGGCCGCTAATCGGCAGGTTTCTTATTATTCGAGTGTGTGGGGCGATGTCCTGGATTCCTCTCGAATTGCAGTCGTCGAACCCAGGCTTTCGGCTACCGCCGCCAAGGCTGATGAATGGCTGCCGGTTAAGCCCGGTGAGGACGGGGCCCTGGCGGTTGCAATCGCCCACATTCTACTGACCAACGGTCTTTGGAACAAGGAATTCGTCGGGGACTTCATCGATGGCTCCAACCGTTTTGTGCCGGGGCGTGAAGTGCTCGAAGAGGATTTCGAGGAGAAGCACACATACGGCATCGTCCGTTACTGGAACCTCGAGCTCAAAAACAAAACCGCCGAATGGGCGGCCAAGAGAACCGGTCTTCCCGTTGAACAGATCAATCGCGTGGCCCTCGATTACGGCAGAGCCGCACCTCACTGCATTTCCTGGCTGGGCGGCGGACCGAGCATGCAAGTGCGCGGGGCTTACACTGGGATGGCCGTTCATGCTCTCAATGGAATCACCGGCGCCTGCGACAATGTGGGCGGCACCTTGGCATCCAACAAAGAGTATACAGGTAAATTTCCAGAGCCCGATGACTTCATGGACGAAATTGCCAAGAAAGGCAAAAAATACGAGAAGATCGATCAGCGAGGCCGCAAGGAATGGCCGTGCATCAACGCCGGGAAACCGGGCAGCGCGGTGATCACCAACCATGCCGCCGACGGCATTTTGAAGGAAGACCCCTACGACATCAAAGTCGCCATCGCATACATGAACAATTTCGCCTTCTCCTGCACTCAACCGGAAAGATGGGAGCGGGCCCTCTCCAAAATACCCTTCCTGGTGCACATAACCACCAACGCATCCGAGTTCTCCTGGTTTGCCGACATCGTACTGCCCGACACCCATCATCTGTTCGAAAAATGGGGCTACGTCAAATCCATCGGCAATGGATATCGGCAGGTTACCATCATGCAGCCGGTCATCCAACCGGTGTGGGACTTCAAAATTGACGAGACGGAAATTCCCTGGCTCATCGCCCAAAAACTGGCCGACAGGGGCTTTGCCAATGTGTTGAACCATTACAAGCAGTACAAAGACCCGGAAACCGGCAAGGAACCGAGCAATGAGAAAGAGTTTGCTCTGTATGCGTTGAAATATGCCACTCAAAACCTTTGGGACCCGGCCAACTACAAGGGAGGCGATCGTTTCAACGGGTGGGACGAGTTTCGCAAGACAGGCGTCTGGAATTCCGACCCTTATCCATTGCGAAAACGCTGGAGCGATATGAAAACCAAAACCAAAAAGTTCGAGTTTTACAGCGAAACCTTGAAGGAAGCCCTGGAGGCGCACGCCGCCAATCACAACACCAGCGTCGACGACATCCTGGAAACTTGTAACTACCAGGCTAGAGGTGAAAAGGCTTTCATCCCGCACTATGAAGACCCGTTTACGCTGGGAGAGGGCAAGGAATATCCTTTCCTTTACGTCGACCATAAATCGCGTCTGAACCGGGAAGGCCGCTCCGCCAACTGCCTCTGGTACCATGAGCTTAAGGATGTGGACCCGGGTGATGTGAAATGGGACGACGTGGCCAAGATCAATCCCGTTGATGCGGAAAAGCTCGGTCTCAAAAATGGCGACCGGATCCGGATCATTTCTCCCACAGGACAGTTGGAGTGCTCCGCCAAGCTGTGGGAAGGCGTCCGTCCGGGGACGGTAGCCAAATGCTACGGTCAGGGCCATTGGGTCTATGGGCGGCTGGCTTCCAAAGTATTTGGCAAGATACCCCGCGGCGGCAGCAGCAACGACGTCATTCCGGCCCTTTATGATCGCTTGAGCGGCAGCACGGTCCGCCATGCCGCGACTAAGGTGAAGATTGAAAAGGTCTAGGAGGTGAGATCATGACACGATATGCGATGGTAATCGATCTGCAGCGCTGTGTCGGTTGCGGTGCCTGTATCATCGGCTGCAAAAACGAGAATAATCTCCCGGAAGGAATCAACTGGTCTTACAAAATTACCGAGACTTCCGGGACGTTCCCGAACGTGAGATATCATTATACCCCAACACTTTGCAATCACTGCAAATTTGCACCTTGCGTGAGGGGCTGTCCGACCAAGGCGATGCACAAGCTGGCTAATGGCATCACCATGCACGACCCGAAAAAGTGCATCGGCTGCAAATACTGTATGTTCAACTGCCCGTACGGGGTGATTTATTTCAACTGGGAGAAACCACATAAATTCTGGCAAGACGACAAGCCGGTGATCAAGGGCTGCACCTCTTCACCCAAGGAAATCACCGAGCACGTCAAGGCCGATACGATTCCGTATTACAATCCGGACAGAGCTGAAACCAGTGCGGGAATACGACCGAAGGGAATCGTTGAGAAATGCACCTTCTGTGACCACAGGCTCAAGAAAGGGCTGCTTCCATACTGTGTGGAAGTCTGTCCGGCCAACGCCCGAATATTCGGCGACCTGGCCGACCCCAACAGTGAAGTCAGCCGGTTGCTCGGCAAGTATCGCCCATTCCGGCTTCGCGAATACATCGGGAGCGAACCGCATGTGTTTTACATCCGGGGCTTCAATCCCGGACACTACGAAGCAACCAAAGGAGGTGTCTAAATGAAATCCAACAAGGGACTCTTCGTTGCATGGCTGGCGGTGTTGGTGGTCGGGGTCATTCTTGGCCTGTTCACTGCGGTGAATTTGTTCGTCCAGGGCCACATACTCTTCAATACAAGCGACATTGTTATCTGGACGCTGCCGCTCGGAGTTTATGTGTTCCTTGCCTTGACCAGCTCCGGTCTCACTCTCGTTGCGGCCATTCCGCTGGTATTCGGTATAAAAGCCTATGAAGCTGCTGCAAAACGTCTGGTCTTTCTGGCGATCGCCACTCTGGTGGGGGGATTTACCGCCATCGGTCTGGAGCTCGGCTCGCTGCCTCATATGATCTATATCATGCTTTCCCCCAACTTCTCTTCACCCATCTGGTGGATGGGCGCGCTCTACAGTGTGGAGCTGGTGCTGCTGCTGGCAAAGTTTTGGCGCTTGCACGTGGACGACTGGAGCAGCCGTTTCAGCAAGGGGCTGGGGATCGCGTCGTTTGTTTGCGCCGTGTTCGCTCCGCTGATCATCGGAGCGGTGTTTGGCATTACCGAGGCAAGGCCGACCTTCTTCGGCTCGTTTATGTCCTCATATTGTCTGGCTGTTGCAGTGGTCAGCGGTCTTGCCGCGTTTATCCTCTATGGGATGGTCTATTTTAATATCACCGAGGGTGACATTCCAGCCGACGAGCAACCTATCTTCGAGGGGTTGAGCAGGATCTTTTCTTATGCGATGGGCATTGCACTGCTTTTCTACGTGTTGAATGTTGCGGTTAAAACCGCCACAACTTTTCCGGATTTCGGCACCAAGGTGCACTTCCAGATACTGCTGGCGCTGGTTGTCCCTTACGTCATGATGATTATCCCTTCGGTGCGGGAAACCACCTGGGGAAAGACGCTTGCCTCAGCGATTGCTCTGGTTGCCATCCTTGGCATGCACATGGAAATCCTACTGGCCGGACAGGTGCGGCCGGTTGGCCCGAAAGCCGAGGGGCTCGGGGAGTTTGTGACCTACGCCCCGAGCATTTGGGAATGGCTGGTTTTCTTGTTTGCGCTGACTATCGTAATGCTTCTCTATACATTAGGAGAGCGATACCTGGCGCTTGGAAGCAGGACGGCACATGCTGCACCGCCTCACTGATCAGGTGCTGCTGCAGACAAATGGCTGCCGGAAATCGTTGTACAGGAGACGAGAAGATGTCCAAGCTATTGGCAAAAGCCAAGATCTACAAATCGCTTGCGGAGTGTTATCATTTGCCTGACGAGCGAATCGAGGGAAACCTGCAGGTTCTTGAAGACAACTTGCGGATCTATTTTGACGAAGGTATGTGGCAGGCAACCGCGATGACAGAGTGCCTAGCAACAATCAAACACATTGATCAACTTAAGCTTGATTTTGCAAGGCTCTTTGTGGGTCCCTATCAGCTCTTTGCTCCCCCCTACGGTTCCGTCTATCTGGATGGGGACTGGCAAGTGATGGGTCCCTCGACACTCGACGTCATCGAGCGGTACCGACTGGGCGGCCTGGCTTTGAGTAACGACTTTCATGATGCGCCGGACCATATCGCCGTAGAACTGGAATTTCTCTATTTTTTAACAGTCAAAGAAGTCCAGGCGACCGTTGAAAACAACCAGCACGCTGCTTTGGCGGCACAAGTAATGCGCAATGATTTTATGCATCGGCACCCGGGAGCCTGGTCTGCCCAGTTCACCAAGGAAGTTGAAGAAAACGCCGAGACCGATTTCTACCGAGGCGTGGCGAGATGCACGAGGATCTTTATCGAGAGCGAAATGGAACAGCTCGAGCAAGTGAGTACGGGACCATGAAAAGCTTTGAGGAATATTTGTCTTCGTCAGCGGCAGCTCATGGTCATCTCTGCCCCGGCCAGGTGGTCGGGGTTCGCATGGCCATGCTGGGCTGCCGGCTGATCGGGCTGGACGACCCGTCCAGCCATGAGCAGATCAAAAAATTCCTGGTCTTCGTCGAAATGGACCGGTGCACCGCCGATGCCGTGGCGCACGTAACCGGTGCAAAGCTGGGACGGCGCTCGCTCAAGTTCATGGACTACGGCATCATGGCGGCAACGTTCGTGCATCTTGAAACTGGTGAGGCATACCGGGTGCTCTCCACCGAGGAAGCCCGCGATCTCGCGTCGATCTTTGCACCCGAGGTTGCCGGCAAATACCCCCAGCAGTTGGAAGCCTACAAGCGCATGCCGGATAGCGTCCTGTTTCGCGTGCAACAGGTGCGCGTCAAGCTGAGTGAACTGGACCTGCCCGGTCCCACCCGAAGAAAAGTCGCGTGTGCAAAATGTGGCCAGGTGGTCCGCGACGGCCGGGAAGTGATGGTGGATGGCATGCCCCTTTGCGTGCCTTGCGGCAGCGGGGCTTACTTCGAGCAAGTGTGCGAGATATCCTTGTCTGAAGCAAAAGAGTACCCTTAGTGGTTTAGCAGGCAGATAGACGAGACGGGGCGGTTGCTTTAAAGTCGCAGGGTGTCTAGCTTCCATAACAAATCGCAGGCCGCTGAAATCTGCTATTCGAAATGCCAAATAACCGCTTGTCGCCAAAGGAGGTAATCCGGTGCTGAAAATCATTCCGCTGAAGGAGGCTGTCGGAACCACCCTGGCCCATGACATCACGGAAATCCGTCCCGGTGTTTTTAAGGGGGCGGCGTTCAAAAAGGGCCATCAGGTATGCGATGAAGACGTCTGCCGACTGCAGAAGCTGGGCAAGAACCATCTCTACGTGATAGACTTGGAAGAAGACGAAGTCCACGAAAACGAAGCAGCGGCTATTCTTGCCGAGGCACTCGCAGGTGAGAACATCGTCTGGAAAAACGAGCCGCGCGAAGGCAAAATTTCTCTGCTTGCCGGAATCGATGGATTGTTCCGGGTCAATCCGGCTGCTCTGGCCGCCTTCAACATGGTCGATGAGGTGATGTGCGCCACGCTCCACAACCACACCCTGGTTCGAAAAAGTGAGCTGGTAGCGGCCACCCGGGCCATTCCTCTAGTCATGAAGCGTGCATCCATCGAGCGGGCCGCCTCCATTGCCCGCGGCAGCGGTCCGGTGCTTCAGGTCAAAGCCTTGCGCCAGGCGAGGGCAGGGCTGGTCATTACCGGCAACGAAGTCTATCATGGACTCATAGAGGACCGCTTTGCACGGGTGCTGACCGAAAAGGTTGAAGCCCTGGGGTCGGCGGTAAGCGCTCTCGCTTTCGCTCCCGACAGCGCTGAGATGATCTCGCAGGCCATCCGCTCTCAGCTCGAAAAGGGCTGCGACGTGCTGCTGCTGACCGGCGGCATGAGCGTCGATCCCGATGATGTAACCCGCCACGGCATTCGGCAGGCGGGTGCTATGGAAATGCATTACGGATCGGCCGTTTTGCCGGGAGCCATGTTCCTGGCCGCCTATCTTGGCGAGATTCCACTGTTGGGCGTTCCCGCCTGTGCACTGCATCATCGGGCGACGGCACTGGATCTGGTGCTTCCACGCATCCTCGCAGGCGAGCATGTGGGCAAGGCGGAGCTCGCCTTCTTCGGTCATGGCGGCTTGTGCCGCGACTGCCCGGATTGCTCCTATCCGCATTGCCCGTTCGGCAAAGGCATGTAGGAAGCCTGAAAGGTGTCCCTATCAGGTGTTTTTTGTCAATTCATCTGAAGCAAGATAATTACTTATGGCAACTAGCTGCCCGGGAGAAAGCTTTCATGTTTGAAACAGCTCTAGTGCTTAGTTGCGTAAGTTGACGATAGTATTCCTGAGCTGTGATCCCTTTACCTCCCGCTTGCGCCACACAAAAGGTTTGGCGGTGGGACCGTAAGCAGCAACAAACGCCTCAATG
>Ga0068714_10004942_pt1 | contig 14511 bp, 13 predicted proteins | sample MTBNYHSulfiMetaG_FD_62988 | JGI IMG/M metagenome (GOLD analysis project Ga0068714, IMG submission 62988) | Enrichment culture microbial communities from rom New York Harbor, USA that are MTBE-degrading - MTBE-NYH (New York Harbor Sulfidogenic)... | ecosystem: Environmental > Aquatic > Marine >... | reverse complement strand
ATTGCGGGCAACGATCTGCTGACGCTCTCACAGTACTCGTTGACCGATTCCTGGGAAGAGCATGTGCAGAACGTCACCGATACGATCTTGTTCTTCCAAACGCGGTACGATGAAGATGAGACTTTTAGGGCTCGTGTCGACCAGTCGGTACGGCGGATTCTGACTCTAAAACGCCGCATATGCAACGAGTTCGCGCTGGAGAATTGTACAGGCAGCGCTGAGGCAGTGAGCGAACTCGGCAGAGCCAATAGCACCGCCGCGCAGATTGCGCAAAGTGCTGTAACTTTGCTCTACCCCGCGGCCAATGAGCTTGTGGTCCGTCTGCCGAGGCCTCCTCGCCAGGATGAGCACATCGTCATCTTTACTGACAGCAGGGAGGCACGCGAGTGCGATCGCTGCCTGCCCTTCTATTTACTGAATCCGGAGGCGCTGGAGGAAACGATCCTGAAGCTATATGGTCCCGATGCGACCGGACAGGTTGACCCGGCGCGCGTCGAATCCTATACATTTGCAGAGTTGCACGCATTTCTGCAATACGGATCGCCTGACTTGAGAACGACCATCAGCGAGGCAGACTGGATAGTGTTCGCGATGCTTGACTACTCGCCGGACGAGCCCAGCTCGCTTGCTCTCAAGGAGTTTCTGAGGGACTGGACTATTGGCCAGGCGACACAGAATATCATTGTCATGGCTCATGAGGCTCCGTACTTTCTCGACACGACGGAGGTGAGCAAGCTGGCTGCTTACTATGGCCTCTATGGCAAAGAGCAGTCCTTTGTCGATGCAGCGGCGCGGGTGTTGTTCCAGGAGTACCAACCCTCGGGCAAATCACCTGTGACTGTTGATGGTGTGGGCTATGAGCTGGGAAAGCAGCTAGTGCCGGACCCGGAGCAGGTCCTTTCGGTGCTATGGGCCGACCAGCCGCCGGAGGTTGAGGGGACGCCGGAGGCGGTGAACCTGGAGGTTGGAGATCCCCTCCGGATTCGCACGAGTCTCATCCGTGATCGCAATGGAAATCCTGTGCCGGACGGAACACCTGTCATTTTCCACTATGTGTACGTGGATGAGGGTCTGGGCGGACAGGTAGAGGCCATGACCGCAGGCGGAATTGCGGAGACTGTGCTCACCTTGGAGCATGTTGGGGTTCTGGAGATCAGGGCAACCAGCGATCCGGCACACAATTCATTGCCCCTGCAGGTAATAAACCGCGGCGAGACCACAGAGATCTTGACTCCCACCCCAACACCTACGCCGACCGCGACGCCGACCGCGACACCCACGGCAACGTTGACACCTACGCCTACGCCGACTGCGACGCCGACTGCGACACCGAGGCCAACGGCTGCGCCGGAGGACGTACCGCCTCCGCAGCCAGAACCACGCCTCCAGTGGGGCGACTTGATGTGGGCATTGGTTGGTATGATAGCGGCGGGTGGCGTAGTCGTAGTTGTGGTCAGAGGGACACATCTGGCGGCGCGCGTGCTTAGTCCACTTTCGCGGGCGGCTCTGTTCAGCGGCGCCTGCGGGCTGGCGGGGTACATCTACTACGGGCTGGGCCTTCCGGGCAGCCGTGTCGTCGATGGCATCATGCCTGGACTGCGGGGGTTGTTTGTTGGTTTTGTGTGTGGGTTGGTACCATTGCTCTTTGTGTTGCTTCTCGCCCGTGTGAGGCAGAAGAGCAAGTGAGACAGAGTTAGGGCGCGTCTATACGTGAGGGCGCCGTGGGCGTGGGCGTCCTGGATGGTTTTTCCGTGGCAGCCGGCGTGCCGGTGTAGGTCGGAGCTGGCGCGTGAGTGGCAGTGGGTGCCAATGTCACAGAGGGAGTGGCAGTTGGTGTTGGCAGCGGGGGGATCATGGATGGCCGGGCCGTGACCAGGGCAGCGGCCAGCAACAAGGCGCCAATGATCCCGAGCAGCACCCGGTTGGCGCTTACAAACTGCGAGAATGGGGCCTGGTGGTCAAGCAATCGCGAGACAGTGCGGCTGACCGGACCCGGAGCCAGCAGCGCGGCCCGAAATTCGTCAATACTGGCAGGACGATCGTCCGGGTGCATGGCCAGGCTCCAAAGAATGGCCTGATCGGTCTGCGACGTCACCGCGGGGTTCAGGCTGCGCAGGGACTTCATCGATTTTGGCTTGAGGAATCGCTGCTTGGCATCCAGCGGAGGCTGACCGGTCAGCAGATGATAGAGGGTGGCGCCCAACGAGTAGATATCGGATCGGATGTCGGTATGGCCAGTGTCTCCGCCGTATTGTTCCAGAGGGATGTACTGCACAGTGCCGCGTCCCTGAACGACCGTGATGGTCCGCTGATCGTCAGGGAAAAGGGTCTTCACCAGGCCGAAATCGACCAGTTTAACCCTGCCCGCAGGCGTGATCTTGATGTTGCTGGGCTTGATGTCTCGGTGCAGCACGGGTGGATCTTGGGTATGCATGTACGACAGGGCGTCGCAGAGTTGATCTGCCCAGGCAAGAACCTGGCGCTCTACAAGCGGATGGCCGTCGCGAAGCGCAGTGGTCAGGATTTCCTTGAGATCCTGGCCAGGCACAAAGTCCATCACCAAGTAGTCACGGTCGTCCTGAGAGAAATAATCGGAGACTTTGGGTAAGTTGGGGTGATCCAGACGTGCGAGGGTGCTGGCTTCTTGGTAGAATTGCTCGCGGCTCTGGGCAAGTTCGTCGGGAGTGGCATCGGGATCTGGTAGGGCTTCCTTGACAGCGCAAAAGCGTCCCTGAAGGCGGAGATCCTCGGCGCGATAGGTGGCGCCCATGCCGCCTCGGCCTACCAATTCGACGATCTTGTATCGCTCACGCAGTACGGTGCCTGGCGTACGTGTTTGCGCCAACGTGCTTGCTCCCTGTTGACTGATCTGGACGGGGCAGGTGAGCCACCCGGTCTGCTAGTGAGCATAGCTTATCGTAGAATTGGCATCTTGTCAAGGGTGAGATGGAGAACCGGCAGGGCAAAGATGGACGGGGCTTCCCTGCCTGACAAAGTGGGAGGTGGCTAGTGCTTCCAGAGACGGCCATGTTGTTGGTGTTGGAAGGGTTAGAGCCCGGCAAACGCGTTTTTCTCGACAAGGCTGCATTGCTCATCGGGCGCGATGAGAAAAAGTGCAATCTGGTGATAGCCGACCGCCAGGTATCGCGGCATCACGCACTTGTATCTTTGGAAGACAATGGATACATCCTGAAGGATCTTGGTTCAAAGAATGGCACCTTTGTCAACGGGAAAGAACTGGAGGGACCACATGCTTTGCAGGATGGAGACGAGATCCAGATTGCCTATTGCTGCAAAATGGCATTCGTGGGAGCCGATGCGACGGCCCCTGTAATCCTCGAGGAACGGGTCTCTGGTTTGCGGATGGATGTGGAGAGCAAACGGGTTTGGGTAGCCGGCAAGGAGCTAGAACCGGCACTGTCACTGGCGCAGTATCGACTGCTGGAGCTCCTGTATGACGAGCCGGGTAGGGTTTACAGTCGAGATGATGTGGTGCAGGCGGTTTGGCCTGAGGATGATCGGGATGGGATTTCTGAACAGGCGATCGATGCAGTAGCGCGAAGGTTGCGCGAGCGCCTGGCGGAAGCCGATCCTGACACACAGTATATAGTCACCGTGCGCGGGCACGGCTTCCGGCTGGAAAACGCCATAACGTAGCCCGAGAGATTTGTTCGCGAGTTCTTGTTTCCTCGGCTCAGCGGAGGACAGGGGTGGCTGGGTCCCTGTCCGGCGTCCGGTCAACCCCTGATCAACGCGGCCTGTTTGTGGATCTCGGCAAGGCGTTGGGCAAGCTCAAGTCGCCCGCTTTGGGCGAGATCATCCTCTACGAGTTGCATGAGCTCCAGCATGCGAGCATCAACCTGCTGAAGGTTTTCCTGAATAAGGGCCTGGGTACCGTCTGGGTAGTCAGCAGTAAGCAAGCTATTGATGAACTGGATCTCGGGCGGCTGGCTCTCCTGAATCAGCCTCATCAGGACATCGCTGATCTGCTCAAGCCGGTAGACCCGGTCGGCGTGGCCTGCCTGCTCGGCGGCCTGGAGGTTCAGCGCCAGCGCGTTGAGAAAGAGATCATCAATCTGCTCCAGGTTGGAGCGCATCGCCGCTTCAAGGTCCTGGCTGTCCAAGATCTGCTGCAGGAGATGATCGGCATCTGCTGTGGCGCGCTGTAGCTCGGCATCTATTTTTGCTGTCACATCCAAGACCCGCTGTCTCAGTGCTCTGAGTGCCTCTGCTTCCTGGATGTCGCCTTTTTTCTCTTCTGCTTCAATGCGCGTTGTCAACTGCTGGTAAAAGACATAATCAATGGCGGGACGCCCGAAGGCGATCATGGTCTCAACCTTGGTCGAGTCGCCGGCTCGTGAGGTCTCTACAAGCTTCTCTAGCAATCCCTCGCGCGTGACCTCAGTCCCCAATTCCTTGATGGCGTCCTCGCGTGCAGCGACCTGGCGTCCGGCGGTGGTCCATTCGAGCAGTTGGCTTCGCAGACCTAGCAGTTGGCCCACTGCCTCCTCCTGCGCTTCTGCCTGCGCCAGGTCGATGTTCAACGAGAGGAGCTGAAAGAATTGGTAGTCGAGAAGCCCGTCGTTCTCCTGCGCAATGGCCCGGCGGGCGTCCTCTGCGGTTGTGCCCAAGAGGCGATCGAGAAGGTCAGCTCTGGCCCGTTGGGCCTCGATCATCTCTGGCGTGATGCCATCGGCTTGCAGGATGGCCTCAGCCATACCTTCAAGGCGAAGAAAACTTTGCGGGCGGAGCAAATAGCCCTTGCGTTGTTCCGGCGGGAGCGAGGACAGTACGCGATTGGTGAGATCGCCGATGATGCGCTGCTGCTCTACCTCAGGCAAACCCAGCTCAGCGGGAACATAGGTGAAGAGCAGTTCATTCTCCGCATCGTGGTACACGATTGGAGTGCTGAGCATGCCGGCATAACCACACTGAGGGCAGACGGCGACGTTGATTTGACCTGACAGAAACAGGGCTTTGGCTTCAGGAGATTGGCTGGCATCGATGATCGTCAGCACAGGGCTCACAAAACGGTTGTTACAGCTTGGGCAGGTGACAGGGACGGTCTGATAGGCAGGTGTACTCAAGGGTTCGATCCTTTCAGGCAGTTTCTACAGGGGCGCCCAGCGCGCGGGACACGAGATTCCATGCATTGGAGATCAAGGCGGCCTCGGCTTCGTCCGGGATAAGGCCAGCCCCGAGAGCCACGATATGGGCTCGGGACTGGTCCATAAAGTCGCTGGGGACATGCGAATCAGTGTTGACGACCAGCTTGGCCCCCACAGCGCGAGCAATGCGGGCGACGTGGCCGTTGGTGATGTTGTGGCCGCCGCGTGCTGTTAGCTCTAGGGCCACACCGTTCGCTGCGGCGAGAGCTGCTTCTTCCTCTGTGATGAGACCGGGGTGGGCCAGGATGTCCACATCCGGACAGCCGGCGGCGGCGCGGTTCGTTCCGGGTGCTACCGGTTCCACCGGAGACTCGCCGTGGACGACGACAAGGAGGGCGCCGAGCTGGCGGGCGCGCCGCGCCAACCCCGGGATCTGAGCGGGAGGTACGTGGGTGAGCTCTACGCCGGGGATGAGGATCACGCCAAACCCGTGGGCATCCTGGCGGGCGAAACGTGCCAGTTGTGCAAGCAGACTGTCCAGGTTGGAGCCATCGGCGTGGTCGGTGATAGCGAGGGCGCCGTACCCAAGCACTTCCACACGGCGTAGCATCTCGCTGGGTAGCAGGACACCGTCGCTAAAGAACGAATGGGTATGCAGATCCACGCGTTTGTTCCTGTCCATAACGGGGCAAGTGTAGGCCAGAAGGTTGGATCTGTCAAGTTACGGAAAAGAACAGGCAGGCGATGCTGTCCTTGCGCAGACAGAGGAATGCGGTTGCCCACTCACAGTGACGAACCTCATTCTACGTTTTCCTTGTTCAGATCGACAATGACCTGGTCGATCCAGGCGGCAAGGTCAAAGATACTGCCGGTAGCATTGTCCAGGAGCCGGGCTCGTGTGTGAGCGTTTTCTATCATGGTTGAGCCATGATCTGGCGCAATCGTCAAAGCCAGGCCAACTTGGCTGATGAGGGCCCCCAACGCGGATGCGACCTCTGCCCAGGCCTCCATGACCGCTGTTGGGGGCAACACAGCCGCGTCGCGTACCTGACTGGTCAACCCCGCAAGGGCCGGTCCCAGGGCCGACATGGCATTGGCGTCTTGCTGCCCGGCCAAATAGCGGGCCGCATCTACCGTGCCAGCCAAAACCCATTCAGTAGCGGCAGGACCAAGCTGAAGGGCCAGCCCGAGCGCGGCGACCAGCGCGTCCAGCGCGAGGTCGATATCGGCGTCATAGAGACCGCGCCGAGCCTGCTGCAGCTCATGGCCGATCAGCGCTGATGCTCCAAGGGGAGACAGCTCAACTGCTTGTGGGGATGTCACGGCGCGGGCTCCCGGACCAGGACCAAGCTGGAGACAAAGCGGACAACGCAAAACACAGACAATGCCAGTCCCCAGGTTACCTTGCCGGTGAGCAGAATGATGGGCGCCGCGTAGACGGCCGCAAACAGCACATAAAGTGCATTTACACCTACGACGATGCGCTGATTCCCAACGTGCCCGCCGGAGAGGCGACGCAAGGCGAATATCATCAGCGGTATCTCTGCCAGAGAAAAGCCACCGAGCAGGATAACCAGCAGTAATGCTACTACTGCGTAGGGCAAGGGAGGGTCGAAACCGCCGGAAGTGACCAGCCATGTAGCGCCGAGTGCCAGGAGCAGACCGACCACCAACCCTCCAAGGCCGGCAAGTGTCAGATCGCGGCGGAAACGAGTCATCAAGCCTTCTCCAATCACACGCGAGGACCCAGGCTCGGGGCATCCTCAAGCCCCAAAAACAACGCCCACTGGGATTATAGCCTCAGGCAGCTCGCATGTCAAAGCGCCCAGGCAGCCAATTCGCTACTCAGCCGGCGACGGACGCCTGTCACTCCCCCTCCCGCAAGCCGGGGCAGTAGTGCGGGTGAGGCCCGGCGCAGTGCCATGTTTGGCGGAGACAGGGAGATGTGATAGAATATAGGACGGTCTAGAAGCCAATTCCATTCAAAGGAGGATGAATCATGTCTGGTGCTGGTTACCACGAACCGGTGAACGAGCTTTCCGACGCCACAAGGGATATGCATCGCGCCTTGGTCTCTCTCATTGAGGAACTGGAGGCTGTCGACTGGTACCATCAAAGAGTCGATGTCTGCAAGGATCCTGAGCTGAAATCGATTCTCGAGCACAACCGCGATGAAGAAAAAGAACACGCAGCAATGGTCTTGGAGTGGATACGTAGACAAGACCCAACCTTTTCACAAGAGCTGAAGGATTTTCTCTTCACAGAAAAGCCAATCACGCACTAAAAAAGACGCCCTACACGAGGTAGAAAAAACACCCCCGTTGTCCAGTGCAATGGATGGCTTTCGGCCCCTTTGGTGTGTCCTGGATGAGAAAGCGCACGCGCTCCCCTTTCTCCAAGTTGCGGAAACCGTCACCCGCGATGCTCTCATAGTGGACAAAGACATCCCTGTCGCCACCGTCGGGTTCGATAAAGCCCCAACCTTTCATCCGGCTGAACCATTTGACTGTACCCAGGTTCTCGTTTCCCACCGACTGATCCTCCTTCACCCACGTTTTCTATCTACTGCAAACCAAACCGATCGGGCCCGACCCTGCCTGATCAGGCGGAGAGAATATCATACACGTGCCCTGTTGTCAAATTCCCGCGGCCTCGGGCAGCAGTGAGTGAGCATCACCCAGGCACCGCCGCGGCGATAAAGGCGGCGAGATCCTTCTTGAGCGCAGCCAGGGATCCCTCGTGGATATACATCATGTGGCCTGCTTGATAGTACTTCATCAAGATGTTATCCCGCAGGCTCTCGTCCAGTTCCATGTGATCGAATGTGTAACGGGTAGCAACATAGGGGGTCGCCAGGTCATAATAGCCACTGGCAACGAAAACCTGGAGGAATGGGTTCTTGGACATGGCTTCACGGAGGGTCTCGGCCACGTTGACATACTCGTTCTGATGCTCATCAAAGCTCCAGGGGCGAACCCTATCGGTCAAGATTTCGTAGGGCAGATCGCTTTCGAAGCCAAGCTCCGCACGCACATAGTCATTCAGCGTGGCGGTGTATGCTCCCTGGATGATGGCGTAACTGGGATCGAACTCGTAACTTTCGCCTGCGGCGTCGCGGTCGATTCCTGTGAACCGGGTGTCAAGGCGGCCTACGGTCCGGCGCTGCTCCCGCAGTAGTTCCTTGACAAAGCGGTGGATCTTGATCCGCAGATTTGTCTGCCGCACATAGCGTGGTGAGAGACCTGTATAACGGGCAAGGGTATCTACGATCTGGTCCCGCTCGCTGCCCGAGAGCGCGTCACCTTTCATCAAGGCCAGCGTGTAGTCGCTCGTCGCGAAGGCTTCCACCTGGGCAAGGGTCGCGTGGAGGTCTAGCTGCAGGTCCTGTCCAAGCCTGCGATGGTACCAGGCCGTAGCAGCATACGTGGGCAGGAACAAGATATAGGGTAAGTCATTCCCCGGGGCGAAGCGGGCGGTCTGGAAGTTGAGAATCGTCGACACCAACATGATTCCATTCAAGTACATGCCGTGGCGGTCCTGCAAAAAGCCGGATAGACCGGCGGCTCGCGTTGTTCCATAACTCTCGCCGATCAAGAACTTGGGAGAGGACCAGCGCTTGAAACGCGTGGTGTAGAGACGGATAAAGTCGCCCACGGCCTCGATGTCCTTTTTCAAGTCGTGGAACTGCGACGCCTTTTCGCCTTCAATGGCGCGGCTATATCCCGTGCTCACGGGATCGATAAACACCAGATCCGTGACATCCAGGAGGGAATAGAGATTGTCTTCGAGTTTGTAAGGGGGTGGCAGGGGCCGGTCATGGGCGTCGGTCACGCGCACCCGCCGCGGTCCCAGAAGCCCAAGGTGTAGCCAGACAGACGACGAGCCGGGACCTCCGTTGAAGGAAAAGGTGATGGGCCGAGAGCGGTACTGCGACATGTCGTCGTGGCCATCGGGTGGCTCTTGTGTATAGGCCACAAAAAAGATCGACGCCTTGGGTTTTTCACCCTCGGAGGTCTTGTCCTGCGCCTCCACTTCCTCCTTTAGTACGATGGTGCCGGTCGTCGCTACATAGTTGATCTGCTGTCCCCCAATCTCGATTGTGTGCCGCGTTTCCGATAGCTGGTCTATTGGAGTTGGGGCAGCGGCCTTGGCGGTCTCGGCTTCCTGTGCCATGACGGTGTTCCTCCTTCTTCAGTCTGGTTTCCTGCTCAAGCTGTGGGGATCGCAGGCAGTGTAAAGTAGAATTCGCAGCCCTGGCCCGGAACCCCATTGCTTTCGACGCCAACCTGCCCGCCCAGCTTTTTGACGATCCGTTGGACGATTGACAGGCCCAAGCCATGGCCCTGAGCACGCACCTCGTGGAGCCGTTCAAACGGCGTGAAAAGCCGTGCCTGCTCCTCGGAAGTCAAACCTTGCCCATTATCGCGTACCCAAAAGCGGATCCAGCCATCCGCGTGGACGGTCGATCCCAACTTTACCCTTGGCGGACGGCCTCCGTACTTGAGTGCGTTGTTGATATAGTTGGCCCAAACTGCCTCGACCCAGGGACCATACCCAATGGCCACTGGCCAACTCTCGGGCAGATCGATCTCGGCTTGGTATTCCTCTATCAAGTGCAGCAGGCGTCCTCGAGCCTCGGCCACGACGCGTCCCATTTCCAAGGGATGCATCTCGAGCGTGCCCATTCCACGCACGCTGGACAGCAGAAGCAATTCGTCGATGATCGAGGCCATTTTGCGCGCATTGCGCGTGATGACGTCCAGGAACTCTGCCCTTACCTCTTCTGGTAATATAGCATAGTTGCGCCTCAGCACGTCGGCGTAGCCGACGACCGAGCTAACAGGGTTCTTGAGGTCATGCGCGACAGTGTGTGCAAAAGCGTCGAGTTCGGCATTGCGCGCTTCCAACTCGCCTGTATGCTGTCGCAAGATCTCTTCAGCCTGTACTCTCTCGACGATTTCCTGCTGTGCTCGCTCGTACAGCCTTGCTTGTCGGATGGTCACTGCAAGGGAGGCGGCAACTTCCATGGCAACGGCAATGTGATCTGGAGAAAACGCTTTGGGCTGTGTTGACTCCAGTATCAAGGTGCCTACCAGCTCGGACTGTATGAATAGGGGAACCGCTACATAGGATCGCACACCTTGCTCGAATAGAGATGACTGGAGCGGCGTCCTGGACGTAATGTCAGCCAGATCTCCACACCCCTGGACCAAACCAGTACCCAGGGGGCGTTCTTCCAGTATTTCCTGATAAACGTCGAGGTCTGGCACGGCTCCGGATTCACTGCTTGAGGCGGCTGCCAGCAAGCTGGTTTGCCCATTCTCTCCAAGAGACAGCACCATAACACGCTGGCAAGGAATCAGTCGTCGGATCCGGTGTATTGCTGCCAAGGCCACAGTCTCGGGCAATTGAGCGGCCAGAACAGACTGGTCAATCTCGTGCAGGATCTCCAATCGTTCCATATAGTGGCGCAGCGCTTCCTCAGCCTTTTTCCTGTCAGTGATGTCCTCTTTGATGGCAATGAAATGGCTCATTCGACCTGAAGGATCGCTTACAGGGGCGATGGAAGCAAACTCCCAGTAAAGTGTGCCGTCCTTGCGTTTGTTTTGGAATTCGCCATGCCACTGGGTGCCCGTGGTTATCGTTTGCCAAAGGTCCTTGTAGAAGGCATCGCTCTGGAGCCCGGACTTGAGGAGGCGCGGGGTTTGCCCTATGGCCTCGTTGGCAGAGTAGCCTGTTACCTCGGTAAACTTGGGGTTCACATATTCGATGGTTCCCTTGAGATCTGTGATCACAACTATGTTGGCGCTCTGCTCAATGGCGTAGGAGAACTTGGCTAGCTGTATGCTGGTGTCCTCAAAACGCCGCTGGTACTCGCGCAGTAGCTCCTCGGTAAGCACATGCTCGCTGATATCCTCGATGATCCCTTGAACTGCGAGTGAGCCGCACTGGGAACCGGCGAGCGGAATGAGACGGAGTTGAAGGTATGCACTCTTGCCCTGCTCGCTGACAAAAGGTCGCTCGGCGATTATTGTCCCTCCTGTTTCCAGGCACCGGTCTACATCCGCAGCAATGCCTGCCTGGACGAGGGGGGAGAAGTTGAACACATTGAGGTGACGGGCAGCTTCTTCGGTCGTAATCCCCAAAATTAACAGCAGAGCCGGATTTGCTTCGAGCACATTGCCTTTAGAATCCAAGGCAAAGATGCCCAGCGGCAGGTGCCGCACCAGAAGGTCGTGCCTATCTGCCAACCCTGTATCCGCGTTTCCTACCATTCCGGCCTCCTTGTGCTTTGCCTGCGCGGGCCTGGCATCCGCCTTTGGCGCATTTGTGTGCCAAGCTTGCACCCCAGTATATAGCGGTCGGGCCGTCCAGTCAAGATGCGCCGGGCACCTTTTGCAGCGACGACGGCTAGCTAGCTGCGAGCCAGGGGCACACGCGGCGCTGCGCGGTATCGACGGCAAAGTAGAGCGCGAGGCCCAACAGGCTCATTGCCACTACACCGGCATACATGCCGGCATAATCAAGACGGCCCCAGGTCTCGACGATGATGTAGTATCCGAGTCCTGAAGTCGTGGCGAAGGATTCGGCGAAAAAGAGGACGGCAATCGCGGTGCCGATGCTGACGCGCAGAGACGTCAAGACGGCGGGCAAGCAAGCCGGGAGATAGACATAACGAAACAGCGCTCGCCGCCCGGCACCCAGCGAACGCACCGAAGCTATCAACTCGGGGCGCAGGTTTGCGGCTTCATCACGCACCACGACCAGCATCTGGAAAAACAAAATGAGCGAAATGACAAAGACTTTGGAAAGATTGCCGATGCCCAATAGGAGCAGGATGACGGGCAGAAACACGACTTTGGGGATGGGATACAGGAGATAGATGATCGGTTCGGCCAGCCGGTTGGCGGTTTTGCTCAGGCCCAGGCCCAGGCCGGCAGGCAGGGCAAAGGCCGTGGCAAGGGCGATGCTGGCAATTACCCGCCAGGCGCTGACGAGCAGATGTTTGCCGAGCTCCTGGGGCAACGACGCCAAAAAGGCGCGGAGAACTGCCCAGGGAGGGGGTAAAACGGGTCGATCGATCATCATGGAGGCCAGCTGCCAGGCCGCGATCACACCCACGGTCGCCAGCAATAGATCACGCTTGCGCATGGTTCGTGTCTCCGAGCAAGTCACGGATCTGGTTACAGCGCTTCTGGAATGTGGGCTTTTCCCGGTAGTTGACCTGGCCTGCTTCGGGGTTCTCGATCATGAGAGCTTGTCGGTGGGGAGGGCGACGCAACACCAGAAGGCGCTGACCCAGGTAAACTGCCTCTTCAATGTTGTGCGTCACGAGAACAATGGTCACCCCGATTTCCGAGCGAAGCTCTAGTGTCAGACGCTCGAGATCCTCCCGGGTGAGGGCGTCGAGCGAGGAGAATGGTTCATCCATCAGCAGCAGGTCGGGGTTCATGGCCAGCGTGCGAGCAATCGCGGTGCGTTGGCGCTGACCGCCCGAGATCTGCGCTGGGTATTGGTGTCGCACGGGCACGATCCCGAGTCGATCGAGCCACGAGGTCACCAGGCCGTCGATCTCGGCGGCCCGCATACGCTGGCCCTTGGGAGCATGCTGCCCGTCGGGCCCGTATAACCGCCGGATGCGCAAGCCCAGGGCGACGTTTTCCTCCACTGGAGCCCAAGGCAGCAAGCCAAAGTCCTGGAGGACAAGGCCGGTGCGTGGCCGCGGCCGAGACAGCTTTTCGCCGCCAATCCATATCTGCCCCGACGAGGCTTGCCGCAGTCCGGCCAGCAAGTATAGCAAGGTGGACTTGCCACAACCCGACGGTCCCACCACCGCCCAGGATTCGTCACGCGCTGCGCTCCAGTTAAAACGCTCGAACAGGGCGGGTTGATTAGGATAGCTGAAGGTCAGATCCTGGAGGTCAATCATCAGGCTGTGGGTCCTGGCAGCAGGGTGTGATGACCGGCAGCGGGTGGATCGCTGCTTTGTTCATAGAACGGTTCCGATGGCAAATAGCATGCAGAACGCGAGATCCAGGCTTGCGGTCCCTGCCAGGGCCTTGTTCAGAGAAGGGCCTTCGGCAGTGCTGTATACTGCTCGCACCAGACGCACAGCGAGGGGCAGAGTCAGGCCGGGCAGCAAGGCCCACGCTGACGACCAGCCGGCGAGCCAGAACCAGAACGATGACGCATAGGCCAGCGCCAGCAGCAACAAATACTCCAGTCGGGTGCTCTTGGGCCCGATAAGGACCGCAAGCGTTCGTTTACCTGTTTCTCGGTCGGTCTCGATGTCTCGCAGGTTGTTGATGACCAGAATGGCAACCGTGAGCACGCCAACGGGTACTGCTGCGGCAACGACCACGGGACTGATGCTGAGAGCTTGCACGTAATAGGTCCCACAGACACCGGCAAGCCCAAAGAAAACAAAGACGAACAGGTCTCCCAGGCCGTGATAGCCAATGGGGAAAGGCCCACCAGTATAAGCGAGAGCGGAGAGCAACGATGCCAATCCAACGATCAGGATCGGCCATCCCGCGACAAAGCCAAGATAACCGCCCACCAGCGCGGCGAGGGCAAAGGTGACCCCAATGCCGATACGAAGGTGGGGGAGGGCGATCAGGCCACTCTGAGCCACACGAATAGGACCTTTCCGTCCGGGGACGTCCACGCCCTTGACATAATCAAAATAATCATTGGCCAGGTTGGCGCCGATTTGGATGAGCAGGGCGGTGACAATCGCGGCCAAGGCCGGTAGAGGTACAAAGAGTCCGTCCCGCACTGCCATCGCCGTTCCCACCAGAACGGGCGAGAGGGCAGCCGGCAGCGTCTTGGGCCGGATGGCCATCAACCAGGCTTGCCAAGACGGGATCTCTGCACGATGGGCCATGTTCATTGCAGGTGGGCGGGCCCCTGCCTTGGGCGCGCAATTGGTATAGGATGGGCTGCTAGTCTAGGGCAGATAGCTATCATCCACCATCCGCTCGTAAGGAATATCCTCGGCGATCAGGCCGTTCTCGATGCACCATTGCACGACATCGGCCAGTTGCTCTGGGGTGGGCACGCCGGCTTCAGGGAAGGGTGGCATCCGAAAGGTGCCCTGGATCGATTCAGGGACGCGCCCCTTGTCAATGAGGAGCTCGTTGTATTCGTTCGGGTTCTGATTCAGTTCCTTCACAGCTGTTTCCCAGGCGACGAGGAATCTGCGCACGGCATCAGGTTGGTTCTCCAGCGTCCGGGTGCTAAAGATCAGTATCGACTGGGAGAGCTCTGGAACTGAAGTGTCATCAACCACCACCCTGGCTCCGGCGGCCATCGCTCCCGAAGCCAGGGGATCCGGCAGCGTGGCTGCGGGAATCTCACCGTTGACCAGAAGCTCAAAGCGCACGGGGATGGCGCCCACCTC
>Ga0068714_10004941_pt1 | contig 14514 bp, 14 predicted proteins | sample MTBNYHSulfiMetaG_FD_62988 | JGI IMG/M metagenome (GOLD analysis project Ga0068714, IMG submission 62988) | Enrichment culture microbial communities from rom New York Harbor, USA that are MTBE-degrading - MTBE-NYH (New York Harbor Sulfidogenic)... | ecosystem: Environmental > Aquatic > Marine >... | reverse complement strand
TCGTGAAACAGACGAAGACCGGGTAAAGTCGCCACGATCGCTGCGGCGGCGAGACCCCGTTTAGGCCCCAACGCGGCTGCCGCACGGGGCTCGTCGTGGTTCTCGATGAAGCGGGCCGAACGTCGCTGGTAGAGACAATCCGCCTCGAGGTAGCGGCGGATCTCGTCGGGGGTGGAGAATCGTAACCTGTCGTAAAGCCCCTTGTCGTGTGTGTAGTCGAAGCCTGTTCCCAGCAGTTCCCGCTCGAGGCCCCAGTAGGCCTCAGCCAGGAAAAGGAAGTCAGGTCGTTGCCGCTTCACCCGGTCAATGGCATCGGCCCAGAACTCTGTTTCCGGCCGGGGGCAGTGCCCCACAAGGGGTCCCCACACCTGTTCAAATACGCTATTAAGTGCCAGCATCGCCATGTCACAGCGTACGCCGTCGGCCATGCCAGCGATTCTGACGAGCTCATCAACAAGGGCCTGGCGAAGGTCGGCTGAATAGAAGTTCAGCTGCACCGTGTCGGTCCATGGCGGGAAATTGGGGTCTCTACCGTGGGCAAAGTACGTGGCTCCGTCTGGCGAGAAGAACCAGTCCGCATGGCTGGAGACCTCATCGCTTGTTCCGCGGACCAACCGGTTGGGGTGCTGCAACGTCCAGGCATGGTCGAAGGCGAGGTGATTGGGAACGAAGTCCACCACGAGGCCAAGGCCCAGGCGGTTGAGTGTGGACTTCAATTGAGCGAGTTCGTCTTCCCTACCCAGGTTGGGATCGAGGCTGTATTGGTGGACGGCGTATGGGGATCCGGCGACGTCCTCCTCGGTCCATGCGGTGAGGGCCAGGTCATACAGTCGCCGAAGGTCCGGGTCACGCAAGGCCTTCTGCCGGCTGCCCTCGCTGCGCTGCCATACCCCCATGAACCAGACGAGGTCGAAACCCCTCCGCGCGAGCGATTCCCATTCCTCCTCCGGAACCGTCGCGAGTGTCAGGGGCCGAGCGTGCTTGGCAGAGAGTCGCCTCAAGAACACGCGGGCATTCAGTTCGTACAGGTGCGGATTGTCACGCACATGGAGCCCCTGGCGTATGAGCATTCGCTCGGCGGACATGTCTGGTCAACACAAGCCCGGATAGTCGGCCAGTCCTGACCTGTTGAGCATCGGCCTGCATTTCACCTCACGTACCTGACGATTTCCCTCGGCCGATGCCATCATGTCTACTGCCCGCCATGCCGAGAATGCCGGGCCGTCACAGTATTCTACACCAAGGCCGATGGGGCGTGTCGCGGGAAGAACCCCGGTGGGCTGAGGACCCTGCAACCTGCACCCGTCGAGAAAGAAGAACCTGGGCGGTGGCTTCAACCGTTCACCTGCTGGTGGTAGAATAGTCGCATAATTGTCAGGCTTCTAGATCGGAGGTCAAGCGGTAGTAGGAGGGGAATGCCGTCACCTTCGTCGCATATTACAGAGCGCTTCCGGGTGAGTCGCGGTCTAGGAAGGCATGCCAGGTTCGCAGTGCTGGCATCGCCAATTCCCTCGTGTTGGCATGCCCGAGCGACGCTGACTCGTCGACAACCAGCGGGACATCTGAACGACACGACGGCTTTCCCGTGCCCGGCGGACTGCATCCCTGACCGGTCACTAGCTGCTACAACCCCGGCGGAGGGATGAGGAAGCGTCGCCAATCGTGTGAACGAGTGCAGGGCGTTGTCTCTTCCGCATCCATGATGTGAAGTCAGCGACTGATGCTCTGTGACTGGGTGCAACCGCTGGGCCCCGCCAAGGCGGTTCTTGCTGTGGGTGGCTTGGGGTCCGCGCCTATGCCATGGCCCAATTCACTTCAATGAAGAGCAAGCTGCATAGTGTCTTCTACGGATGGTGGATAGTGGCCGCCTCCTTTCTCATGTTTCTCATTTGTGGCGGCACAGTCTACTACGGCTTCACCGCTTTCTTCAATCCAATAGCCAGCGAGTTTGGCTGGAGCGCGGCGAGCGTCTCCCTTGCCTTTTCGTTGCGTAGTGTCGAGGCAGGGATCATGGCCCCCCTTCTCGGCTACCTCATGGACAAGTTCGGGGTGAGGAAGATCATCATTCTGGGGATGATACTACTCGCCCTTGGTTTTGTGCTGATGAGCCGCACCAACTCGCTGTTCCACTTCTATGCCTCCTTCCTGCTGCTGTCGCTGGGGGCAAGCTGCGGCATTGGCATGGGCCAGTATGTTGCGGTGGCAAACTGGTTCGAGAAGAAGCGCTCATGGGCCATGGGCATCACGTCGGCGGGGTACGCCTTCTCTGGGGTTGTCGGGCCGATTCTTGTGTGGCTCATAGCGCAGAGCGGGTGGCGAACGGCGCTGGTCGTCGCCGGCGTTGCTGTGCTGGCAGTCGGTATCCCACTGGGCCTGGTGATCCGGCACCGCCCCCAGCCCTACGGGTATCTGCCTGACGGCGAGACTCAAGATGCGTCCTTCGGAGGTGACGGCACCAATGCCGACTCTGCTGCCGGTGCCGAGCTGCCTCCGCCGTTGCCTCAGCAGCTGGAACTTACCGCACGTCAGGCACTCATGACTGCCACCTTCTGGTTGCTCATCCTCTACAGTATCTTCACCGGCTTTGCGCAAAGCGCCATCAATGTGCACGTGATGCCATACCTGACCAGTGTTGGGATATCAAGGGATATCAGCGGCTGGGCCATTTTTGGCATGACCAGCTTGAGTCTTGTGGGCAGGCTCAGTTTCGGCTGGATAGGAGACAGGTATGACAAGAGATACCTGTTGGCGGTGGGGGCGGTGCTGCAGTTCTTTGGCATTCTCGTCTTTGCCTGGGTGACCAGCCCCTGGATGATTCTGCCCTTCTTGCTGCTCTACGGGCCGGGCTATGCCGCTCAAATACCCATCTGGCCCGCGATACGGGTGGACTACTTCGGCCTTAAGCACTTCGCCGCCATCGGGGGGCTTCAATCGTTGGGGTGGACCATTTCCGGGATCCTGGCCCCCCTCCTTGCCGGGTGGGTCTTTGACTCTTGGGGAACCTATCGGCCCATCTGGCTGGCCTACGCTGGTGCCACTGCGCTTGCCATCCCCGTTCTGCTTCTGATCAAGACCAGGAAGTCGCGTCGCTCCTAGCCAGGTCGGGACTGCCCGGAGCCACGCTCTTTATAGCCTGATGCCCCTGTGCGGGCGAACAAGCCTATTAGCCTGCTACTGCAGTGTTCCATGCAGGCATAAAGGCCTGCCATCCCGACCGCTGCTCAGGCCTTTTGCGCGACCAGAAACAGGCATTGCGGCGGAAGTCAGTTGTGCCTGCAGTATGGTAGCCTGATGGTGGAGGTTAGGGAGGGGAAGTGGAGGGGATGAGAAAGGAGGGAATGAAATGGAGTGGCAGGTAATAGTAGCACTGGTGGTGGCAATTCCCGTCATCCTCTTCCCGGCGGCTTTCCTGTGGTACCTGAACGCCGGTGGTCTGTATCAGGCTATGCGGGCGACACGCCAGCGGAAGGCAAGGCAGGCGGAGGCAGTGGCTCACGCGGTGAGAGAGGCGGGGACGATTGCCCCAAGCAAGACGCCCGTTGGCACAGCCGGAAAGTAGTAACGGCAATACGCTGAAGCTGCGAACGAGCAGCGGGCTGATCAGGAGGAGGGCCAATAAGGCCCTCCTCCTTTCTTGGTCTGAGCCTCCATGGCGAGATAGCCTCCAGACGCGACATCGCGTTGCGACGCCCAGGCAGTGTCTGCTGCGTAGCTGCCGTGCCTGGGCTTCCCGAGAGACGGGGGCTTCTTGCGCCATCGTCGGCTGTCTCAGGCATTGTGCGGACTTCATCTACCCACAAGTCTCCGATGTTGGGAAGCACGCCCTCAGACTCCTGGTAGCTGAGTCGAGCCGCCGCTCGGCCATTGCGAAATGTGGTGGAGGACTGCTATGCTCTGGAAAGGCAAGCGCGAGTGGGAGAGCGCCGCAAGAGGAGACTGGTCTGGACGTCTGTGACCGAATTGTCCAACGTGAGGTCTGCAAGGGAATCCCCGGCGGCAAGGGGGTTCCTGTTTTCGTTCTCTTGAAGTGCCCGATCAACCGGCTCGTTTCCACCTGTTGCCACTTGGAGCCTGCTTCAGGTTGGTGTTCATCGGTGACCATCGATTCTGCGAATTGGAGGAAGCAGTGATGCAATCTGAGAAGTTCGAGGTGCCTGTCGACAGGCTTCGCTGGGAGTGTGACCCCGCTATGTTCCGGTTCGAATCGACACAGGAATTGCCACTCCTTGGCGAGTTCATTGGCCAGGAGCGAGCCACAAAGGCGGTAGAGTTTGGTTTGAACATGTCAAAAGCAGGCTACAACATCTATGTGGCGGGAGTGACCGGTACGGGGAAGGCCTCAATGGTTAAGGCGTATATCGAGAAGCTGATAGCAGAGACGGAGGCACGTGGCGAAGCTTTCGCACTGGATGACTGGTGCTACCTGTATAATTTCAAGGAACCTGACCGTCCCCAGACAGCGAGTTTCGCCCGGGGCCGGGGTGGAGTATTCAGGGACCAGATTGCACGATTGCTTGACGGGGTGAGGGGAGAGCTTGGGAGGGCTTTCTCCAGTGACGAGTACAAGAGCCAGAGGCAGAAGACAGTCGAAGAGGGGCAGAGTGAGCAGCAGAAGATTCTTCAGGAAGCGGCCAATGAGGTTCGTCAGCAAGGCTTCTTCCTTCAGATGACGCCAACTGGTCCGATCCTCATTCCCATGACTGACAATCGGGCGATGGAGGAGGAGGAGTATCTTGCGCTGGAAGAGGAGAGAAGAAAAGAACTCGATACCAAACGAACTCAGCTCTTCGACCAGCTACGGACCGCCTTTGAGAAGGCCGCCAGCGTGGAACAGGAGACAACCGAGGAATTGCGCAAGACAGACACAGCCATCGGTGAACGCACTGTATCGCGCTTGTTTGCGCCTTTGCTGACTGAGCATGCCGGTTCGGCCAAGGTCAGCCAGTATCTCAGTGACTTGAATGCATACGTCTTGGACAACCTCGACGTTTTCAAAGCAAAGGAAGAACCGGCGCCCCCGATCCCCGGCTTTCCCGTCAGCCCGGTCCTGGGTGGCAGAAACCCGTTCTTGCCCTTTGAAGTGAACGTCTTTGTGGACAACAGTGAGAACACTGCGCCCCCGGTGATAGTGGAGTCCAACCCCAACTTCGGCAACCTGTTCGGCAAAATCGAGAGGCGCTTCGTTCTTGGAGGCTACCTCAGTGACCATACGATGCTCAAAGCCGGTGCGCTCAGCCGGGCCAACGGCGGCTACCTTTTGCTCAACGCTCGTGACGTGCTGATGTACCCGGTCGTATGGCATGCCTTGAAGCGGGCGATCAAGAACGAGGAGGTGAGACTGGAGGACCCATTTGAGGAGTTCGGGCTTGTGGCTCCGCCGGGGATGAGACCTGAGCCCATGCCGATACATGTGAAGGTAGTGCTGCTCGGCGGTGCTCTCCTGTACGAGGCATTGTCTATGTATGACGAAGACTTCTGGGAGATCTTCAAGGTCAAGGCTGAGTTTAATTTTGAGATCGAGAAGAACGAGAGGAATATGCTGGACTATGCAGCCTTCATCGCTGGTTGCTGCCAGGAATCGGGAGCGAGACACTTTGACCCCACTGGCGTCGCCAAGGTGATTGAGTACTCTTCCAGAATCGTGGCTGACCAGGAGAGGCTGTCATCAAGGTTTGCTCAGATTAAGGAATGGATTGAGGAAGCTGACTACTGGGCGTCAAGGGACGACGCGAAGTCTATCACTGCCCTCCACGTGCAGAAGGCCGTTGACGAAAGGCTATTCAGACACAATCTTGTCGAGGAGCGGATTCGAGACATGATAAACCGCGGCATGATTATGATAGATGTTGAGGGTGGCGTCGTCGGTCAGGTCAACGGCCTTAGCGTCTATGCTCTGGGCGACATAACATTCGGCAGGCCGTCACGGATCACCGCATCCACCTTCCTGGGTCGCGGTGGCGTGATCAACATAGAGCGGGAATCGCAGCTTAGCGGCCCAATCCACGACAAGGGTGTCATGATCCTGAGCGGCTATCTGGGGTGGAAATACGCTCAGGACAGCCCCCTGTCACTGTCAGCGAGCGTCTGTTTTGAACAGTCCTATGAAGGGGTGGAGGGCGATAGCGCTTCGTCCTCCGAGTTGTATGCCATCCTGTCCAGCCTCTCCGGCGTTCCCGTAAGGCAGAGCATTGCTGTGACTGGCTCGGTGAACCAGAAGGGCGAGATCCAGCCCATCGGGGGTGTCAATCAGAAGATAGAAGGCTTCTTCCGGGTGTGCGAGGAAAGGGGGCTATCAGGGGAACAGGGGGTCTTGATACCCCATCGAAACCTGAGGAACCTTATGTTGCGGCAGGAGGTAGTTGAAGCGGTACGGAAGGGCATGTTCCACATCTATGCGGCGGATACCATAGATGAGGGGATCGAGATACTCACTGGTGTGCCTGCCGGGGAGAGGCAAGCGGACGGCACGTATCCCGAGGGCACGGTGAACTTCCTCGTTGACCAACGACTCAAGGCGATGGCGGAGGGACTGAAAGGCTACTACACGGCGGAGAAGGCGGAACGGGCATCAGAAGGAGACACTAAATGACAGCAATCGGTGTCAAGGTTCTTCTGGTAGGGAAAGCGCGCCGGCTTCGACCTGCGGGGTGACGCCAGATCCCCTGCTCTTGCTGGTTGTCGGCATCATTCCACGGCTCCCTGGCCGCAAGGGAATTCTTCCAGAACGCAAGTGTCACCGCGAGCGGTAACTCGAGGACATGCGCTTCTGATGAAGTCGCCTCTGTCTTCCGCGCGACAGCTGCTGCACGAGGAATTAGCTAGAAGCCTGAACTTGAAACCACCACGATCGCCGCTCTTGTGCTTGTGGTGGTCAGGGTTTCTTCACAGTTCCCTGTTCTCTTCTCAAGCAGGAAACAAGGCAAGATCGCCGGTGGTCTGAGAGCCTAGCATTTCCCTTTGCCGCCGCCCTTTCGCGGCCCGCTCCCCTGCCCCGGCGCTCTACCTTTGCCTCCACCTCTTCCATCTCGTGGGCCCCTTGCACCACCAGGCGGCCCGGTACCATCTCGTTGTGGCATTTCTTCACCCCCTTCCACCCATATTATACACCATACCTCCGTACAGGCCCCCCGATAGATGACGAGCAGGTAGGAGCGGACAGAACAACTATCGACCTCCTGACCATGCTCGTGAGAGGCAAGCCTTCATCCCTTGCTCGTGCCACGCCCAGTGACTCGCCCTCACCTTGGAGAACTTGGCTTCATGTTCTGCGTCTTGCCTCCTCCGGGGCTGTTAGGAGTGCGGTCGGTGCAGGTGTTCGCATCACAACGTTCGCCTCGAGGTATCAGTCGATTTGTGACACCGTCGCCGGGGTGCCCGTCGTTCGGGGCTAAGGGTGTTGACAACTGCGCTGGGAAAGGTGTAGAATGCAGTTGAGAATGAGACGCAATCGCAAACCGCTCAATAGCCTGGCCGGTCGGCCGCTCACCGCTCAGCGGCGATTGGTGATGGAATTGCTGCGAGAGACGGAGGGACACATCGATGCCAAGGAGCTCTACCGCCGCGCCAGCGCCAGAGATTCTTCGATCAGCCCAGCTACGGTGTACCGAAGCTTGAATCTCTTCAAGCAGTTGGGGCTGGTCCAGGAGAGACGCCTGGGCAAGGTGCGCTGCTACTATGAACTGAAGCAGTCGCCGGAGCACCAGCACCTCGTCTGCCAGGGATGTGGCAAGGTGATTGATTTCGAAAGCCCCTTAGTTCAACAGCTCGTTGAAACAATACGGCAAGGACATGGCTTCGACGTCAAGAAGGTCGAACTCTACATTGAAGGATACTGCGCGGAGTGTGAGCAGGCGACTGGAACGGAGTGATGACGGTGGGGGTGGGGCAGTGAAGCCTGCGGGTGGCGCCACGACTTCGAAGCATCAAGTGATTCGATAGGAGAGCCAGAGGTTCCATTCGAATGGCGTCACTTCACGGAGTGGCCCGGCACTGCACAGCGAAGGGAGGTGTCGAATATGTGTTTGGCAAAGGCGTACGTACACAGCACCCAGGATGAGCCCATCATGGAGAGTATTGCCCATATGCGCGTGCTCAGCGACGGAGTAGAACTGGAGACGCTCTTCGGAGAGCAGAGGATTGTTATGGGAAAGCTACTTGAAGTGGATTTCGCCACCTCCTACATACTACTCGATGGTAATGACGGGCATGAGAATGCCCCGTGAAGGAGAAGCATGTCGCCGATTCAATGCTGCGACCAAGAGGTAGATGTGAGGGCCGAAGGGGGCGTTGAGCAGTCTTCTCCCTTCGATGGATTTGCCTCGGAGTACGACGCGTGGTTCGGAGGAGAGGGGCGCCTTACCTTCGCCACCCAGTTGCGGGCGTTTCAGGAACTGCTGCCCGGCCTGCCAAAGCCGTGGCTTGAGGTAGGGGTGGGCAGTGGACGGTTGGCCCAGTCCCTGGGAATAGACACCGGTGTTGATCCTAGCGTCAAGCTCGTCGCCATGGCACGGACCCGAGGGGTGTCGACGTTGCTGGCTCGGGGCGAGGAGTTGCCATTCGAGGCGGCTTCGTTCGGCACGGTGTTCTTGATAATGACCATGTGTTTCCTGGAGCGGCCCGGCATCGCCTTACGGGAGGCGAAACGGGTGCTTCTTCCCGATGGTAAGCTAGTTATAGGCCTGGTTCTAGAGGACAGTCCGTGGGGCCGGTTCTATCGTCAGAGGGGAAAACCCGGACATTGCTTCTACCAGCATGCCAGGTTCTATGGCTACGAGCACTTGGTCACTTCGCTATTGACTGCGGGTCTTCCGCCCGAGAGGGTTGTTTCGACGCTCTTTCAGAAGCCGACTGCGGTTGAGCGGATAGAAGAGCCGCGGGAAGGATATCTCCCGGGCGCCGGATTCATGATTGTAGTAGCGACGAGACCGGAGAGACATGCCCACGCAGGGCAGGATATCCCTTTTGGGGCACATTTGCAGGTCTAATGGGGCAGGGGATTCCGCCTAGTAGTCGCCTGTGGACGAAGGGGGCGAGGTCAGCCGGAATGCCGCAAGACCGCGGCCCTCGGCTCTTGTTGACAGCTTGAGGCGTGATCGCGGAAGGGCGTAAACATAGGGTGGAGACTAGGAGACTGAAGGATGACGGGCGCTGAAATCGACAGGCTCTGCCTGGACTGGCTAAGTGAGAATCGTGGCGAACGGATAGCGCACCAATACACGCCCTATGCCTTGCTGATACCCAGGTGGAACCCGCCCGAGCTCAACCAGGCCCTGGACAGCTTCAAGCACTCGTTGTCTGTAGCCTTCGGGCCAGACGAGTCCTTTGGCACCACCGGCTATCGGGAGGCGAGGAGGCAACTGGGGCTGAGCCAGGATGCTTTTCCGGTACCCGAGGTCTTTGTCAGGGCCTTCGCAGGACTGGATCGGCATGGGTACTGACTCGCACGCTATAGGAACAGGCACCGCGACCCGCATGCCCCGCCAGGTGCGGGTGAAGCGAACCCTGGCACGCGTTGCACGCCGAGGACTCCGTGCCCCACCGTGGAGTCGCATCTGATGCTGTGCCGTCGCTTTTCAGGAAAGAAAGGTCCCGCATCTTTCCGGTCGCCGGTGCCGTTGTGGTTGTCGCACAGATTTCGAACGGTCTCGGAGTCGGTTTGGCGAACGGTCTCGGTGGAAAGCGGCGAGTCATCGCTCTGTTCGGGCCTACTCAGCGAGACAGGCCCCCATGTAGTACTGGCGGAGTACTCTGAGCCCGCAATAGCGTATAGAAGGAGGAACATGGAATGATGCAGGATGTTACGGATCAGGATTTCGAAGAGCAGGTGCTGCAGTCAGAGATACCGGTGGTAGTGGACTTCTGGGCACCTTGGTGCGGCCCCTGCCATATGATTACGCCGATTACCGAGAAGCTCTCGGAAGAATACGACGGACGGATCAAGTTCTGCAAGCTCAACGTGGACGAGAATCCTGGCATGGCTATGAGATACCAGGTCATGAGCATACCATTGTTGCTGTTTTTCCAGAATGGCCAGCAGGTCGATGAGAGCCTGGGGGCAGTCCCCGAGAGCCTGATTCGACCCAAGGTCGAGGCGTTGCTGTGACGGCAACGTTGAGCCAGAGCACCACATCGGCACGGCCAGTCACGCATGGATGGCCGGGGCACAATGCCGAGCGAGGCTGGGAGCACTTGCAGGGAAGTGCGATGGCCGTGCGTGCCGCGCGGTGGGGCTATGTGAGAGGAAGCTCAGAACAAAGCTGGAGGTGTGAGTATGGAGACAAGCGTTTCCTTCCGGGACTGCGCCGTTGTTGCCTGTGGCACGCTCAGCATGGAGTTGAACCGCCTGAAGAATAGCGGCCTGCTGGACGCGAGGAAGATCCTGTACACCAAACCCGGGCGCCATGAAGTGCCACGGGAACTGGAAAGCCAACTGATTAGGCAGATCGGCAAAGCCAAGAGCTACGCAGCAAGGATAATCGTGGTGTATGGGGGCAAGTTCTGCTACGTGAATGCCGATGACGTGTACCGCAAGATAGATACCATCATACAGGAGCAGGTAGAGCCAGGGTTCGAGATAACGAGAATAAAGGCCACACACTGCATCGACATGCTGGCCAGTCAGGCGGAAAGGGACAGCATATGCGAGGGTAGAGATGTCTACTGGCTTACCCCGGGATGGATGAAGTACCGGCACTACGTGTACCAGGGCTGGGACAAGGGACTGGCGAATGAGAACTTCCCCAAGCATACTGGCGGAGCGATCATGCTGGACGCCGTGGGCTACTATGACCAGATTACAGAGACCAATCCGGAAGAGCTTCTGGAGTTCTCAGACTGGATGGGAATACCCATAGAAGCCTACAACGTCACCTTGGATCGACTGCTGGGGTTACTTGCCGATGAGGTGAGGTCGCAACAGCAAGTGGCTCGCCGTTCCTGATGATAGCTACCTCGGACGAACTGAAGGCCAAGAAGGTGAAGAAGGGGGAAGACCATGGATGTTATGGAAGCAATCACGCGCAGACGGAGCGTCAGAAAGTATAGCGGGGAGCCCGTCACCGAGGAAGAGCTGCGACAGATACTCGAAGCTGGAAGATGGGCACCTTCACGGGGCAACAGCCAGCCGTGGAAGTTCGTCGTCATGAAGGACGACCAGGTGCGTAAGGATGTCGCTGCGGTCATCTCCACCGGGAAGTTCCTCGCCGAGGCACCCGTAGGGGTTGCCGTCGTGGTCAATCCGGAGTCCTCGAAGCATCCCGAGCAGGAAGGCGCGGCGGCCACGCAGAACATGCTCCTGGCGGCGAATGGCCTGGGACTGGGAACATGCTGGATCAGCGTTCGCAGCACGGATTGGGAAGAAGCTGTGCAAAGGATGCTCGGGGTTCCGGACGGTGAGTGGGTCATATCGGTCATTTCGATTGGCCATGCTGCCGAAAACCCGGAGAAGGGACGCAAGGGATTGGACGAGATAGCCTTCACCGACAGGTACGGTCATCGCTAGAGGAGCGGGGTCGGTATGCGAAAAGCCACCAAACAGTCAGACACTGGCATGAGCACTGCGAACGAGGCTGGATTTCCTTTCGATTGTGAGTTGGCGGGTCGTTGCTTTCCAGTGGAGCCGCCGGTCAGGCAAGAAGACGGTGGGGGTGTCGCGTGGTAAGTGGAACGTTCGAACGCGTGGACGCGGCTGCATGTGTTGGCGACAAGGCAAGGTACCACCTTGATTTGAAACGACGAGAGATAGGGGGCGAAGCTGCCTCGTTGACGGTGACTCCCGGCCTCGCGCCGACAGGTGGGGAGTTGCTTGAGCACTCGCCGGAAACGTACGTCACCCAGTTGGGGCGAACCCCATTGCTTGGCGCTGCTGAGGAGCAACTGCTGGGCAGATACATTGAACAGAGCAAGTACCTGTCCCGCTTGGAGAAGAAGCTCCAGGACGACTGTGGAAGGCGGGCAACGGCAGTTGAGGTGCTGCTTGCGATGGCCGGGCAACTGGCGGCATCCGGCCAACTATTCGAGGCACTGTGTCGGGAACTCGGCGTACCGTCGTGGGACGGCATTGACGAGGCGCTACTGTATCCAGGGCTGCGGGGTGCTATCGACGGGTACATCGACGCAAGCCTGGTGCAGGCTGTGAGCAACGAGTTGGGCTTCAGCCCGGAGCGAACGACGCATGCCCTGATCGAATTCTCACTGGCCTCGGCGCTGGTTCCGTGGCATTCACTGGCAGGGCTGGTTGGACCCGGCGGTCTCGAGCAATTGCAGGGGTGGGTTCGGTCGCCGGAACTCCGGCATCGCCTTGAGAGGAGCGAACTGGAACTCAGCCGGCATTTCCGGAGAGTGCATGATGACGGCCAGCGTGCCTTTGACCACTTCGTTTGCTCCAACGTGCGCCTGGTCATTGCCGTGACCAAGAGGTACGCGAATGCGGACATGCCCTTCATCGACCTGGTGCAGGAGGGCATCGTCGGTCTGATACGCGCAGCGACCAGGTTCGACCACCATAGGGGACACAAGTTCAGTACTTACGCCACCTGGTGGGTGCGGCAGTCGCTGGGTCGGGCCATAGCCGAGCAGTCACGGCCGTTCCGGTTGCCGAGGGACATGATGGGCAAGATAGGCACGCTGCACAGAGTGGAAGAGCGTTTTTCACAGGAGCATGGCCGCCTACCGCGCCGTGATGAGCTGGCTCATGAGATGGGCATCACACCATACAAGGTGGACGAACTGAGGCATGCAGCCTCTCCCAGTGTTACCTCTCTGCAGGCAGTCATCGGAGACGACGAAGAGGAAACGGTGCTCGCCGATATCATTGAAGACAGGACAACGCCATCCCCGGTGGACGAGGCCAGCGAGAGCCTGCTCAGGCAGCAAGTCGACGCCGTCCTGCAATCTCTAGCGCCTCGTGAGCGGCGTGTTGTGCAGTTGAGATTCGGGTTCACCGGTGGCCGAAGCCACACGTTGGCGGAGACAGGGGCAGAACTGGGTGTGACCAAGCAGCGTGTGCAACAACTCGAGGCCAGGGCCCTGGCGGCACTACGCCAACACAGCGGAATCGACGCTCTCAGAGACTACCTCGCCTAGTACGTTCAAGGCGTGGCGCTGCCGCGCAGGTACGGCGCCAGCGTAATGAGCTGCCAGCACCATACGTCAGGCAAGAACCATCAGGCCCTGGCAGACCGGCATTGTCTCCTCAATTGTCCCATACGAAGTGAGCCAGTACGCGTGCTTGACCATGGCGCGCCGCAGTGATATCCTTCGGGAAGCGACGCGTGCACCCGGTAGCGACGTGGCCGCTCTCCTGCTTCAGTCTGCCTTCAGGAGCAACAGGCGATAGGAATGTAGATGAGTCTGCTGAGAAAGGTGTTTCACAGTCCGCCTCAGAGCGCCCAGCAGATGGGCCGCAATGAGCCCTGCTGGTGTGGCAGCGGGAAGAAGTACAAGCACTGTCATTACGACTCAGACCAGAAGCACTTCGCTCGCGCCCGCAGCGTCTCCTGCAGGCAGCCTACCTGAAGCAGATAGGCGGAGGTGAGTTCACCTCCACGGTAGCTCCGGCAAGAACCGCCATTCAGTAGCCTGTTGTTCGATTGGGCTCCTCCGATACGGCCTTTCCGTGAAGCGGCTGCTTCCTTCTGGCGTTCACCCTTCGCCCTACCGGGCAGTCATATCCAGCCACCGCGTTCAAGTTGAGCCATTGTACCACGACCGACCACTGCGCGGCAGAGAAGAGCGTGGGGTGCACCGAGATTGACAAGTGACGATGCTGACGCTATGGTCACTGGAGGCACGGAGAGCGAGATTCCCCCGCATACCTCGCGCTGGCGGTTGTTTCCGGTGCCTCGGGGCGGTACAACGGGTGAGGGTCGGCGCTTCTTCCGGGGTCCAGTCTGGATCAATGGAGGTGCAAGAGGCCATGAGAGCAGATGCGAAGACAGAAGCCGAAGTGACTGAAGTTCTGAACCAGTACGCTGAAGCATTCGCCAGTCGGGACGTCGACGCAACGCTGGCTTTCCTGGCGCCAGACCCTGACGTGACTTTCATCGGCACCGGAGGGGATGAGAAGCGCATCGGAGTGGCGCAGATCACGAGCCTACTTGAGCGTGACTTCGCGCAGTTCGACGACGCGTCCCTCAAGATTGGCTCCCCCGCCGTGTCGGCGGCAGGTTCGGTGGCGTGGGTGGTGGCTGACCTGGCCCTGCACGCGAACACTCGTGGCCGGCGAGTTCAGCTGAAGGCGCGATTCACTGCTGTGCTGGAACGGCGGGGAGATGAATGGTTCGTCGTGCAGGGCCACGCATCCCTGCCGGCTGCTGGGCAGGAAGAGGGTGAAGCGTTCCCGGCATAGGGGGCCGGCGGCGCCGTGGCAGGTCAACGGGAAGGGGCCACTATGAGCGAGAATCAAAAGCCAATCGACAGTGGTGACGGCACGGATACCGCAACGCTCGCCGGCGGCTGCTTCTGGTGCCTCGAGGCAGTCTTCAATGAAGTGCCGGGGATAGACAAAGTGGTGTC
>Ga0068714_10004939_pt1 | contig 14517 bp, 9 predicted proteins | sample MTBNYHSulfiMetaG_FD_62988 | JGI IMG/M metagenome (GOLD analysis project Ga0068714, IMG submission 62988) | Enrichment culture microbial communities from rom New York Harbor, USA that are MTBE-degrading - MTBE-NYH (New York Harbor Sulfidogenic)... | ecosystem: Environmental > Aquatic > Marine >... | reverse complement strand
AATCCCGAGCATTGCACTCACTATTCGAGTTCCACGGTGATTCCTTCTAACGGTCCATTCACATCAAAAGCGCATTCGTCGAATGTCGGAGCACGGAAACGCGGGCGGGAATGACGGTAGTTGCCCCAGGGCTCTTTGGGACCGAACATCCCGATATCCAGTTTTTCGTTTCCATTCACATCCTGGAACGACTGGAGAGCGTACCTCCCCGGAGGCACATTCTCCAATACAAAGGTGAGGCTCTCTCCGGTGTGCTCCTGCGTTCCTACAGGTATGACGTCACCCATCCTGAAGTGGTCCTTGTCGGCCGATTCCTCGAAAGCTCCCCTGCCGACAAGGCGATAGTAAACGTCACCTTTGTCGCCGGCTCCCCGGATCTCTCCTTCCAGGGTAAATCCGCTGGAACCGCTCCAGGAAAGGGAAGCCGTCATCGCCAAAAGGATCGTCACAAAGCCGCCTATCTTGTACATATCGGTACCCCCCGTTGTCCCATAAACCGTCATGTCCTCCCGTTGATTTCCGTGTTTCCTGCTCCAAGGGCGTCAGTGGCAACAGTCCGTAGATTTCGGTCATCGGCTCACGGAAAAAGCGGCCCCCATTTTAATCAGGGCTCCCAGATCTCCATCCACCGTGTAGAGCCCCTTCGTCAGCGCTTCCTGACCTGAAATCCCGCCCTCGGAAATGGACATCCAGACGTCCAAAGGCGTGTTGACGGTCACTAGGGGGTCGGTCGCCTTTCCCTCGTGGAACCGGCACTTTTGGTCCTTGATTTCAATGTAATAGCTGCTTCCGGACCCGTCGTTGATATTGAATTGAAAACGACCTTCCAGGTCGCCGGCTGTTGAGGGGTCGTAGACGGACGCCATTCCGGCGAACATCATGGCCGCATCTCGATTCAGATAGTCATCCAGAGACGGCATGCTTTTCCCGCTCTTCTTTTCCGCTTCATAGGCGCTCCAGGTCTTCCAAAACGTATTGGCCACATCGCGGAAACTCCCCACGTCCGGAAAGAGGGGCTGAGAAACGGCCTGTTCCGTGGTCCGGGATACATAACCATTGGCGACCACCTCTTTCCCGGCTTGGTAAAAGGCATCCATAACGGACCTGTACCCGGGGACGCGTCCGTTATCGAATCGCATGGACTCTGCGGCAGGCCGCAGTAATTCTCCCACAATGGAATTGCCCGTAGTTCGGGACATGGCTCGGAACATGCCGAGCATGGGTTCAAAATGCTCGAGTTCGGGGAATCCGCACACGGAAAAAACGAGTAGCCTACGTCCGAAAACCCCCGGAGACCGCAACGGATGCCGGGTGGAACCGTCCGGCCGTTCGATCAGACGCGGATCGAGACCCGGGATCATGCGGTCCAGAAAATCCTTGGTAATGCCGGGTACGTTGAATATATACAGCGGCTGAGCGTACACGACCAAGTCCGCCTTTTCCATTTTCTCACGAAGAGCGGGCATGTCGTCTTGGTGGATGCACGTTCCCGGAGTTTTGGCCCAACACGAAAAGCAACCGACACAAGGTTTGATTCGGTATTTGTGAAGAAACAGAATCTCGGGCTCGATGCCGCTTTCCCGTACTCCGTCCAGGAAACGGTCCAGCGTCTTGTAGGTATAGCCCTTCTCTCCCCGAGGACTGCCGAAAACCACCAATACGCTTTTCACAGGACCCAGTTTTTGTGCTTGTTCCGCACGGTCTTCCTCCCGGACGTCGTTTATGGTTTCCACCGGGAGCGAATGCGCAGCGGACTGGACCGCCGGTTGGTTTTCGCCGGCGGTGTTGCTTTGTAGTTGCGCCCTTCCACCCAGACCTTTCGATCTCAAATACGCGTCCGGAAACGTCCTGGTAAACGGCACGCCGACGGTCAACAACAGAACGCCCGGAGCCACGATCTGAGTCCAGATTCCGGGAATCAGCGTAAGGAGCATGGCGGCAGCAAACAGACCGGACCAGACCACGGTCATTAGACGGTTAATGTTCTTGAACGGATCCGTGTTCCAGAACGCTTGCGGAGTAGTGCGTTTGGCGAATACCGATGTGAAAGGTTCGGCTCCAAACACCAGGGGAAGAAACGCCGTCAGGAAAAGAGAAAGATACAGGAAGGTCGTGAAACGGTCGAAGAGAAAGGTCAGATGATAGGCCGATCCGGACAGGGCCAATGCAGACCCCACGGCGAAAAAGAGCGCTACTCCGAAATCCGGATGAGTAACCCGCTTGGCTCCTACGCCGACCAGTGTGTAACCCAGAGCGTAGGCCAACGCCAATACGGCCGCCAGAGCAGCGCCCGATTTAGCCCCGAGAATCAGGCCCCAGAAAATTCCCATGCTCGGCCACGCGCCTGCTGCGAAAAACGCTTTTTTCATGATATCCATACCCATACCCTCCTTAGAACCTGTTTGCCCTTATCCTAGGAGCTTTCACTTCGAAGGGCAAAACGCATGAGACGAAACGGTGAAAATGGGGAGTGAACCGCGCCGGCGCCGGATGAATCGCTCCCGCCTCTCTTGTTCCGGGAGTTCGCGCCCGGTGGGAACGAGACGGGCGCTCTTTGAAACAATCCGGCCCCCAACCGGAACCGAGCCTATCGAGTATCCGTTAAAGAACACTTGAAGTACCCTTCCCAGGACTTCCGAATTGGTGCGCCTGCTAGAAGGTGACGCCGGCCTGAATGGTTTTCAAAGGGGGCATGGGGGAGGACCTTTTCAAAGGTTTTCCTCCATGCCCGATTAGTTTACTTGTTATATTCGTTGTACAGCATGTCCTCCAAAGGAGTATCCTTTATGGCCCAGTGGAGAAGCGTTACGTCCGCGGTTCCGGCATTCCAGGCGAAGGCCATCACGCCTCTCAATTCGAACACCTCGGATACTTCATCCTCCACGTCTCTTATGGCATTGAATTTTTCAATATCACTGGCAAGGGGATCGATGTGGTTGCTTTCCGTAATAATGACGTCCTTGGAGATCCGGAAACCCAGTTCAAAAAGCTTGAGCTGTTCGCTGAAACTCACTTCGCCATGGGGGAAGTAATGAAAATTAAAGATGTTGATATGGTCTTCGATGTCCATATTCAACAAGTCTTTGGTTCTTGAATTGTATTGAGATTCCACAATACTCGTCAAGGCGCTGTTGAAGATGTCCACCGACGGATCCTCGGACCGGATGACGGACCCGACGCGCGCGAGATGATCGATGTACTCCCTGTTGGAGATCATTTGACCCGTGGGGCCCAGCATATACCGGCTGGATTCCCAGGCCTCGTTCCAGACCTGGTAGGCAAAGACCTTGCCTTTCCCGTACTGAGCCAGTGACCGAACGTACGGCTCAAAGGATTGTGTGAACCACTCCTCATTTGTAGGACCCGGATTCGGGTGGTTTGATATTCGCGAAGTGTCCTCGATACGGATGATCAGGAGGAGGCCGTTTGAGGCGCAGCCATCGATGACTTTGCGCATTTCGGGACCGTCCTCGGGATCCTCCCAATAGGACTTCCATATGTTACACACCACGAAATCACCGATTCTTTTCAGCCGCTGATAATCTTCCAGTGTGGGATACGATTTCACGAGGCCGTCCGCCAGCGGTAGCTGAACGAAGCGGGTTCCATCGTGAGTGGTGTACGGGAAATAGCGATCGCCGGGCTGGGGTTCCCTCAGGTAGTGAATGCTTTTTTCGAATCCCAGTATGTTGGAACCGTTTAAGAGTACCGGATTCAAATGGAAGCCGAATGGCCTGAAGAAGGTTGCTACACCGCTGAACTCGGCTGTTGCGAAGGGCTTTCTCGGATCATTGCTCTTTATTACCAACTCCGCCAGTTTCGGACCTTTCGAAGTGGGCTCGAAACGGATGGTGATATTCCTGGATTCGTCCGGGGCCAAGCTCAGGGGTAGGGCAGGCGGATTGGGTAAACTGAATCCATCATACGGTAATGCCGCAAGCTCCGTGATGGTGAGCATAAGGCGTCCTGTGTTTGAAATGGCGAGCGTTTTCTCCCAAGCCGTACCGATAGTAACGGTTCCAAAGCTAACCTTATTTGGCGTCACCTGGATTTTGGGAGATAATGCTCCGGCCAGTAATGAAGGAAGTCGAACCAACAGTTCATCATCGCTTTCGATAGCGCGAACCGTGTTTGGGACCGGATGAAGCACCAGAAACAAGGCGCCGAACATCAACAGTCGTTTCATGGTCTCTCTTTTGACAAGGAACATATCTTTCTCTTTTCTTTTGCTGGAGTAACCGTTGGAAGGCTTCCCCCGTATTACTTCAAGTTGTTTAAATAGGCTCGCACCAGCCCCGGAGCTGGGCGGCTGGAGTTCGATAGAGATCGGGAGGGGATTTCTCGTGGGCAACCGTGAATACACTTCCTCAGGTGGTATCGGGTTGTGTGATGGCCGGAACTCGACGGCATGAACATCCGAATCGGAGATCGGCCGTATCTTCGGCTTCCAGAGAATGACCCCGGAACGCACGCATACTCAACTAGATATCAATAAACATCGACAGAAGCAACTTGTGTGCCAACCGCTTAAACTTCTTCTGGATTTCGGAAAGATGCCGTCCGACTTCATTCTATGTTAAGCCGGCGAAAGACAAGATGTTTCAGAATCGGGCTCTTTAGAGTACAATGGAGCCCCTAACAGGAATCGTGGATAGAGATGAGAAAATGGTTCTTCCTATTGTTGGTCCTGGTGTTCGCCGTTCAGTTGGATGCCTGCGCGACTCGCCCCACCCCGGTTTCCGGTAGTCCGGCTCGGGAGGCAAACGGTACGGGCGTGTTCGGCAGGCAGACCGGATACGTAGACATCATCTGTCTGGAGGGTTGTTCGCGCGATCGGGGAGTACCTGATACGCTGTTCGGATGTTTGTTGAATGCCAAGGGAAAAGGGTTGGGAACCATGGCGCTCCCCGAGGGGGTGTATCTCGGACATGTCGCTGAGTTCATCGTAAGATCTCTCAATTATTATGAAATAGAATCTCATTTCGAATGGTTCTATGGATATCGGGTGATACTGAAGATAAGAGAAGTGCGGAGAGATGAAATAAGGTCTCAGAAGTTTAGAAACTATGTCTATTTCGTATTGGAATCCATCGGAGGGGTGGCGGTCAATACGGCTACCGGAGTGATGGTGCCGGTCATGCCGGTCGGCTTTTTTTTCGAAGCTATAAAATCAAGAAACCAACGCTACGAATTGGAGCAGAAAGCCCGGCACGAAAGCCTGCCGAAGCCCACCAAAAGCAGCATCGGCGTGGCCTGGAGCCGCTATAAGAAAAACCTGGCGTCCATGTGGGACGGCGTTAAGAGCATTTTTTTAAAGAACCCGGAAAAGGAAGAGACCCGGGTTGAGTATAAATATGTTGTGGAAGAATGTTATCTTGCAACGCCTTCCTTTGAAGAAATCATCCAGCTTGTCAAGAAACAGGTCGATTCCTGATTCCCGACGAACATCACCGTGCACAGGCCCCTAAGATCCTTACCCCATGCCTTCATCCGCCCGGAAGAAGGGTTTATTGAAAGAACCAACTGTCGGTCGCAGCTTGAATCGAGTCCCCCCACCGTAAATGCGCAGGAGGTACTCGGTGGGTCGAAAGCCGCCGGGGCGGTCGATATCCGACCACAAGTGGTCGGGTTCGACCGAATGGGACGGGTTGAACGGGCCGTCTCGAGTGCGGACACCCGCTTTATCTCCTTGGTTCAGACGATTCGAGAAGGATGGAAGGAAAAGGTCAAGGTGAATTTATGCCGCAATTCAATAGGATACGCGTAGTGCGCGGTTGGCATCGAGCAAGATTCTACTGAAACGGCAAGAAATGTCCCACCACAGCGGAAATGGCGTACTTGTTGCGTGTATAACAAAACGGGAAGAACGGAAAGCAGAGTTGAGAAGGTTCAAGAACGACCGATGCGAGTCAGGATGGTTCCTTCTCTCAATTTCGAAACGGACGCTCGGTGTTTTCGCACGTTGGTAGTCGGAAGGCGGCACTTCACCCACAGATTGAAAGCTCGAGAACCGATACCTGACAGCCGCACGGGAGATATGCAGATGGCCATTGAAAATACGATATGGGAAGTTGTTATGGGATTCCTGGTTTGCAGCACCGTGATCGCGATGTTCCTCATTTAACCATTACCCGGCTTTTGCCGGGATCGTACACACCGGAAAGCCTCCCCCAAACAGGCTTTGAATACCCTCATTCATTCGTTCGCACGGTATACGGGGAAACCCAAACGGTTTCCCCGGAGCCGTCCGTGTCGGTTCGCTCCCTCCGGAGGGTTAAGCCCCGTATTTTCTTCCATTCATCGTGCATCTCACCATATACGGAAACGCTAAGGTATTCCTGCAATAAGAGCCTCTTTAGCCGTTTCTATCTAAGTGTATTGCCATGGGAATGAATTGTCGCATGAGGTAGAGCGCTCGCCGCGGATTCATCCAGGCGGATCTTCCCTCCATTGCAAAGGCTCAGGCTCGGTAACAGGTAGGGTCTTGTATTTCTTCCGGATGCCTAACAGCCATAAAAGCGGACCGCTTCCTGTCTCTCTTTGCATGTTCCCGGAACCGGCTTTGCTTGTCTTCGGAGTTGGATCCCGCAGCACGAGCACGTTGTTTCTATCCCTTCGGATTCTAATGTTAAACCTGCCGTAGCATACAGGGCAGGTGAGATAAGGGCAAAGGTCGTTTAGGTTTTCGACATCCAGGCTGCCCTGAACTCCACAGTTTGGGCAGGTTAGCTTCAATAACCACTCCGCAAATCAAAGACAACAAAATGGGTAAAAAAGGATCGATTGCTGTTTATCGAGCCGATTCCCTCCGATGTATCGAACTAATTAATCATTCGACAGGGTAAGCCACAAACTTTAGAATATATGCTATGTTTCAAGGCGGACATCCGATAATCCGACCACATCGTCCGGATGGAGGGGGATTCAGAGGGCGAATGTTTCTGAAAAAGGCTTCCTCCGTGTTACATAAGATCTGAGGTGCGGCCGGCGGAAAAACATCGTATAATAATAGGATCGGCAGAGGAGGATCATGTTAAGGAGAAGCTTTATACTGATTTCCGTGATGATTCCTGTTTCCCTCCTGACGTTCGGGGAGACTCCGGCTTCGTGGTTGGATCGCCCTTTGGTCCCTGCGGCCCCATCGTTTCCCTATCTCCTGGGAAGTTTTTCCACAGCCCTTGATTCGGATCCGGATCGGACTCACAACATCGAACTATGCGCCCGGCAATTGAACAACCGGATCATTCCTCCCTCAGGCCGATTTTCATTCAACTACATCGTGGGGCCTCGGAGCGCCAAACGGGGCTTTCGAAACGCGCCGGTACTCTATTACGACGATATGGAAAGACTGGTGGGAGGAGGGGCCTGCCAGGTCTCCACCACCCTTTACAACGCCGCGCTGTTCGCGGATCTGAGCATCGTCAAACGAACCAGACATTCGAGCCGGGTGTACTATGTGCCTCCGGGTCAGGATGCGACGGTATTTTACGGATACAGAGACCTTGTGCTGCACAGTCCTTTCGATTTTCCGATTCAGATCAAGGCAGCCACCACACCGACGGAGCTGATGGTTTCCATTTACGGCAAAGCGCCTCTGCCGTACGAGGTTCGTCTCGAGCGTCGAACCAGACAGGTCGAACCGCCGTTTGACAGCCCGACAGCCAAGCCGGGAATAGAAATACAACTCTATCGGGTTCGCTTTAAAGACGCCGTAGAGGTGAGCCGGGAGCGTGTTTCAGTGGATGTTTACCCGCCGGTACACGATTGGAAGGAAGCCTCTGAATTTCAATCCTCGGGCGCTGGGGACGGGTCGGATGGGCCCGAAAATTAGAACGGTAATAGAGATGCATCGACGCCGTGCAACGGTCACGCTTCTCGCCTTCGTCCTCGCCGGTGTCGGCTTCCTGTCAGGGTTTCTTTCTGAGGCCGGATGCACCGATGTGACACTGGAGTCCTATTTTGTAATGAAGGGAACCGCTTCGGAGCGCCGGATTCTGAACGCAGCTCGATATGCTGTCCAACGGGCGCTGGGGGGTGACCCCTCGAGCATAGAGCGGATTCCGTGGCCTACAGTGCCCGCGGGCGTTTTTATCACGCTCATGGACGGCGCCCGTGTCCGTGCCTGCGCCGGATCGTTCTTGCCGGTGGAAAACAGTCTGTCCGAGGCGTTAGTGACGCTAGGCCGACAAGTCATTTCCGTGGATGTGCGCAGGGAACCGGTGGCATTGGAAGAACTGAGGAGCCTCAAGTTGGTGGTATCGTTTGTCGGCCGACCCGAACCCTGCTCGGATCCTTTTGACGTCGACTTTCGCCGTGAAGGTTTGATGACCGTTGTGGACGGACGGCAGCGACTACTCCTGCCCGGAGAATCCCGAACGCTCTCGTATGGGATCCGGAACGTGCTCGGTATACAGGATCCGGGCAGGGCGGTTTTCGAACGTTTTTCCGTAGTGACTCTCAATGAGCGTAGTTGGGAGGAGTCGAGATGAGTCGGAAATGCCGGATGTGGTTTGTGTGGGTTCTGGTATGGGCCTCCTCGGTGTGTTACGCGGGGCAGCTCGACCTGAACGGGTCGGTGGTGGATAAGCTGACACAAACAGGTATCGCCGGAGCACTCGTGGAGATCGAAAACGCTTCGGGCGGCTCCGGCTATTCCCGTGCGTTCACCGACGAGGAAGGCCGTTTTCATCTCCCGAATCTGCCCACGGGCGTGAGATTCCATTTAACAGCCCAGGCAACGGGATACTCCACCATGCGCATGGCCTATTGGGAACCCGGCACGGGGTCGGTGGAATCCAGGTTGCTTGTTGCTCTCCCGCCCGGAGGAATTCTCGAGGGCCGGGTAGCGGACAGTGCGGGCCTGCCGTTATCCAGGGTCCGGATGACGCTGACACAGATGTTTCCGGAGCCGTACCTGGTAAACCGGTTCGAGCGGGAGACGGACAACGACGGGAATTACGTGGTGGAGGGAATCCCGGAAGGCGCGTATCGACTCGAGCTCGAGACCGAAGGATACATTCCCGAAGAAATCAACAATGTATTCATACGTCCGGGAAAATCAACCGATTTGAACGCAACATTATATCGTCCGGCGTCCATCACAGGGAAGGTCTTATTGAATGATGATGGGACACCGCTGTTCAGTGTGGCGGTCACCGCCGTGGGACCCGCTACCCATCGATCCGATTCGAACCTCGAAGGCGTCTTCCGGCTGGAAGACCTGCGTCCCGGGCGGTATCGCATCGGCGAAGACTCCAAGGAGTTCTCGGTTGCAGGCGCGCCGCCGTTAGTTCTTGTGAACGAAGCCGAAGACATCGAGGGCCTCGAACTCCGTCTTGACTCCGCCCCCCCAAAAGTCCTTCTGGCCATTTACCAGGACGTATATACCCTGAAAGAACCGATCAAGTTCGTGGTCCGGGGATTCAACGTTCAAGCCGCGGACGTGGAAATGTACCGCGTACCCGAAGAATGGCTTCTCGGTCGTCCCCGGGGTTTGAAATCGCTTCTTGCAACCGGGGCGTCTCTGGAAATCTTCGAACGGATTCACACACAGCCGCTGACGTTCGGTCGTTTTCGTCCCTTTTCGTGGGCCAATGAAGAAATCGAGATCAAGGAATCCATGGGCCCCGGTGTGTACCTGCTTCGAGTGGCCGGAGCCTCGAGCGAAGCTCGTCATGCGATTTTCATATCGAATCTGGGCGTGGCCACCAAGAGAGGCAAATCCGATTTGCTGGTGTACGCCATGAATCTCGAGAGCAATCAGGCGGAGCCGGACGTGCCCGTATATGTGCTTCCTGAAGGAATCGAGAAATCTCCCCCCGACCGGTCCCTGTTTCAGAAAATCATGAGTGTCTTTCAGTTGGACACCGCCGTCGCCACGGGACAGACGGATGCCACGGGCGTTTTTTTACATCGACTGGCCGAGCCGGATCGTGAAATTACGGTGATCGCCATGAAACCGGAACTGGGACCGGCCGTATCCAGTGCGTTCCGGACTCGATCCGCCTCTGCGGAGGGCCGAAAGGCGCTCCTTTATACCGATCGTCCCATTTATCGGCCCGGCCAACAAGTGTATTATAAATCCCTCCTCAAACAGTTCGAACACGGAAGACTGCAGGCCGCACCCCAGGGAACCCGGGTACGCGTGGAGCTTTCAGACCCGGACGGACGCATGGTTTTTTCTCAAGAAAAAATCTCGGATGAATGGGGAACCATACATGGGGTGGTTCAGCTCGAAAGGGAACCCCGCCTGGGGGACTATTCTCTTTCTGTCACAGGTTTTGGGATCGGTAATGCGGCCTTTTCCGTCCAGGCCTATCGAAAACCGGACTTTTCGATTACCGTGCATCCGGACCGCACTGCCTATGTATCCGGAGACCGTATTTCCGTGAAGATCGAGGCGCGCTTTTTCATGGGGGCCCCGCTTCAGCAGGCTCCCATCCGATATCGGGTCTACGAGCGCATCAGCACGAGCTCCCCGGCAACCGCCTGGTGGGAGCAATCCTATTATGAATCTGCGGGATACCAGCGCCTGATCAAGCAGGGAAGCGGCTCAACGGACATGCAGGGCTTTTTCGGTTTCGAGGTAACGCCGGGACCCAAATCTTATGATCGCACCGTCACGGTGGAAGCGGACGTGACTTCGCCATCCGGGAGAATCGAGTCCGAGCGAACCGAAGTCGCTTACGAACAGAGCTTGTACAGAATCCGGGTCGAGCCGGAGCGAAGCCTGTATCGAATCGGGGGGACCGCTGTTCTGAGGATTCGGGTCACAAATCTGGACGGGAAACCCATGCCGGACACTCCACTCCGGATTTCGCTGGACCAGGCCGTGTGGAATCCGCTTCGACGTGAGTATGAAAAGGGTCGGACTCCGCTTTGGCAAGGGCGGGAAGTCGCCGGTCCCGGCGGCAATGTACGGGCGGAAATCCCACTGGACTCCGTGAAACCCGGACGGGCGGACATCAAGGTCACAGTTGTGGATCCCAGGGGCAACCGGGCAATGGCAAGAAGCTCTTTGTGGGTATATTCGGAGCGGTCTTTTTCAGCCGAATATGATTATCGCCCCTTGGAGCTGATGCTGGACAAGAACTCATATCGCGCCGGGGAAACGGCCCGCTTGATGATCCATTCCTCGATTCCGTACGCAGAGCTGCTGTTCACCGGGGAAAGCCGGGACATCCTTTTCCATCAACGACTTTCCACGTCCGACCGCTCCATGGTGATTGAGGTGCCTGTGAAGGCCGAATACGCTCCCAACATCTATTTGAACGTACTGACGCATAACGGGAAGAAACTGCACTATCACCACGTGTCCCTGAACGTTCCGGTGGAATCCAAAGATATCCGGATCGAGGGAATCTTCGATCGCAAAGAATACCAGCCCGGAGACGTGGCCGTACTTACGGTACGATGCTCGGACTCGAACGAAAAACCCGTACCCGCGGACGTGAGCATCGGCATCGTGGACGAATCGCTGTACCGTCTGCGCGAGGACGCGACTCCGGAGCCGGCGGACTTCTTTTTCGCCAAACGTCCTCCCTGGGTTTCCACTTCCTACTCCTTTCCATTGCGCTTTATCGGAGGGGCCACCAAAGACCAGGGAGATGAGCGGGCCAGGTCCGAGTTCCGGGATACGGCTCTATGGGTCCCCCATCTGGTGATCGGACCCTCGGGCGAGGGTATGGTCCGGCTCGTGATGCCCGACAACCTGACCACGTGGCGGGCCACCCTGTTGGGACATACTCGCGACGGCAGATTCGGGCTCGATCGTGCCGGCGCCCTCTCGAGCAAACCGTTGGTGACTTCTCTCAGGGCGCCGCGTTTCCTGGTGAACGGAGATCGCATCGGTCTGTCCGCTATTCTTACCAATCGAACGGATCAGCCGATGGAACAGGTTCGTGCGGAACTGAAAACGGATGGTGGCGTCGAGCCGCCGACGGAGCCTGTGAAGAAGCTGTCCATGCCGCCGGAGGGCGCCGCTCGCGCGGAATGGTACGTTGGAGCAAGGGACGAACTTCGTACGGAAGTGCTGGCGATAGGTTCGTCGGGTGATGTAACGGATTCCGAAAAACGGGTGATCCCCATCGAAAGCACAGGTGTGCCCGTTCAATTGGGAGTATCCGGCTGGATACAGGGAGGATCCGGCCAAGCTATCCTCCGGATACCGGAAACGGTCCCAGTTGGAAGAATTCGTGCTCGGATCAACGGGACCGGTCGCGCTGCTGCGGCAGCCCTGACAGCCCTTCCGTATCTTTCCGAGTTCCCCTACGGATGCGCCGAGCAAACCCTCAATTCCTTTTTGCCCATGTCCGTGTTTCTGGAGACCTACACTCGAATGGGTATTCCTGTACACCTGAAGGAGCGCATGGAAGCTCGTTTTAAAGACGGCATCGAGCGTCTTAAGACGTTCATTTACGATGGAAGTGTCCATTGGGGCCCCATGGGCGACGGTGACCCTTATCTCACGGCTCTGACCTATTTTGCGCTGTACCCCGTGCGCTCGATGGGTGATGAGGGTTTGCAGAATACGCTCAAATCCATGCAAGAGGCTTTGGAACGTTTTCTCGAGCAGGAACGGAGTCCTGGCCTGAAGCGGTTCCTGTTGTTCGCCCTGACGACGGGAACGTATCGAAACAGGGAGGCGGCGGAGAGTTTGACCCGGGGTGTAGACAACATGGATCCTCTGGATCTTGCGTTGTGCATGGCCATTACGTCCCGACACGGGCTGCGAAACGCATTGGACCGGGCGCCGTCGGCCGCCCTCGAACGGTTCCAGGTATCCGATCCTTTGGGCCTGCATTTTGAAATTCCCGGGTCGCAGGCTCTGGGAGCCACATTGGTGGAACAGAACGCGTTCTGTCTCCTGGCATTGGCCGAAGCCGTTCCACAGGATTCGAGATTGACGGCGCTGGGAGACTGGCTTCTGAGTCAGAAACACGGAATGCAATGGGAATCAACAAGAGCCACTGGGCTTGTGCTGGTAGCTCTGGCCAAGCTCCTGGAAGTCCGACCCGAGCTGGTCGGCCCGGATCAGGGCATGCTCTCCGTTCAAGTGAACGGAAAGCCGGTGGGCGACGTCGATTTTTCCGCCAAGGAATTTATGCTTGAAAAAGGAGCCGTCCTCGAAGTCGATGGGCGACATTTTACACATGGTGAGAACGTGGTTGCTCTGTCGAGCGACCATACATCTAAACTTTACTATTCGATTCAGGTGGACGGTTTCGATGAACGGACGTTCCAGAAGCCCGAGTCCTCGCATTGCGCTATGGCCCTCGACAAAACGATTCACAAAGCTTTTCGGGTATTGGACAGCCAGAACCGGCCTAGGGTGCTTGCCATGCCGTTGAGCGGCCCGCTGCATCCGGGGGACGAGGCTTTGATACGGCTATCGTTTACCGCGGATCGCGAGTACCGGTATTTTGTGCTCGAGGATTACCTGCCGGCAGGATTCGAAACCGTAAATTTCGATGCGTCGGAGGAGACGTCCTGGTGGCCGGCCTACCAGTGGAAAGAACGCCACGACCAGCGCGTGGTGTTCTTCTTCGATCGGCTGGCGGAGGGAGAAGAAGCGAGGCTGGAATATGTGCTGCGGGCGGAATCGCCGGGTACGTTCCGTGTGCGGCCCGCCGTGCTCCAGGGATTTTATCACCCGCAGATTCGAGCTGTCAGCAAAAGCGGGGTCCTGGAGGTGACGCGCTAAAGCGGTTCCGCGTACCATCGGAAGCCGGGAGATGTATCCGGGACCGCCGGAATTGCGTTTTGCAGCCGTCGGAACGTTCCGCCATCGTACGAATCGGAATTCATTTCAGGACAGCATCGTCGGAGCGATCTTTTCCATGGAGTTTTGGCGCCCAAGAGAGCTGGTCACCCAAAATCCCGGGGACAAGGTGAAAATCGGACACGTGGTTTATGTGCTTCCCTTGCTGCTGACCTTATGCCTTTCCTTCCTTTCGCCGGTTTTGGCAACGGAAGAATACGCGGAACGCACGGAACGGGAATGTACCTACTGTCATGTGGAAAGTATCGGCGGCCGGCTGACGATCACGGGATTCGCTTTCATCCGGAACGGATACCGGTATCCTATTCCGGATGAAGTCCTGGAGAAGGTACGCTCTTTTCGGTCGCCGGTGTTTAAAACGATCCGATTTATCATAGGGTATGTTCATCTACTGGCCGCCATGGTATTTTTCGGCGCCATTTTCTATATTCATATTTTCGTCAAACCGGCGACGCTCGTCGGAGGTATCCCCAGGAGTGAGCGGATTCTGGGATTGAGCTGTATGGTGGCTCTCATTCTTACAGGAATTTTCCTGACGTGGGTGCGGATCGACCGTTGGGAGCAGTTTTTCAATAACACGTTTGGACTGATGCTGTTCGTCAAGATGGGGCTTTTCGCTATAATGATCCTCAACGGCCTGTTTGCCGTCACGGTTCTTCATCGCCGAATGGGGCGGGAGGTGCATGGTCTCACCGCTCCGACGGATGCTGAAAAGATTGGGGTGACCGATACGGGCC
>Ga0068714_10004938_pt1 | contig 14519 bp, 9 predicted proteins | sample MTBNYHSulfiMetaG_FD_62988 | JGI IMG/M metagenome (GOLD analysis project Ga0068714, IMG submission 62988) | Enrichment culture microbial communities from rom New York Harbor, USA that are MTBE-degrading - MTBE-NYH (New York Harbor Sulfidogenic)... | ecosystem: Environmental > Aquatic > Marine >... | reverse complement strand
CAGATGCGGGACCAGCCCGCTAACGGCACGGACACGAGCGAATTCGCCTCGGATCTCCTTTGCGGCCGCCAGCGCGTCCGGTAGGAGGATCTCGGACAGATGCGGGGCCATCCCGCTCAGTGCTTTGGCAAGAGCGGCCCCGTTTTGGATCTCCTTTGCGGCGGCCAGGGCGTTGTGGAGCGCATCTGCCTGGAGGTTTTTTGGCAGATGCGGGGCCATCCCGCTCAGTGCTTCGGCACGAGAGTAATCGTCTCGGATCTCCTTTGCAGCCGCCAGGGCGTCGGATAGTAACTCACGGGTCAACACTCGGCTAAGCTCCGATAGGAACCTAGCACGCGCACTATCATTCGGTACTCTGCGCGCGATGGCCAAGGCTTGCAACGGAGAAAGAAACCCATTCTTAACAGCCAAGCTTAGTAGCCCGGAAGGATAGTTCGCACTCAGTGCCGCCACACTGGCATGGCACAAAGCCGCCCGTATTTGGACCCCGACATTTCGATCCGCATCCGCCCTGCGCCAGGCACGGTCCACGTCGTTCAGGAAGCCGGAGTGACCCGCTTCCAATGCCACCCATGAGTGCAGCCAGCCCTCGCTGACAAGGGCGTACAAATCCCAGTATGGGGCTCCCGGCTCTTCCAGGTGTGCCCCGTAATACTGCACAAGATAAGGTGGTCCCTCCTCCGGCAATAAAGTTCCGGCATTCAGCGCGGCTACGGTTTTTCGCCCGTAATCAAGAAAACGTTCCTCCCACGCCGCCTTCTCCGCATCGTTCATCTGATTGAAAAAAAAATGGCCCAATCGCGGATGGCTGTACACATATCCGCGCTTCCGGCCGTCACCGATAACGAACCGCCCCACGGCTTTGCTGATGGCGTCCAGTTTGAGACCTATTGCCAGATTTCCCCCCGCCACGGCTGCAATGTCATTTCGAGATAGCGGGCCGCGAGCTGCGGCGCATACATTCATGAAATCCAACAGATCGTTCTTTCCCCTCACGGGGTCGCGGCCCTGGGTTTTCCATTGTTTCTCCTGGTCGGTCCACCAGCGGTCAAAATAGCCCTTGAGACCTTTCTCGATGGAAGGTAGATTTTCAGGTTTCAGTCTCGGAACTTGATCCCCTACTGGGAGAAGCTCTTCCACATACAGCCGCACAAGAAGAGGTTCTCCTTCGCTTAGCCGGTGCAACTCGGCAACGATCTCATTCAGTGGGGCAAGCTGTTTCAGTGGGTCTCCCATCTTGACCAACATGTCACCGACACCATGAATGTCCAAGGGAGGCAAAGAAAAGCTACGGGCACGGCCAGCGGATTCCCATCCCAATCGTTGGAGCCACCCCGTTTCGTCTGCGTCGCCGCCCAGAAGTCGGGCGGAAACCACGGCACGTACTCCGCGGGGAGGAGCCAGAGGAAACAGGTCCGGAGCGGCGCTCCAGTCTGCGGCCTCATCAAGGCCGTCCAGCACCACAAGCACAGGCCTATAATTATCTGGTCGGCGCAGGAGGTAGTCCGAACATATGCCCATAAGCTGTTCCGACGTGAGGTCCGATCTGAGTGGCTCACCCTCGTATATTTCGGCGAGACGCGCTGCCAGCGCGGCAAAGACCACACCTTTCAGACTCGTATTGAACCGGATGCTTATGGGGATGAACACCACACTGACTTCATCGCGTTCGATTAGAGATTGGACCCAACGGGCTAAAACGGCCGACTTGCCCCGTCCGGCCTCGGTCGCAATGAGACCGTAGGGCGGTGCATACGGGTCCATGAGCCATGCGTCCAGCTCACGCAGGACAGTATCTCGTCCGCCGAACGGGACCGATTGCGTGGGCGTACCGAGGTATTCGATAAGAAAGTTCTTGAAACGGCCAGCATACTTCGTTGATACCCGATCCAATCCTCGCAACAGTATGGAGTGTATGTCTTCCAAGGCCAGTTGATCCAGATCGTGGATGAATTGAGTGAGTATTTCGAGAGTCCTGCCGGTACCGGTGCGGTCTTTCATCTGCATATCGACACAGGATTGTTTGAGAACCAGGGCAAACTCTCTGAGCGATAGACGGACGTTCTTTTCCGGGATGTTCGGGGCCAAATCGTTGGCCAAACGCAGAAGCCGGTCGGCTCGGATGTACTCGCCTCCACTGAATTTCTTCAACTCTTCTATGAAGGGCTCCCGATTCAACAGACCAAAAAGCTCCTGCGGCTCGGCCCCCAATGCCTTCCGCCAGGCCTTTTGGGCGTCGCTCTTTCCGACGACCTGCTTAACCCGGTCCGTCATCCGTTGGTGCATCTTTCCAGAAAAGAGCAGCCCCGCGATGGACGCGACAGAACCAGCAATTTCGAGCCCGGTCATGCTGAACTCCGGAACAAGCCATACCGCAATAAAGATGCGATTAGCGACAAATCATTGATAATTACATTAAGCTTTGAGGATCCTTGACATAATGATCGTAAGTTACGGTTTTCATGCAATGCTCAAACACAGACCGTTATCGGCTACACGCGGCGCGTCAATTCGCGTGAAATTCACGGACGCCACGGAGACGCTTTCTATTCAAGAGCCACCTCAAGGTACTTTTCGACGTTTAATGACCATTCCTTTTTCACATCGTGCTTTCGGCAATAGTCCCTTAAAAAGTGAGACATGGCGGCTATATTTGGCGGTTTCAGTCCCGCCTTTTGAGCTATATCTAACGCCTGTTCGCTGTTGGAGTTTATCCAGTCCACCACTGTAAGACCTGAGTTGCATACCTCATGCGTTACAAGACCAGCCGGGAGGCGTTCTTGCTCGGATGACCTAATGGCCAGCAAAGGTCCGCTCGGACAATCCTTGATCGCCAAAACTGCCCTTATAAGCGCGGTTCCCATTACCGGGAAGAGCGTCAAAACCCCCTGCCCGAGCCGAACCGTTCCGTAGTCCTTAAAATCGCGGACAGCCTCAGGATAGCAGGACTTGATATCTCCAAACTCACCCTCAGCGACCGAAGCTTTCGCGAATCGACCTGACATTGCAACATGACGGAGCAAAGCCAAAGCGATGGCAATAGGCCGATCAAGGGTGGTTTCAGGGAATTCACTGACTATAACAAAGCCGTCACCCGTCTGATGAGCAAAGAGACGATCGGGCGGTTCGGGGTAGCAAAGGCAACCAATCTGATAAATTCCTTCCATCAGATCTCCGAGGGACAACAGTATCTGGGCCTCTTTGTCGTACAGTTTGCTGAAGCCCTCCAAGTCGATATAGATCGCCCATCGACCCACGGCACCCCTTTCGTCTCTACACGTTAGCTTCTCGACCCGCCCTTATCGCACCGAATCAAAATATCCTGAATCTCCCCGGGCTCGGTGGCAACCGCCCATTGCCAGCGCCCGAATCCGCCATGGGCATTAACGGCTTGAGTCCATTCGTCCAGGTAGCGGCGTTTGACCCGATCCTGTTCGGTGTCCTGGCCTTTCGTTTCCAAAACGAGCATGTCGGACCAGGCAAGGCGGATCAGGAAGTCCGGCCGGTATTTGCGCACCACGCCACGATAGATATAAAGCACCTCGAAGCCCAAGTGATCGTTCTTCGCCCATGCCGTAACGTGGTCGCTGTTGTCCAGTGCAAAAGCGTCCGACGCCTCCCACGCGCTGTCGTAGACGCAGACGTTGATATGGGACTTGCCCGCGCGTTCGCACGGCTTACCTGTGTACCACGTGCGCATATCGCCCGTGGAGCGGATGGGGTGGTCACGGTCGAAGACAGGTATCAGTCGCGTCGTGTTCTCTTGCCGAACGGCCGCCCATACATGCTGTACGACACGGGACATGTTCAGGGTCATGATCAACCGACGACGCAATTGGTCCTGATAGAACAACGCCGGAGAAATGGCGATGCGGTCCGAGTGAATGAATCGCTCGGTCAGGCGCACCAATTGCGCCAACAAAACCTCCCGGCTACCTTTCCAGTTGTGCTTCATCTGGTCGAACACGTCTCTTGCCGTCTCGAAAATGATACGCTGAGTACGGAATTCCCGCGCCAGACGCTCCAATTCGATGCGGTTGATAATTTTCACGTCCGGCTTGCCCTCCAATATGGGGGCCATTTCCGCTACCTTGGCCGTCTGCGCTGCGTCCAGTTCAAGAATGCCGACCTTCAACCAGTCTATTGACAACTTTGGCTGAAATACGTGATCAATGCGCACCACGTTTGGCCAGGTGATCTCGAAACCGACCTTCGCGGGATCGGGTTCAACGGCCGTCTTGGGGGTCGGCGGAGGCGGTGGGCCGTCTTCTCCGCCCTCGTGCGGTAGAAAGGTAAACGGCACGCCGAAGATATTGACGTATTCGGGCTCAAACATCCCGGTTTGCGGGTTGACCTCGTAAGACGTGCGCCGGAGCCCCCGTCCCACCACCTGTTCGCACAACAACTGACTGGTGAAAGCCCGCAGACCCATAATATGCGTGACCGTTTTGGCGTCCCAACCCTCGCTCAACATGCCCACGGAAATCACCTTCTGGATCTTCTCGCCGGGCTCGCCTTTGCGCCCGACCGTGTCCACCGTTCGACGCAACAACTCCGCTTGTTGGGCTTTGGTCAGCTTGCGCTCCACCGGTTCCGAATCGTCTTCCTCCTCGGAGCCGCCATCAGAGACTATTGACTCGTCAGCCTCCACCTGAGACTCCGCCTGCGCCAGCACCTTCGAGTCAATATGGAGAATGCGTTCCGGGTCGCACAATTCATCAATGTGTATGCGTTTGGAATCAAAGGCATGCTTCACCCTGGCCGCCGTCTCCGTGCGGTTACATACCGTGATCATCACCGGCGGCGTGGAGAAATGAGCCTCAGTCCAGGCCTTCCGCACTTCATGCCAGTCATAACCGAGCAGGTAGTATGCGTTGATGACTAGATCCGGTAACGGCACTTCCGGCTCGGCGCGACGGTTCAAATCGTCCTTTACTTCAGGATCATTATAGATGTGGTACAAGCGGGATTTGTAGGTCTTGGCGTTCGGTACGGCATCGTCGCGCACCACCACCCGAGGTGTCTTTACCAGTCCCGACTCGATGGCGTCGTTTAACCCAAAGTCGCTGACAATCCAGCCGAAGAGCGACTCTTCGCTGCTCTTCTTGCCCGATGGGGTAAAAGGCGTGGCGGAAAAGTCATAACAGGCGAGAATGCCGCGCGAGCGTTCCAGGCGGTCGAGCCCGCCAATCCAGACCGTGGCCTCCTCGGCGCTGTCCTTTAGGTCTCGGCTTCGCAGATATTTACCTTCCGCTTCCCAATTGACCCGCCAGGCGTGGTGCGCTTCGTCGTTGATCACCAGAAAATTGCGCGCATTGGCCATTTCGCCCAATACCTCGCGCGTATAGGCCTCGTCGCTCTTGACGCCACGCTTGTCCACGCTCCTTCGCTTTTTGATCTGTTCCTCGCTGTCCCAAGCCAGGGAGTGCCAGTTGCGCACCAGGACTTTGCCTTGGCGAAGCTTATCGAGCAGCGCTGAAGGCACGATGGAGAAAGCCTCGTAATAGTTTCCCTCCGCCGCTGTTTCGAGAACGCCCAGGCGGCTTTTGACCGTCAACCCCGGAGCCATGACCAAGACGTTTTTGGCAAATCGGGCATCCTGAGGATAGGTCACTTTGTTCAGTATGTGCCATGCGATCACCATGGCCATCACGATGGTTTTGCCCGCTCCCGTCGCCATTTTGCAGCACCGGCGCGGGAATGCTCCACCGTCGTCGGGAATTTCGATCCCAACCTTGTCGGCATCCGGGGCCTCACGAAGCCAGATAATGGTCTCCACGGCCTCGGATTGGCAAAAGAAGAATCGTCGCGTTTCAAACTCTTCCGGGTCGTGCCAATGCTCCAAAAGCCGTTTGGTAATGCTCGTGACACCCGGATATCCCGCCTCTCGCCATGCTTTGACACGGGGGCGGATCTGGTTGACCAGCGGGATTTCGACAAAGATACCGGGGTCGTCAAAGGCCTTGGAGTCGCCTGAAGCCACCACATAGCCCGCCGGACGGCGGCCCTCCGCCAGGTCGAACAGCCGCGTCTCACGCTCGTATTTCCAATAGCGCTTCGGTTCTTCGTAGGGCGAGTTAATGATAAGGCGGTCGATGGTGGTCTGAGCCATCAGTCCACCTCCAGAATACTCAGACTTTCGATGCCTCGGTCGTCCACGATTTTGACTGCAATTCGTTTGTGCTCGCCAGGCTCAAACGGCAGAGACACGGTGCCGCGATAGGCTTCAATCAACTCTTCGTCGATCTCCGCCTTGAGGCTTTTTGCCAGTCTTGACCAGCCGTCTTTCGCTCCGGCCATGGGGAAAAAGACTTGGCGCGGATAGAGACTGCGGCCGTCGTAGTCGGTATCAAGCAGCCAGACGGAGATGCGCTCACTACTCCCGGATTCGATATCGCCGGTCTTGGTGTTGTAATAGTCGAAGCCTTCAACGAGGATATGGTATTTGCCTTTGTCCTTACCTTCGGCGATGCGTTCTAACCGCACGTCCGGCTGGCCGATCAGCCAGAATGACTCGTTGCCGGCCCGTTTCTTCTTAAGGTCATCGGTCAGGAGGTCCGCATTCATTTGCGCCTTGAGCAGGGTCACGCCCGGCCAGTTGGTTTCATCAATGTCCTTGGCGGCTTCGGGGTCAAACTGAAAGGCCGCAAAGACAATGAGATTCGGCTTGGGCACCAGGGTTTGCGCCTCTTCAATGGCGTGGGCCACCTGGCGCTGCTCCAATGGCGCGTGGTCGGGACCGAAAGAGACTACAATACGCTGCGGGGCATAAGCCGTTCCCGGGTCGTGTACCGAATCGGCGCCCTCCGCGCTGGGGCGGGTTTCGCCGTCCGCGTGCAAATGGCGGCACCCTGGTAATGGCTCCAGACGTGTAAACCGGATTTGTTGACCGGATTTACCACGAATGCCGGTGCGCAAGAGTTCCTCTCTCCATTCATCCTGGCGCAAAGTTTCTCCGGAACGGGCTATGGAAGCGTCGGCGGGTTGGGGTGTGCCGTCCAACAGCTCTTCAACCGACTTCACCGCCGGGGCCGGAACGGCCTCAACAGTAAAGGGGCCGCTGACGCGCTTCTTTTTGCGATCCACCAGCGGTTGGTCGTAAAGCGTTTCCGTGGCGGACGGCTCGTTATTTGCAATGGCTTTGAGCGTCACGTGCGGCACGGTCTTGTAGTTGAAACCGCTGGCTACGCCTTCCTGCGGGTGCGCCAATTCGTAGTAGTCGTACATGGCCGTCATCAACCGCTGTTTGGCCAGGGTGAGCGCTACGCGTGACGTGTCGCAGGTAATCCAACGCCGCCCCCACTGCTCGGACACAAGGGCGGTGGTGCCGCTGCCACAGGTCGGGTCTAAGACCAAATCACCCGGGTCGGTCGTCATCAGCAGGCAGCGCTGAATAAACTTGCTTGCTGTTTCAACTACATAGCTCTTCGAGAACGCTGGGGGTTGGTCGAGCCAGCTATTCTCCAACTGAACCCAAGGGAAATCCCCTTGATACTGTTTGAAGTAAGGGCTTCCTGACAACATGAAAAGACGGTTTTTTTTGATCAGTTGCTGAATGCCGTCCGCATTTGTACGCCAGCTTTTGTTGCCGAATGGACGGCACTGCACCCCATTCAGTTCAAAAAGGAATGTGCAGCTTGGTGTAAACCCAGAAGAAGTGAGCTTTGATCTTCGGAAAACAATACTTGTGTCTTCAAGCTTTCTAAATTCTTCGTCAGATATTCGTCGAAAGCCGTGGGGAGCTTCCAGATCGTCAATGAAGCGGTATTCTTTGTCTTCACTGATATCTCGCTGAGCGAATAATGGCCGGAACTAGTATTTCCCGGCCGTTCGCGAATACCAAATTATGTAGTCATAGACCCTGGCCAAACCCTTTTGTCCTAACGCACTCATACTCTTGAAGTTTATTTGTGCGACGAAGTTGGAGACTCCAAACACCTCATCCGTCAGCTCCCGAACATGGTGGACATTCTCGTCACCGATTTGGACAAAAACACTGCCGGATTCGGCCAGCAGTTCGCGAGCCAGCAGCAACCGGTCTCGAAGGTACGAAAGGTAAGAGTGTATGCCCAGTTCCCAAGTATCGCGGAAGGCGCGGATCTGTTCCGGTTCGGCGGTCAGGTCCTCGTCTTTGCCGTCTTTGACGTCGCGCTTGTTCACGAAGGGTTGGAAGTTGGAGCCGTACTTGATACCGTAGGGCGGGTCGATATAGATCATCTGAACTTTGCCCCCCATGCCTTCCTTTTCCAAAAGCGAATTCATGACCAGCAGGCTGTCCCCGGCGACCAGGCGGTTGCTCCAACCGTGGGCGTGCTTGTAGAACTGAATGGCTTCCCTGAGGGGAGGGTTCTCTCCTTGCAATTCGAATATCGTTTTTTGCCTCTGCATGTCCCCGTTGCGCTTCTGCACCGCCTCGATGATGGTCCGTGGGTCAATGCGTTCATGGACGTGCAGTGAGACAGTAGGTACTTCAAAGGAGGTGTGCTCGGCTTTGCCAGCCCATTGAAGTTGCGGGTCCAGATGCGGGTCGTAGATGTAGGTCTGCTTCGTTCCCGCGTCCGGATCAGTTTGAGGCGTCACGAGCCCCACCGGTGGATTGTTCAACCTCTTTTTGTCCGTGTGTTCGTAGGACTCAATAGGGCGCTTGGTTTCGGTCTTCGTTCTTTTGGCCATCGATCCCCTGGCTATCGTGACGTTCGCGGGTTGTGCTATGCGTTTGAAAAGCAAAGATAGAGACTGTTTCAGAGTAGGGCCGGGTGCAGCCGTGAGCGGGTTTCGTTTCTTACGTGGCCGGGTGAACTGAGCCTTGTTGTGCCTGCGGGGCTCCTGAATGATTGGGGAGCCAAACCAAGAAAAGGCAATCGCATTGTAACCAATCCGCCTGTGCTTAGCAATATGACGGGTTCCCGTCATAGGCCCTGCCTCAGCAATTCTTCTGCCGGCGCGTATCGGACGGTCTACCGTAACAAACGTTCAAAGAACGGAGAAGATCGCACCTCGGAAAGAAGGCCAAAAATGCTGACTTGAATGGCTGTCCGAGATCGCTTTATGGACGCTTTTTGCCGGCTTCATTACGGTGATCGTGGGCGGATCGCTTTAGGCGTAATTGACAATCGTTTTGACCTCGTCGGCACATAGACACTTTACCCGATCAGCTTCTTCGTTACGAGGATTTTTCCGCTGGTATTGTTATTCTTGATCATTTTCTTTTCAGCTATCTGACAGACCTTGATTTTCTCAAGTACCAGCTCCCCGTTAATCTTCTTGAATTTTGACATAGGATCACGTTCATTTTGGGTAGTCTACTTTTAGTCTATTGGTAGGCTATTCAAATAGTTAAAGATTTCGGTAATGGAGGAAATAAATTGTTCCCTTGACAGAACTGCTCTTTTGAAATACACATTTCACATAGGCACTATTCAGGTACCTCAGAAATAGGGGCTGAGAATGGATGAATTAATCGATATAACAGAGACTGGAAAAAGGGAAAAGGTAATAAAAGTTTTATTGCCTTTATTAAGCGCCATTCCATATGTAGGTGGATCTTTAGCAACAGTAATTTCGAACTATTACTCAGATAAGCAACTTCACAAAATAGCTTCTGCCATAGAATATTTATGTAAACAAATACAAAGTGTTGATGTTGAAATAGCTGAGTTCCTAACTGAAGATCAAACAGTAGAACTTATTCACAAATCCCTAAATGAGATAAGTATAGCTTCTAATGATGACAAAATTAAGTTACTAAAGCAACTACTTGTAAATTCATTTGTAATGTCTGATGTTACATTCGAGCTCAAAGAAATCTGCCTCAAAATTTTATCTGATATGACAGTACCAGAGATAATGTTGTTCAGTATAGTATATTTTAAACCAGACCCATTCATAAATATAATATATCCAAAGGAATATTATGATCGAAACACATTTAATCTTTCCAAACCATCGCATAAAATATATGCAAGCATGACACTCCCATATGAGGAAGATAGCGCAACATTTGCTGAAGGAGACAAATCTCTAAGAGATTACCTAAACTCTGAATTTGGAGATTCCAACAAAACTGTTATTGACGGAGCGATAGCTCGTCTTGATTCAAAAGGGATAACGGCAATAAGAGACAACATAAACGATACCACAATTAAGACTTTCAATATGAAACAATTTAATCCTTTGGCTGTCAATATCGTTAATCCAGTAATTCAGGCAACCATATTCAGCCCTACCATCAAAGAAGACAAGGACAAGAACAGAACTCCTATAGAAAAGTGTAAAACCGAATTTGGTCTTGATTTTAAGAGGATGGTTGTTTGACCTGTTCCGCCCGGTTTTTGGTCATTTCATTGTGCGGTTTTTTATAAAATCAGGAAAGACGGGGAAGGGGGACGGGGTTGATTTTGTGCGTTTCTACTTTTCAACGGACAATCCATTATCCCAAGCAATCTGTCTGCCTCTGCTGACAGCCCCGCTGACCGCCGATCTGTTTAATCAAGTTTCTTGGCCGCCTTAGTCGGGCATCAAAACCCCGGCATAACAGGGCGTTGCGGTCTCAACCAGCAGTTTCGCCAAGCGATCGACAAACCGGTTTCTGTCGGTGTCGTCACGGAAGATGTTGCGCGTTCGATCCCCCGGCGGATGATGGGACGCAACACCCCCGGCGCGTCAATGCATGCTTCTCGCGACGTGAGGTCTCCATATCACAGATGCTGAAACAAAGAAACGCGCAAATTCAACTCCGTCCTACTTTTCCACTTCGAATGGTGAAAACGCTCCATCCATTCCGTCGGTCTCAAAAAGAAACGGAATGTCCCAGATTAGGGTAGTAAAAATAATGTACATATATTCGACCCGCCGTGGGCCAAAGGACAGGAAGGGAACGTTAAGCAGGAACGACAATACGCACGTGCGCGTCAAAAATTACCTAGACAGCAACACGTAGCACGCTTCTACGAGAAGCAGTACCGCATGAGCGATTAAGAATACGACTTTTATCGCCATTTAGCACATCCTTCCTTTGCGAAACTCGCAGAAGGCACTCGTGGTGCTCAGTGGGTTAATTAAAAAGAGCAAGGCACGGCGGGTCGAATATGTCAAAATTATTACAGCCTTAAAGAACCTCCTTGATTTTCGTGATCGTGACTCGTTAAACTAATTATGAACATTAATCATCATTATCAAATCCGGGCAATAAAAGCGTTGTGCCATATTTGGGCAATGCACGTTGGAGTGACCGGTTGAACTGTGCCCATGAATTAGATGCTCTCATTAAAGCAATAACAGCAGCAAGATGTTCTTTAAGTTTCGGATGGCCTACATCACCTGTCAATCTCTGAAAATATCTATGTTTAGGGCGACCCTTATTGTCACGTTCCGCAATACTCTGTAATTCTTCTCGCACTTTAGGCGCCAGCCTATCATAAACGATATCATTTGTCCATCGTCCTATTACACTTGGTCGTTTAACTGAAGAAAGGTCGTAATGCCAATTATTCAAACGGAATATATGCTTATAGTAATCGTCTGGAAAGGTCTTTATCCATGGTCGTAATTCTTTTGCTATGAACTTTTCAAGAATTTCCTGAAGTGCTTGTTTTGTCCTGGATTCCTGATATCCAGTTGCTTCGTCTACAAGCGCAATAATACCAACATGAGCCAAGCCCCTCATTAACACTTCTGCTAACTGACATTTTCGCATCTGTTGCTTCTGGATCGCCCCTACTTCCCTTGCCTTTAACCACACATCGCAGATTTGCGGCAATAATTCTGCTGGATAGCCCATCGCAACGCGACCCCCTACTTTGTATTTAATAGGGTTGGTGAGCCCGTCGCGTAACTCATCGGAAATAAAGGCTTTGAGCATAGGAGGAGCCACAAAAACGGGTAAAGGGGCCCGGCCACTTTTTGCGGAGTCTTTTTTTAGTCTTTTAGAAGCTCCACTCCGTGAACCAAGCGCTCTCGTTATGCCAAATTCGGATAAGATACGTGTTCCGTCTTCAAGGACGGCGCATGGAATCTCTTTATCCCCAAGTTGAATTTTGCTTGGTCGCGTACCCTCGTGGATTGTAAGCGTCATATAGCCATTACCCCCAATCCCTTAGCAATAGTAACACCAAATAAAACATCAGTTTGCTTCCGATGATTCCATCGATACGCACATTCGTCCACATACTTGTGAAGATGCTTCAGGCTCACTTTGTGGTATTGCCCGATGATACCGCGTTTCAATAAAGCCCAGAAGGATTCGATGGTATTTGTGTTGGCGTCGCCGTCAACATACCAGACTGTGTGATTCACTACCTTGTGGTTCATCATCATGGCGGTTCCACATTGTATCGTCCACATTCTGACGCACGACGAATTTGAGACTTTTTCCATCAAGCTTTCGATTCTTGATGACTTTCGCCTTGACCGATCCATTACGTTCCACCATGCCGACAACGGGCGTCTTTTTCGTTCCGCGCCCTCTTTTGTTCGGGCCAGAACCCTTACGCGGCTTCCCACCAATATAGGTTTCATCCATCTCCACAAGGCCGGTAAGAAGTTCTCGTTGTTCCCGCTCAACCATCGCTTTACGGATCTTCATCGCCATCAGCCAAGCCGTATCTTTGTTGACTTGGAGATCCCGGCCTAACTGTCTGGCGGCGATACCTTTCTTTGCATTCAGGATAAGAGAAATGGCGAGAAACCATTTTTGAAGAGGTAGGTGGGTATGGTGAAAGATCGTTCGTACCTTCACACTGAATGTTGTGTTACAATCATTGCAGTGATATCGTTGTTCGCGTTTTGAGGGGGTTGCGTTTGTGGATTTACAGTAAGGACATCTCGGGACGGCGTTCCATCGGACTTTTTCAAGATGTTCGATGCAGGCTTCCTCGGTGGGGAACATCTCGTAAACACTGACGATATTCATTCTTCCCTACCTCCTTATAAGACAGCATATCACCCAATAAGAAGGTTGTCAAGAGAAAATCGCTACCGTAAAATGGGACATTCCGAAAAGAAAGATAAGGACTTATGCAACTAAGTAATAGTTACCGCAACATTCCCAAAACTATCCTCACTTTGGCAGCTGGGGCAATCTTCCAAAATTTGTGTGACTATCACACTCGCCTCCATGCGATGGTATCCCTGACCTTGACAGGGATCAGCCCGATGTATCTATTTTTTTTGATGACCCGAACGTTGGAGGTTTCTTGCATTACTCGAAAACTCGGTAGCGAACGAGCGGCAAACGGGCGGAAGCGATCGCCCGGGCCTATTTGAGTCTCGTCTATTCCCAAAAGGTGATCGCAGCATGTTTAGCGCGTCTATGCTAACTGGATTGTTCATCAATAAGAAGTGTTAAAATGACATGACCTGACGTCAGCGTGTATATTTTGATTTATTTCTTACGAGTCTGCAATAAGGATACCCAACTTCTTTTACTTAGGACTAAGTTTGTAACGTCTTTCAATCCTCCTGCGATTGAACCAACGCCATACGGGATTAAATTCAGTCCTAAGTTAATTAGTGTGCCGCCACCCGATGGTAACTTGTGTGTCAACTCCGTTATTAATTCTTTTGCAAAATGTCTTTCTACAATTATTATGATATCCTTAAACTCGGAAATATTGCTATATTCTTCACATATTTCCGTGACTATTCTTTGAATCATTTTACGTAGTTCTATGCCTGCATTTGAATTTCTTAGCCTATGTATTTCCTCCCAGGACGCTCTGCTGAAGTCCGGTAATCCCAGATTGATCCAATTATCTAGGAAAGCATCTTTTATTAATCCTTCATGTACGGTTACTGATTTCTTATATTTCCATTGAATAACTGGAGCTACATTATAATCAATGACAAATGGCGCCTCAAAGGCTAAGGAGAGCGTGGAATCAATATATAGAGACTCTAACACCTTCTTCTGGAAAAAGGAATTTCCATTAAGAACATTTTGTAAATCAGCAGATTTAGCGTCCGATTCGGCTTCTTGTTTAGCCTTGTTTTTCAAAGTCTGATTGACGTCTACCGCTTCAAACTTAATATATGTCTCATTAAAAAGTCCGGTTTCTTGGATTATTGGGAAGTAATCGACATGATAATAGAATTTGGCTTCGCCACCGATTATTTTGTGTTTTGGTTTTGAACCTGTACGTCCAACATAAAGAGCTGAATTCGAACCAGGTTTAAAGTACGTTATTTTAGAGCGATCAAAAGAAATACCATCGGCGAAAAGCAGCATGTCAAAACAGCCATCCTCCCATATCGTGCACTGGTAAAGTGCGTCTTGGAAGAAAATCTCATCATAAAGCATTAAACAGGACTTAATGCGCATTTCTAAAGCATTTCTCATTTCTTCTTTCAGAAACCAAGCAGAGTTTGATCTCAATGGGAAAAAGATTTTGCTCATTTGCATGCCTCATAGCAGCCTGTTGAAAAACTCCCTTGGCTTGGGCGTTTCTTGTTGTAGTTTTTTGGCGTTTGTAGTAGTATAACCTGCTGAGAATACAGAATAAAAGGAGCATTGAATGGCTCTC
>Ga0068714_10004937_pt1 | contig 14522 bp, 15 predicted proteins | sample MTBNYHSulfiMetaG_FD_62988 | JGI IMG/M metagenome (GOLD analysis project Ga0068714, IMG submission 62988) | Enrichment culture microbial communities from rom New York Harbor, USA that are MTBE-degrading - MTBE-NYH (New York Harbor Sulfidogenic)... | ecosystem: Environmental > Aquatic > Marine >... | reverse complement strand
CCCGGGACCGTGTCTTTGCTCCTGTTTCCTGGCAGGGGGTGGAGTTTACCCTGGTGGATACGGGGGGGCTGGAACTGGAAGACCGTTCGGCCATTGGCCAGGGAGTGAGAGAGCAGATTGAGTCCGCCATCAAAGAGGCTGATGTAATCATGTTTCTGGTGGATGTGAGAAACGGAGTCATCGCTTCTGACCTTGAGGCGGCTGATGTGCTGCGGCGGACGGAGAAACCCATACAGGTGGTGGCGAACAAGGCAGACAATGAGAAGCTGGAGGCTGGAGTAGCGGAGTTCTATCAGCTTGGACTGGGGGAGCCGTTGGCCATAAGCGCGTATCACGACCGGGGCATTGCCGACCTGCTTGACCGCATAGTGGCCCTGCTTCCAGCACCGCTGCCCTTGGCCGCTGAACCGGAGGTCATGAAGGTGGCCATCGCCGGGCGGCCCAATGTGGGCAAGTCCATGCTGCTGAACGCGCTGGTAGGGCAGAGACGGGCCATCGTGGATGAAGTGCCGGGCACCACCCGCGATGCGCTGGATACGGTGGTTGACTTTGAGGGGCAAAGTGTGCTACTTATTGATACAGCCGGTATCCGTCGGCGGGGGCGGATCGGGAGGGGTCTTGAGCGGTACAGCGTGATCCGAGCCCTGCGGGCCATCGACCGTGCGGATGTCGTGTTACTGGTGCTTGATGCTATGGAGACGGTAACGGCTCAGGATATGCATATTGCTGGTTATATCCAGCAGGCGGCTAAAAGCGTGGTGGTGGTGGTGAATAAGTGGGACCTGGTGGACGATAAAAACACCCACGAGTGGGACGGCGCCATCAAACGCCAGCTCAAATTCGTTGACTACGCACCCATTATCTACGCCTCAGCTAAACTGGGAGAGGGAGTCAAGGCTATACTTCCCCGGGCACGTGATGTGTACCAGCAGAGGCGCAAGAGGTTGCCTACCGCCCGGGTAAACGATGTCATCCAGGAGGCGGCCGCTAGGCATACCAGGCCTCGCAAAGGCAGGAAACAGCTCAAGGTCCTGTATGTCACTCAGGCGGAAACCAGCCCGCCTACCTTTGTCTTTTTCGTCAATGATGCTACCATGGTCCATTTTTCCTATCGCCGTTACCTGGAGAACAAGCTCCGGGAGGCATTCGACTTCACCGGCACGCCGCTCCGTTTAATTTTCAAGTCAAGGGGGGAGCCATGATCGTTGCCAAATTCGCTGCTGCTATTGCCATCGGCTATTTGATCGGTTCTATTCCCTTCGGGGCAATCATCGCTAAGCGGAGGGCCGGCGTGGACGTGCGGAGCTACGGGAGCGGCAAGACGGGGGCCACCAATGTATTGCGAGTGGCGGGGAAAAAGGCTGCTGCGGTGGTGATTGTTCTCGACGTGTCAAAAGGGATAGTGGCCGTGGTGCTCGCTGGCCTCCTGTTCAACGGCGATTATCTTTTGACTGGGAGCTCCTCGTTTTCACTGGCCCACAGCGCCCAGGTGCTGGCAGCGCTCTGCGCCATTGCCGGGCATAAATGGTCGGCTTTTCTTGGCTTCCGGGGCGGCAGGGGGGTGGCCACGTTCTTCGGCGGGCTGCTGGCGCTGTGTCCGGCGGCGGCCCTGTTCGGGGCTGAGGTGCTATTCCTGGGGGCAACCCTGACCAAGTATGCCTCTCTGGGTTCTATCTCCGGGGCTGTGGCTGCCTATGCCATGCTGATCCCGCTTACCATTCTCAATGGATTTCCGCTGGAGTATCTGTTATATTCGTTGGTGGGGGCGGTTTTCATCATTGTGGTGCACAGGGACAACATCAGCCGGCTTTTATCGGGCACCGAGCGCAGACTGGGGGAGAGGGTAGAGGTGAATAACGCCGCACCGTCTGGCCGGTAACTCACCGGAATAGCTATGCTCAAAATAGGCATCATCGGCACCACCATATGGGGAATGACGCTGGGTTTTCTGCTGGCTCAGAAGGGCATGCAGGTGGGGTTGTGGGCGCGCACCGAAGAGGAAGCGGCGGCGCTGAAAAATGGCGGGCCGGACCCGGAATCTCCCGAGGTCGTTTACTCCCCGCAGGTGACCATAAGCCATCAGATGTCCGAGGTCCTGGATGGTACCAAGGCCGTGCTGCTGGTGGTGCCCTCCCAGTCGATGCGTGAGAACGCAAGGCTGGCTGCGCCACACATCGATAAGTCCATGCTGGTGATAAGTGCCGCCAAGGGACTGGAGATAGCCACCGGCAAGCGCATGTCCCAGGTGATCGCCGAGGAGATAGACGGCAAGTTAAAGTCCAATATCTGTGTAATTTCCGGCCCCAATCTGGCCCGGGAAATACTGAAAGGACTGCCTGCGGCTACGGTGGTCGCTGCCGAAGAGGGAGGGGTGGCCAGACAGGCCCAGAGAATTCTCACCAGCCCCAACCTCTGTGTGTTTACCAATGGAGACGTGGTGGGAGTGGAGCTGGGGGGGGCGCTGAAGAATATCATCGCGCTGGGGGCGGGCATCGCTGACGGGCTTGGCTATGGAGACAATGCCAAGGCTGCCTTTATGACGCGGGGCCTGACGGAAATCACCGCCCTTGGAGTGGCCATGGGGGCCAATCCGCTGACCTTTTCCGGCCTGGCAGGATTGGGCGACGTTATCACCACCTGTGCCAGCCCGCTGAGTCGCAACCACTACGTGGGGGTGGAGCTGACCAAGGGCCGTACCGTCGCTGAGATAGTCAGCACCATGAACGGCGTTGCTGAGGGGGTGACTACCACGCTGGTAGCCCGCAACTTGGCCCATAAGCTGGGACTGGAGATGCCCATTACCGAAAAGATCTACCGTGTCCTCTACGAGAACGCGGACCCTCAGGAGACGGCGGTGGAATTGATGGGGGGCAATGCCCGCCACGAGTTGACCGGGAGGAAGTGGCGGTTGTTCTCACTGTTCAAACGAGACAAGCGTTCCCCGAAAGTTAAAGCTGCCCCTTGATTGCGTGTCTTCCTGGACCAGTACGTAGCGTCTACCTGGATTTGTTGTCCGTTCCCAGAGAACCGGCCAGCTGCTGAAATAGCTGGCGCTGCTCTTTGCTCAACGACTCTGGAGTAATTACCCTGACTTTCACTATCTGGTCGCCCTGTCCGTTGCGCCGCAGGTGCGGAATCCCCTTGTTCTTGAGACGGAATTCCCGGCCCGTCTGGGTTCCCGCAGGGATGGACAGTTTGTGGTTTCCGTTCAGAGTGGGGACTTCCGTTTCCGCGCCCAGCGCTGCCTGGGCAAAATTGATGGGTAGCTCATAGATGATATCGTCGCCGTCCCGGACGAAAAGCTCATGCCTGGCGATGGATAGAGAAACGTACAGGTCTCCGGCAGGGCCTCCCCTGGACCCGGCATCACCGTCCCCGCTCAGGCGTATCCGGGTACCATCCTCCACGCCGGCCGGGACCATCACCGTAATGCGCCGGCGGTGTTTTTCTTTGCCTGCACCCTTGCACTGGGGACAGCGTTCCGAGATTATCTTCCCCTCTCCCTGGCACTCATTGCAGACGGTGGTATTCATGAAGCGTCCGAAGAGGCTGCGCTGTACCCTGCGCACCTGTCCCGTGCCGTTGCAGGTGGGGCACCGTATAGGGTTTGTTCCTGGCTTGGCCCCCGAGCCGTGGCACAGCGAGCAGGCTTCGGTGCGTTCCACCTCGATTGCTTTCTCGCAGCCAAAAGCGGCATCCTCCAGGGTGATGCGCAGCGTGTGCTGGAGGTCAGCGCCGCGCTGGGGAGCGTTGCGGGTGGCATAGGTCATGCCCCCGAAGAAAGCATCGAAGATATCGCCGAAGCCGCCAAAGTCAAACCCCTCAAAGCCGCGGGTGAAGAAGCCTTCCCCGTCGTGGCCGAAGTGGTCGTAGTTGGACCGCTTATTGGCATCCGAGAGCACTTCGTAGGCTTCGTTTATCTCTTTGAACTTGTCCTCGGCACCGTCGTCGGGATTGCGGTCGGGATGGTACTTAAACGCCAGCTTGCGAAACGCCTTTTTTATTTCCTCTTCGGTGGCGTTCCGCTGGACTCCCAGCACTTCATAGTAATCGCGCTTTGCTGCCATCTATGCTATCTGCTCCTGCCTGAAAAGCCCTTCCACACGTATTTTCACTACTATGATACTATCAGGACACCCTGCCACTGTCAACCGCACTTAGGCATGAGGACTTTCCGCCTGCGAAGGTGAAACGGACTACAAAACCCGGTTGACTCAAATAGAACATATGTGCTAATTTTCAATTACCATTTGATGCGGGCCAGGTGCCAGGAGAGACGATATGGGCACAGAAGAAGCCAATGCTCTAAGCGAATGCGGAGTTACTGAAAATGAGCTCGATTTGCTGCCCGAGCACTGCCACTACCGCGATGAAGGCTGCGACCTGGCAGCCTCCTGTCTCAACTGCCCTTTCACCCGGTGTGTCTATGAGCAGCCGGGCGGGCGGCAGCGCTGGCTGTCCAGAGCCTTGACCTGTCCGCCGATGTGATTGCGGTGAGGCAGGAGCTGGAGGAAAGTTCGGCAAAGTTGATTGTGGAGTTGAGGAACGATGAGGGACAGTATGCTTCCCCGGGGGAGGGAGACCTGGCCGTGCTTTTGCCGGGCTGTCAGCTGGACTTCAGTCTGGGCTATGGCACGGAGAGCGGTGAAGAGGTAAGCTCCGGTCAGAACTTCAGCCTGGAGGCTTGCGAGCACATCAGTTCCGGGGGCAAAGCGAATTTACTTCTCCACGCCTTTGGCGGCGGGAAAGCCGTAGCTGACTGGAGGGCACGGCACCAGTTCCGCTGGAACAAGAGCTCTGCCCAGACCAGTGTGAAAGAGCTCCTCGCCTTTGTGCTGGCCCGGGCCGGGCTCAGGCTGGAAGTCAGGTCGCAGTCGGAGGCCATCTCCGGTTTTTACCCGGACTTCACCATCGGCCCCGGCGACCGGGGCGAGTCGGTGATTCGCACTCTCCTCTCCTTCGTCCCCGATGTCCTGCTCATAGAGGGCAGCACGGCTTATGTCATCAATCCTCAGTCATCGGACAGCTCTGCGTACAGCTACGGAGTCGAACATCCCATCCTGGAAGGCAGGTACAGAAACGGCGCCTGGGAATTGAACCGGGTCCAGGTGGAGGGCAGGGACAGCGGCACCGGTGAGCTGATCATCGTGGACAGCTTTGCCTGGGACGAGATAGAGCGGATGGATGACCGGCTCAGGCAGGTGGTGGACCGGAACATCGGCACGGTTGCCGAAGCGCAGGAGCGTGGCGAGGCATACTTGAGGCAGGCCGAAATGGAGTCGGCCAGCGGCAGCATCACCGTGCCGGTCAATTGCGGCCAGCAGCCCTATGACGTGGTCGATATCACCGACGGCCGGGCCGGATTGAGCGGCGAGAGGAAAAGAGTGCGGGGACTGGTTCTGGTCTATAACCCGGGACGGGGAGAATACTGGCAGCGCCTGCTGCTGGGACCGGTGTAATCGGGAGTCAGAAAATGAGGCTGATAAAAGGGGTGTTGAAGAGTTTTAATGCCGGCAACTATACCGCCACCGTCCAGCTTACCGGCAGCTACAAAGTCTATCTGGATGATATCGCTGTGGCCAGAAATGTGCCCTCGGGTGAGATGGCAGCGGGCAGAAATGTGGCCGTCCTCTTCTTTGACGAGCACAATCCAAGAGAGGCGGTGGTAGTGGCGGTGTATACCTGATTCACGGTGAAAACCGGCGGGCGTTACCCGGCGCCGAATATTTCATTTTCAGGAATATGGCGGCTTCTCACGCATCCCGGCGGGTATTTGCCCTTCTCTCTCACCGGTGTCACGCGCGGGGCCGGTGGCATTACCTCGCTGCTGGATGGCCCTTTCTGTTCCATGGTCAGCATGATGCGCTCCAGGACCTTGTTCTGTTCCGCCGCACCCCGCCTGAGCTCATGCGAGGCCTCGGCCAGTCCCTGGATGGCGCTGGTATGGCTTCTGAGATGCTCTGCATACTCGGCCATGGCGGACGCGAAGCTGCTCAGGGCCTGCTGGGTCTCGGCCATCACCTTTTCTGTGGTGCCTATCCTCTCGGCCAGTTTCTCGCCGCCCCGCTCCGTTTCCTCGATTACCGGGGCGAAGATGCCGCGGTGTATCTTCTGTCCGCCGCGGCCCAGGTCATTGGCATAAAGATAGAAGGCGAACAGGGCCAGGGCCACCACCACGAAGATCAGCCCCTGCTGGCTTTGCAGGAAGAGCAGGGGAAATCCCAGGGCTGGTATCTGCTGGTTCACGGTTCCCCGCAGGTCGTTGGCGCGTATGGTGAAGGGGTCTTCGCCGGCGTTGTCACCCTTGGTCCGCCAGGCGATGCCGAATTCGGTATCGCGCTTCTCAATTACTCGGTGGGCCACCACGGGGGGATAATTGTAGAAGTCCTGAATCGATTTGGGGACGTTGAAGACGATGATATCGCCCACATCGACCTCGGCCGGGTCCTTACCTTCGATGATGATGAGGTTTCCGGCGTGCAGTTCCGGCTCCATGCTGGTGCCGAACACGGGCATGAAGGGCATCACGCCCCTGACGGCCATGAAGGCGAGAAGACAGATAACCACCACCGCAACCAGCGTCAACGCTCGCTTGAAGCGGTAGGCGAATCTGATGACCGGTATCAGTAACTCTCTCATCACATTGCCTTCGACCTATCTATCCTGCACTCACTGTAACATAGAAGTGTAAAAATTAGCGTAAAAAACATAAAGATTTCGTAAAGGTTGCATAAAACTTTCGTAAAAAGTGAGAAGCGGTCACTGAAGGAAGGCAGACCAGACAGAGATCGGCTGGAGAGTGCTGCGATAATGTCTGGAGTCCGATGAAACAGAACGGCGCGGATTAACCCCCGCGGCCCGACCTGAAAATGGCTGCCTGTTCAGGCCGGGCGTCGCAGGTTATCTCTGGGTGACTTCGCACCATATCTGGGGCTGGTAACTGCCGCCGGTCAGCGTCTTGAACGGGTGCAGCCGGTACCCACCACCGACCAGGTCAACGGTGAAGGGGCTGGTGCCGTTGCCGCTGGTCCAGGTGAACAGCACCTGGGCATTAGTCAGGTTGAGCACCTGGATCTCTTGCTGTTCATCGGCAAGGGCGCCGGTATTGTCTGTGTACCGGAGAGACATATTGAGGTGGTGGTATTGCCGGATCAGTTCGCCGGAATTCACCAGGGAGACGGTGACCACCAGGTCACCCTGGTAGCTGGGGTCCGGGGTAATGGTGAACAGGGAAGATGAAGGCCAGGTACCGGTGAACTTGCCGAACACGGTAGGGGCAGTGATGCTGCTGTTTGCCGTCACGTTGGCGAAGTCAGAGGTGGGCGCGGTAACGCCAATGGTAGCGGTGGCAGTGGTGAAAGTGTAGGCGAACATGCCGCCGGTTACCACCAGCAACGCCGCGAGCGCGATAATTATGAATCGTTTCACTTGTCCCCTCCCTTATTAGCCAGTTGGTGACAACTTTGTCCAAATTTTACCTATTGTCATCTTTACTGTCAATACTTTACGTAATTTTTTGTGTTATGCCCTTGGGGCTGCCCGCTCTGAAGAAGGCAGCCCCGTTAATGCATAGTCATGTTACTTTGCCTGGAGCACTTCGCAGGTAAGGCTGGGGTCTATTGTGCCGTAGCCAGTGACGTATGCCCACGGATGGGCCCGGTAGACACCGCCAGTGCTCCGGACGTGATAGGTCGCGCCGGGCGTCATATTCGCCGAAGTGAAGGAGACCACCCCGTTATTCAGCGAGAGTACTTTGGTAATCCCTTCCACTTCCACTGACTCATTGGCAGTGTTGACCAGCTCTATGCGCATCGCCCAGAGCATGTAGTTCTTGCCCAGCTCATCGATGTTGTCCAGGTAGACATTCACCGCCAGGTCGCCCGGGTAACCCGTGGCAGGGTCGATATTGAACAGATACCCTGACGGCAGCGCCCCGCGGTAGCTCCCGAAGATGGTATAACCGGGAAAGCTGGTGTTGGCGGTTACGTCCGCGTAATCATTGCCGCCCGAGCCGGCGGTGATGGTGGTCTGGGTGGTGGTGTACGCATAGGCGAACATGCCGCCGGTCACCACCAGCGTAGCCGTGAGCGCAATCACGAACCAGGTGGAGAGCTTGTTCTTGGCCATTGCCTTTACTACTCCGTTCATTACTTGATTCCTCCTTTTCCTTCATTGACAATCCAGGTGATGTGGGATAAAATTTTACTACTGCTCGGGAAGGTGGTAGGCTTTTCCGGAGGCTCCCTTCTCCTTATCGCCTGCCATCTTCCTTTCTATTTAACTGGCGAATATCCTTTTCACATGTGACCACCCCCATTTTGCTTGTAAGTATCTGCTTATTCTCCACTGAGAGACCTGAAGCGTTCCAGAAGACTTTCTTTGAACGCGCCAAATTCTTCTTTGGTAAGATACTCCGAGCTTGGCCCACCGTTGAGACTAACCCGGGCAATGGCGGGCAGGCTCTGCACCGCCTGTATCAGCCGTATCTTCTGGTCGTTGTCTACCAGCTTCCGGTGCATGGATTGGAGTCTGGTCCGGATATATTCTTCGGTAACGCCCAGCGCTTCCGCTGTTTGCTCCAGTGTTTTCTTCTCGGCAACGTGGTGCAGAATCTCCTCTTCGCGTTTGGTCAGGTGGGCCATAAGTTTGCCCAGCGGCTCCCCGAGCGAGGAGATGGCCTCGGACTCATGGAGTATACGGGCAGCGATCTCTGGCTTGAGCAGGGCGTCGCTTATAGGCTGCCCTCCCTGAGCTGCCTGGCGGATGCTGGCCACCACCGTATCCGGGTCCACGTCCTTGGTAAGGCAGGCGCTGGCGCCGCTCTTCAGGGCGTGGTAGAGATGCTCCTCGTCATAGGTGTCCAGCACCAGGACCACCGCTACCTCGGGGAGGTTCTGTTTGAGGTGCTGGGCAGCCCGGATGCCGCTCATCTTCTCATGGTCGGCATTGAGAACAGCCACCTGAGGTGGATTGGTTTCAATAAACGTCAACGCCTGCTGGTTGGTCACGTCTTCACCGATAACTTCCATATCTTCCTCGCCCGATAAGGTGAAGTGGATTCCTTCCCGGAACAGCACCTGCCAGTCTGCCAGAAACACGGTAATCTTTTCCATAATCAACTCCCCGGACAGACCGAGAGATTAGCGTTCATGAGTCCACTGTAGCATGCTGATGTTAAAACGGGGATAAAAAGAATAAAGATTTCGTAAAGGTTACATAAAGGTTTCGTAAAATGTGGGAAGGGGACTAAAAACGGCGGCGAGAGGCTTTGTGGTTAGTTCGGCCGGATGAACTTATAGCCCATGCCGTGCTCAGTGACGATAATACGGGGGGTCTCCAGGTTATCTCCCAGCTTCTGCCTCAGGTGCTGAATGTGCACCCTGAGCACATCGCGGGCGTCCCGGTATGCTTCACCGCAGGCTTTGATCAGCAGGTTTTCGTGTGAAATCAGGCGTCCTTCATTTTTAATAAGGTGGTAGAGCAGTTTATACTCGGTTGAGGTGAGCTTCACCGGCTTTCCATCCATAGCAATCTCGTTGCGGGCAAAATCGACCCGTAGCTTTCCGCTGGTGAAAGGCTGTTCTCCGGCGGGGGTGGGCATTCCCTGGGCCCGGCGCAGCACCGCCTGGACCCGGGCAATCAGCTCAATATGGCTGAACGGTTTGGTAACGTAATCATCTGCCCCCAGCTCCAGCCCCTTGGCGATGTCCGTGTCCTCGTTTTTTACCGTCAGCATGATCACCGGCGTCTGGGAAAAACGCCGTATCTCGCGCAGCACCTGGTAGCCGTCCATATCGGGCAGGCCGATGTCCAGGATGACCAGCTCCGGGCTCTCCTTTTCCACCAGCTTGAGCCCGTCCGTCCCGTCGCCGGCGGAAAGCACTTCGGCACCGCTCCACCGCAACTGGAAGCACAGCGAGACCACTTCCACGATTTCCGGAGAATCTTCTATCACCACTACTTTCATCGCCCAGAACCTTCTCTATGGCATCTTATAGAGGGAGGGAGCAAAAGAAGCGGCTCCCTTTACCAGGCTCGCTTTCCAGCCAGATTCGGCCGCCGTGAAGTTCCACCAGAAATTTAGTGATGGCCAGCCCCAGTCCGCTTCCCCGCCCACTGTTGACCTGATAGTACGGCTGGAATACCAGCTCCTGCTTGTCTTTAGAAATGCCGATGCCGTTGTCCGCTACCTCAATGAGCAGGGCGGAATCGTGCACGGCAACGCTCATCTCTATCCTCCCTCCCTGGGGAGTGAATTTGCTGGCATTGCTGATCAGGTTGAGCAGAATTTGCTCCAGGTACTGGCGGTGCGCTTTGACCGGTGGCAGTGAAGGTGGGAGTTCCACCGTGAAGGATTGTTTCTTGCTCTGGGTGATAGGGTAGACCTGAGCCGTGACCGTATTGAGCACCGGGGCAATGTCAATAGGTTCCGGCTGGAAAGAGAAATCTCCCGCCAGCAGGCCGGCCATTTCGGAGAAATTGGTCAGCTTCTCATCCAGGTTATGGGCATTGCGGATGATGTTCTGGGTCAGCCTGAGGGGCATGCTTTGAGGGTCGGGGGGAAGCTCTTCGGCCAGTAGTTCCGCGGAAACGATGATGGCGGTCAGCAGGGTCCTGAGCTCGTGGACGGTGGCATCCCCGAAGCCGAACTGCTTTTTACTTCGATCCGGCTGCTCGGCCTTTTGCTTCAGTTGTTCCATAGCTCTACTTGCCAGATATTATCCGTTTTCTTTTCCCATGGCCCTGGCCACCAGCTTCATGGTATTGAGGATGCCGATGACTGCTCGCTGTACTTCCACGGGTTCCTCGGCCAGCATTTTGGCGACGTAGGGGTCAAGCTGGCGGCTGCCATATCCTGAGCTTCTCTCCTCGACCGCACCGGAGCCGTGAGGAGACAGGAAGCCGGCCAGAGTAAACAGCTCATCCTCATCAAAGCCCAGGGGCCGGGCAATTTTACGCAAAATATGCGCCGATGGGAAACGTTCTCCCCGCTCGATGCGTCCCAGATGGGACGAGGAGACTCCGGAGGCGGCAGAAAGCTTTTGAAGGGTCAGCGGTATGGCTATCCGCTGCTGCTTGAGTATTTTCCCCAGGTCGTTATCCGTTCTTGCCACGTTCGTCTCCTGGTTTTCCTAATTGTAATTCGCCAAATGGCAAATGTCAATACTTTTTGTTGCCGTGTTTTATTTGCCAGTTGTCCACTTCTTACATTCTAAGTTGGCGGCATTAAATTGCTGTAAAAATGGCGTAGCAATCTCATTAAAAATGGGTTTCTGTTTACTCTGGCTGATGACTTTACTACGCCCCTCTCCAAACATACGACGAATTAAAATCGTTTTACCTTGCAGTTTGGAGAGGGGGATTAAGGGGGTGAGGTTAAATGAAAAAATAACGGATAAAAACAAGACTACGGGTGAACAATTGAAACCGAAAAAACCGTGGTGCGAATTTCTTGACAGGGATATGTGCTACTGACTAAAATTAGGTGGCGCGACCTGAGAATTGCCTGATTCTAATCTGGTTCAGAAGGAGGGTGATGTTGGTTGGCCGAGGTTATGGCGAGCGAAAATGAGAGCTTCGAGAGTTTGCTCAAACGGTTCAATCGGAGGGTACAGCAGTCGGGAGTGCTGTCCGAGCTGCGCCGTCGCGAGCACTACGAGAAGCCCAGCGTGCGGCGCAAGAGGAAAAGAGCCGCCAGAAGACGTAACGTGGTCAAAGCAGTGAGAAGACCCAGATAAAGCAATGGGAGAAGCAAGTCTAAAACAGAAGCTGTCCGATGACCTCAAGCAGGCAATGAGAAGTGGAGACGTGATAAAGCGCTCCGCTCTTCGTCTTTTGTTGTCTGACATCCACAACACAGAAATTGCCCGGCAGAAGGAGCTTGATGACGGCGACATTCTGGGCGTTATCGGCAAAGAGGTAAAGCAGCGCCGGGAAAGCATCGAAGCCTTCAAGCAGGGCGGCCGGCAGGACCTGGTGGACAAAGAAACAGCGGAACTGGCCATTCTTGAGGCGTATATGCCGGAGCAGTTGTCCCGCGAGCAAATCGTGGAGGCCGCCAGAAAGGTGATTGCCGAGGTGGGGGCTGAAGGCCCCGGAGACAAAGGAAAAGTGATGCCCAAACTCATTGCCCAGCTTAAGGGCAAGGCGGAGGGGCGCGAGATAAACGAAGTGGTCAGCGAGCTGCTCAGCTCATGAACCGGGGTAAATCGAACCGGAGAAGATGTACGGAAGAGGGGCGTAAGCCCCTCTTTTTGCTCTTGGGAAAACCGGGAACAATGTTATGCACCGGATAGAGGTCCGACTCAAACATTACCTGCCCGATGCCAGGGGGCAAGGCCTGGTCAAGGATGTCCATGACCTGGGCATCGCCACCGTCTCTGACGTGCGGGTGGTGGACATCTACTGGCTGGAGGCGGACCTGGGCGGTGCCCAGCTTGATGTGATAGGCGGTAAATTGCTCGCCGACCCGGTGACTCAAGAATACAGCATTGACCGGAGTGAAGATGCTGGCTTCGGCGGCCACACCATCGAGGTGGCCTATAATGCCGGCGTTACCGACCCCGTTGAGGAGAGCGTGCGGAAGGCCATCGCCGACCTGGGCATAAAAGATATTGGAGCGGTCAAGACCTCCCGGCGCTACCTCATTGAAGGGCAGGTGAGCGGGGAGGATTTGCAGGTCATCTGTGCGCGGTTACTGGTCAATCCTATCATCCAGCACGTGGTCGAGCAGGGGCAGCCCGGCTTTGCCGAGAACCCGAAATATCACTTTCGCCGCGAAGAGGTGGATATTCTGACCGCGGACCCCGAGGTATTGCGGAAGCAGTTTGGCTTTACCGCCGAGGAGTTCGGGGCCATTGTCAACTACTTTCGGGGGGTGGGGCGGAACCCGGTCGATGTGGAGCTGGAGACCCTGGCCCAGACCTGGTCCGAGCACTGCGTCCACAAAACGTTCAAGGCGAAGCTTACCCTGAACGGAAAGACCGTGGACAATCTGTTAAAAAGCACGGTGATGAAAGCCACCCGCGAGCTGAATAAACCGTGGTGCCTGTCGGTCTTCGTGGACAATGCCGGGGTAATTGATTTCGATGGAGAGTGGGCGCTGTGCTTCAAGGTGGAGACGCACAATCACCCCTCGGCGGTGGAGCCCTACGGCGGCGCCGCCACCGGCATCGGTGGGGTCATCCGCGACCCTCTGGGCACCGGGCTAGGGGCCAGGCCCATCGCCAACACGGACGTGTTCTGCTTCGGCCCGCCTGACCTGCCCTATGAGCGTTTGCCCCAGGGGGTGCTGCATCCCCGCCGCATGTTCAAGGGAGTGCGAGCGGGGGTGGCCGACTACGCCAACCGGCTGGGCATACCCACCCTGAACGGGGCGGTGCTCTTCGACGAGCGCTATGTGGCCAATCCGCTGGTCTACTGCGGCACGCTGGGGTTGCTGCCTAAATCAATGGCCCTGCGGGGCAGGCAGCAACCGGGCGACCTGGTGGTGCTGGTGGGCGGCCGCACCGGCCGCGACGGCATCCACGGGGTGACCTTTGCCTCGGAGCAGCTTACCGGGGAGTCCACTACGACTTCCTTCAGCTCGGTGCAGATCGGCAATCCCATCGTGGAGAAGAAGATGATCGACATCCTGCTCCAGGCCCGCGACCGTGGCCTGTATCATCGCATCACCGATTGCGGTGGCGGGGGGCTCTCCTCAGCAGTGGGGGAGATGGCCGCCGAGACCGGAGTCAGGGTCCATCTGGAACGGGTGCCGCTCAAATATGCCGGGCTTTCCTATTCGGAGATATGGATATCGGAGTCCCAGGAAAGGATGATTCTGGCCGTCCCGCCGGAGCACAAAGATGAGCTGCTGCGGCTCTTCGCCGGCGAGGACGTAGAGGCCACCGTCATCGGCGAGTTCACCGGTGACCGCCGTTTGCAGCTTTTCTATGAGGGAAATCGGGTCTGCGACCTGGCGATGGAGTTCCTCCACGACGGCATTCCCCAGATAAAGAAAAAGGCGGTGTGGGCGGCGCCACGGCATGCGGAGCCGGACTTCCCCGAACCCTCTGACCTGACCGATGCGCTGTGTAAAATTCTGGGTTCCTGGAACGTGTGCAGCAAGGAGTGGGTGGTGCGCCAGTATGACCACGAAGTGCAGGGCGGCAGCGTTCTCAAGCCTCTGGTGGGGAAGAATGACGACGGCCCCGGGGACGCGGCCATTATCCGCCCCCTTCTGGACTCGATGAAGGGAGTGATAATCGCCAACGGCATCAATCCTGGCTATTCGGATCTAGACCCGTACTGGATGGCGGCCTCGGCCATCGACGAGGCTCTGCGCCAGATAATCGCCGTGGGCGGAAATTTACATAAAGTAGCGCTGCTGGACAATTTTTGCTGGGGGAGCTCGACTCGACCGGAGATGCTGGGAGCGCTGGTGCGGGCGGCACAGGCCTGCTACGACCTGTCGGTGGCCTACGGGACGCCATTCATCTCGGGGAAGGATAGCCTGAACAACGAGTTCGAGTACCAGGGCC
>Ga0068714_10004936_pt1 | contig 14522 bp, 13 predicted proteins | sample MTBNYHSulfiMetaG_FD_62988 | JGI IMG/M metagenome (GOLD analysis project Ga0068714, IMG submission 62988) | Enrichment culture microbial communities from rom New York Harbor, USA that are MTBE-degrading - MTBE-NYH (New York Harbor Sulfidogenic)... | ecosystem: Environmental > Aquatic > Marine >... | reverse complement strand
AATGCATCTTTCTTGATGCCCACCGGAAAACAGTGAATCAGTGACCAGTGGACCGGTTATCGCTGAGGGGAGCAGAGCCTTATGAACCTGGAAGGACGCACGGCGCTCATCACGGGGGCGGGCCAAGGCATCGGCCGGGCCTGTGCCGAGGTTTTTTCCGACCGGGGCGCCGATCTCCTGCTGTTGGATAAGAACGCGGTAACCCTCGAGACTGTTCAAAAAGCTACACGGCGGCGGGGCGTCAAGGTGACCGCCTTGATCCTCGACCTCACGGACCTCGACAACCTCCGAAAAAAGCTTGAGCCCTTCTGTGACGAACCGCCTGTGGACATCCTGATCAACAACGCGGGCTTCGACCGGCCGGGGGCTTCGTCCAAAGTGAGCATGGTCGAATTCTACGAGGTGCTGGGAATCCACGTCTCGGTGCCTCTCTTCCTCATCAAGCTTTTTCTCCCTGCCATGCGTGCCAGGAAGTGGGGACGGATAATCAATGTCAGCTCCATCTACGGTTTGATCGGCGCCAAGGGCGAGGTTCCCTATTCTGCGGCAAAAGCCGGTCTCATCGGCCTTACGAAGTCCGTCGCGAGGGAGGCGGCGCCTGACGGAGTGACCGTCAACGCCGTCTTGCCCGGACTCACCCGTACACCAACTATCGAGAACTTCATGGCGCAAAAATTCAAGGATGCCATTATCCGGGAAACGCCCGTCGGCCGAATGGCGGAAGCGGAAGAGATTGCAAGGGTAATAGCTTTCCTCTCCTCCGATGACGCTTCCTACATCACAGCTGCCGCGATTCCGGTTTCAGGAGGATGGGGGATATGAGAGGAAGGCGCAAGGCACACGGGAAGAGCCTTTGGCCGTATCCCGTTTCCGTGTCCCGTGCATCGCGCTCCGCACACCTTTTTTTGTGCACCTTTTTTGTTGACACCATAAACTCCTTTCCATATAGTGGCACACCGAAAGCGGCAAGTTTTCAACAAGATACCCGCACATGAAACAATTTATTGAAAGCAGAAAAACCATGTAGGCGGTTCACATCCAGCTAACTTTTCCAACACCAAGAATGGAGGGGCAATGATGGGTAGAAGGATTTCGAGTCCGAAGAAAGCCATGGTTTTGTGGATGTCCTTGCTGGTAGCGGTCATGTCTCTGACCACAATGTCCGGTCAGGCCGAAGCGAGAAACATCAAGGTCGGCATTGTCGACACCTACAGCGGGCCCCCCGCTGTTTACGGCAACGACGCGCTCAACGGCTTCAAGCTGGCCCTCGAGGAGATCAACAAGGAAGGCGTGCTGGGTGGCAAGATCGAGTTCACCACCCGCGATGAGAAATTCAAGGTGGACGTGGCCATGGCCATGGCCAAGGAACTGGTCATGAGAGAGAATGTCGACGTGATCGTGGGGACGATCAACAGCGGGGCTTCGCTGGCTATCTCAGAGGGAGTGGCCAAGGCTGAGAAAATTCCTTTTATCGTTTGGACGGCCAAGGACGAAAAGATCACCGGTGAGCTCGGTCATCGATACGTTTTCTCCACATCCGAGAACACAGCCATGGGCGGTAAAGCGGGCGGCGTGGGGCTCGCCAAGTTGCCCTATAAGAAGTACTGGATCGCCGGCGATGATTATTCCTATGGCCACGCGATTGCCGATGCAGCCTGGAGAAATCTCAAGGCTCTCAAGCCTGATGTTGAAAAAATCGGCGAGTCATGGTGGAAAATCGGAGAGCCCGACCTGGTACCCTATTTCACGGCCATTCGAGGGGCCAAACCCGACGCCGTTATCTTCTGCACCGGGGGTGCGAGCATGACCAACGCCCTGAAGGCCCTTAAGAGCACGGGCCTGGCCGCGGAGATTCCGTCGTGGATCCACACCGCCATCGATCATGCGGTTCTGAAACCTTTGGGAGCGGAAGGGCCTGAAGGCGTGCTGGGGACCATACAATACCTCTTTTACTACCCTGAAACCCCGGAGAATAAGGCCTTTGTCGACGCGTTCCGGAAAGCCTACGGCAACCCGCCCGGTTTCCCGGCTTTCAACGCTTACATTACCGCCCATCTCATCGCAGAGGCATACAGAAAGGCCGGAAAAATCGACACTGAAAAATTCATTGACGCCATGGAAGGGCTGAAGGTGAAGAACCCTGTGGGGGGCATGGTGGAGATGCGGGCGTGCGACCATCAGGCTGTTTACCCCATGTATTTCGGCAAGACCAAGAAGCTTCCGGGCTATGACTTTGTTGTCGCTACCGACATCGTGACCTTGCAGGGCAATGAAGTGCTGCCGACCTGTGAAGAAATCCAGAAGAAACGAAAGAAATAATGTATTGCGCCGTCATGGAAAGGGGCGACGCGCCTTTCCATGACGCTTTTCGAAATCATAGAAAATGCCGTCCATCCTGAATTTAGACCTGGCTGCGCTGGGCAGTCAACTTTTTGTGGGTCTCAGCCGCTCGATGATCCTCTTCATCGTCTGCTCCGGTCTGAGTTATGTGCTGGGAGTGCTCAGGGTCCCGAACGTCGCTCATGGTTCTCTTTATATGATCGGTGCGTTTTCGGCTTTCAGCATCACGAAGTTGGTTGCAGGCCCCGCGGGTTTCTGGCTCGCCCTGGTTCTGGCTCCCTTCATTGTGGCGGTGGTGGGCTTTGTTTCAGAGCGGGCCTTGTTCTGCCACCTCTACCAGCGAGAGCATTTGATGCTTCTTCTTTTCACTTTCGCGCTCAGCCTGATTCTGGGCGATCTTGTGAAGATCATCTGGGGCGCGGAATACAAATCAATCATGTCGCCGGCCGTTTTCGACGGGAGTATCAGCATCATGGGCGCCTCGATTCCGAAGTACAATTTTTTTCTTCTTATCGTGGGGCCTTTTGTCGCCATTGCCCTGTGGCTTTTCGCCACGAAGACCAAGATCGGAAAGATAGCCCGGGCGGCGGCAGTGGACCGGGAGATGGTGGGTGCGGTGGGGATCAATGTGAGCTGGGTGTTTGCTTTTGCTTTTGTCTTGGGCTGTTTTTTGGCCGGCCTGGGCGGCGCCCTGGTCGCGCCGACTGTCAGCATCACCCTGGGAATGGATCACAACCTTATCATCGAGGCTTTTCTTATCGTTATTATCGGTGGGCTGGGCAACATGTGGGGCGCCATGGTGGGCTCCCTGATTTTTGGTTTAAGCCAGGCTTTCGGCGTACTGTTCTGGCCCCAATTCGCAATTGTCTTTCCGTATATGGCGGTTGTCATTGTGCTGGTTTGGCGACCCAAAGGCTTGTTGAAATCGGTCTGGTGAGAAGGAATTGCTCTTGAGGAAGAAGGGCTCAAATACGGGCACGCTTCTGCTCCTGGCGGCTCTCGCGATAGTATTGCTTTTGCTGCCTTCCGTACTTCCCCGATTTTATACATACATCCTCTCCCTGATCTTTGTGACAGCGCTGCTGGCTATGAGCCTCAACATGGTCGTGGGGCACGGGGGGTTGTTTCAATTCCATCACTGCGTGTTCTACGGGGTAGGCGCCTATGCCTTCGCCCTCATGATTACAAAGGCCGGTCTTCCCATGTGGCTTTCCTTCATTGCTGCGCCGTTTGCGTCCGCGCTGGCGGGTTTGATGATAGGGTGGCTTTGCGTAAGGCTTACAAAGCTTTATTTCGGAATGCTCCAGATCTCCCTAGGATCTCTCATCTGGGCCATCGCCTTCAGGTGGTACAGCCTGACCCATGGAGATGACGGGATTCACGGCATTCCAATGCCGGATTTGATTTCGAGCACCTCCGCCGCGTACTACTTTATCTTCTTGTTTTTTGTTTTGTGTCTCCTGGTGATGTACTTGATCTTCAAATCGCCTTTCGGAATGGCCCTGCAGGCGATGAGAGACAATCCGGATCGCTGCGCCGCTGTGGGGATCAATGTGAGACGCCACCAGCTTACGGCCATCGTCATTGCGACATTTTTTGCGGGCGTTGCTGGAGTTCTTTTTGCAGTGCTGGAGCGCACAGTTTTCCCCGACCTCCTGTTCTGGGTGCTCTCGCTGGAGGTTTTAATCATGTGCCTCCTGGGCGGATGGTTTACTTTTGCCGGTCCCGCTATTGGGGCGGGTATCACGGTCGCCCTGAGAACTTTTGTCGGTATTTACACAGAGTACTGGACGCTGGTCTTGGGGGTGCTGCTGATTTTTCTTATCTTTTTTCTGCCCGAGGGTGTGATGGGCTTCATCGACCAAAGAGTGGGATCCCTGGGTCGGAAGAAGGTGCCCGGGTCTCAAGGAGTTTAAATGCTTCGGGTGGAGAACCTGTACAAGTCCTTTGATGGGTTTATGGCGGTCAACGGAGCCAATCTAATCGTCGGGCAGGGACAGCTCGTGGCCGTCATCGGACCGAACGGGGCAGGAAAGACCACCCTGTTTAACCTTGTTACGGGCCAGCTCAGGCCTGACAGGGGAAAAGTGATCTTAAACGGCGAAGACATCGGCACCCTGCCCCCCCATGAGGTCTGCCGTCGCGGCATAGCCCGTTCCTTTCAAATCGCGAACATCTTTCATCGTCTCAGCGTTTTCAAGAACGTTCAGGTATCGGTGCTTTCACGTCAGAAAAAGAGCAACAGGTTTTTTGCACGTGCCCACCGCATGGCCGTTCAGGAGACCGACCGGATTCTGGAAAGTGTGGGACTCTTAGACAGGGTTGACGATATTGCGGGATCACTTTCCCATGGAGACCAGAGAATCCTGGAAATTGCCATCGCTCTCGGAACCGAACCCCAGTTGCTCATTCTTGACGAGCCGACGGCAGGGATGTCTCCGGAGGAGACGACAGGTACCATGGCACTGATCAGGAAGCTCGCGGACACTCAGGGGTTGACCATCCTCTTCTGCGAACACGACATGGACGTTGTGTTCAACACCGCCCAGAGCATCATGGTCATGTATTACGGCAAGACGATCATCCAGGGTAAGCCCGAAGAAATCAGGCGGAACACTATGGTCCAGGAGGCTTACCTCGGGGGCGAAGACGATGCTTGAACTCCAGGAGATACACACCTTTTATGGTTTAAGTCATATTTTATTTTCGATTTCCCTCACGGTGGAAGAGGGCAAGGTCGTATGCCTTCTCGGCAGAAATGGAGCAGGGAAGACTACAACTCTGAAAAGCATCCTCGGTCTGGCGCCGCCCAAGCAGGGCTGCGTACGGTTCAAGGGTGAAGATGTAACCGGTAAGGAACCCTACCTTCTTGTGAGAAGGGGGATCGGATATGTCCCGGACGATCGCAGAATTTTCGCCGACCTCACGGTGGGAGAGAACCTGGAGATAGCAGCCAGAGCCGCCCCCGGCAGGGATCACTGGAACAAGAGCAGGGTCCACGAACTCTTCCCCCCCCTGGCCAGACTGGAAAGCCGCAAGGGAGGTCTCCTGAGCGGAGGAGAACAAAAGATGCTCGCCATTGCCAGGGCCCTCATGGGAAACCCGGATTTCCTGCTTCTCGACGAACCAACGGAGGGCATAGCTCCTGTGCTGGTTCGAGCATTCGGCCAATCCATCGAGCATCTCAAGGAAATCGGGCTCACCGTGCTTCTTGCTGAGCAAAACATAAAGTTCACATCTAGGTTTAGCGATTTTGGTTATGTCATTGATAATGGGCGTATTTGTTACAGTGGTACTCTCAAAGAACTCTTGCAGAACGAAAATGTTCGCCGCACTTGTGGGATATGAAGACGGCGCAAGACACACGGCTCAAGGCTCAAGGTGTAGGGCAGGACGCTATGAGGACGGCGCAAGGCTAAGGGCTCAATGCGCAGGGGCATGGCGCAGGGCAGGATATGATGGATCATTACGCGATAAGAGACATGACTCCCAGAACGCCCGGTCCGGGCGTCGAGATGCGGATCATTCACGGAGACAGAATGACCATGGTTTTCTTTCATCTTCAGCCCGGAAGCGGGATTCCCGAGCATTCCCACCCTAACGAGCAAATAGGGACCGTTCTCAAAGGCACAATTGAATTGATCGTTGAGGGAGAAAAACGGGCGGTGAGCGCGGGGGAGGCCTACCGTATACCCTCGCGCGCGGTCCACAGCGGCAAGTGCGGGGATTCACCCGCGGAAGTAATAGAAGTCTTTTCGCCTGTGAGGGAGGATCTCAAGTAGGTTATTTCTTCTGAGGGGGCGTCTTTGCGAGAAGGGTGTTGCGGTGGACGCCCAGTATTGAAGCCGCTCTGGACCTGTTCCCGTCAACACTCTCAAGCACCTCGTTGATGTACTGCTGTTCGAAGAGGTTCACCGCTTCCTTGAGGGGGAGGTCTTTGATCCGCGGCCTAGCTGCACTCAGGTAGGAAACATCCCGGCGGTGGATCACGGAGTTTCTCGCGACTGTGAAACACCTCTCCACCAGATTCTGGAGTTCCCTGACGTTTCCCGGCCAGTCATAGTCCATAAGCGTCTGCAGAGCCTCCGCGGAAAAGAACTTGGGAGCCTTTCCCGTTCTCTTGGCGTTCGCGGCGAGGAAGTGATCCACCAGCAGGGGGATGTCTCTTCTTCTTTCCCGCAGGGGCGGAAGAAAAATCGGGAATACGTTCAGGCGGTAAAAGAGGTCCTCGCGGAACTTCCCTTCTCTGATGAGATCCAGGAGATTCTTGTTGGAGGCGGCGATGAAGCGGACATCCACCTTGATCACCTTGGTAGTTCCAAGCCTTTCAAATTCCTTCTCCTGGATGACCCTCAGGAGCTTTGCCTGCATGCCGATGTCGAGCGTGTCGATATCGTCCAGAAACACGGTTCCTTTGTTAGCGATTTCGAGCCTGCCCACCGTCGTTCGCGTGGCCCCTGTAAAAGCGCCTTTATGGTGCCCGAAGAGCTCGCTCTCCATGAGAGTCTGAGGAATGGCGGCGCAGGCGATGACTACGAAGGGCTGTTCCCGCCTGGGGCTGAGCCGGTGAATCGCCCTGGCCACCAGTTCCTTTCCCGTTCCGCTTTCGCCCTGGATAAGGACGGCGCCTTCGCCGTCGGCTATGGTAGAGATAAGTTGAAAGATCTGCCTCATCTTTTCGTCTTCACCCACCATTTCCTCGAAAGGCTGGAACCGCTCCAGCTCGGTCTTCAGATAATTGACTTCTTTGAGGAGGTTGCGCTTCTCGAGGGCGCGGTTGATGATGTTTATCACATCGTCGACGAGGAAAGGCTTGATGATGTACTCGTATGCGCCCAGTTTGATTGCCCGGACCGCGGTCTGAATTTCCTTGACCGCCGTGACCATGACGGCCTCGGGAGTGGGGTCAATGGCTTTCAGTTTTTGAAGCAACTCCAACCCGTTGATGTCGGGAAGGAGAATATCGAGAAGGATCAGGTCCACCGCGTTCTTGGTGAGGAGATCCTCGGCCTCTTTTCCGCTTTCGGCAAGAAGAACGTTGAAGCGATCCTTCAGGACCATCTTGAAAGATTGACGAATGCCCAGTTCGTCATCCACGACAAGGATGGTGGCCAATTTATCCGCCGGCATAGCAAACCCCTTACGCACCCTTCGATTTGGTTATTAGATCTTTACAGGCATAATCGTTTTGCAATAAAATATTCTTGTTTTTGATTAAGTATACTTAAAAGTTCATCTTGAGGCAAACGAATCGCATTATATCATCATGTAAGCTTGTTTTCATCCAGAAATATGACTGAATGCCAGATAATGCCCTGGGAAGCCCCCTCTTTTTTTGTGGGGAGGGCACCAAAGCAATACCCTAAAGGAGGCCATATTTGATTCTTCTTGTCGAGCCCATATCAAGGAATACCGGAATGTACGTGCCTGCGTATCCCTTGCCCCTCATGGAGATTGCAAGCTTTGCCAAGGCCAATTTGGTGGATACAGATATCAGGGTCGTTTCATTGGCTATGGACTATGGCTTGCCGTTGACAAGAGAGGGAAGAGAAAGAGTCTATCAGGCTTTCGTGAAGGATATAAGTGAACTGAAGCCTAAAGGGGTAGGGGTCTCCTGTACCGCTATAGCGCAGGCTGAAGAGGCACTTTATCTGGCGGAAATGATAAAACGAATTCAACCCAGGACCTTCGTTTTTCTAGGCGGATACTTTCCTACCATTTACCATGAAGAAGTGCTGTCGAGAACTAATGCTGTAGATGCAGTTGTTGTCGGCGAAGGAGAGATTCCCGCATCAGCCATTATCGAACAACTGGAAAACGGGCGCGACCCCAGGGAAGGCGATATTCCAAATATGGCTTGGTTAGAGAATGGACGGCTTCGATTAAGCCGAAAAATGGAGCGTTTTGATCTGAAGAAAAAAGAAATTCTGAATTTAAGTTTACTTGCACATCCTCAGTCGTACGAGATACTTCCGTACTCGTTCAGTCGCGGATGCCCCTATCGCTGCACCTTTTGTATGGAAGGTTACATCCGTCCGGAGAGGAAAGAAGTTCCTCCTGCTATCATCCAAGAGGACCTGACTCAACTGGTGATCAAGGGGGGGGCGCGGACGCTTCTTGTCAGTGACGCTCTTTTCAAATCCTTTGACCTGCTGGGTTCATTGAGGGGACTGGATATTAAGGTCAATTTTGAGACCCGGGGCGATGTAATGATATCTGACCGGCTGTCTGAAATCGGGGATTTATGCGGAATTATCGCCCTCGGCTTTGAATCCGCCAGCTACAACACTCTGAAGCGAATGAACAAAGTGCGCGACAGAAATCACTATGACAGATACATCACGAATACAATGGAGATATTCAAAGAAGCATCGAGAAACAAGATTCCCATGATGATTTTCATGATTGCGGGATTCCCTGGTGACACGGAAGATGACCTTAAGGAAACCCTTCATTTTGTAAGAGAGCTTTCGAAATTCGGCGGAGAAGGTGGCCATGTTTTCAAGATAGGAGAATGCCAGGTTTATCCCAAAACCAAGCTTCAGGATTTGGCGAACTCCCTTCCCGATGTGGTTTACGACAAAGACGGCATCTTCGGGCTCAATGTGGTGAGAAAACCATCTGCAAATCTTGATTTCGATACTGTTCTAAAATACATGAGAGAGATATTCAACTTGTCAAACCAAACAGAGAAGTTGCGAAGTGCTCTTCTTCATCTGATGCCGTTTTTCAGGTTGCCGGTTCAAGCGTTCGCAGACGAGATCGTTCCGGACAATTGCTTCAGGATATCTGACAGATCGGTATTTGATGTAAGGAAAGAAAGCCTGTCTCACTTTCGGCGAGTGGTTCCAATACTGATGGAAAAATATCAGTCATTGAGGGGAAAAGAGAGGAAAACTCGAATTTTGCCGTTTTGACTTCGAGGACGGGAGACCTCCAGTGGAGAAAGAAACCAGCTGTATTAACTCCAGAGCCATCTTGGACTATGTGGAGAAGTGGGAACCGGATTCTCTTGGTCAGTTGCTCAATGATCTGGACCCGGAAATCGATGCCCGCACTGATCCGGAAGTGTTCCTAAGAGATTCTCACAACTGGGTTTCCTGTGCCGTGGTTTCGAAGTTGCTTGAACGGGCGAAGTTGATTCTTCATGACGATATGGCTGCTTACAAAATTGCTAAATATGCCGCTGAAAACATAGCGCTTGGCTATGCTCAGGGAATCTTTGTGAAAGCCTTCTGGTCTATTAGAAAGGGCCTGAAGAGCCTTCAGGCGATAAACGATAAATGGAACAGAAGCAAAGAAGTGGAGTTGGTGGAGATCGGCAAGAACTATGCTATCATCAGGCTTCATTGGAAACCTGGTATGCACGTGACAAAGGATATATGTCTTTACAACCAAGGAGCGTATGCGTTTATGCCACGGATTTGGGGCGGCGCTCCTATCAAGCTGGAGGAAGTCCGCTGCGCCTTTGAGGGGGCGGAGTGCTGTGAATATCACCTGAAGTGGCCTGCCAGGAACAGGATTTATGAACTTTTTTCAAGGTTCTATACCTCCAAGTCTGTGCTCAGGGAAACCGTCATGGAGATGGAGGCGGACAAGAAGATCATAGAGCAGAAATACGAAGAGGTCCACAGGCTCAACCAGGAGTTAAATCGGAAGATCAGGCAACTCATGGCGATTCAGGAAACGGGAAAGGCGATCCTCTCGGTCCTGGACCTCGATCAACTACTCAATGTGATCATGAACATCCTCTTGAGCGTGTGCAGGATCAACAGGGCCATCATAATGCTTGTGAACGAGGAGAAAAGTTGTCTCGAGTTTCTCTATGGGATTGGTTTCGAGGGTGCGACGCAGGAGAAAATAAGGGGTTACAACGTCCCTCTTCACCGCGTGAGCAACATACTGGTGAGAGTGACGAGCACGGGCCGGTCAGAGTACATTCCCCATGTCGAGGAATCGGTTCTCAAGAAAGACAATATTCTTCTCAGCCATGGGAACCCTACATCCGTTTTTGTGGTTCCTCTGATCACGCGATCCAAAGTGATCGGCGTAATCGCCACGGACGGTGTAGACGGCAAGGGTGTGCCTGATGAGACACGGGAGACGCTGGGGATTTTCGCCCCTCAGATTGCCATCGCCATCGAGAACGCTCGACTCTATCGGAGTCTCCAGGAGAGAATGGAGGATCTGAAGAAGTCTCAGGCTCTTCTGAGCAGGGCCGAGAAGTTCTCATTCCTGGGAAATCTGGCGGCAAGGCTGGCGCACGAAATCAAGAACCCGCTTACGGCGATCGGCACATTCATCCAACTGTTGCCCCACAAGTATGATGACGAGGAATTCAGGAAAGACTTTTACGAGATCGCGATGGAGGAGACGATGAGGGTAAACAAGCTCATCACCGAACTCCTGGACCTCGTAAAGCCCAGGGAAAGCCATTTCGCCTATGGCGACATCCATGAACTCATCAACAAGATGATTCTCCTCGTTTCGCCTCAGAGCAGAGCAAAAAACATAGAAATGGGTTGTGCTTTCGACGAGACAATGGGACCGGTATGGATGGACTCCGAGAAAATGAAGCAGGTCATTCTGAACCTGCTCTCCAACGCGCTCGAATTCACCCCCACGGGAGGAAGGATCGAAATCGAAACGAGAAAGAAATCCAAAGAAGATGCTTCGAATGGGGTTTGCGTTGTAGTGAGAGACAATGGCATCGGTATCCCGCCTTCCGACCTCAACCGGGTCTTTGAGCCCTATTTCACAACGAAACACAAGAGCAGCATCCACAGCGGCACGGGCCTGGGTCTTTTCATCGCTCATCAACACATGCAGGACCACGGCGGAACGATCGAGGTTAACAGCAGGGTCAACGGAGGGACGTCTTTTGTTCTGACGATCCCCTCGAGAGCGTCTCTCAACAATGAACGAAAAGAGAAGCAGTGAAACCCATGCGCATTGAAAATATAAACACTTACAGAATCGAGTTGCCCTTTCACGGGTATTTTTCCAGAGCAAACTTGGAGGCACGTTCGTCTACCCGGGTCGTGGTTGAGGTGGTGGCGGATAAGGGAGAAATCAAAGGATACGGGGAGTGCCTTCCCGTACAAGCGGTGACCGGTGAGACTCCGGCTACGGTGGAAAGGGACGTGGTTTCCTTTGCTTCGGAGACTTTTTTCCCTCACAATCTCAAGGATATATCCGAGATCCGGGATTTCGTCGAGCGTCTTCCTGCCGGCAAAGAACATAACGCTGCGATTTGTGCCGTGGAGATGTCGCTCCTCGACGCCCTGGGAAAGGAGCAGAAACGGTCTGTTTCCGCCTACCTTCCCCGGCAGTTCTCTACAACCTGCATCCACTATGGAGCCGCCATCACGTTGGGTGACAAGGCCAGGATCGAGCAAGTTTGCGCAATGATCAAGAACTTCGGAATCAGGGATCTGAGAATTAAGATGGGATCGGATATCGAGCAGAACAAGACAGCGCTTGAAACTGTTTCGGAAGTTTTCGGCTCCGATTGTAAATTGCGGGCTGATCCGAATGCGGTTTGGGATTTCGACCTTGCCATGCGCCACCTGCCTCTCATGATAAAAAACCGGGTAAAGATCATAGAGGAGCCGATGGAACGCACGGTCAAAGGATTCGCGGAATTCGCCGAGGCAGCCCGAAATAACGGGATGACGCTGATGGCATGCGAGTCGGCTCCCACGATTCATGAGGTGGAAGAGATAATCCGGGAAGGACATTACAGGATGTTCAATGTGAAGTTGTGCCGAAGTGGAGGCTTCCACCGCACGCTGCGGATTATCGATCGTCTGAGGCGGGAAAACATCCCCTATCAGATCGGGTGCACTCTGGGCGAGGGGGGGCTTCTTTCCGCGGCAGGAAGGGCGCTGGGTCTAGCATGCTCCGATGCCGTCACCTACGACGGCTCCTACGACCGGTTCATGCTCAAAGAGAACATCATCGAAGAAGACGTCTCCTTCGGTCCGGGTGGAGCGGCAGGCCCCTTGGGGGGGTACGGCTTGGGTGTGACCGTGAAAAGCGATACACTCGACCGGCTCTGTGACTTCAAGAGCAGTATTGTCGTAAAATGATTGCGATCATGGAGAAGAAAATGGCCCCGTCGATAGACTATTCATCTTGGAAGAAAAACCATTTGTCCATCCTCAACGGTCTGAGAGACAAGAGGATCTTTCTGCTCTTCTCCGGCGGAAAGGACTCATCCGTTTGCCTGCATTTGCTGCTGGAAGCAGGCAGGGAGTTTGGTTTTTCTTTCGAGGTCCACGCAGGCGCCTTTCCTATTCACAGGTACACTGCATCGGAAAAGGAAAGGATCAGCGCCTATTGGCAGGCCAGAGGTGCCGATATCGTCTGGCATGAGGTAGCTCGAGACGATGCCTGTCTTGAAACCAGCGACAATCCCTGTATGTCTTGCCAGGAAATCCGGAGACAGAAGTTGAGCGCCGTCCTTATTAACACGATTGAGGAATGGGATAAACTTGTCATGGTGGTGAGCTACACGCTGTGGGATATTGTGAGCTACGCTACCGAACATCTCTTCGCGGGTGTCTTTTCTAGAGCGGATGAACGTGATTCCCGGGACGTGGAGAAACGTTTCGTCGAAACCTCCCAGCGGTTTTATCCTTTTTTGTTGATGAATGAAGGATACTCGGTGTTTCGTCCGCTCCTCCGATACAACGGGTGTGATGTGCTCAAAACGGTGGAGGAAGAAAGTATCCCCATCCTCCGCATACCATGCAGCTATAAGGACTCCAGGCCCAAGCGGACCCTGGAGAGCTATTACGCCAGGATGGGGCTACGCTTTGATTACGATCAGGTTTTCAAGTTCGTAAAACAAACCATGGGCCTTCCCGATGCCGAATCGTTCGCGGGCATTGACAAGAAAAAATACCTGACGAAGGTGTTCTGAAAAGAGCATTTCAGGAAAGCGTAATCCTCATGTCACGAGCCTGGACCGTTTTCATCCTCTCTTCGCTCACCTTCTTTCTTTCCCAGTTCTACAGGTCCGCAAACGCCGTGATTTCACAGGAACTTCTCCGTGACCTCTCGCTGGATACGGAAGGTCTCGGGATCCTTTCGGCGGCCTTTTTTTACGCCTTCGCGCTGACCCAGATTCCCATAACCCTGCTCCTGGACCGCGTTGGTGCCAGAAGAATGATGTCAGGCCTCAGCCTCGTGGGCATAGCAGGTGCTCTGGTTTTTTCCGCAGCCGGAGACCTTGCCACGGGAGTTGCTGGCCGCATACTGATGGGTATCGGCATGGCCTGCAACCTCATGGGGCCGCTGAAGCTGCTTACTCAGTGGTTCAGCCCGGTACGTTTCGCCACCCTTTCAGGGGTAGTCTTCGGAATCGGCTCCGTCGGGAACATGGCTGCCACCTCGCCCTTTGTCCTCATGGTCGAGAGCCTGGGCTGGCGTCTTTCCTTTCAAATAATTGCTGGGGTCAATCTTCTCCTCGTGGTCGCTTTTTACTTGATCGCGAAAGAGCAACCGTCCTCTGTCCCGTCCGCTGCAAAAGGGATTTTCTCCGATCTCGGTTTTCTGCTGCGGCACAAGAATTTTTGGATACTCTCAGTAGCGGCCATGGTGAGCTACGGCGTCTTTGCGGCTTTTCAAACGCTTTGGGCCGGTCCTTTCCTGATGGAAGCAATGGGATTGACGGCTTTTCAGACAGGGCAGCTGATTCTCGTGACCAACCTCGCTGTGATACTGGGAAGTCCGTTTTGGGGAGGCGTTTCAGATCGCCTGAAAACACGGAAATGGATGGTCCTCGGCGGTCAGGCAGTGTTCTGTCTGGTCACTGTGGCGATGATCGGGGTCAGCACCGGGACCGGCTTGATAACGCTGGGAGTTCTTTTTTTCGCCTTCGGCTTCTTCCGAACGAGCGGCACTCTCATGTACACGCAGATCAAGGAAAACATGCCGCTGAGGATGGCAGGCACAGCGATGACCGGAGTCAATTTCTTAAACATGATGGGTCCCGCAATGTTTCTGCAGGGACTGGGAAAAGCGATGCAAGCTTTCTATCCCTCATCTTCGCTAAGCGGGGAAGCCTTCGACGTGGCCTTCCTCCTGTGTTCCCTGTCGATCGGCGCAATAGTGCTTCTATACCTCCTGACCGAAGATACAAGACCCGATGAAGCACCAAAGCGGGAGTAAAACAG
>Ga0068714_10004934_pt1 | contig 14527 bp, 8 predicted proteins | sample MTBNYHSulfiMetaG_FD_62988 | JGI IMG/M metagenome (GOLD analysis project Ga0068714, IMG submission 62988) | Enrichment culture microbial communities from rom New York Harbor, USA that are MTBE-degrading - MTBE-NYH (New York Harbor Sulfidogenic)... | ecosystem: Environmental > Aquatic > Marine >... | reverse complement strand
TCCAGTCATACCTGTGCGTGTAGGGCGCTTCATCGACGAAATTCCCTACGTTGAGCACGTATTCCGTCGGCGAGTGTATGATTCCGTCCAGGAAGTCAACATCCGCACTCTCGTAGTGTCCCCATATGGCTGATTTGTAATCATCGACGCTGGCGTACTTGTGGTACGTCACTTCCACGAATGGCTTGGCTGGTATCAGCTTGAATTTCAGCTTCGAAATGATGCCGAGGGTCCCAAAGGTTCCGTGCACCATCTGGAACAGCAGGTTGTTCTCATTGTGGGGCGTACAGACCAGCACGTCACCTGTTGCGGTGAGGATTTCGTATTCGAGGCAAGTGTCGTGGAATCCGCCGTGCTTGTACGACATGGACTCTATCGAGCAGCCTGCGACCGCTCCGCCGACCGTGATGGTCTTCAACTCCGGCACGATGATGGGAACAAGGCCGTGTTTCAGCGTCTCGGTCACCAGATCGACGAAGGTTACCCCCGGCTCTGCAGTACAGGTCCGGTTCTCCGCGTCGATTTGGAGTATCTCGTTGAGGTCGCTGAGGTCGATCTTCTCGTCCGCATACCTTCGGTCCCCTGGCTTGGGCACTTCATGGGAAACGGCTCTCTTCTTCAGCGAAACCGGTCGCGTGCTCGTGCGTTCCTTCAGTCGTTTTGCGATTCTGTGGATTTTCTGTTCGTGGGTTGGCATTTCTTCCCCTCGAGGACCGTGCATCTTGTCATACACGCGGTGACAGGTGCTCAGACATCTCCGCGAGCCAACTCCCTCTTGGGCCCCCGAAGGGGCTACGCATCGTCCCCCGGCGGATCTCCCACGGCCCGCGCCTCGGGAGGAGCCGGGCGGGAGGTGCGCAGCGACAGAACGACCGTGATGCCGGTGACCCCCAGAGCGGCGAGCAGGAGCCTTACCCACAGAGCCTCGACGAGGAAGGCCACGGCGATCCCGACCATGACCGCCATGGCGGCGACCGAGGCGATCTTGGCGGATCTCGGAATCGCTCGATTTTTGCGGAAATCCCGGATGAGCTTGCCGAAGACCGGGTGTTTGAGCAGCCGCTCATACAGCCGCCGGGAGCTTCGGACGTAGCAGGCCGCGGCGAGCAGCACGAAGGGCGTGGTGGGCAGGCCCGGAAGGACCACGCCGACCAGGCCGAGGACGAGGAACAGCGTGCCGAGCCCGATGAGTACGGCTTTGATCATGTGCGCCTCTCTGGCAGCCCTGAAGGTAGAATAGGCCATTGGGCCGATACCAGGCAACCGCGGCGGCTGCCGATCCTCGGAGAAAAAATCGCTGCATGTGCGTGCGCGCAGGGCGCGGTTGATGTACAATTTCCTCCTACCTGAGCGCCCTTTGCTGTTCTTGGATCTTTCGTTCAAGGTGGATCCATGGAGCCGCGGCGTCCGCAGCATCTGTCCCGCATCGTGATCCTGCCTTTGGTGTTGAGCGCAGCGTTGACCGCGTCGAGCTCCTGCAGCCGTGAGGGACCGGCGTCCTCCGGCAGGGGGCGCCCTCAGGCTCGGCAGGAAGCCGTAGAGCGGTACCTCGAGGCGCGGGGGCTGTACAGCGAGGAGCGGTTGGGGGAAGCCCTCGAGATCCTGCTCGAAAACCAGCGTACGGATCCGGCCTTTTCCGAAAACTCCTACCTGATCGGCAAGATCCACTTCTTCAGCGGGGACTACGTCGAGGCCCGGGAAACCTGGGAATCGACCCTGAAGAGAAACCCCCATCACCTGGACACGTGCAAGTGGCTGGTCAGGCTGCACCTGCTGGAGGGGCGGGCCCCGGCGGCCGAACGGCTGGTCGTGAGGGCCCTTGCCGACAGTGCGGAGGATCCGGAGCTGCTGATACTCCTGGGCAAGTCACGGCGGGCGCAGAACGACCTGGCGGGAGCCATCGAGTGCTATCGCAAGGCCCAGGTCCTTTCCGAGAGGCTGGCCGAGGCCAGCCTGGAGCTTGCGGAGCTGTACCGGGCGTTCGGCATGTCGGAACGGGCCGCCGAGGAGCTGGAGAGGGCCGCCTGCCTGCTCCCGGAGCAAAGCGGTCTCTCCCAGGCGGTCGAAGCCGCTGCCGGACACCTGCAGCAGGAGTGAGGAGGGAAGAGCCTATGGGAAGGAGCCTCGCTGTGAAGGGACCTCCGATCATCCGATTCGGTGTGGTGCTCGCGGTCCTGCTCATCGTCCTGTCCGTCGTTCTGTCCTCCTGCCTGCTCGTCGGGACCCGGGGCGCCCGGGACCTGTACGTGGCCCCGGGCCGAGAGGAGGCGGTGCGGCGCGGCGCATGGGAAGTGGGAGCCGTCAGGGTCGACAAGATGGTCGGCTCCGGTTCTCTCGAGGAGGAAGCCAGGAGCATCCTGCGTCTGTTCCTGGCCCGGGACACCGGTATGAGGCCGGGGATGGAGGAGATTGACGCTCTGACCCTCGACGCGATCATCCGGGAGCGGGAGTTCCTGCGGGACTACCGCTCCCTGCACGCCGTCAGCGTCGAGCTGTGGCTCTACGAGCGGGATCCCGCGGTTCCGGTCGCCGTTGCCCTGTACAGTGAGAACAGCCGGGATACCATCGAGTCCCACGCGTACCTGTACAGGGTCCTCCGACGGGCGCTGCGGCTGTTCAGGTGAGCTCATGCGCCGACGCCTCGTGGTCGCAGCCGTCCTTGGGTGCCTGTGTTCCGGATGCCTGGGCCGGGGTCTCCCTGGGCTCTGGGGCGACGAGCCGCTCCCTGCGTCGCCGGCCTCCCCGCAATTCGTCACCCTGGACATCGAGAAGGCGGTCGAGCTGGCCGTTGGCACGAGCGACGAGTTGCGCTACGCCCACATCGAGCGGGACATCGCCGCCGAGCGAACCCGCCTGAGCCTGCGCTCGTTTTTCCCCGCAGTCACCCTGGGTTATGCCCAGAACGATTCGGTGGTGTACGGCGCTGCGGATTCCCGGCTCAAACGCCTGTCCGTGGGACTGAGCCAGGTCCTGTTTGCCCGGGGGAGCCGGGTCTCACGATACCGGCTGAGTAATCTCGATCTCGGCATACAGAGTCGCGCCCTGGCGCAGGCCCGGGCCGCCCTGATGCTGAAAGTGACCAACCTGTACCTGGGGGCCCTCAAGCTCGAGCTCGAGCGCAGGATCCTGGAGGAGAGTCACCGCAACATCCAGTCCCAGATCCGGATCGCCGCCGAAGAGCTTCGCCTGGGAGAAATCACGGAGCTCGCATACCTCGAACTCATGGTGGCAGGCAAGAACCAGGAGCTCGAGCTCGCCCGCAGGCGGCAGGCGGAAGCGCGCGGGGCCTTCGAGCTGCAGCAGGTCCTGGGCCTGAGCGAGCGGGTTCTGCTCACGGGGACCATCGACGAAGAATACCGGGGCCTGCTGGTCGAGCGCGAGCCAGCCTGGTTCGTCGAGGCGTGCCTGGCCCGCAACCTCGAGTTGCGCCGCCAGGAGGTCGAGCTCTACGGCCTGCGCAATCAGCTGGAGCAGAGCAGGCTGAGCTGGGTGCCGGGGATCAGCGCCCGGGCGGAGCTGAGCATGGCCGGGGAGGATTTTCCCCTGACGGAACCGGGGTTCTCCCTGGGACTCGAGCTCGATTTCGCTCCGCCGCTCCTGCCCGTCTCTACGGGAACGACCGCGGGCTCCTCCGGGCCTCGGGAGCGGTCGGCAGGAGTGACCGGTTCCCTCGAGCTGGGGGGGGACGTCGAAGGCGTCCTGGCCGTGCGGTTGGCCACCCTGCGGCTCGACCAGGCCTGCTCGCGTCGCGACAGCATCAGGCGGAACCTGGAATTCACGGTTCGCGAGCAGCTCCAATCGAGGTCCCATCAGCTGGAAGCCCTTCAGCTTCTGCGTGAGAAGCGGGCAATCCAGGAGCGCACTCAAGGTATCCGCTCCCTGATGGTGGATCTCGGGGAAATCACCCGGCTGCAGCTCGTCGAAGAGGAGGCCGAGCTGGCCGCCCTGCGGATCGACATCCTGAGCGCCGTAGTCGCCCTGTTCAATCAGGAGGTGTCGCTCCTGGAGCAGTGCGGGCTCCCGGGCCTGGAGACCAGCTACCGGGCCATTATCCGGACGGAGGACCCGATGGCGAGGCAGGTGGCGGCGGGGGTCCGGCCGGAGAAGGGCCGGCCGGCAGGGGGCCGGCCGTCGGAGGGCCCCGCCCCGTGAATCCCAACAACGGCAGGCGGCCCATGGTGCGGGCTGCGGCGGCGCGCCTCCTTTGGCCGGCGCTCCTGACCGCGGCCGTCCTGGCGGCGGCCCTCGCGGCGGCGTGCAGCCGTCAGGATCCGGCGCCGGAGCGCTCCTACCGGGAGCCGGTACGGGTGGCCCGGGCCGAGGTCCGCCGGATCCGCCCCGTCCTGGATACCTTTGGGACGATCGTCTACCTGAACAAGGCGGACGTGTACCCCACGACGGAGGGGGTGATTCAGCGCATCGAGGCCGAAGAGGGCATGCGGGTCCGCAAGGGCCAGGTGCTCGTCCTGCTGTCCACGGACAAGCTCCTGCTGGCTCGCGAGAGAATCGCAGCGGATGTCGAGTCCCGGGAAGCCTTGCTCAGCCTGGCCGACGAGAAGCTGAGGGAGGGCCGCAAGGCAGTGGACGCCCGGCTGCTGAGCATCGCCAAGGCCGAGGCGGAGCTCGCCCAGCGCCGGGCGGAGTTCGAGAACGTGTGCCTGATCTACGCCAACAAGAAGACGCTCCACCAGGCCGGGGGCGTTGCCGAGGGTGAGCTGGAGAGCGTGCGCACCCGCTACGTGGCCGCGGAGATGCAGCTCTCCCGGGCGGAAAGCGACCTGGAGATCCAGATGATCGGGTTTCGAGACCAGGACCTCCAGGCGGCGGGAATCGAGCCGCCCCAAACCCCCGGCGAGCGCCGGGGAGCCCTGGTGGACGTCAACACCCGCATGCTGGCCGCCGAAAGGGCGGTGGCTGCCGCCGAGCTGAACGCCTCTCGGGCGGAGCTGCGCCGGGTGGAGATGTCCCTGGCGGAGGCAGCCGTGCGCGCCCCGATCGACGGGATCGTCGGGGCCCGCCTGCTGGACGTCGGGGAAAGCGCCTCTCCGGAAACCCTGTTGTTCACCCTGTTCAACACCGAAACCGTCTACGCCCAGATCGAGATCAGCGAGGCGGATCTGAGCAGGGTCGCGGCCGGCCAGGAAGCGGAGGTGCGGCCGGACCCGGGCGGCGTCGCTGCCTTTCCCGGCACGGTCGAGCTCATCACACCGTACGTCAACCCGCAGAGCCGAACCGCCCGGGTGCGGGTGCGCGTGGCCAACCCTTCCGGGCGGCTGATCCCCGGGATGTTCGTGCGCGTGCGGGTCTTCCTGGGGGACCCCATTGAACAGGTGGCCGTGCCGGGAGCGGCCGTGCTGATCGATCCGGAGGAAAACGCCCTGGTGTTCGTGGTGCGCGGCGGGAGGCTGTTCCGTACTCCGGTGGCGCCGGGCCAGAGAGAGGAAGACTGGATCGTCGTGTGCCAGGGCCTGGAGCCCGGAGACACGGTCGTGCTGGACCCCTCGCTTTCGTTTCGCGACGGTACCGAAGTGGAGGTCGCTCCATGAAACTTGAGCCGCCCTGGAGAAGCCGCAGCAGCTCGGCCGCACTTGCCGCGGCGATCGCTGTGTCCGCGGCGGTCGCCGCCGCTGCCCTGTGCTCATCCTGCGGTCTCATCCTGGTCCCGGATCTCTCCGGAATCGAGTACTTCCCGGACCGGGAGAACCAGGTGATCGCCGAGGGCGAGTCCCCCTCGATCCGCTTTGCCTTCGCTCCTGACCGGGACTCGGTGGAGGCGATCTTCTCCGTGAGCGGTGTTTCCGGCAGGGTCGGAGGGCGATACCACTGGGACGGGGACGCCGTCTCGTTCGTCCCCGAACCCCCTCTGGTCTACGGGCGGCGCTACGTCATGTGTTTTTCCGGGAGCTTCCGGGACCAACGGGGAATCGACTACGAGGTCGACCGGTCGATGCCTTTCTTCGTCGGCTCGGACGCCGAGGAGGCCCTGTGCGTGACGGAGACGGAGCCGGCCAACGGCGGGGTCGCCGCCCGGAGCCAGGAGATCCGGGTCGAGTTCTCCCGGCCCGTGGATCCCGTCTCGATCGCGGGGGGCCTGTCCCTGTCCCCCGACACCCGGCGCACGCTGCGCTGGGAGGACGGGAACCGCAGGCTGTTCCTGTGCCCGCAGGAGGGCTGGCAGCACCTGAGCGTGTACACACTCCGCCTGGACCGGGAGATACGGGACGCCACCGGGGCGCCCCTGGCCCGGGCGGAGCAGGTGGTGTTCCTGGTGCAGGAGGACACGGAGGCCCCGACGGTCGAAGCAATCGTGCCGGCCTTCAACGATCCGCCGGCGGGGTTCCCCGAAACCGGCCTCTCTCTGGAGGAAGGGCTGGACTGCCGCGATGCGATCCGGGTCCTGTTCAGCGAGGGCATGGACCGCACCGCCACCGGGGACGGTTTCTCCCTGGCGCCGGCGGTCTCCGGCCAGGTGCACTGGCTGGACGACCGGACGCTGGTCTTTGCCCCGGAGGTGGGCTACCAGGCCGGGACGTCGTACACCATCCTCCTGTCGGACCGGGTCTGCGACCTGTGCGGGAACTCCCTGGCCGGCTACACGCCGGCGAGCTTCGCCGCCGGTGCCCGGCGGATCGCGGTGACCACGACCTTTCTCGACGACGGTACGGTGATCCGCCCCGGGGAGTACACGACCGTGGCCCCCCTGACGGTCCTCCTGGGGCCGGCCGGGGACTGCAACCTGCTCTTCGAGCTCGCGGGCGGGAGCTTCGACACCCCCGGGGAGAAGCAGGGCGTCCTGGAGGCGGTGACCCTGGTCGGGGTGTTCCCTCCTTCCGGGGTGCCCGCCCCGGAGCTGATCGGGGTCTCCTGGGAGGGGGACTTCCGCCTGTCCATGACCTACGCGGGCCTGCGCCTCTCCACCCCGGCGCAGGCGGTGTACTACCTGCTGCGGGTCCGGGGCGGGGCGGCCGGGGTGGCCACCGAGGAGGGGGGCATGCTCGAGGAGGACCTGGAGCAGCTCCTGCGCTGGGAGGAGGCGGCGCCGTGAGCCCGCCGGGTGGGGCGGCAGGCCGCCGGGGTCACGCAGCGGACCTGCCCCGCAGGGCGGCCGCGGGGTTGCTGGCGGCGCTGAGCCTCCTGGGCGGGGCCGGCTGTTCGCTTCTCCCGGAGCTCCTGCGCATGGGCCCGGTGGAGGTCCTGGCCTACCGGCCCGACCAGGAGCTCGTGGACCCGGAGTCGGTACCCCACGTGTCGGTGTGGTTTTCCAGCCCCATGAATCGCACGGCCGCGGAGGAGGCCTTTTCCCTGCAGGAGGGAAGCGAACGCCGGGAGGGGCGCTTCTCCTGGCAGGAGGGGGACAGCCTGCTCGTGTTCACCCCGCTGGTTCCCCTGGCCGCCGGGTTCCTGTACACGGTCGCCGTGTCGGCGGGAGCGGAGGACGTGCACGGCAACTCCCTGGCCGAGCCGCTGCGCTTTCAGTTCCGTACGGGCACGGACGACCGGCGCCCCCGGGTGGTGCGCCTGCTCCCGGTCGATGGCGCGGTGGTGGGGTCGCCGCGCGAGCGGATCGTGATCGAGTTCTCCGAGCCGATGGATGCCGGCAGCCTCTACGCGGGGTTTTCCCTGTTTCCCCCGGTTCCGGGCGGGTTCGTCTGGACGGCCGGGGGCCAAGAGGTGACCTTTCTGCCCCTGGCGGACTACGGCCCGGGTAGCGAATACGCGATCACCCTGCGGGCGAGCATCGCGGACCGCTCGGGGAACACCCTGGCGGAGGAGCTGAGCTCCCACTTCCGGGCCCCGGCGCCCGAGGACCCCGAGGTGGCGGGCGTGGCGACCCTGGCGGGCGGAGTGGCCCTCGAGGCCTTGTCGGCGGGGATGGCCCTCAACCGGGACCTGGGGATCGAAAAGGATGAGCGCTTCGTGGTGAGCTTCACGTCCCCGGTACCTCCCGAGCAGCGGGGGAGGGCCCTCGGGATCGAGCCGCGGGTGTCCCTGGAGCTGAGCTGGAGCGAAGAACCGGCGGCCTGCACCGTGGGCTTTGCCGATCCCTTGAGCTGGGACCGGGTGTACACCCTGACGGTGCTCGGGGAGCAGTATGCCTTCCTGGTGGACGGACCGAGCTCCCGCCCCCCGAGCGTGGAGGCCGTCAAGCTCTGCCTCGACCTGGGGGCGCTGGAACCCGTGGAGTTCATCTCCCTGGAGTACGCCGGCAACTACGGCTTCGGCGAGACGCCCTGGGGCGATGCAGCCTTCGACGTCCACGTCAGCCACGCCGAGGCCGCTCAGCTCGACCTGGGCTCCTTCCTGGACGCCCTGGGCGTGTCGAGCACCGGGGGCTGCGTGGACCTGGAGTGGCACGAGGCCGCCGTGAACCCGGCCGGACCGAGCCCCGAGCCGCCCCCCGGACCGGGGCGCAGCGTGGTACGCTTGCACTGCGCCGTGGCCGACGATCCGGCGGCCGCCGGCACGGTGGCCTTCCGCCTGTCGACGGGTTTCCGGGACAGCCTGGACAACCGCCTGCCTCAGGAGTTCACGCTCCTGTTCAACGTCAACACCCCCCCGGAGCCGGAGCCCTAGTGCGGGCCCTGATCCGCAAGGCGGCCGAGCACCCGGTTTCGGTGCTGACGGTGTATGCAGCCCTGTGCACCCTCGGGATCCTGTCCCTGCTCCGTCTGGACTGGGAGCTGCTGCCGGACCTGCCGACGCCGGTGGCCCGGGTCATCACCGAATACTCCGGGATCCCGGCGCCGGAGGTCGAGCAGCTGGTGACCGTTCCCCTGGAGAACGCCCTGGCGTCGGTCAAGGGCGTGCGGGAAATCGAATCGGTGAGCAAGGACGAGCTGTCGGCGGTGACCCTGCGCTTCGACTGGGGGATCGACCCGGGGCGGGCGGCGGTGCAGGCCCGGGAAGCCGTGGACGCCGTGTATCCCTACCTGCCCTTCGGGGTCCGCAAGCCCCTGGTGTTCACCGAGGATGCGGGCGCCCAGCCGGTCCTGGCCGTTGCGGTGGTCCCGGCCCCGGGACGCCGCCTGGAGGAAATCGGCCGGAGCGTGCAGGGGGAGCTGGCCACCCTCCTGCGCCAGGTTCCCGGCGTGGCCTCCGTGCGCCTGGTCGGCCTGGCCGAGGCTGAGCTGCTCGTCGAGGTGGACGGCGCAAAGCTCGAGGCGGCTGGCCTCTCCCTTGAGGCGGTGGCCGCGACGGTGGCAACCTCCGTGTACGAGCTGCCGCTGGGCACGGTGGTCGAGAACGGCCTGGAATACCTGGTCAAGGCGGGCACCGGCGTGGCCACCCCCGAGGCGCTTCGGGGGATCCCTCTGTCGGGCGGGAGCCTGTCGGGCGGGAGGCAGCGCGCCGCGGTCCCGGGTCTGCTCACCCTGGGCGAGGTGGCCACGGTCCGGCCCGGGGTCAGGGAACGCACCTCCTTTTTCCACTGGAACGGGACCGAGGCGATCGGCATGTTCTTCCACAAGAGCGGGGAGGCCGGAAGCCTCAACGCGGTCCGGAACATCCGAAGGCGCCTGGAGGAGGTGGCCCCCCGCTTCGCTGCGGACTGCTCCCTGGAGATCGTGGGGGACACGACGGTCGAGATCCGGCGGGGTCTCCGCGGCCTGCTGGCGGCCATCGGCCTGGGCATCCTGGCCACGGTCGGGGTCCTGCTCCTCGTGTTCCGCAGGCCCGGCATCGCGCTGGCGGGGGCCGCGGCGATTCCGGCCTCCATGACCGCGGTGTTCCTGGCCATGCACGCCGCGGGAATCGGCCTCAACATCGTGTCTCTGGCAGGCATGGCCATCGGCATCGGCATGATCGTGGACAACGCAATCGTCGTGCTCGAGAACCTGCTGCGCAGGGCCGCCGGAACCCCGGAAGAGATCGCCCGGGGGACCCTGGAGATGGTTTCCGCCACCTTCGGCTCCACGGTGACCACGCTGCTGGTGTTCCTGCCGGTGATCTTCGTCCCCGGTGTGATCGGTGCCCTGTTTCGGGAGCTGGCCCTGACGGTTTCGTTCCTGGTGGGCGCGTCTTTCCTGGTGTCCCTGTCCCTGACCCCCGCCCTGTACCGCCTGCTCGCGCCGGTGCGTGCTCGAGCCGGGGACCGTCCGTATCGCCCGCAGGCTCAGGGTGCGCTCGCCCGCAAGCTCGAGGAGCGCTATCGCCGGCTGGTTGCGTACTCCCTGGAGCGGCCCTGGCTTCCGCTGTCGGTTCTGGCCCTGCTTCTCGGGGCGGGCGCGGCCGCCACGCTTCGTCTTCCCCGGGAGATCCTGCCTCGGACCGAGACCCCGGTGGTGGAGGCGCAGGTGCGCTTTCCCGCGGGTACGCCCGTGGAGTCGTGCCTGGCCCGGAGCCTCGAGCTCGATGCGCGTCTGCGGGGCGCCTGTGGGGCCGCGGGCGTGTTCGCCGAAGCCGGGTTCGACCGGAGCTCCCTGCCGGACCGCGCCGAGCCGGGGCGCCTGCCCCAGAGTGTTCGCTACCGGGTCACTTTCCCCGAGGAGCGCGGCCGGAGCACGGCCCAGCGGCTGGCGGCGGTAGCCGAGGCCCTGTCGGCGCCCGAAGATGTCCGGTGGTCGGCAACCCTGCCCGCGGACTCCTTCACCCGGGTGCTGCAGGCGCGGGATCTGGTGGAGTACCGGCTGTCCGGGGTCGATCGGGAGCGCCTGGTGAGCCTGGCCGGGCACGCGGCCCTCGAGCTGACCGGGACGCTCGCGCGGGAGGTGGCCGTGGACACGGTGAAGGAAATGCCGCGACTGTCCCTGACCTTCGGGCCGTACGCCCTTGCCGCGGCGGGGCTGACTCCGGCGGGGGTGGTCGCAAGCCTGCAGACCGCCGTTCAAGGGGCAGTTCCGGCCGCCCTCAAGCTGCCGGAGCAGAGCCTGGACATCCGGGTTCGCCTGGCCCGGAAGGAGGGTCGAGCCCTCGAAGAGCTTGGCCGGGTCCGCCTGCGCGGGCAGGGGGGCGGAACCGAGGCGCGCCTGGTCGCCGATTTCCAGCAGCACAGGTCCTACCCGGAGCTGTACCGCCACGGCCGCAGGCCCGCCGTGACCCTTCGAATCCACCCCGAGGAGGGCCGGCGGGCGCAGCTCCTGCAATACCTACGGGTCCACTCCCCCGGTGACGGCGAGCTCCTCTCGGTGTCCAGACTCGCGCAGAGCCGCATCGATATCCTCGGGGTGTTCGCGGTTGCCCTCCTGCTCATCTACCTGGTCCTCGGGGCCCAGTTCGATTCTCTCCTCGTGCCGCTCCTGGTGATGTCCTCGCTTCCCCTGGCGGCGGCGGGAAGTCTCTCCCTGCTGGCCGCGTGCGGCTACAGCCTGAACATAAACTCCCTTCTCGGGATGCTGATTCTGCTGGGCACGGCGGTCAACGCCGCCATCATCCTCGCCGCCGGGTACCGGAGCCGGGGCGCATTCGCGCGGGGCCGGACGAGCGCTGGGACCGGCCGGCGCGAGCGGGCCGCGGCAGCCCGGATCGTGGAGATCAGCGTCGCCCGCCTGAGGCCGATCGCCGCCACGGTCCTGACCACCACGGTGGCGGTGCTCCCGATCGCCCTCAGCGTCCGGGGCCAGGCCGTGCAGCAGAGCCACACCGCGGTTGCCCTGATCGGCGGGCTGCTGAGCGGGAGCGCGGCGGTGCTGCTGGTCTTTCCGTTCCTGTACTACCGCCTGGGTCCGGGGGAGACACGCCGAAGGCGTTCCCCGGCTGCCGGGTGAGCGGCCGTGAGCGCCCTGCAGCGCTGGTATTCCCGGCCGCGCCGGGTGCTCCTGCTGTTCGCGGTCGCCTGCACGGTCCTCCTCGCTGTGGCAGCGGGCGTTCCCCTCGGGTACCTGCCGGGGACCCTGGAGAAGTCGATCGGAGTCGTGGTCGATCTCGAGGGGGCATTCGAAAGCGAGGTGGAACGGGAGATCGTCGTTCCCCTGGAGAACGCCCTGGCCGGGCTTGCGGGCGTCGAGGAGATCTTCTCCCTGTGCGACCGGGGCAGGGGGCGGGTCGCCCTGCGTTTCCTTGCGGACACGGATCTGGACCGGGCATACGCCGAGGTGCGCGCCGCGGTAGAAGCAGTATCTCTGGGATTCCCGCAGCGGGCGCAGCGCCCGGTCATCCTGAAGAGCAACCCGGACAGCCGGCCGGTGTTCGCGGCTGCGTTCCCGGCCCCGACGCCGACCCTGGACGCAGGCCCCGCGGACGGCACGCAGCCCGGAGACAGCACGCAGCCTGGGGACGGCACCCAGCCCGCGGAGAGCGAGGACACCCTGAAGCGGGCCTACGGCGGCATCGAGGGCGTCGGCGAAATCCAGATCGGCGGTTCCGGGCGCTACGAAGTGCTGGTGCAGTTCGATCCCCCGAAGCTGGCCGCCGCGGGACTTTCGGTGCGCGACCTGGTGCGCGCCGTGCGGTTGAACAACGTAGTCGGCGGCTTCGCCGCGCCGGGCCAGGCCCCGCGGGTCGTAGACTCCCGCATTCGTACCCTCCAGGATCTGAAGGAGCTCCGGCTCACCCCTTCACTGCGTCTCGCGGAGGTGGCGGAGGTCACTCTCTCCCGCAGCGCGGGACAGAGCATCGGGCGGGTGAACGGCGGACCCCGGCTGCTGGTCTACGTGCAGGCTGCCGGGGACGCCAACACGGTGGCGCTGTGCTGCCGGCTGCGTCTGCTCACCCGGTCGATCTCGGGAGGTGAGATTCTCCTCGACGAAGGAGGTCGGATCGAGAAAGCTCTGCGCGAGGTCGCCGGTTCGGTGCTCGCGGGAGTCGCACTGGTCGTGCTGTTGACCGTGCTGGTGCAGCGGAGGCTGTCCGCGGCCCTGGCCGCTGCCCTCGGGGTCCCGTTCGCCGTCCTGGCGGCGGTTGCCGCGGTGCGGGCCTGCGGGAGAGAGCTCGACCTGGTGAGCCTGGCCGGAACAGCAGTGGGCGTTGGACTGGCCATCGATGCGGGGGTCGTGTTCGTGGAGGAGTATTTCCGTCTCGAGGGCCGGAGCGCCCGGGTTCTGGCCTCCGTGGTCGGTCCCCTCCTGTTCTCCGCGGCCACGACCCTGGTGGTGTTCGTGCCCCTGGGGTTCGCACCGCAGACCCTGCGGGATTCCCTCGGGGGGTTGGCCGTAGCCGTCGCCTCCGCCGTGGTGGCCTCGACGCTGTACGTGTTCTTCGTGCTGCCTGTCCTGCTGGAACGGTTCTGCGCCGTCTCGACAACCCGGCCAGGAGGGGGATCGGACGGGGGACCGCCCCGGGGGCTGATGCGGTCCCTGCGCCGTGCGTTCTTCGCCGCCGCCCGCCTGCGCCTGCCGGTCGGCCTGGCTCTGGCCGCAGCCGTGGCGGCGGCGACACTGGTTGCCGTGCGCCTGCCCCGAGCGCCCTTCGGTCTGATTGCGGATCAGGCCATGAGTTTCTCGGTCGAGTATCCGACCGGGTGGAGCAAGGAAGCGGTGTTCGCGCGCACCGAGCCTTTCGAGCGCTTTCTCTGCAGTCTCGAGGGGGTCCGCTTCGTGAGCGCCCGGTACGAACGCGAGCGCGCAGCCTTCTACCTGGTGCCTGAGGAATCCGCGGACCTCGAGACCGTCGTCGCGCGGGTTCGCGAACGCGGCAGCAGGCTTCGGGACGGGTTTCTGTACATTCCACGAAGCACCCCGGGGGGCGGGCCGGCGGAAGTGTTCCTCACGGGACCCGGCCTCGAAACCCTGCGGCGGATCGCCGTCGATCTGGCAGGGCGAATGCACTCGGTGTCCGGGGTCGATCGGGTGGTGTTTCATTTCAAGGAAGCGCTGCCATCCCGAGTGCTCCAGGTCGACCTGGCCGGCGCGGCCCGGGCGGGGGTGAATCCCCTGGAGCTGTACCAGCAGCTGCTGTGGAGCCTCGCCGCGCCGGTTGCGGACAAGTGGACCACGGGGCTGGAAGAACGGGACATCCGGATCGGAGCCTGGAGCGGAGAGTCGTGGAGCCTCGAAGCCCTCCTGGAAACATCGGTGGGCGGGTCCGGCCGCGGCGGCGCAGCAGGGAGCCTTTCCCATGGTCTCGCCGCGGGCGGTGTGGCCTCCACGGGAGCCGCGGTTCCGCTTCGAGCGCTCGTCAGGCTCTCGGAGCAGGCGGAAAGCGGCCGCATATACCGGACGAACCGCCAGCGCAGCCTGAGCTTCGAGGTCGCGATCAGCAGGCGGGGAGGCGGACGGCCGGCGGCCCGGCGGGCTCTGCGGCAGGGCGGGGCCACGGCCCATGAGCTTCAGCGCCTGATCCGGGACTACAGCTTTCCGCCGGAATACCGGGCAGTCTTGCGCCTGGGGGACCCGCGGCAGGCGCTCCTGACCCGCAGCCTCCTCAGCGGGCTGCTCCTGGGGCTGCTGTTGATCCTTTGCGTCCTGCTCTTCCAGTTCGAGGCCGTGTGGCCGGCGGCGGTCGTCATGCTGCAGATCCCGCTTTCCTTCGTGCTCCCGCTGCTGGTGCTCCGGCTTGCAGGTCTCCCCCTTTCGGTGCCGGCCATGGTCGGCCTGCTCCTCACGGCGGGCATCACGGTCAACAACGCGATCCTGGTGCTCGACGCGGCCGGTGC
>Ga0068714_10004933_pt1 | contig 14529 bp, 12 predicted proteins | sample MTBNYHSulfiMetaG_FD_62988 | JGI IMG/M metagenome (GOLD analysis project Ga0068714, IMG submission 62988) | Enrichment culture microbial communities from rom New York Harbor, USA that are MTBE-degrading - MTBE-NYH (New York Harbor Sulfidogenic)... | ecosystem: Environmental > Aquatic > Marine >... | reverse complement strand
ACCATGCTCATTCGCATTCTGGGTAAACGGGCCACGGCGGTGTACCTCATATCGCTGTCGGTTTGCGCCGTGGCTTTCGGACTGGTCTTGGATCTGGTATACCGGGGATTGGGTTTGTCAGCCCAGGTCCTGGCGGGGCAGGCCGGCGAATGGATCCCTGGATGGATTGAATTGAGCGCGGGAATTTTCCTCCTGGCCATTTCCATTCGCCCCGTCTGGCGAAAGCTGGTTCCGAGCCGGGGCCATGCCGACCATTCCGGTCATTCCGATCCCTGCTGCACAGGACGGAACTCTCCGGAGATTGGAGGGCGGGAAACAGCGCATTCCACCTGCACCACGAAACCGAGTGGAGGCTGCTCACAAGGACCTATATGACTCTTCCATGGGTCGCCGGCATCCGGAAAATAGGGATTCTTGGTCGGCTCTCGCCTGCTGTTGCAGGGAACGATCCGGGGACCGGGTATTCAAAAGGACGTCGCGGCAGACGGGCCATGTTCCCGGAGCACAAGGACGCTGCCCGGGAAACCTGCGGCGATCCGCAAACGTAAGCCGCCGCACTGGGACAATCCACGTCCGGAAAGGAAGTGTTTCCATGATAAATCCGGTGTTTTCCGTTCGGCCGGCGAGCACACGGGAGAAATTTCGGCGCAATTCGCATCCCTGGACTTTCCGCGGAATCTTCCCCCGAGGGATTCGGTTGATGCTTTTCCTCACGGTTGCCGGATTGGTGGGTTTTCTCCCCATTCTCGGTAAGGCCGAGGAACCGCGACTGAAGGTGGCCACGGTTAAGTTTGCCGTTCAGGGAAGACTCGACATCCCGGACGCGGGTTCCATAGTGGCCAACTGGCTGACCGCGGCATTGGTTCAGGGAGGGGTATATGACGTGAAGGAGAGACTGTCCCTGGATCAGATACTGGCGGAGCAAACCATTGGACAAACCGGTTTGATCGACGCGGAGACCGCTGCACGGGTTGGGCACCTGTATGGCGTTAAGGCCATCATCACCGGCAGCGTCACTCGCCTGGATCCTTCTCTCCCGATCTATGTTTCTGTCCGTATGATCGATACGGAGACCGGAACCATCCTGAAATATCTTCAGGCGACTTCAGAAAACTTGCGGAACCTTGAACCCACGGTTCGAAGACTCGCCGATCAGCTTGCCGCCGATATTCGACCGCCGGGTGTCGTTCCCCCGGGGCCGTTGGTTTCCCCCCCTTCCCATGTGGAGGAAAAGGCCGCCGAGGATCAGGACCGAAAGTCCTGGTCCCTGAGGGAACTGTTTCGTCCTCAGCCGGCCCCGGAGTCCGCTCCGTCCCTGCGGGAAATAGAACCCGTTGTTTCCGATCCCATCGCGGAATCCGTTCATACCGGAGTCCTGCTGGTGACATCGAGTCCGTCGGACGCCCGGGTTTACGTAATGGACCGGTCCAAGAGATGGCTTGCACCCTATGGAGATCACCCGGATTGGCTTCTGCTGGGTTCCACCCCGTATCATAATCCCTCCATGCCGGTCGGCAACTATTGGATACGGGTAGCCTTGGGAAACAAGCAGGACATTCATGCCGTCCGAATCGAACCGGGTAAGACGGTGCGGAAGCGGATCAGTTTTCAACGCATCGGTGAAGGGGGATTGGGAGACGTCGGAGGCCCCTGACCCCTCGGCGAAGAACGCAGTTCCCCAACAAGACGAAATGCGATGACCTGCGAAATACCCGAATTCCGAACAATAGCGGATAGATAGGTTCCGACCCGCCGTCCCTGCGGCCCTGGCTGGTCATACCGGGACACAAACGGGTGCCATGCGCAGACGGAAAAGGTTCGGTTTACAGGAGGAATTGATGGAGCGGAACGGTATCATCCATCCGCCGCCCCCCCAGCAGGTATCCATTGGAAGCATTGGTTCTCCCCATCCGCGCCTCGGACACCCAGACTGCGGTGTGCTTTTCCACAGGCTTTGCCTTCCGGGGCGCATTCGGCCTAGTCGTTCAAACGTGAAATATGTTCAGTATGCTTCAAGATAAGCCGTTGGGGCGGCGCAACGCCCCGTGCTCCCTTCCACCCGAACTAAGCCGGATCGACCAGGATCCCCTAATTTACGGGATGAAGCGCTTTTCGAGGACCGTTTTCAGGGGTTTTTCATGACAGCGACAAATTGCTCCAAACGTGCGGGAAGCGGCTTTAAGCCAGAATCCCTTCTTGCTCAGATATTCCAATATACTTACGGGATATCCCATTACGCCGCTTGCTCAAGCCAACGCTTCATGGTAAGAAATCCGTTCATTCTTCCACTGTTAATTCTCTTTTTGTTTCCTGCCTTTGGAACTTATTCCCATGCGGATTTGGACTTCTCCGACCCACTGAGCGTCTTTCAGAAACAACATGATACCTGGGAGGCTTTAGACGCCGCGGATATTGACGGGGATAGGGACATGGACCTGGTATCCGGAACGGCTTGGGGGCATCTCTACTGGCACAGGAATCTTCATTCAGACGGCTCCAAATGGGAAACATTCGAGATTCATGCGGGTGTAGGACGAATCACACAGGTAAAGATCACGGACATGGACGGGGACGGACATCCGGATATCCTGATCGCGGCCCCGGAAGACGAAACCATTTCCTGGTTTCGAAACAAGGGACAAGGTCGTTCCTGGGAACGTGTCTTCGTCACTGAAACGGGAGGAAAGGCTCTGGCCGTGTTCGCTGTCGATGTAAACGGCGACGGCGACTTGGACATCCTCGTGTCTTCGGCGGCCGATAATTCACTGGTTTGGTACGAAAAGCTGAACACTTCGCCTGTTTCATACGAGCGCCGCGTCATCCACATTTTGCCTTCGCCGGCGGACAGCCTGCATGCCGCAGATATGGACGGAAACGGTCACGTGGACGTAATCGCCGCCGCCTATGACGACGATCGAATCGCCTGGTTCAAGAACGTGGACGGGAAAGGACGATCCTGGCGCTTCCATCCGGTGGACTCTACAGGGGCCCGCGGAGGACCCAAAAGCATCGTTGCGGCGGACATGAACGGGAGTGGGAAAACGGATATCGTTGCAGCCCTCTTCAAAGAAAACAAGGTGGTCTGGTATGAACATCCGGAGGAAGCGGGCGCACCATGGAAAACGCATGTCGTAGCCTCCGGAGCGGCCGGCCGGGGACCGAAGTTCATTCATGTGGGTGATCTCGACAACGATGGGGATCCGGATATCCTCTCCGCTAATTGGTCAAGCGACGACATCTGGTGGCATGAAAACGTTTCGGACGATGCCGCCGTGTGGAAAAACCATATAGTCTACGACGGTGGAAGCGCACAGGGAGCCGCCTGCGTGCTTATGGCGGATTTGAATGGCAACGGAGTTGGAGACATTATCGCGGCTCATGAATGGGCCTGGGGGTTCTCGCCGATTCACTGGTTTGAAAATCGTACTCCCCGATCCGATTTGAAGTTGACCAAGACGGTTTCCAAGGATCCCGTGATTGCAGGCGGTTCCGAGGCTATTCAGTACGAGGTAACGATCTACAATGCCGGTCCGGCGGCTGCGGATCGGGTCGTCGTTAAGACGGAGTTTTCCAAAGCGACGGAACAACCCGAATTTTCCCTCGAAGGAGAAAGCCGTTGGCTTCCCTGGAAATCGGAACTGGACATCGGAACATTGCCCCGAGGGGAATCCAGGCGGATTCGGATGCGTGCCCGCGTTCTCGCTTCGGCCTCGGGTTCCATCTCGTCACGGACCCGGGTTTTCCCCACGGGGAGTATTGATCCCGATCCCTCCAGTAATTCCGTTCGAACCGAAACCGGCGTGCAAGCCGTGGCCGACTTAAGAATCGCTCAATTCGACCATTCGGGTACAGCGACCGCCGGAGAACTGCTTGAGTATCACATAGCCGTCCACAATACCGGACCTTCCGACGCCCCCGAACTGACCCTGGAGAAGAAGCTTCCTTCGGAATTCCGAAAACCCGAAATTTCGTTGGATGGGGGCAAGACATGGAATTCCTGGCCGGGAATGATGAACCTGGGTACAGTGGGCGCCGGACAATCCAAAGAGGTGGCCATTCGCGCCCGTCTGGCTTCATCGGCGCGGGGTCGAGTCTCGAGCCAGGCCCGCGTGCACTCGCGAGCCGTGGATCCGATTCCCGCCGACAATATCAGCAAGATGTTCCAAGTTCCAATCCGGAACCTGGCGCGCCTGGCCGTACATGTACCTTCCACCGTTCCTCATGCGGCGGCGGGAACGGAGATCACGTGCGCCGTAATGGTGGAAAATCGAGGCCCCTCGGATGCGCAGAAGGTTTCAGTGACGATTCAAACGGAACCCGACATCGGGAATCCCAGAATCTCTCTGGATGGGGGCCGCTCCTGGAAACCCTGGAAGCCGCCCTTCGAATTCGCTTCTTTGCCCGCGGATTCCACGGAAAACATCCTGTTTCAGGGCCGATTATCCTCCGACGCCGAGGGATCTCTTGAAATCACGGTGCAGGCGGAGAGCCGGACGGAGGATCCATCCAAAGGAGAAAACCGCGCCTCATCAATTATCCCCTTGGTATCTGAATCCGATCTGGCTCTGTTGTTTGAGGAGTCCGAACCTTCGGTGGTAGCCGGAAAATCTATGGCGCACATCCTGACCGTATCCAACGCGGGGCCTTCCGATGCCGCCGAGACGCTTCTGTTCCTCCTGCTTTCCCCGGAACTTCGGGCCGTGGAGGTATCCATTGACGGCGGGAAGACCTGGGTACCGGCGGTCGATTCCATTCCGCTGGGCGCCATCCCTTCTCAAAGCCGGATCCAGGCCCTGCTGCGGGGAAATGTAGCGAGTTCCGCCACAGGGGAACTGGTGGTCGAAGCCCGCGTCGCTTCTGCGAGCAAGGACCCGGATCCTGGAAACAACCGGGCGGTTCGATCCGTGAAGATCGATGTTCTATCGGACCTGAAAATGACCCTGGAAAGCGAGTCCGACCCCGTTAAGGCCGGAGGGCCCTTATCATACCGGTTGCACGCTTCGAACCGCGGCCCTTCCGACGCCCCGAACGTCCTGCTGGAAATGCGGATTCCCGAAACACTCAAGAATCCCGAATATTCTTTGGACGACGGGCGAGTATGGCTCCCGTGGAAGGTACCGGTACATCTGGAAATGCTGCGGGCCGGCGCCGAACAGGAGGTTCGATTCAGAGGCGTGGTGAAGCCGTCCGCCGCGGGAGCGCTGTCCGCCGCGGGCAGGGTCTCTTCCAATGCACTCGACCCGGATCCTTCCAACAACGAATCCCCCGTAATCCAGGTTCAGGTGAAGGCCGTAGCGGACTTGGCCATCGGGAAAACGGATGACCCGAACCCGGTTATAGCCGGGGAAATCCTGACCTACCACTTAACGGTAACCAATGCGGGACCGTCGGATGCCGCGGGAGTGGTGCTTAAAGACCACCCACCCGCCGAAGTGGAACACCCGCAGGTTTCGCTGGACGGAGGAAGAGACTGGAAAGCTTGGGAAGGTTCGCTCCATCTCGGAACCGTGCCGGCTGGAGAGAAGACCCACGTCCTCCTCCGCGGAAAAGTGAGCAGCCATGCGTCCGGAATCATCACGAACACGGCGGGTGTGGATTCCGAATCCAGCGACCCGAATCGATCCGACAACATTTCGGGAATCACGGCCACTACGGTGGATACCAGGAGCGATCTGTCCCTGACCCTGTCTCGTTCCCCGGACTTGGTGCGGGCGGGTGAACAGCTCACGTATACCGTCCGGGTTTACAATGCGGGGCCTTCCGACGCCGCGGACGTGGTCATCCGGGACCTGGCTCCCGCTCCACTGGAAAGACCCAAGTTTTCCGTGGATGAAGGATCCACGTGGCAGGACTGGACGGGAACGGCGGAGATGGGTCACATCAGCGCCGGGCGCTCCAAGCAGGTGTGGATCCTGGGCAAAGCGGCCGCCGCTTATTCCGGGATCCTTGTGAACCAAGCGTTTGTCGAATCCGGGACCCATGACCCGGATCCCAACAACAATCAAAGCGAAGAACTTCGCACTCCAGTGAAGGCGGCGGCGGATCTTCAAGCCGCTTTTCGGGAGCAACCCGAATCTCCGGTTGCGGGAACGCCGTTGTCTTTGGAGATGACCGTTGTCAACCACGGGCCTTCAGACGCCAAAGATGTGGTCCTCCGTCTGTCCCCGCCTCCGGATCTCAGAGATACCAAGTACTCTTTGGACGATACGGGCGTTTTTCTCGAGTGGAAGGAAACCATTCCTTTGGGAGACCTTCAGGCCAGGCAATCCCGGACCGTTTATTTGCACGGCGATGTCGACGCCTCCGCCACTGAATCCCTGCGCTTCCGGGCTCGGGTTGAGTCGCCCACCGACGATCCGGATACCGAAAACAACACGGTTGCTTTGAACCTGGATGTCCGGGTCCAGGCGGATCTCACGCTCACACTGGAAGCCGCCGAGAAGGAACCTACAGCGGGAACCCAACTCCTGTACGAACTTCGAGCACACAACGGGGGACCCTCCGACGCGCACACGGTCCGATTATCGGGGGAACTTCCGGAAATGCTGCTTCACCCTGAATTTTCCCGCGACGGTGGAAAAACGTGGAGACCCTGGCCCGGCAATCTCACTTTGGTGAACCTCCCCGCAAACCGAAGCCAACCCTTTCATGTCCGAGGCGCCCTGTCATCCTCAGCCCGAGGTGACTTTGCGGCCCAATTCGAACTGTTTTCATCCGTGACGGAAGACCCTCAAACCCGGAACAACATCATCCGGATCACGTCTCCCATACAGTTACGGGCCAACCTCATCATCGAGGAGAAAGGGCTTCCCAAGAGCATCGAAGCAGGAATGATCCTGGAATACGCGGTCCACGTGTCCAATGCCGGGCCTTCCGATGCCGTTCAGGTTTCGCTTGAACATTTCCATCCGGAAGATATCTCCGACCCGGAATATTCGGAAGACCGTGGAGTCAATTGGAAACCCTGGAAAGGCTGGCTTCGCTGGGACATCTTGCCTGCGAACCGCTCGATGGAGTTTCGCTTCCGAGGTACGGTGGCTGCTTCGGCTGATGGGGCCCTTGACTTGCACATGAGGGTGAACTCGGAAACACCGGACGCCGAACCGGCCGACAGCCAGAAGGAACAAAGAATTCTCGTACAGCCGAAAGCGGATTTGGTGATTTCCAAAATTGAGTTCGAGGAATCCGTGACAGCCGGCGGCGTTTTTGAAGGACGCATCACCTTGCATAACGCCGGACCTTCCGACGCTTCCGACATTCAGCTTTCAGGAATCTTTTCCGAAGGCATCCTGGATCCCAAGTTCACTATGAGGATCGAAGAGACACCGAGCGAGTCTCTCGCGTGGTCCCCCCTTCAATTGGGTCCCATGAAAGCGGGTTCCACCAAACACGTCCAAGCGGTCGGCCGTGCGGCTCCCTTCGCCCGCGACCGACTGGACCTTGCTTTCAAGGTTCGATCATCCACCGAGGATCCCGTCGCGGGCAACAACGAAGCCTCAACGACGCTGTCCGTGGTGCTCGAATCGGACCTCCGTCTGGAACTGACTTCCCTCAGCGATCCCGCAATTGCCGGCGGATATGTGGAATACCGCGCGACGGTTTACAACGACGGGCCTTCCGACACCGACAGAGTGGTACTGCACGAATCGCGTCCTGAGGTCCTTTCCAACGTTCGGCTCTCGGAAGACAACGGCCGATCCTGGCTGGATTGGGAAGCGGAAAGGATTATCGAACGGATCGAGGCGGGGGGGGAAAAGCATCTAAATGTTCGCGGTCTCGTATCTTCCTCCGCGGTGGGTCCCATGGATTACGGGATACGGGTCATGGCGCAAGCACCGGATCCGAATCCGGGCAACAACAAAGCCGTCGTCGTGACCCCGCTGAGAGGGCGGTCCCGAGTGACGGTTTCAGTGGATACGCCCGCGGGACCCGTTACGGCGGGAAGACCAACCGGGTATACCCTTCATATGACCAACCACGGCCCTTCCGATGCCCGACAAGTAACACTGAAGCTGGATCCCACCCCTGCCCTTCAAGACCTGCATTACCGGGAGAACGGGGCGCCGGAGAAGAAGTCCTGGACCGGTTCCCTGTCTATGGAAACTCTCGAAGCAGGGCAATCGGCGGTCGTTGATCTGGAAGGTCTTGCGCCTTCATCCGCGTTGGGGATGTTGGAACTTAAACCGGTTTTGCGATGGATCACTCTGGATCCCACCCGTTACGAGGAAACAAGCGTCAAATCCATTGCTTCCATACAGACTCTTTCCGATCTTTCCATCGAACCCGGAGACATCCCGGAAGTCATCACGGCGGGGGAATCGAGCCTATTCCAGATTCACGTCTGGAATCGAGGGCCGTCGGACGCCCGGCAGGTGGTTCTTAAGGAAATGAAAACGGAACACCTTAAGAATCTGGAGGTTTCCATAACATCGCCCGCGGATGGGTGGAACCCTTGGAAAGAGCGATCTCTTATAGGCGATCTCCCTGTGCATACCCCGAGGACGGTGTGGTTTCGCGGAACCGTGGCCGCTTCCTCCAAGGCGGATACGGCCTCCCTTTCCTTTTCCGTGTCCTCTCAAACTCCGGACCCGGAACCGGGCGACAACCGCAGCGCACGGATTGGATGTCCAATTGAAAGAGCGGCGGATCTGGTTCTGAGAAAAGAATCCGCATCGGATACCGTCACCGTGCTGGAATCCTTGATCTACTCGATTCACACGGAGAATTTGGGTCCGTCGGACGCACGGAACGTACGCATCGTGGAGGACATGCCGCCGGGGGCGTCTAGGCCTGAATTCCGGTTGAAGGAAGACTCCGGAGCGTGGAGGCCTTGGAAGGGCGCGCTGCCTTTAGGAAAGATCCCGGCAGGTCAATCCCGTACGATGGAACTTCGTATTCATGTGGAGGCGTCGGCTGAGGATTTCCTGGTGAATCGGGCCCGTGTGACATCCGAAACCGACGACAGGAACCCCGGCAACAACGAGGCTTCAGTCACGACCCGGGTGGAACGAGTCGCCGACCTTTCCGCCGTCTGGACGGGAGTCCCGTCCGCCGTTCCTGCGGGGGGGCAGGGTTTCTACACCATCACCATACACAACCAGGGACCTTCGAGAGCGGAAGACGTCACCCTGAACGTTCAGGTGACCGAGGTGGTGAAGGATCTCCAATGTTCCCTGGACGGAGGCCGCTCATGGAGTTCCGCGGGAGCCATAATCCAATTGGGATCTATTGAAGCCGCTCAATCCAGACATCTGTTGATCCGGGCAAGCATTCTCTCCGGTGCGGCTGGAACCTTGGACCTGGATGCCGAAGTCCGCTCCCCCACGCGGGACCCTGACCCTTCCAACAACCGAAGGAAACCGGGATCGTCCGAGATCACCGGCCGTGCGGATCTTTCGGTCACCATGTCCGGACCCGAGGGCCCCGTCGACGCGGGTCAACCGGTATTATACAGCGTCACCATCACCAACCACGGCCCCTCCAACGCCCGTAACGTCGAACTGAGAAGCTTCCCTCCCGGCCAGGTTCATGAAATCGAAATGTCCGTGGACGGCGGCAGCCGTTGGGAATCTTTTAGAGAGAAATGGACTCTCGGGGACCTGTCCCCTGAAAGATCCCAGCTCATCCTGATTCGAGGCACGGTCCGGAAGTCGGCGCCCAGTGGAATAATCGCCGCCCAGGTGGAAATAGTTTCAGAAACCCCCGACCCCGACTCTTTGAATAATAAGGCCCGCTCACAGGAAACCCGAGTCAGGGGAATTGTGGGCATGGAACCGTGAGCAGGGAGAAAAGACAGGCCCGAGGGGAAGATCCGTTGTTCGGCAGGCGGCTCCAAAACAACGCGATGGAGAGCATACGATGCATACCCGTCTCGGTCATGCCTGCACCTCAGATGTCGGTGCAGGCATGACCGGCTCGGACAGGCCGATCACAGATACGGCAAGGACGAGCAAATACGCCACAGACGGTACGTCAGATCGCGTTTTTCGACAGCCTGTTAGAACTTGTAAAACACGTCGGCAGTCACCTGTCGAATTCGGGAGGAGAGCATCACCGTGGAGACTTCACTGGTGAAGTTATGCTTGATCTCGTCCACCACTCTCATGGTGAAAACCCGGCGGTTCTTGATATGATACAGAAATGACTGAATTCGGTCGTTTCCACGACCCAAGATCTGCACCGAATAGAGCAGCACTCCATCGACTCCCAGCCTCTCCCCGATCTCGAACACGAGAGCGTCATTGGGCTCCCAGGGAGCGAAGAAACTCTTCCGCCCCCAAAGCCTTGGTATCTCGCCGGGTTGTATTTGACCTGCGGAAATGGCTTCAGGCGAGTATCTTCCATCCCCGGGGTAATAGGAATACGCAGGCACGAAGATTTCCATGTCTTCCACCACGTCGTAAAGCGATTTCATTATCACGTGCACATAGTCTTTCGCTTCACCCGGCACAAAGAACGGTAGTACCGCGAAAGTGGGTTCAGCCGTGGACTGGGCCGACGTTTCCGCATAATCCCCCGCTGAAAAACCTAACATCGCACTCAAGAGCAATACGTTCAACCAATAGTTCCGTTTCATCCTTCTATTCCTCCAGAAGACCCTTGCATGTCGCTTGGGAATCCGCACATCTGCGGGAGGCTTCCAACTTATTTTATCCGATCCCTATACTTCCTTATACTTCCGCGGGAAGGCGAGGTCAAACACCCCACTCCGTCATAGTGACCCAGCAGCCCGAAGGCAGTTTCTTGAACGCTCGGACTCATGATGGAACCATGTCGCATCCCTTCATGCAGCGAGTTCGTTGACAAGGGGGCTCAGCCTTGGGTACAGTTCGGCTTGGGAGTTCTCGCCGGCAGCGACACGTTGGAGCTTTGCGCTCACATATGGCGGCGTTCCGTGCAGGGTTGAAAACGATAGTTCACTTCAATGGCTCGACGGCGGTACATTCCGCTATGACGTGAAATTGAAACAGGAGGTGCTTTATGCCCGAATTTACCACGGCCTTTTCCGGTTTGGCCAAGGACCGAAAACTGACGCACGAGGAGTTGATTCGAGCCGTGCGATACATGATCGCCGCCGAGTATGAAGCCGTCCAACTCTATGTGCAGTTGGCGGAGTCTATTGACCACGAATTGGCCAAGGAGGTTCTCTACGACATCGCCGAGGAAGAGATCGTGCACGCTGGGGAATTTCTCAGGCTTCTGAAAGAGCTTGCCCCGGATGAGCCCAGACTGTACGAGAAAGGCGCCCGCGAAGTCGAAGAAATGATCGACAAACTCAAGAAGCCGTGATCTCCACCGAACCTCTGTTGGGACGTCATGATCCTTCCTATGGCCGGGTCTGATTCGGGACCGATTAAGCCGGCGGCTCCCTCGACCCGGAAACAGGAGGTCGTTGCCCGGAGGACGGCAATTCCTGCCTCGGGCTTGGAAGTTGAAAATTACCCCGGCGGTCCCAAGTCCGAGTCTGGGGCAAGGCGATAAACCCCCACTCCGGCGGCGGACCGCCGAGGACCTGTCAGGCCCAAGCGGCATACGTCTTAACCACCGAAGGCAGGCATGGCGTCTCTCAGCGACCAAGATGGAAGCTCCGCCGGTAAGCAGCCTTCATCACCGCCCGCCGCCGTCCAAGGGCGCTCATCGAACGTCTTTTCCGGCAGGAACACGCCGTACGCAGGGACCATTGACGCGAGTTCCACCGGAATGCTTTAGGGCTCCGGGCCTTGTGTCTCGACCGTTTCAGCGATACCCTCTCAGGGTGCACATCATGGAACTGGTTCATTCTTTTCTGAAAATTCTGATTCCGCTGCTCATCATCATGGACCCATTGGGTAATTTGGGGCCCTTTCTGGCCCTTACCGAAAGAGACCGTCATGCGGAGCGCAACCGGATTGCCCGCACGGCGGCGGTGACAGCGGGTCTGATTCTGGTATTTTTCTGCCTCACCGGAGACTATGTGCTCCTGTTTTTCGCCATCAGCCTCCCCGCCTTTCAACTCGCCGGAGGCTTTGTCTTTTTCGTGCATGCATTGCAGATGTTGAACCTCATCGGCACGGGATTCAAGACCTCTTCGGAAGAGGAAGAGGAACGAATGACCCGACAAAACGTTGCGTTGGTTCCTTTGGCCACCCCCCTGCTCGCTGGTCCGGGAGCCATTACGGCGGTTCTGGTCTGGAGAGATCAATCGGGACAGTCCGTTCACCTGACTTTGCTCCTGCTTTCCATTCTGATCTCCTGCACGGTTGTTTACGGTGTTTTCCGTTTTGGAGCACGGATTTTCGATGCCATCGGGATCAGCGGTATTCGAGTGGTGACCCGGCTTTTAGGGCTGCTCCTTGCCGTAATAGCCGTCCAGTTCATGGTGACGGGTTTCCAGCAGATTCAAAGCGCGGTTCCCGGCTGAGCACCGACAATGACCCACTCTTCCATCGTGAATCGACCTAATGATATGGGGTCTGCGGGCGGACCGGCAAAGAACGATGAGATACAAGGCCCACGAATCCTTAGGCGTGCGGCGTACATACAGTATGCCGCAATGACGGAGGATGAGGCGTCACGCTGTTGGCGTGACGGCAGGTCGCGTTTTTCACCAGCCTGATAAGGATGAAAGAGAAAGGATCGATCCTGAATACTTCAAAAGGCGGCTTTCAGTTTGACGCATCCGTAACCGTAGAATAGATTCACCCCGGCTGAAACGGCTTTTCCCGGCTTACCGTGGTCTTTCGTTCGTACAGGAGGTTAGCGCAGTCGGAACGTTCCTGATCCGGTTCCCGCTGTTGGCGGCATGATCCGAGTTCAACTCAAACATGACCGGGATCGATCGGTTCATCGCCGTCATCCATGGGTCTTTTCCGGAGCTGTGGATCGGGTCTTGGGAAATCCGGAGCCGGGCGACATCGTTCGTGTCGTGGACGCCCGAAATCAATTCCTGGCCTGGGGATACTACAACCCTTGTTCCCAAATCCGGGTGAGGCTGCTGGAATCGAGCGAAAACCTCCGTGTGGATTCCGATTGGTGGGAGCAACACCTGCAACGCGCCATCCAGACGCGCGTGGATTCGCCCGATTACGGTTCCACCAGCGCCTTAAGGCTGGTATACGGGGAAGCGGACCTTTTACCGGGCCTGATCGTGGACCGGTATGAGGATTTTCTAGTGGTCCAGAGCCTGACCGCGGGTATCGAAAAGGTCAAGCATCTTTTGGTCGATCTATTGATGAGCCTGGTTCATCCCAGCGGAATTTACGAACGAAGCGACGTCCGGGCTCGATCCCTGGAGGGTTTGGAACCCGTGGCCGGAACACTGAGAGGCCGACAGCCTTCCGGTGTACTAGAGATCCGGGAGAACGGGTACACATTTCTGGTGGATGTGAAGAGCGGGCATAAAACGGGGTTCTATCTGGACCAACGCCGAAACCGGCCGTCGGTGGCCCGATACGCCGCAGGAAGGGACGTCTTGGATTGCTTCACGTACACCGGCGCATTCTCGGTGTACGCAATGGGCGCCGGAGCCCGTTCTGTTATCCGGATGGACGTCTCCCCCCAAGCCTTGTTCTTATCGGACCGAAATATGGAACGGAACGGATACCCTTCTCCACCCGGCCATGCGGTGGAAGGCGATGCATTCCATCTATTGCGGCGTTATCGGGACGAGAACCGTTCTTTCGGTATGGTAATCCTGGACCCCCCGAAGTTCGCTCATTCGAGAGCCCACCTGACCCGTGCGGCTCGAGGATACAAGGACATCAATCTCCTGGCCGTCAAACTGCTTCACCCGGGAGGAATCCTGGCCACCTTTTCTTGTTCCGGAAACATGCCCGCCGAGTTCTTTCGAAAGACGGTGTCGGCCGCCGCCATGGACGCGGGTCGCCACCTTCAGATACTCGAACCGTTGAGCCAATCCAACGACCATCCCGTCTTGATTTCATTCCCGGAGTCGGAATACCTTAAAGGAATGATCTGCAGAGTCCTGTAGCAGGCCGTTGAAAGACGCGATCTGCGTCGTCGGGCTTCATCCTTTCCGCCTGTGCGTCCCGCCTGTCTGCGGGCGGACGCGCAGACAGGCGTCATTGCGATGTAATGTATGCACGCCTCATTTCTCAGGAGTCGCCCTCCTTGCATCTCATCGTTTTGCACCGGCGCCGGCCCTCACACGGTTTATTGACGCGCTGGTAAAAGAACCTGGACGCCCCCACCGCATACGGCTGCTTCAACCCACCGCGGGTCATGGCGGCGCCTCACACAGGACCCGCGCTCCAGATACCGGCCGGTGCGATCCGTCCGAACCCCCCAAACCCAAACGGAGAACCTTCCTTGGTCCGCCGGCATTCTCCGGACTCACGTTTCCATGGCGGAGATCACGGCCCGCATGAAGGCGGGCAAATCGTCCGGCTTTCGGCTCGTGATCAAGTTTCCATCGACCACCACTTCCCGGTCTGTGAAAACCGCTCCCGCATTCACCAGATCGTCTTTGATCGCAAAGAACGCCGTCACGGTACGACCCCTTACGATATCGGCGGAAGCAAGCATCCAGCC
>Ga0068714_10004931_pt1 | contig 14531 bp, 11 predicted proteins | sample MTBNYHSulfiMetaG_FD_62988 | JGI IMG/M metagenome (GOLD analysis project Ga0068714, IMG submission 62988) | Enrichment culture microbial communities from rom New York Harbor, USA that are MTBE-degrading - MTBE-NYH (New York Harbor Sulfidogenic)... | ecosystem: Environmental > Aquatic > Marine >... | reverse complement strand
GGCCTGGATGAACAGGGAGCGGGAGCGGCTCCTTCACTATGCAATGCCGCTCTTTGAGGACATGCGTTCCAAGTATCGGGTAACTCATTTCGACTTCATCGGAACGGACGAGGTCTGCTTCCTGCGCATGCACGACCCTCCCCGGTACGGAGATACCATTTCGAGGTTTACCCTGGACGGGGCGCGCACAAAGAATAAACCGTATCATGGAATCGAGTTGGGACCCCTTGGTACCTTAACTCTTTGCGCGGTGCACCCCTGGGTGATTGGCGGAGAACCGGCCGGCTTTATCGAACTCGGGGAAGAAATCGAACATTTGACCCCGGGATTGTCCGGAATCCTCGGGGCGGAGCTGTTTTTCACGGTGGAAAAACGTTTTCTGGCTCAGTCTCAATGGCGGGAAGGCCTCAAGATGCTTCAACGCAATGGGCCGTGGGAACTGTTAAACGACCGCGTTGTCATCGGCTGCGATCTTGAAAGCATTACGCCGGAAGTCGCAGCCATCCTGAACCGTCCCGGACACGCCCTTGGGGAAGACCTCATGGAATTGAAGATCGGCGATGGGAGTTACCGGGGAGGGTTTGTACCCCTGGTGGACGCCGGGGGTCGCACCGTAGGTGACATCGCCGTTCTCCGAAACGTTTCGAAAGAACGAACGTTGCACGCCGGATTGCGGATGCTGCTCATTTCTTTCGGCCTGGCGCTTGGAATCGCTCTGATCGGTTTCTTCTATTTCCTTGTAAGCCGCGTAGACCGAAGGCTGGGCCAATTTCATGTTTCTCTGTCAGAGGAAATACAGGAACGCAGGCAAGCCGCCGAGGCGCTGGCCGCCTCTGAAAAACAGCTCCGCGACATACTCGAATCGAGTCCTATTGGAGTCGGTATCTGTCGAATGGACGATGCGCGGATCGTTTTCTCCAATTCCCAGAACGCACGTTTGTTCGGCGGCGCCGTGGAGGAGCTGATAGGGAGCGACGCCGGAAGCCTCTGGGCGGACGAGGACCAACGAAAGCATTGTCTGTCCGTATTCCAGAAGGAGGGCCGAGTTCTCAGCACGGAAATCCGGGCGCGAAGGATCGATGGGTCTTCTTTCTGGTGTCTTAATTCCTGGGAGTCTATTCAGGTGGAGGGCGAGGATTGTATTCTTTTCTGGACGTACGATATTGACCGAATCAAACAGGGTGAAGAGGAATTGCGCAACGCTCGAGACGAGTTGGAACGGCGCGTTGAAGAGCGAACTTATGAACTATTGGAAAGAGTCGCTGAAAAGGAAAAGACGGAGCACGCTTTGCGTGAAAGCGAAGAAAAATATCGAAGTATCCTGGAAAGCATCGAGGAAGCGTATTACGAGGGGGATCTTGCCGGAAACTTTACCTTTGTAAATCCCGCCGCCTGCAGACTCCTGGGATACGGCGAGGAAGAGATGATCGGATTGAACAACCGTCAATATACCGATCCCGAGACTGCAAACAAAATGTACAAGATATTCCGCGAAATATACCGCACGGGAAAACCGGCCTCTTATAATGTGTATGAAATTATCAGGAAAGACGGCGCGAGACGAGTGGTCGAGGGTTCCGCTTCTCTGATGAGGGACGAGGATGGAAAACCGATCGGATTCCGGGGTCTTGTACGCGATACGACGGAGGAGATACGATCCAAGGAGGTGTTACGGCAAAGCAAGGAGCGATTGGCTTTGGCGGTGGACATCAGCGGCGCCCGCATTTGGGAATGGAATCTCAAAACGGATGAGTTCAAACCGGATGACCGGATCTTCACGGATCTGGGCTATGAATTGAATGAACCGCCTTTGACGTCAAAAGATATCAAAGCCATCACGGACAGCTCTGCTCTGTCGGGAATAGAAGCCAGGCTGGCGGCCCATTTTCGAGGGGAAACACCCGTTTATGATCATGAATATCGTATCCGGACCCCGTCCGGTGAATACAGGTGGGTCCATAACCGCGCCAAAGTGGTCAAATGGGACCGGGAAAACAAGCCTGAACTGATGGTTGGCTCCATGATCGACATCACGGATCGGAAGCGCGCCGACGAAGCCAGGGAGAATCTGGAGGCCAAATTAAGGCAGGCGGAGAAAATGCAGGCCATAGGAACGCTTGCCGGAGGCATTGCCCACGACTTCAATAACATTCTGGGCGTCATCATCGGTCAGGCCGAGATGATCGAAATGTTCGATGCGAAAAAGGAACCAAGACTCCTGTCGAGGATGAGGGAATTGATCAAAGCGGCGGATCGAGCCAGGGAATTGGTGGAGCAGATCCTCGCCTTCAGCCGCCGGTCGGCTCAGAAAATAGAGCCGGTTCGACTGAGTTCCATCGTGAAGGAGGCGGCTAAATTCTTGAGAGCGACGATACCGTCGACCATAGAAATCCGGCAAAACATCAAAGGGCCGACAGGGAAGGTGGCCGCCGATCCCACCCAGATGCATCAGATACTGATGAACCTGTGCACCAATGCAGCGCATGCCATGAGAGATAACGGCGGGATTCTGGAACTCGAACTGGACGAAGTCTATCTGGATGAAAAAGCAGCGTCACAAATCGGAGGAATCGATGCCGGTCCGTATCTGAAGCTCTCGGTGACGGACACGGGTCACGGCGTGGACCCTGACATTCAGAAGCGGATTTTCGACCCCTATTTCACGACCAAAAAGGCGGGTGAAGGCACGGGGCTGGGGCTCTCGGTGGTTCACGGAATTGTGAAACTCTACGGCGGCGGTATCTCGGTATTCAGCCGACCGGGTTTTGGAACCACTTTCAGCGTGTACCTGCCCCGCATCCGCAGTGAGGCCGGTGAAGGCCGCGAGCTTGGAATGTCCATCACCGTCGCGTCGGGAAACGAACGGATATTGTTTGTCGACGATGAAGCAGACCTGTCGAAAATCGCGGAAGAAATATTGGGAAATCTCGGTTACCAAGTGGTGGTCGAGACGAGCAGCACGAACGCGCTCGCGCTTTTCAAGGCACAACCGACTCGATTCGATCTCGTTATAACGGACCTGACCATGCCCAAACTGACCGGTCTCCAATTGGCCCAGGAAATGCTGCGGATCCGTTCCGATATTCCCATCATTTTGTGCACGGGCTTCAGTGACGGCTCTGTGGCGGAAAAAGCCAAAGATATCGGTATCCGAAGTTTCCTCCAGAAGCCGGTGGGCGTCCGCACCCTTTCCAAGGTCGTCCGTCAGATATTGGATGAACAAGAAACGGCCGCGCACGAATATCCGGTAGAAAACCGAAAATCCGCTTTGACGGAAACCAACGAATAAGTATAACGATGTTAGCTTGTTGAACAATCTTCTTCACTTGCTTCGTGGTAACCGGATAGGAATTTCCTTCGCACCCGTCCTTTTCAAATAAGAAATAACGGAGTAGAATAGCTGTCAGGTGATCCGGAGACTTCCTGTGGCCGGATACTAGGCGATTTTTATTGTTTAGCCAAAAAAATGGATGGAATAAGGAAGACATCATTACTTGCGATAAGTGAAATCGCTCCGATAACCGAACCAAGGGACGTGATATTTGTATAAGGATCCAAAACACTCGGAGAAGAGTATGAAATTTCTTTTGACGATACTGGTATGCATGATGATGATCGGCTCTTCACTCGTGTGCAACGCGGAAGAACCGACGGTTAAACTCGGGACTCTCTATAACAGGACCGGCGGCATGTCTTCCATAGACTTGCCGGCATGCCGCTGATCGAGGCTCGCAGCCAAACGAATCAACGAAAAAGGAGACTCCTCGACGGAAAAAACCGGAGTTGATCGTCATCGACACCAAGACCCACGTGAAAGAGGCGACCGAGGCCGCTGAAAAGCTCGTCTCCTTGGGTGTGGCGGCAGGACCGGGATACGGCGATACCGATTCCGTCCTCGCGGCCGGTCCTGTATTCGAAAAACACGGAATCCCTTCTCGAGCCGGACGAACTCGACCCTGTGGCTCGTCCGGCAGGCTCGATTTTTTCCACAAAGTCCGATCAACGCGTTAAACCGCATCGAGACAAAGAAAGGAGGTCGCGCACCATAAGCCGGGGTTTTCGGCAACGCGTTTCCGGTTGCCGTTTTTCAGGAAGAGGTTCATTCAACAAACGTTTCACTTCTAGAGAGGAGGCCGAAAAATGTTGGTAAAACCGCCGTATCAAGGTCTTACCCGCGAGCAACTGTTGGATAAAGCGTATGAAATGGGGAGAGATTTCGAGATTAATTCGTATAGCTGTTCCCAATGCACGGTTGCCGCCATTCACGAAATCGTAGGCCTGTCGGATGACCTGGTGAAAGCTTCCACTTCGTTGTGCGCGGGCGTGGCTTTCCAGGGACTCGGAAGTTGCGGTGGGCTGTCGGGCGGCGTGATGGCCCTGGATTTCTTCTTCGGCAGGCCCTGGGAAAAAATGTCATACACCGAGCTGAAAATGGAGGAGAATATTCCGCCGCTCTTTACGGCTCAGGCCATTGCGCGGGAACTGTACAATAAGTACGTCGAGCGCTACGGTACGGTGATGTGCGCCGCGATCCAGCAGCAGCACTTCAACCGATACTACTATATCGAGGACATGGAGGAGTTCAAGAAATTCGAAGAAGCGGGCGCGCACACGGATCCCAAGAAATGCGTGGACACCGTGGGAACCGCCGCCCGCTGGGTGATGGAAATATTGATCGATAAAGGCGCCGTGGAAGTCCCCGGCTGATCCGGAAGGTAATTTCATTCGCAGCATGTGGACTCCGGGGGAATCACGTCGCATCGGGATTCCCCCGATCCGTTTAAGGGATTCACCTTTATCGAACGCAACAGCCAACAAAGGAGCTGAATCCATGAAGGAACTCAAGATCGGGTGTGGGAAACCCACGGGCGCGAAGGTGGGCGAAAAAGCCAAAGAAGCCGCGCCTGAAACTCAAAGCCAAGCAGGGAAGGAAATCACTATGTCCGCTGTCAGAGTCGGCCAAAAGGCCCCGGATTTCGAGGCCCCGGCCTACCAGGATGGAAAATTCGGTCAGGTCAAGCTTTCAGACTACCTGGGCAAATGGGTGGTCCTCTGTTTCTATCCCGGCGATTTCACTTTTGTCTGAGCCACGGAATTGGCCGCAGTTGCGTCCAAGTATGAAGAAATCCGAAAACTCGACGTGGAAATCCTCTCGGTGAGCGTGGACAGCCATTTTGTACACAAGATGTGGCAGGACAACGAACTGTCCAAAATGGTGGACGGCGGGGTCCCTTTTCCCATGATTTCGGACGGACCCGGAAACGTGGGCAAGGTGTACGGTGTTTACGACGAGAACGCCGGCGTCGAAATGAGAGGCCGCTTCATCATCGACCCCGACGGAGTGGTCCAGGCCATCGAGATCCTGACGCCGCCCGTGGGCCGGAATGTGGCCGAATTGATCCGCCAGATCCAGGCGTTTCAACATGTCCGTAAAACCAATGGGCAGGAAGCCGTTCCCTCCGGATGGTATCCGGGAAAGCCGACCCTAACCCCGGGCCCCGACCTGGTAGGCAAGGTTTGGCAAGCCTGGAAAGTAAAAGACGCCTTCTGATCGTTTGGCCGTCCGAAAAAAACGAGCGCCGCGGGTCATCGACCTCGCAGGAGCATGGACGGGAACCCTCAATGTAGGGGCGTATGGCCATACGCCCCTATGTCGCGTAACCGCGCCGATGGCGCCTTGTGCATGTTCCCCGCACGCAAATGGATGACTCGGGGCCGGAAGTCGGTTGCGGAGACGAAAAGGAATCCACGGAAGCGAATCGCCGCCGATGCGCTCCCGAGCTCTTTTCATTGCTCAATTTCCACGCAATCATGTCCCCGGAGTTGCTCAGAAATTGAGCAGCTTCCCGATGCGCATAAAAACGCTATTTTATAATATCACGACAGATCAATGGGTTAAACGAGGCTATCAAGTTGGCCCGAAGTTTGCTATAGTATTTAGTAATTCCAAAGTTACATTAGCACCCCCCAACTCATCGGCGCATATCCATGTACGCCTCCACACCCCGACCCTCGCCCACCGGGTGAGAGGGTACGAGGTCCTAGTAGCCGGTTGCTGCAATGATTCCGTCTCCTCCCTGCCGGCTGGAGGCGAAGGATCCCCTTCTTCCCTCGCCCACTGGCGCAGGCCCCCGAGCGTGTCGAGAAGGGAAAGGGGCGGGGTGAGGGGAGGTTGGAGCATCTTCACCCATACCAAAAACCTCTTAGCAGGGGAATGGTTCGTAGTGCCACTGCTCTATATAGTCTCCATCCGGTCCTGATTTCGTGATCCGGGCGAAAACAGGTTCTGGAAACCACTTACGAAACTGCCCTGATTCAGATTCGCGGCTCTGCTTGGGGACGGCGAGGGATTGAGGAAGCGAATAATCCACATACTTCTGCAAGCTTAAAGAAATCGACAAGTCAAGGGAGGGAATCGTTCGAGCCATGGCCTCGGAATTCTACGCCCACAGTCTAGAAAACAGACCACTATCCGAGTGGCATGCCCTTAACGACCACTTGAACGAAGTGGCCAGGATGGCGAAGAGCTTTGCCAAAAAACTGGGTGCCGAAGATTTGGGTTGGTGTGCAGGGCTCCTCCACGATATCGGTAAGTTTCACCCTGACTTCCAGAAATATCTCAAAGAACAAAACCGCAGGCGAGGGAGTGTAGACCACTCCAGTTCGGGCGCGGTGCTGGCACATGCAGCCGGCAACCCATTCTTGGCCTGGGTGGTTTCAGCACACCATGGGGGACTTGCCGGCAAGGCGGACCTGAAAGCACGGCTGAAACAGAAATCAGACAGTCATACTGTGCAAGCGGCCCTGTCGCTGGCGAAGAGTCAGATGGATTGGTCTGAATGCGTCGGTATGGCCAAGATTCCAGAATTCTTGACGGACCAAGAGGCGACGGAGTTTTTTGTCCGTCTGTTATTTTCATGCCTTGTAGATGCGGACTATTTAGATACAGAGGTTTTCTTCAAAAAGGGGCGTGAGGAACCTGCCAAGGTCAAAGAGCTTTTAAAGCCCTTCTTGAGAAACCAAAATGCTATCATAACTTGCGCACCCGATACGCATTTAAACGAAATACGCAAAGAAGTATATGATCACTGCATGAAGGCAGCCGAAGATCCGCCTGGCGTATTTAAGCTCACCGTGCCTACTGGAGGGGGCAAGACCCGGTCCTCTCTTGGGTTCGCAATCACTCATGCGATAAAAAGCCATCAAGACCGAATCATCTATGCAATACCCTACACTTCGATCATCGAGCAGACCGCAACCACGTTTCGGGATATTCTCGGAAGGGGGAACGTTCTTGAACACCACAGCGGGGTTCATATGATTGATAAGGATAGTAGCAATGACACCGAAACGCAGGAAGAGACGAGGCTGCGACTGGCCAGCGAAAACTGGGACTTTCCTCTTGTCGTCACAACCACGGTTCAACTATTCGAATCGCTTTTCGCAAACCGGCCCGGAAAATGTCGCAAACTCCACAACGTAGCCCACTCGGTGATTATTCTGGATGAAGTGCAGACCCTGCCCATTACGCTGATAGGTCCCATTGTATCGGTTCTAAAAGAGCTTACTCGCAGCTATGGGGTAAGCGTGGTGCTTTGTACGGCCACGCAACCAGCGCTTTCAGGTGAAAGTCCTTATCTTTCGGGGTTCAAAGGAGTGAGGGATATCATACCGTATAAAGACGAGAGTCGGTACTTCGAGGAGCTAAGAAGGGTTGAGTATGTGATTGCAGACAAACCCTGGCCATGGGAAAGGGTGGCGGAGGAAATGAAGAAAGAAAGCCAAGCCCTCGCAGTACTCAATACGAGAAAGGACGCACTGGCCCTTTTGGATGCGATTAATGAAAAACATCCCTTCCATCTGTCCACGCTTCTATGTGGTGCGCATCGTCGTGATGTCCTGCAAGAGGTTCGAGAAAGGTTGGCTGATGGCAAGTCGTGCCACCTTGTTTCCACTCAGGTGGTTGAGGCGGGAGTGGATTTGGATTTTGCTCTTGTTCTTAGAGCGTTCGGACCACTGGATCGGATTGTTCAGGCCGCCGGTCGCTGCAACAGAGAGGGAGGGATGTCCAGAGGGAGGGTGATCATTTTTGAGCCAGAGAAGGGAAGCTGTCCAAGGGGCCCATATCGCACAGCCTTGACGGAGGCCAAAAACCTGCTTGAAAGGACGGCTATTGATCTCCATGACCCAGGGATTTTCGAGAACTATTTCGATCGCCTTTTTAGAGACGTGGATACCGATGCCAAAAGAATTGGGAAGCTTCGCAAAGAATTTGACTTCCCCGAGGTCGCCCGGAAGTTCAAGATGATAGAAGAGGAATCGTTACCAGTAGTTGTGGATTACCCCGGAAACAATGGCCCCACCTCATTATTAAGTGAAGCGATTAGAAAGGGACGCATAGATCGTTCACTATGGCGAAAGCTACAGCCCTTCTTTGTAAATATTTATCGAAAGGAATTTGAGGCCTACAAGACCAAAGCCCTTATTGAAGAACCCATACCGGGGTTATATCTCTGGAGGGGGCGATACGACATGACCAAAGGAATAAGCGATTCCGCCCGCGACCCGGCAGATTTCATAGTATAAACGGAGGAGGTGAGGCAATGGTGGGAAATACAGACGGTAAGTTACTCCAGGTGAAAGTAGTCGGGGATTTCGCTCTGTTCACCAGGCCGGAGATGAAGGCGGAGCGGGTAAGCTATCCCGTGATGACTCCTTCTTCGGCAAGAGGGATTTTGGAGGCCATATTCTGGAAGCCGGAATTTGCTTGGAGGGTCAGGGAAATCCATGTGCTTAAGCCTATCGATTTTTTCTCCATCCTGAGAAACGAAGTGGAGAGTAAGGCGAGCCATAGAGCAAAACCGGGGAAAATGCCGGAGGGTCTTTTTATCGAAGAAAAAAGGGTCCAACGCCACTCTCTGGTTTTGAGAGATGTTGCCTACCTGATCAAGGCGGAGCAATGGCTGGCGTCGGATATCAATGGAAATCATGCCAAATACCGCGATCAGTTTCAGCGTTCTGTGGCAAAGGGGAAGTGTTTTCACAGACCCTACTTTGGGTGCCGGGAGTTCGTATGCCACTTCATGGTTCCGACTGGTTCAGAAGAACCAATCAACATAACCCAAGACCTCGGATTGATGCTTTTCGATTTGAAGTTCAGACTCAACAAGGAGGGTAAGGGTGTAAGCGCGCAGCCTGTGTTCTTCGAGGCGAAACTTGACAACGGGGTACTGGAAGTGCCTCAGGAAAAATACGAGGAGGTCAAAGATGCTGCTTGAGAAGTTATGCGAATATGCCTCTCGTCTGGAAGATGTGCCTCCCTTTATGTACCAGCGCACCGTAGTGAGCTGGTTTATCGATCTTGATAACGAAGGGAGGCTTATCGGCTTTGTACCTCTCTCCGGAGAGGAGGGAATAAAGCGAAAAGGCAAGGAGATGATCACCCCGCATATAATGAGAGCAGTAGCCATTCGCCCCAAGTTGTTGGCGGATACCGGTGAATATGTCCTCGGAATAGGAAGAGAAGAAAGTAATGTTGAGCGTGTTCGAAAGTGCCATGCTCAATTTCGAAGTCTGGTAAATCAATTAGCCGAGGCGACCGAAGAACCTTCCGTCCGGGCGGTCGCGGGATTTCTCGCTGATTGGTCGTCTGATACGGTTCAGCTTCCCGAGGGTTTTGACCCTGGAGATATACTCACCTTCCGAGTTGAGGGATGCCCGCAGGACCTCCCTATTTTTCTGGAATCTGTAAAATCCTTTTGGAGCGAATACACAACAACCGGGGAAGGAGCCATAGCTACTGAAAAACGGCAGTGTATTATCTGTGGGAAGACCAAACCTACCCTAGAGCGACTGGCATTTAAGGTGAAAGGCATTCCAGGCGGTCAACCGGCTGGTACAGCCATTATTTCGGCGAATGTGCCTGCAATTGAATCTTATGGCGCCACAGCCTCCTTGATCGCCCCAACCTGCCATGAATGCGGAGAGGCGTTTACTCTTGGGCTCAACAGCCTGATATCAAATGAGAAAACGCGGCTCTTTGTCGGACCCCTCCTTTTTGTATTCTGGACAAAGGAAGAGACTGATTTCTCTCCGGCATCCTTTTTCAGCAATCCCGACCCTGAAGAGGTAAAGAACCTGATCCTTTCCTACAAAAAGGGGCAGCTTTCTGAACCGGAAAGCCAAAACAGCTTCTATGCCGCGGCACTTTCAGGTTCGGGCGGTAGGGCGGTTGTTCGGAGTTGGGTCGAGACCACTGTGGGCGAAGTTAAAAAGAATTTGGCCCGCTGGTTTCAATTACAAAGGCTTGTGGGACCCTGGGGCGACGAATCGGAACCTGAAAAGTTACGGAATATGGCTGCATCACTTTATAAAGATCCGAGAAAGGATATGCCTCCAAATGTGCCAAAAATGTTGGTGAAAGTGGCTCTTGAAGGAGGAAGGTTGCCGGATTGGCTTCTTTATCAGGCAGCAAGGAGAAACAAAGCGGAACAAAGGGTCACAAGGCCACGAATGGTTCTTACCAAAATGATACTCGTATCTGACCAAGACCTTAAAGCAACGGAGGATAAGATGGCGTCTTTGGATATCGAAAATAGAGACTCCGCATATCTAAGCGGGAGGCTTTTAGCCGTGATCGAATCTGTGCAGAGAGCCGCCCTTCCAACCATAAAAGCCACAATAATAGACCGCTATTATGGCACCGCTTCAACAGCCCCGGCTGCGATCTTTGGCACACTTCTAAGAGGGGCGCAGAATCATCTGGCAGTTCTCAGGAAGACCAAAGAGGGGACGTTTCATGCGCTTTCCAGGAGGCTTGAAGATGTATTGAAAGTAGTAGATGCGAACGGATTTCCAGCAACCCTGAACCTTAAAGAGCAGGCCCTATTTTCTCTGGGCTACTATCACCAGAAAGCCGCGGACAGGGCGGATGCTATTGCAAGGAAACAGCACCGAGATGATTCCATTACCGTATAGTTTCAACAAGAAGGAGGAGTAAGATGTCCAACGAGATTGTAAGCGATGTAGATAAGCGGCATGATTTTGTGTTCCTTTTTGATGTAAGGGACGGCAATCCAAACGGTGATCCAGACGCGGGGAATCTTCCCAGGGTGGATCCCGAGAACATGGAAGGCCTCGTTACTGATGTGTGCATAAAGCGGAAGGTGAGGAACTACATTTCAATCCATGCAGGCGAACAGCCGCCCCAGGGGCAAAGGATATACGTTCAGGAAAAGGGCATCGCTCTAAATACACTCCATCAAGAGGCTTATGATGCAAGAAACCTTAAATCAACGGGAACTAAACAAAGGAAAGAAGATGTGAAGGATGCCAGGAAGTGGATGTGCGAGAATTTCTATGACATCCGAATGTTTGGAGCGGTAATGACTACCGATGTGAACTGTGGGCAGGTCAGAGGCCCTATGCAGCTTACCTTTTCTCGATCTATAGACCCAGTGGTCCCGCTGGATCTATCCATCACAAGAGTAGCCGTTACAAGGGAATCGGATGCCGCAGTGGTGGAGGGCGAATCCGGAGAGATTGAGGGTGGTAAACGCACGGAGATGGGCCGCAAAACCTTGGTACCATATGGCCTTTATAAAGGATTCGGATTCTTTAGCCCGGCTTTTGGGAAACAGACAGGCGCAAGAACTGACGATCTTGGGCTTTTCTGGGAGGCGTTACAAAATATGTGGGATTTGGATCGATCTTCGTCACGCGGAATGATGGCGCTCAGGGGACTCTATATTTTCAGCCATGACTCAGCGCTGGGCAATGCCCATGCGCATGAACTTTTTGAAAGGATAGAACCCCGTCTGAAGGAGGATGTCAAAATCCCTCGTTCCTTCAAGGACTACGAGGTATCTGTGAATGAAGATAGTCTGCCACCAGGCATAACGTTGACAAGGGTCACTGGATAATTTGGGCGCGTGGGCATCTGCATTTTAGATCCGGTCGGATCCTTGGACAGGAGCGAATAATATGCTTGCTGTTCCCATCGGCGTTTCTTCTGACTGGAGCCAGATCGGACGACATCGGAAATGCAGCGGATGGTTCAAATGGCGGTGAGTATTTGGATTTGGAAACTATGGCTGACAAAAAGGCAGTGTATTCCGAGGACGATCTTCTGCCTATTTCCGCCCTGCAACATGTGGTCTTTTGCGAGCGGCAGTGTGCTTTGATCCATGTGGAGCGGGTCTGGGACGAGAACCTGTTCACTGCGGAAGGCAGGATCATGCACGAGCGGGTACATGAGAGGGACAGCGAATCCCGAGGGGATGTGCGGATCGAGCGTGGTCTGCCGCTTCGATCTTTGAAACTAGGCTTGATAGGGAAGGCCGACGTAGTCGAGTTTCACCGCACCGATGAACGCGGATGGCTGCCTTTTCCGGTGGAGTACAAGCGGGGCAAGCCGAAGGCCGATGATTGTGACAAGGTGCAGTTGTGCGCACAGGCTTTGTGTATAGAGGAAATGCTTGGTGTTGAGGTTTCAGAAGGTTCACTCTTCTATGGAAAGACGAGGCGCCGGCTGGACGTGACCTTTGACCATACTTTGCGAGAAAAGACCGAAAAGGCGGCAGTGAAAGTTCGAGAAATGATCAGGAACGGGATGACCCCAAAGGCGGATTACACCAAGAAATGCAAGAGTTGCTCCCTCGAGGGTCATTGTATGCCTATGCTTTCAAGAAAGCGATCAGCGAGAGCATACATGACCCGGATGGTTGAAGAGTCGTGAAAAAGCACCTCAATACCCTCTTTGTCACGACCCAGGGGGCGTATCTTTCAAAGGAAGGGGAGACCGTCGTAGTTAAGGTAGGAAAGGAAATACGCCTGAGGCTACCCATCCATACGATTGATGGGATCGTCTGTTTCGGCAATGTCTTGTGCAGTCCTTTTCTGCTCGGTTTTTGCGGAGAAAATCACGTTGCTGTGAGTTTCATGACAAAGAACGGTCGCTTTCTTGCACGTGTTCAAGGACCAGTATCCGGGAACGTATTGCTCCGGCGTGAACAGTACCGCCGGGCAGACGATCCCGAAGCTACGGCCGAGATCAGCAGGGCTGTTCTTACAGGGAAGCTTGTGAATTGCCGCGCAGTCCTCCAAAGGGGGCTTCGCGACCATGTGGACAAGGTGGATGAACCCGCCTTGAAAGAAGTCTCTACCAGGATCAGTGAATACCTGCATCGTCTTCCGGGGGAGTCATCTACGGATGTGATGAGGGGCATTGAAGGGGACTCCGCTCATATGTATTTTGGCGTTTTTAACCAACTCATCACTTCTCAGAAGGAGGACTTTGTTTTCCAGGAGAGGAACCGTAGGCCTCCCCTGGATAATGTCAACTGCCTGTTGTCTTTTATCTATACCCTCATTCACCACGATGTTCGCTCAGCACTGGAAGGAGTCGGACTTGATCCGGCAGTGGGGTTCCTCCACAGGGATCGCCCGGGACGGCACGGTCTGGCTCTTGACCTCATGGAAGAGTTCAGGCCGGCTCTTGCCGACCGGCTGGTCCTATCCCTCATCAACTTGCGGAAAGTAAAGGAGAGCGGCTTTACCAAAAGCGACACAGGCGCTGTGTTCATGTCTGATGAAACCAGGAAAGACGTATTGGTGGCCTACCAGACCAGAAAACAGGAGGAGATCACGCATCCTTTTCTGGACGAGAAGGTTTTTGTCGGAATGCTTTTCCACATCCAGGCGATGCTTCTGGCGCGATACCTGCGCGGTGATATTGACGGCTACCCGCCCTTCATATGGAGATGAGGTTCGCGATGATGGTTGTCGTCAGCTATGACGTTTCTACAATAGACCCGGAAGGTCAGGCTCGGCTGCGACGCGTCGCCAAGATTTGCAAAGACTATGGGCAGAGGGTTCAGTACTCCGTGTTCGAATGTGATGTTGACCCGGGCAGATGGGCCTTCCTGAGGCAGAAACTGCTGGATGAGATTGACCCCAAAACGGACAGCCTGCGGTTTTATTTTCTGGGAGCCAACTGGAAACGCAGAATTGAGTATGTCGGCTTGAAAAAGGGGATTCATCCTGATGAGCCATTGGTTGTCTGAGAAATTTGCGCGAACCCCAAGCTCCCATTCGTGCGGTACTTCATTTCCTCTTGTCTTTGGTGGGGTTAGGACGTTTTTTGCATTACCGTGGTTCGCAACTGAATTTATGGGTATGATTTCAATAAGTTAACAAATAGCCTCTTGAACGGATGCAATTCGCGGAGCTTGGAAGCCGGAGCTTCGCAGAGTGCCTCAATTAAAACCTTTGTCAGCAAGCACTTAGGGGCTGACAGTCGCTCCCCGCGCGGGAGCGTGGATTGAAACCCGGGAGAGTTCGGATTTCAGCTGGATGACGCCATGTCGCTCCCCGCGCGGGAGCGTGGATTGAAACAAATCGCAAAATGTTGCCGCTGGAATATCCATAGGTCGCTCCCCGCGCGGGAGCGTGGATTGAAACCGGTTAGCGATGTAGAGGGTAATCGCGTCCCCGACGTCGCTCCCCGCGCGGGAGCGTGGATTGAAACATGA
>Ga0068714_10004930_pt1 | contig 14532 bp, 9 predicted proteins | sample MTBNYHSulfiMetaG_FD_62988 | JGI IMG/M metagenome (GOLD analysis project Ga0068714, IMG submission 62988) | Enrichment culture microbial communities from rom New York Harbor, USA that are MTBE-degrading - MTBE-NYH (New York Harbor Sulfidogenic)... | ecosystem: Environmental > Aquatic > Marine >... | reverse complement strand
AGACCCTCACGTATCGACCGGGTTTCAGGAGGCCCCCCGCCTCCCCTTGCTCGGTAACGTTCTCGGTCCGGATAATCACGGTACCGCCCTGGGGCATGGAGTCCGCGGCGTTGATGACGAGATTGCTGAACACTTGTTGGATCTGCCCCCCATCCACCTCCACGGGCCACGTGTCCTCGGGCACGTCCAGGTCGCAACGCACGTTGGAGCCGCTGAGACCGATCCGGCAGGCGCTCTTCAGGAGCCCCCCCAACCGGACGGCCTGTTTCAGGGGCATCCCGCCTTTGGAAAAGGTGAGCAGCTGGCGGGCCAGGTCCTCGGCACAGCGGGCGGCCCGCTCCGCGTCCTCGATCTTCGCAAAGGCCTTTCCTCCGGGTACGGTGTACATCTTGGCCAGGCCCATGTTTCCCATGATGGCTGTCAGAACGTTGTTGAAGTCGTGTGCGATCCCGCCGGCTAGCACCCCTACGGACTCCAGCTTCTGCACCTGGAGTAGATCCCTCTCCATTCTGCGCTTTTCCGTGACGTCGCGGAAGACCAGGACCACCCCCACAACCGCCCCCTGGCGCGTCCGGATGGGAGCCCCGCTGTCCGCCACGATCCGCCGGGTCCCGTCCCGGTGCACCAGGGCGGTGTTTTCCTCCAGGGGCATGGCCCGGCCGGTGTCCAGCACCCGTAGGACAGGGTCCTCCCGGGGCTGGAGACTCTCCGAATCCACCGCCCGGAACACCTCCCCGAACGGCCGGCCCGCAGCCTCATCCTGACGCCAGCCGGTCAGTTCCTCGGCCACGGGGTTCACCAAGACCACGCGCCCCCGGGTGTCGGCGGTGATCACCCCGTCCCCGATGGACCGCAGGGTCACGGCCAGTCGTTCCGTCTCCTCGGCCAGAGCATCCCTGGACTCCCGGAAACTGCGGAAGAGCGGTGCGATGTAGGCGATCCCTACCACGAGGAAGAGCGAGGTGATCATGGCCACGACCTCCGCGCCCAGATCCCCTCCCGCCCCGGCCGGCAAGCCCGTGACCGGAGTGTGCAGCAGGGTGATCCCCCGCCGGACGGCCATGAGGGCAATGGCCGCGGAGATCCAGATCCATGCCCGGAGGTTTCCCGTGACCGGGATCAGCCGCAGCGCCAGAACGACGGCCACGACCTGCAGCAGGATGGACACTAGCAGAACCATTTCCAGGGCAACCATGCCGACCCCCTTGTCCGGCGAGGGAAGAGCGACCGCTAGGCGGCGGCGCCGGGGGGCGCATCCTCCGGGCCAGGACCCACAGCACCGCCCCCCCCTTTTCGGCCTTGTGGCCGGAATGCGGAGGAGTACCGCACGTTTTAGAGAATCTACCTGCAATTTCCGTTCCGGTAAGCGCAGCCGTCAAGTCCCCCATCCGGCAAAGGAGACGCTGTACGATGAAGCCCTCTCCGCGACTCGGGCCCCGGTTATGCCTGCAAGCGCCCGCGGTGGAGGTCCCGCAGGACGACGGGGACCGGTTCAGGTCTTTGGAAGGTCCCCGGAGGACGAGGGAACCTCCCCGCGGGTGCGGCCCACACAACGAGGAATCTCCATGCCGTACGTCCGGCTTCCTGCCCCGGGGTCGGCCCGCGGCCGACGGGAAACTATCGAGAAGCACTGCCTTCGACGTCCGGCCCCGGTTGGGCCTCCAAGCGCCCGCGGTGGAGGTCCCGCAGGACGACGGGGACCGGTTCAGGTCTTTGGAAGGTCCCCGGAGGACGAGGGAACCTCCCCGCGGGCGCGGCCCACACAACGAGGAATCTCCATGCCGTACGTCCGGCTTCATGCCTCGGGGTCGGCCCGCGGCCGACGGGAAACTCCTAAGGAGGTGGCCGACATGGTACGGGGATTGCAATTTTCCCCTGTATCCTGGCGGAAGACCATCCAGGGGGAACCCCCATGACAGGATCGCAGCAAGGAATCCTTTCCGTCGCATTCGATCGTTCCATGATACGGGCAAGAAACCGGCCGCTGTGGATTCTGCAGGAGATCGGTCAGTTTCTCGCCTCCTTCCGGGGGGACCTGCGCGAGCTGCTGGACGGGGCCCTGGCCAGGGTTCTCGAGCACTTCCACCTGGACGGAGGGAGGATCTACCTCATGGACGAGACCGCCTCGGTTCTGGAACTCATGGCGCACCGGGGTATCGAGCCCACGGGGCTGGAGAACGTGAAACCCGGGGAGGGGTTCACCGGCAGGGCCGCTGTCAATCGTTGCTTTCTTGCGGGCCGCGTGACGGATCTGGAAGACCCGAAGCGGGTGAACATGCTCCTCGGAAAGGGATACGAAACGATCGCCTGCGTCCCGCTCATTTCCCAGGACCGGGTCATGGGGGTCATGAACCTGGCCGCACACGGGGTGATGGACCTGGATCCCCGCAAGATCGACCTGCTCCTCATCGTGGGAAACCAGATCGCCAACGCCGCCAGCAACGCACGCCTCTACGAAGAGATCCGCAGGAAGAATGAAACCATCCAGTTCTTTGCCTACTCGGCGTCCCACGACTTGAAGAGTCCGGCCATGGGACTCCACGGCCTGGTCAGGCGCTTCTTCGAAACGTACGGCCCCCGGCTGGACGAGAAGGGCCGCTCCTACGGCGAAAAGATCCTCGACGCGTCGAGGCACATCCTGGCGCTCACGGCCCGGCTCAACCTGTACATCACCGCCAAGGAAAACCCGCTGGAGATCGAACGGTTTTCGTTGGCCGAGGTCTTTGAAACGGTGCGCAACGAGTTCACCTCGGCGATGCATCAACGGGGCGTCCGCTGGAGCGCGCCCCCGCACCCCCCGGAGATGCAGGCGGACCGGACCGGCATCGTCTGCTTCGTCCAGAACTGTGTGGACAACGCGTTGAAGTACGGCGGGGACGGGCTGACCGAGGTGCGGCTCGGCTACCGGGACGAACCCTCCAACCACGTCCTGTCGGTCACCGACGACGGGGTGGGGATGGACCCCGTGCAGGCCAACAAGGTCTTCGAACTCTTTCACCGGAACGGAACCGCCAAGGGGACCCAGGGGGCGGGACTGGGAATGGCCATCGCCCGGGAGATCGCCCGGCGGCACGGGGGCAAGGTGTGGGTGGAAACCGCTCCCGGCAAAGGGTCGGCCTTCTTCCTGTCCATCCCCAAGACCCAAGAGATGCGGGTTTACAATCTGTAAAGAATCCTGACAGATCCCCCCCTCCTCTCAGGCGGGACCGCGGGCGTCTCTTGACAATGTGCGCCCCCATGAGATCATTCAGGTTCGACGCGGAAGGGTGAGACGCAGGACCTTTGGGCAGGAACCCACAAGACCTGCACGCGTGAACGGACTTCTTCCTTTCCCTCCGTGCGTGCGGTGGCCCGCACGAGGATGATGCGGCCGAGCATTCTGCGTGACCGGAGATGGGTCCGGAAGCGCCCCCCCTCGTTGGCACATCCCTTGCTGGCATGCCGGAGAAGTCCGAACGGACGTCCCCCCAGCAATCCGGCTTGCCGCAGGTGAAGGTCGTGGAGAAAGGAGGCATCTCTTGCACTCGGGAACGCATGCACAGCCATCAGGCACGGTCGGTTCCGTGACACGGAAGCAACGCAAGTGGTGGTCCAGCAGACCCGGGTACAAACCGCTGCTGTTCCTGCCTGCAGCGGCGGTGTTCCTCTTGGTGGTGGTGGCTCCCCCCCCGCAGAGCATGGTGGACCTGGCGGGTGCCGTGCACCCCTCGGGGTACGAACTCAAGCAGGGCCAGGAAAGCATCGCGGACGCGGTGAACGCCAAGCTGCACCACAAAGAAGAATCTCGCCTCACCGACCGGGACGTGGCCCAACTGACCAAGGTCATGATCGCCATCTTCTTTCTCACGGTCTTCCTCTGGGGGACCGAGGCCCTGCAACTGGGGGCCACGGACATCCTGGTGGCGGTGTTGCTGTACCTGTTCGGGGTCTTGCCCATCAACGACATCGGCCAGGCCTACATGAAGGACGCGGTGTTCTTCATCTTCGGGATCCTGGCCGTGGCCGTGGGGGTCTCCAAGACAGGGCTCGACAAGCGGATCGGGCTCATCCTGCTCAGCCGCATCAAGAGCGCCCGCGCCTTTGCCTTCCTCTTCTTCCCGGCGCTGGCCATGTCCGCGAGCTTCCTGTCCGAGCACGCCCTGGTGGCCCTGCTCATCCCGGTCCTGATGGGCGTGTACAAGATCACCTGCAAGATGTACGGCGTGGAAAACGACCGGGCCCTGGCCGTTTTTCTCTTCCTGGGCATCTGCATGGCCGCCAACCACGGGGGCCCGGGCTCTCCGGCTGCCGGAGGTCGAAACGCCATCATGGTGGGGTACCTGATGGAGTACGGCACCCCCATCACCTTCCTGCAGTGGATGAAGTACGGCATGCCGTTCGTCCCGGTGATGGGCCTGGTGATCGGGGCCTTCATGTACATCACGTGCAAGCGCCGGTTCAAGGTCAAGGACATGGACCCCTCCGCGATCGTCCGCGCCGAGGTGGCGCGCATGCCCAAGTTCGCGGGGAAGGAGGCGGCCATGGCCGTCATCCTCGTGGTCCTGGTGGCCGCGTGGATCATCCTGGGGGAACACTCCGGCCTGGGCGGGCCCACGCTGTACGCGGTCATGGCCATGTTCCTGTTCCGGATCATCACGTGGGACGACATCCAGGAGGGGGTGGCCCTGGACGTGGTGGGACTCTACGCGGCCGCCTGCGCCCTGGGCGTGGGGCTCAAGTTCACGGGCGGAGGGGTCTGGATGGCCAACGCCTTCGTCTCCCTGCTCCCCGATTTCCTGAGCAAGGGGGACGGCCTGGTGGTGGGCGTGAGCATTCTCACCGGCCTGATGACGAACCTCATGAGCGACGGGGCCACGGTGGCGGCCTTGGGCCCCATCGTACTCCCCATGGCCACGCTGGCCGAGGTGAGTCTGTGGAAGGTGGGTCTGGCTTGCGCGTTCTCCTCCTCCTTCGCCAACTTCCTGGTCGTGGGTACACCCAACAACGCCATCGTGTTCGGCATGAGCAAGGACCCGGAGACCGGCAAGCGGCTGTTGAACGTCCTGGACTTCGTGAAGTTCGGGCTTCCCATCACGGTCCTGGCCTGGCTGGTGCTCTGGTTCTGGTCCATCCTCGGATACTGGCAGTTGCTCTCCTGGCCGGCGGTCACCCCCTGACGACGGGGAACCGGCACGCCAGGGCGCACGGGGCGGAACGCCCCTGGGGCGAATGAGATGAAGACAGCCCTCTACTCGGACCTTCGGAGGAAGATCACGGGCATCATCCTGCTCGTCTCCTTCACCCCACTCATCCTGCTGGGGGGCACGATCTACTTTCAGTTCGCCCGCATGTACCGGGAGAAGATCCAGGAACAGATCCTGTACCGGGCCGAGACCGAGGCCGAGTTCGTGGACACGTTCCTCAAGGAACGTACCGGCGTCCTGTCGGCCATGGCGGCCACCCACCGCATGGAAGATATCGTCCTGCAGGAGAACCTGGCCCGGATCCTGGACGTGATGAACACCGCCGCCGGGGCGTTCGTGGACCTGGGGGTCATCGACCGGCAGGGCCGGCACCTGGCCTACGTGGGCCCGTACAACCTCCAGGGACTGAACTACGAACACGAGCGGTGGTTCGCCGAGGTGATGAACCGCGGGGTGTACGTGAGCGACGTGTACACCGGGTTTCGCCGCATGCCGCACTTCATCATCGCGGTCCGGCGGCAGGAAAACGAGATGACCTGGATCCTGAGATCCACCATCGACCCGATCGTGTTCGGGCAGATCCTGCGGGCCGCCTGGGTGGGCAAGACCGGGGACGCCTACATCGTGGACCGGAACGGCGTGTACCAGACGGAGCCGAGGTTCGACGGCCGGATGCTGTCTCCGTCCGGCCTGAACACCCAATCCTTCGGAGGCGGGGTCACCCTGCTCCGGCAGGAGAACGTCCCGGTGGGAAACCGCCTGTTCGCGGGAAAGGCGCTGAAGACCACCCCGTGGTTTGTGGTGGTGAGCCAGGACGTCCGCGAGGAGATGACCGGGCTGTTCGCCACCCGAAACCTGGAGATCGTCATCATCGCCTTCGGGGTTGTGGCCATCGTCCTGGCCACCTTTTTCACCACGCGGATCACGGTGCGCCGCCTGAAACACTCCGACGAGAAGATGCAGCGCCTGAACGCGCAGCTCATCCAGTCCGACAAGATGGCCGCCCTGGGCAAGATGGCCGCAGGGGTGGCGCACGAGATCAACAACCCGCTGGCCGTGATCCTGCAGAAGACCGGCTGGATGGAGGACCTGCTGGCCGAGGAGTCGTTTCAGCAGAGCCGGAACGCTGAGGAGTTCAAAGCCTCGCTCCACAAGATCGAAGAACACGTGGAACGGGCCCGCAAGGTGGTGCACAACATGCTGGGGTACGCTCGCAAGATGGAGCCGCACCTGGAGGATGTGCACGTCAACACCACCCTGCAGCAGACCATCGTCCTGCTGGACAATTTCGCCCGGAACAACAATATTGAGATCCGCAAGGAGTTCTGCGACACCCTCCCCGTGGTGGCCGGCGACCAGGCACGGCTCCAACAGGTCTTTCTCAACCTGATGACCAACGCCATCGACGCCATCGGGAAGGACGGCACGATCCGTGTCGTGAGCGAACACAAGGAGCCGTTCATCGAGGTCCACATCGAGGACAACGGCCCGGGCATCCCGCCGGAGGTGCAGCGCAAGGTCTTTGACCCGTTCTACACCACGAAGCAGGCGGGCAAGGGGACCGGGCTGGGGCTCTGGGTCAGCTACGACATCATGGACAAGATGGGAGGGTCGATCGGGTTGAAAAGCGAAGTGGGAAAGGGCTCGATCTTCACCGTGCGCATCCCCGTGGTGATTCCCGAAAAGAAATAACGGCCGCATCTCTTTCCAGAGGAGAACCGCACATGGATTATTTCCGCGTACTCGTGGTGGACGACGAGGAGGACTTTCTCGACACGTTGGTCAAACGCCTGAACAAGCGCATGGTGGACACCACCGGCGCCCGCAGCGGGGAGGAAGCCCTGGCGCTCATGCACGAGAAGCTCTTCGACGTGGTGATCCTGGACATCAAGATGCCGGGCGGAATCGACGGCATCGAGGCCCTGCGGGAGATGAAGAAGGTCCAGCCCCTGGCCGAAGTGATCCTCCTCACCGGGCACGCTTCCGTGGAGACCAGCATCGAGGGGATGAAGCTCGGCGCCTTCGACTACGTCCTGAAGCCCATCAAGCTGGAAGACCTCCTGGAGAAGCTCGCCCAGGCCTTCGAGAAGAAGGACTCCCACGACCGGAAGATCCGCAGCGCGCGCATCAAGGAGCTGATCCGATTCCCGGGGCGGGTGCTCGATCTGACCAAGGAAGAGGAGTGAACGACGCGGACCGTCCCGGGCGCGGGCCGGTCCGCTGCGACGGCCCAGAGGCACGCTCCCCTGCGCCGCGCGCTCCCCTCCTCCCCCTTTACAGACTGTAAAGATCTCCGACACCCCCTGCGCCCTTCGTTCGGGGCGCCCCCCTCCGGCCCGTCCGGAACCGCAACCGCATTGCGGTCTTCTCCGGAGGGCCGGTTGCCTCTACGCATGGCATGAAGATTGCCAGGTCTGTGTTCCATGAACCCTTCCCGACAACACGCCTACGCCACCACCAAGCGGCTCATCCTCACGAGCATGATCGTGGCGCCCCTGTCCGTGTTCCTCCTGGCCCTGTCCATCGGGTACTACTTCTTCGCCACGTCCACGGAGAACGCCGCCGTGGCAGCCCTGGAGCGGGTGGCCCTGGATCAGCGACTGATGATCGACTCGTTCCTGGGCGAGCGGCGGGCGGACCTCCAGTTCCTGGTCCGGACCCACGACTTCGCCGCCCTGAGCCACCCCGATTTCCTGGCGCGGGTCTTCGAGCGTCTGCGGGACAAATCCCAGGCCTTCCTGGATCTGGGCGTGTTCAACGCCGACGGGCTGCACGTGGCCTACCAGGGCCCGTTCCCCCTGGCGGGCAAGGACTACGGGGAAGCACCCTGGTTCCGGGAGGTGATGAAGACCGGGTGCTACGTGAGCGACGTCTTTCTGGGTTTTCGTCAGGTGCCCCACTTCATCGTGGCCGTGACCGGACAGGAAGGGCCGGGGACCTGGGTCCTGCGGTCCACCATCGACCCGTACGTGTTCACCGAGCTGGTGGAACAGGTGCGCATCGGCGTCACCGGCCAGGCCTATCTGCTGAACCGGGAGGGACGCTTTCAGACCACCCCCCGCTCCGGGGGCGGTCTCATGGACCGCGACCCGGAGTCGGTGGAATACCCCGCCTCTCCGGACGCCATCCGCGCCTACATCCGCCAGGATGCCCGGGGCCAGCCCACCCTCTACGCCACCACCTGGCTCCAGAACAAGGACTGGCTACTGGTGGTCCGACAGGAGAAGTCCGACGCCTATCGTGCCCTGTACTCCGCCGCCGGTTGGATCGTCCTCATCATGCTGGTGGGCGGGACGGGCATCGTGGCAGCCGCCTTTGCGCTCACGCACCGGATCGTCATGCGGATGCAGCAGAAGGACACGGAAGCGGACCGGTTGAACCAGCAGCTCATCCGCGCGGGTCGGCTGGCGGAGCTGGGGGAGATGGCGGCCGGGTTCGCCCACGAGATCAACAACCCGCTCCAGATCATCCAGTCCGAGCAGGCCCTCATCGAGGCCATCCTCGCGGATTTCAAGAACCGCGGAGACCTGAAGCCTTCCGAGGACCTGGCGGACGTGGAGGACTCCCTGGCCCAGATCAAGACCCAGCTTCAGCGAAGCGCCCGGATCACGGCCGCTATTCTCAAGTTCGGCAGGAAGGGGGAGCCGGTCGTCCGGGACCTGGACCTGGGCGGCTTCGTGGAGGAAGTGACGGCCATCGTGCAGAAGAAGGCGGAGGTGCACGGTGTCCGGCTGGAAACGCGCGTCGCCACGGGCCTCCCGCGCATCACCGGGGACCCGATGCAGTTGCAGCAGGTCTTTCTCAACCTGTTCAACAACGCCGTGGACGCTGTCCTGGAACGACACGGTCCCCAGGGGGGCGAGGTGGTGGTGGAGGCCTCGCCCGCCGCGGACGGGACCGTGGCCGTGGCCGTGGCCGACAACGGCACGGGGATCCGCCCGGAACACATGGAAAAGGTGTTCACGCCCTTCTTCACCACCAAGCCCGTGGGTAAAGGCACCGGCCTGGGTCTGGCCGTGTGCTACGGGATCGTACAGAGCATGGGCGGCCGCATGGAAGTGGAAAGCGAGGAGGGTGTCGGCACCGTGTTCGTCATCCACCTGCCTGCCGCGGCGTGACCGCGCTTGGCGTACCCTTTCGCGCGGCCGTCACGGCACCGGCGGGCGCGGCAGATGACAGAGGAGGACGTGCCATGGAAGAGATGCACATTCTGCTGGTGGACGACGAGGAACGGTTCCTGACGACCACGGAGAAGATCCTCACCCGGAAGGGGATCAAGGTCATCCCGGCCCGAAGCGGCATGGAGGCCCTGGAGAAGCTCAGGCGCCACATCGTGCACGTGGCGATCCTGGACGTGAAGATGCCCGGCATGGACGGGGTCGCCACGCTCAAGGAGATCAAGAAGCAGTTCCCCTTGGTGGAAGTGATCATGCTCACCGGCCACGCCACGGTGGAGTCGGCCGTGGACGGGCTCCGGTCCGGGGCCACGGACTATCTCATGAAGCCCACCGACATCGACGAACTCGTGCGCAAGGCCCGCGAGGCTTACGACAAGCGGCAGAAGATCGAGGAGAAGATCCGCGTGGCCCACAGCCGCAAGGTGACCCGGACCGCCCGGGAGATCCTGCGGGAGTCCGAGGAGTCCGAGTGAGGGTCTCCGGACCGGACGACGAACGGTGTCCGCCGCAGCGGACGGCCGTGGGTTGTTCAGGGGCAACGTCCTCGTTCAGACCCGAAAGTCTCTTGTGTGAATCGTAGGGGAAACGCGGAACGGAAGGCGGCCGAAACCGCTTCGATTCGGGTATACAAGGAGGACCTTCCATGGAAACGGAGAAGCAACGCCCCCTGCCGCGGGGCGTGGTGAGGATCAGCCGGGAGGCGGAGAGGAAGTTCTTCTTCTACGCGACCCTGGTCATGTTCGTGGTCTGGGTCGTTACGGAACTCTACGGGGGGTGAGCCCGTCGAAAACACGCGGAACGCTGCGGCGGCAATCCCCGCCGCCTCGGCCGACCGTGAAAGGGGACGGTTTCTGAGGAATCGGGAGGAGTCATGAGCCAGGCAGAACGGAAGAAGAAACCCACCGGGTACGACAAGTACGTGAACTGGAAGCTGTTCGCCATCCCCCTGGGGCTGCTGATCCTGCTCCTGGCGATCCCCACGCCCCGGAGCATGCTGGACGTGGGCGTGGAGTACGCGTTCGGTCCCGCGTACGTCCAGCAGTTTTTCGGCCGGGAGTTGTTCCAGCGCAACACCGCGGACCTGGAACAGTGGCAGATGCAGGCGGTGCGGATGATGGAGACGAGCCTCCAGAAATCCTCCTTCGGTAAGGCCGCCTTCCTCAAGCGCGGAGAGAAGTGGTGCAAGGAGAACAACATCACATCCTCCAAGGAACACCTGGACCGGGTCATGGCGTTTGTCCGGGAGATCCCGGAGGCGGAGTTCAGGGCGCTGAACGACCGGGCGTTCACCCTGCTCACCGAGGAGCTGAGCTTCGACGGCCTGAAGGACACGGAGAAGGCGGCTGCGAGCAAGGCCGGGTTCCGGGTACAAGCCGCGGTGGGAATCGTGCTCTTCGTGGTCTTCTGCTTCATCACCGAGGCTATCCCGCTGCCCATGGTGGCCTTCTGCGTGGGCATCATCGCCCTATGCACCGGGATCGTGGACCGGAACAACGTGGCCTCCCTGTACTGGTCGGACGCCACGTGGTTCATCATGGGAAGCCTCATGTTCGCCGCTGCTTTCGTCAAGACCGGGGTGGACAAGCGTATCGCCATGATGATGTTCGGCCGCCTGCGCAACGCGGACGTGAAGTGGGTGACCCTGGTCATCATCGTGGTGATCTCCCCCCTGACCATGTTCATGTCGGACCACGCACTGGCCGCCATGTTCCTCCCCATCGGCATCGTCCTGTACACGCTTTCCACGACCGCATCCGGCCGGGAAGACCCGGAGCTGGCCAAGATGCTCATGATCACCATTGCCATGGCGTGCAACCTCGGAGGGTCCCTGGCCCCGTCGGGCGCCGCGCGGAACATCATCATGATGAACTACGCGGAGGACATGTTCGGGATCTCCATGGGGTTTGCCCAGTGGTGCTTGTACTGCGTCCCGTTCCTGCTGTTCCTGATCCCCGTGTCCTGGGTGGTGATCAACCTGCGGTTCAAGCCCTCCATCCGGAACATGTCCTCGGCCCTGGCCGTGGTCAAGGAGGAGGTGAACCGGACCGGAGGTCGGTGGACCCGGGAGCAGAAGATCTCGCTGGTGATCTTCCTCGTGATGCTCTTCACCTGGATCACGGAGAAGAACCTGCTGGTGCAGTGGACCGGCATCCGATTCGGGCTCGGCGCGCTGGCCGTCATGGGGGCCCTGGCCTACATCCTGTCCGGTGTGGTGAACTGGAGAGACTACCAGACCAAGGTGGACTGGGGCGTGGTGTGGCTCTACGCCGGGGCGATCATCTTCGGCCGGGTCCTGGTGGACACCGGCGGCGCCTACTGGATCGCGCGTTCCATCCTGAGCCTGACCGTCCCCCTGGGCCTGGGGGCTGGACTGGGGCTGCTCCTGTCCGGCAACGTGATCACCGCGCTGATCACCCAGATCATGGCCGACGGACCGGCCTGCGCGGCCGTGGGCCCGGTGACCCTGGCCATGGCGGGCATTGTGCACCCCGGGACCGCCATGATCCCGTTCACGGCCATGGGTACCGCCATCGCCTCGTCGTTCGCCTACTGCCTGGTGATCGGCACCCCGCCGAACGCCATCGTGTACGCCAGCGGTTACCTGGAGTCGCGGGATTACCTGCGGGTGGGTATTATCCTGTGGGTCACCAACATGGTGGGCCTGACGATCCTGGCCTCCACGTACTGGCGCTGGCTGGGCTGGAGCGGTCTGGCGTCGTTCTGAACGCAGGGTCCGTGACATCGCAAAACGATCCCCTACCGAGGAGACGGTCGGAATGGAAAAGAAAATCAAGATCCTCATGGTCGACGATGAAGAACAGTTTCGAGCCACCACCCGCAAGATCCTCGACCGGCGCGGTTTCGACACCTTGCTCGCCGCCAGCGGGCCGGAGGCATTGGAACAACTCCGGGAGAAACCCCAGGTAGTGATCCTGGACGTGAAGATGCCCGGCATGGACGGCCACGAGGTGCTTCGGGCCATCAAGAAGATCGAGCCGGACCTTCCCGTCATCATGCTGACCGGTCACGGGGCCATGCCTTCGGCCCGGGAAGCGCTGGCCCACGGCGCCTACGACTACCTGGCCAAGCCCTGCGACATCGACCTCTTAGCCAACAAGGTCCTGGAGGCGCTCCGCCACCAGAAGAAGCCGGGCGCCCTCCTGGAGAACCGGGTTCTGGACGTCATGATCCCCCTGGAGGACTACACCACCCTCCGGAGCGACCAGACCGTACGGGAGGCCATCCAGCAACTCAAGGAGTCCTTCCGTTCCAAGGTGGCGACCAACCGGCTCATGGAAACCGGGCACCGCTCCGTCCTGGTCCTGGACTCCCGGGGAAAGGCGCAGGGCATCCTGGCCATCTCCGATCTTCTCGGCGCCTTGATGCCCGCCTACCTCTCCGCGCCCCGCCCCTCCATGGCCGACAGCATTCAGTACTCCCCCATGTTCTGGACAGGCATGTTCACGCGGGAGGTGGCCATCCTGGGAGGCCGGAGGATCGGGGACATCATGTCGCCGGACCCGCCCACCGTGGAAGCCTCCGCCAACCTCATGGAAGCCGCCTACATCATGCACACCCAGAACACTCGGCGCCTGGTGGTGATGCAGTCCGGCGAGGTGGTGGGGATCATCCGCGAGCAGGATCTCTTCTTTGAAATGGAGCGAACGCTCGCGGCGCGTTGACGGCGGAGGCGCCACGTCCCCGGTTCCGGAGAGAACGCGGGGGACCGTGCGGTGCGGGGACCGCCAGCAGAGGCGGGCAACAGAGTGGGGAGAACACATCATGAAGACGCACGTGTGCGCATGTCTGTTGGTCGGTTCGTTTCTTCTGGTGCAGATCCCGGTGGCCGCGGCGGAGCCCGCACCGGCCGAAACCGGGGGAGCCACCGAGCACGCGTCCACCCCGCCGCCGGACTCCCTGGCCCAGCAGAAAGGGGGGTTCCCGGTCATTGCCTACTGGAAAGACGACTTCATCCTATCCACCCCGGACGAGAAGTTCTTCATGAAGATCCGCGGGAACCTGCAACTGGACGTCAAGTACTACCCCGAGGACAGCAAGGACCCGAACACGTTCGACATCCGCCGCGCTCGGATCGATTTCCAGGGGGGCCTGTACCGCTGGATCACCTACCGCGTGCAGGTGGAACTGGCCGACTCGCCCTACCTGCGCAACGCGTGGGCGGATTTCGGGTTCAGGCCCTGGCTCCACCTTCGGGCCGGACAGATGAAACCGCCGTTCAGCACCTCCTGGTGGACCGAGGACAACAACGTGAACTTCATGGAGCGGGGAGCCGGTACCCCGGTCTACCCGTTCTTCGACCGGGGCTTCTGGCTCTGGGGAGAGATGCTCAAACAGGCCGTGACCTACAACGTCTCGATCTGGACCGGTGCGGGGATCGAACTGGACACCCCGCGGGGGGACATCGACGACAGCAAGGACGTGGTGGGAAGGCTCTTCCTGCAACCGTTCGCTTCCATGGAAGGGTTCTTCCTTCAGAAACTCACCCTGTGCGGGCAAGGGAGCTACGGCGGGCAGAGCGTGCCCACCAAGCGTTTCGAGACGGGCGGCTACGGCGCCGCCATCCGCGACGACCGGTTCTGGACCTGGGCGCTCGCCCTCAACAACCAGGGGCGGGGAGCCGCCACGGTCTCGAGCCGGGCGCGCTGGGGCGCGGAGCTTCACTTCATCCGGGGCCCCTTCAGCCTGAGTTCCGAGTACCTCGTGGTTTCCTACGACGGAATCCGCGCCTACGACCGGAAGGACGGGGTTCTCGTCATGGAGCGGGACGGCACGGTGCAGTCCGCCAGCACCTGGGTGAGCTGTTTCCTCACCGGGGAAACCAAACGGGTGGGGAATTTCGGGTGGCGGCAGCCCGCCCCGATCCACGACTTCGACCCGATCCGCTTCCAGGGCTGGGGCGCGTGGGAGCTGCTGGCTCGCTACACCTACACCCGGACCAGCGACCGGTGGTTCGACACCGAGGACTACCTGGGGGAAACCTACCGGATTCTGGAGGGCGCTCCGGAGGTGCACGAGATCACAGCGGGGATCAACTGGACATGGAACGCCATGGTCCGCTGGCAGTTCAACTACGTCTACCTGAAGGGAAACGGGCGGGGGATCGCCACCGGAAACACGGGGAACCCCTACGGCACGGCCTGGCTGCCCGA
>Ga0068714_10004927_pt1 | contig 14536 bp, 12 predicted proteins | sample MTBNYHSulfiMetaG_FD_62988 | JGI IMG/M metagenome (GOLD analysis project Ga0068714, IMG submission 62988) | Enrichment culture microbial communities from rom New York Harbor, USA that are MTBE-degrading - MTBE-NYH (New York Harbor Sulfidogenic)... | ecosystem: Environmental > Aquatic > Marine >... | reverse complement strand
CGCAGGACGATCCTCGAGGTGCACTCGCGCGGCAAGCCGATCAGCAAGGACATCGACCTCGACGCCCTCGCCGCGCAGACGCCCGGCTTCACCGGCGCCGACCTCGCCAACCTGGTCAACGAGGCGGCCCTGCTGGCCGCCCGCGCCGGCAAGAAGATCATCGAGATGCACGAGCTCGAAGAGGGCATCATGCGCGTCCTCGCCGGGCCCGAGAAGAAGAGCCGCCTCATCTCCGAGAAGGAGAAGGCGATCACCGCCTACCACGAGATGGGTCACGCGCTGGTCGGTCACTTCCTGCCCAACACCGACCCGGTGCACAAGGTCTCGATCGTGAGCCGCGGCCAGGCTCTCGGCTTCACGCTCTCGCTGCCGACCGAGGACAAGTTCCTCACGACCAGGGCCGAGCTCATGGACAACCTGGCGATGACGCTCGGCGGCCGCGCCGCCGAAGAGGTCGTCTTCGACGAGGTCACGACCGGCGCCGCCAACGACATCGAGAAGGCGACCAGCATCGCCAAGCAGATGATCATGCGCTACGGCATGAGCGAGGAGCTCGGCCCGCGCTCACTGGGCCACAACCAGGCGCAGCCCTTCCTCGGCCGCGAGTTCAGCCAGGAGTCCGACTACTCCAACGAGGTCGCGCGCCAGATCGACGAGGAGATCCGCCGCATCATCGAAGAGGCGCACCAGCGCGCCCAGGACCTTCTCGGCGAGCGCCGCGAGCAGCTCGACCAGATCTCGGCGATCCTCATCCAGCGTGAGACGCTCGAGCGGGTCGAGTTCGAGGCGCTCCTCGACGGCGTCCCCGAGGAGGAGGTCTTCCGCGAGCGCGACGAGAAGGCGGCCCGCCGGGCCCGCGCCGAGCGCGGCAAGAAGGAGGACGCGCCCTCCAAGCCGCAGGTCGTGCCGCGGCCCATCAAGCCCGTCAACCCCGAGACCACCTGAGCCTGGCCCCGGCCTCCGCAGTGGACCGCGACAAGATCCAGGAGGGCGTACGGCTGATCCTCGAGGGGATCGGCGAAGACCCCTCGCGGCCGGGGCTCCTCGAGACGCCGCGGCGCGTCGCCGACATGTACGAGGACATCTTCGTCGGCATCGGCGCGGCCGACCCGGCGGAGCTCCTGACCTCGGTCCCCGGCGACCACCACCGCGAGATGGTCCTCATCAAGGACATCGACTTCTACTCGATCTGCGAGCACCACCTGCTGCCCTTCGCCGGCACCGCCCACGTCGCGTACATCCCGAGCAAGGACGGGCGCATCGCCGGCCTGTCCAAGCTCGCCCGCGTGGTGCGCCTGGTCGCCGCGCGGCCGCAGCTCCAGGAGCGCATCACCTCCGAGATCGCCGACGCCATCGTGAGCGCCCTCGACCCGGTGGGGGCCGCCGTGCTGATCGAGGCCGAGCACCTCTGCATGTCGATGCGCGGCGTGCGCACCCCCGGGGCGCGCACGGTCACCAGCGCCGTGCGCGGCATCATCCAGACGAGCACGGCGACGCGCGCCGAGGTGTTCGCCCTCATCAACGCCGGCCGCTAGCCGTGGACGCCCCCGCCGTCCGACTCGAGGTCCAGCTGCCCTGCGTGATGGGCATCCTCAACGTGACCCCCGACTCGTTCTCCGACGGCGGCCGCTTCACCCAGCTCGAGTCCGCCGTCGCCCAGGGCATCGCCATGGCGCGCGACGGGGCCGCGATCATCGACGTCGGCGGCGAGTCGACGCGGCCGGGCTCCGACCGGGTGTCGCTCGACGAGGAGCTGGCCCGCGTGCTGCCGGTCATCGAGCGCCTGCGGGCCGAGACCTCGGCCGTGATCTCGATCGACACCTACAAGGCCGAGGTCGCGCGGCAAGCGCTGGCCGCCGGCGCGGCCCTGGTCAACGACGTGAGCGCCCTGCGCATGGACCCGGCGATGGGCGAGGTCGTCGCCGAGAGCGGCGCGCCGGCGATCCTCATGCACATGCAGGGCGAGCCCAAGACGATGCAGCAGGACCCGCACTACGACGACGTCGTCGACGACGTGCGCGCCTTCCTCGACGAGCGCATGGCCTTCGCGCTCGCCCGCGGGGTCGACGAGGAGCAGCTGCTCATCGACCCCGGCATCGGCTTCGGCAAGACCGTGGCCCACAACCTGGTCCTGCTGCGCGGGCTCGGCCGGCTCAAGGAGCTCGGGCGCCCGCTGGTGCTCGGCGCCTCGCGCAAGCGCTTCCTCGGGGCGATCCTCGGCGCCGAGCCGGGCGGGCGCCTCGTCGGCACCGTCGCCTCCACGGTGATCGGCCTGCTGAACGGCGCCGACGTCGTGCGCGTGCACGACGTGCGCGAGAATTTCGAGGCCCTGCGCGTGGTCCTCGCCCTGCGCGAGGCCGACGACGAGGCCGGCCCCGGGGCCGGCCGCTGAGACGGCGATGCCCGACCGCCTGACCATCGCCGTCGAGGGCCTGCGCCAGCGCGGCCGCTGCGGGGTGACGGCAGAGGAGCGTGCGCTCGGGCAGACGCTCGTCTTCGACCTCCGCCTCGTGCCGTCGGACTGCCGGGGCGCCGTCACCGACGCTCTCGAGGACACCGTCAACTACGGCGACGTGGTCAGGGCGGTGACGGCGACGGTGGCCGAGGGCGAGTTCCACCTCCTCGAGCGCCTCGCGACCGTCGTCGCCGACCGTCTGTGGAGCACCGCCCTCGACGAGCTCGTCGTGCGCGTGCGCAAGATCGACCCCCCGGTCCCGGCCCCCACCGAGGCCGCCGCCGTCGAGGTCGTCAGGCGGCGGTGAGCGGCGCGGCGCGCCGGGCGTTCGTCGCGCTCGGCTCGAACCTCGGCGACCGCGGGGCCTACCTGGCGCAGGGGTGTGACGCCCTCGCGGCACTGCCCGGCACCAGCCTCCTCGGGGCCTCGTCCGTCTACGAGACCGCACCCCAGGACCGAGCCGACCAGCCGGCGTTCCTGAACCAGGTCGTGGCTCTCGAGACCGCCCTGGAGCCGCGCGATCTGCTCGCCGCATGCCAGCACATCGAGACCGACCACGGACGGCGCCGCGAGGTGCGCTTTGGCCCGCGCACGCTCGACATCGATATACTCCTGATCGAGGGCATGGAGTCCGACGACCCGCTGCTCACCTTGCCGCACCCGCGTATGTGGCAGCGCGCCTTCGTGCTCGTACCGCTGGCCGAGGTCTGGTCCTTCGCCAGGGGCATGCCCGCGGTCGACGTGCTCGCCCTCGGCAGGGAGCTCGCGCGCCGGCAGCCCGTGCAACGCTATGTCCCGCCGGAGGCCCGAGGATGACGGTGACCTACGCTCGACCGACCGGCGGCCCGGCCGCGCAGCCCCGAGAGGTCGTCACGTGACGCGCCCCTACATCGCCGCCGTCGACGCGGCGGGTCTGCACCGTCGTACCTTCGACGTCCTGGTCCTCGGCGGCGGCATCGCCGGCCTCACGGCGGCGATCGGCGCCGCTCGCCGCTGGCGCGTCGGCCTGCTCACCAAGTCGACCTTCGAAGAGACGACGACCTTCCTCGCCCAGGGCGGTATCGCCGCCGCGCTCGGCAAGTCCGACTCTCCCGACCTTCACTTCGAGGACACGATGCGCGCCGGCGCCGGGCTCTGCGACGCCGAGGCGGCCCGGGTCCTCGTCGACGAGGGACCGGCGCGCGTCCGCGAGCTCATGGAGATCTGCCCGCGCTTCGACCGCGTCGAGGGCGAGATCGTGCTCAGTCGCGAGGGCGCGCACTCGGTGCCCCGGGTCGTGCACGCCGGCGGCGACGCGACCGGCAGCGAGGTCTCGAGCGCCATGGCCGAGGCGCTGCGACTCGGCAGCCGCGTCCAGCTCTACGAGGACGAGTTCGTGATCGATCTGCTCACCGTCGACGGGCGCTGCGTCGGCGCCCTCTCGCGCAGCATGGTCGACGGCCAGGCGACCCTCAACCTGGCGATGGTGACGGTCCTTGCGACCGGCGGCGCGGGGCAGGTCTACGCGCGCACGACCAACCCCCGGGTGGCCACCGGCGACGGCGTGGCGATGGCTTACCGCGCCGGGGCGGCGATCCGGGACCTCGAGTTCGTCCAGTTCCACCCGACCGGCCTGGCCCTCGACGGGCAGGACACCGTGCTGCTCATCACCGAGGCGCTGCGCGGCGAGGGCGCCTACCTGCGCAACACCGCGGGCGAGCGCTTCATGGTCGCCGCCGACGCCCGTGCCGAGCTTGCCGCGCGCGACGTCGTCGTGCGCGCCATGGTGGCCGAGATGCGCCGCGAGGACGTCGACCGCGTCCACCTCGACGCCACCCACCTCGACGCCGACATGCTGCACCGCCGCTTCCCGACGGTGAGCGCCGGCCTCGCCAGGCACGGGCTCGACCTCGCCCGCGACCTGATCCCGGTGGCGCCGGTCAGCCACTACCTCATCGGCGGCGTGCAGACCGACGTGTGGGGCCGCACCACGGTCCCCGGGCTCTACGCCAGCGGCGAGGTGGCCAGCACCGGCGTGCACGGCGCCAATCGGCTGGCCTCGAACTCGCTCCTCGAGGGCCTCGTCTTCTCCGACCGGGTGGTGCGCGACCTCGACCGCTACGTGAGCCGGCTCGGCGAGGACGTGCGCCGCCTGCAGTTCGACCTGCCGGCGCCGGCGGGCGGCGACGGCGGGCACGACGCGACCGCCGCCGCACGCACCCGTCTCACCGCCGTCATGTCGGCGAAGGTCGGCGTGCTGCGCCGGGCCGACGAGCTGCAGGAGGCGATCGCCGAGTTGCGCGAACTCCACTCGGCGGTCGACTCCGCCGGCGCCGACGTGCCCGAGTACGAGTTCTACAACCTGCTCACACTCGCGACGCAGATCGCCAGGTCGGCCCTGCTGCGCGAGGAGTCGCGGGGCGTCCACCTGCGCGAGGACTTCCCCGCCAGCGCCGAGGACTGGGTGCGCCACATCACCCTGCGCCTGCCCGACCTGCGGCTCGAGCCCGAGGAGGACGAGTGAGCACCGCGGCGATGCGCGCCGCCGCCCGCGCGGCCGCGCGGCGCGCCCTCGACGAGGACCTCGCCGGCTACGGCGACCTCACCGGGGCGGCGTTCGAGGGCGGCGGGGCCGGGCGCGTGGTCGCCCGGGAGGCCGGGGTGCTCTCCGGCCGCCTCGCCTTCGAGGAGGCGGCCGCGCTCGTCGACCCCGGCCTCGGTGTCAGGTTCGAGCGCGACGACGGCGACCGTCTCGCCGCCGGCGAGACGGTCGCCGTCGTCGCCGGACGCCTGGCGAGCATCCTCGCCCTCGAACGCACCGGGCTCAACTTCCTCGGCCGGCTCTCCGGCGTCGCCACCATGACGGCGCGCTTCGTCGCCGAGGCCGAGGGCACCGGCGCGCGCATCGCCGCGACGCGCAAGACGACGCCCGGGCTGCGCGCGCTCGAGAAGGCCGCCGTCGTGCACGGCGGCGGTCTGGCTCACCGCTTCGGGCTCTTCGACGCGGCGATGGTCAAGGACAACCACGCGGCGGCGGCTGGCGGCGTCGGCGCCGCCGTCGAGCGCGTGCGCGCACACCTGGGGCACGTCCACGGCCTCGAGGTCGAGGTCGACGACCTCGGCCAGCTCGAGGAGGCGCTCGCCGCCGGGGCCGGCGTCGTGCTGCTCGACAACATGGACGCGGCCACGATCCGCGCCGCCGTCGAGCTCGTCGCCGGCCGGGCCGTCGTCGAGGTCTCCGGCGGCGTGACCCTCGAGCGCGTGCGCGAGCTCGCGGCGACGGGCGCCGACGTGCTCTCGGCCGGCGCGCTCACTACGCGCGCTCCCTGGCTGGACGTGGCTCTCGACCTGGAGACGTGACCGTGCTGCTCGTCGTCGACGTCGGCAACACGCAGACCGTCATCGGCCTCGTCGAGGGCGGGGAGGTCGAGCACCACTGGCGCATCGCCACCGTGCGACACCGTACCGGCGACGAGATCGCCGGCCTCCTGCAGGGCTTCTTCTCGCTCGCCGGGATGCGCTTCACCGACGACGTCGGCGAGGTCGGCATCGCCTCGGTCGTCCCCCGGCTCACGGCGCAGTGGGCGGAGATGTGCGAGAAGCACCTCGGCGTCGCGCCCTTCGTCGTCGGCCCCGGGGCGCGGAGCGGCATCCGCATCGCGATGAAGAACCCGATCGAGGTCGGCGCCGACCGCATCGTCAACGCCGTGGCGGCGTTCGAGTCGTACGGGGGGCCGTGCATCGTCTGCGACTTCGGCACGGCCACCACCTTCGACGTGATCTCCGCCACCGGCGACTACCTCGGGGGCGCGATCGCGCCCGGCATCGAGGTCTCGATGGAGGCGCTCACCACGCGTGCCGCCAAGCTCACCAAGGTCGAGCTCGTCGAGCCGGCGCACGCGATCGGCAAGGCCACGGCGGAGAGCCTGCAGTCGGGCATGGTCTACGGCTTCGCCGGCCAGGTCGAGGGCGTCGTGCGCGCGATCTGGGAGGAGCTCGGCGAGCAGGCCCGCGTCGTCGCCACCGGCGGGCTCGCCGAGCTGATCGCCCGCCACACGGCGGTCATCGCGGCGGTCGACCCCTTCCTCACGCTGCGCGGCATCGAGCTGGTCATGCGCCGCCAGCACCCGGCCTGAGCCGGGGCGGCGGGGGAGCGCCGGTGAGCCGCGGGCAGGCACGGCGCGAGCCCCCGGCGTCGCCGTTCGCGCGCTCCCTCCACATCGGCCGCCTGCGGCTGGAGCGGCGCCTCTTCATGGCGCCCATGGCGGGGATCACGACGCCGGCCTTCCGCCGCAGCGTGCGCCGCTGGGGCGCCGGGCTCGTCTTCACCGAGATGATCTCGGCCTACGGCCTCTGCTACGGAGGCGCGCGCACGTTCGCCTACCTGGAGTGCGACGAGGACGAGCACCCGATCGGCGTCCAGCTCTTCGGCGCCGACGCCGACTACCTCGCCCGCGCCGCCGAGCTGTGCGCGGGGGCGGGCGCCGACCTGGTCGACCTCAACATGGCCTGCCCGGTGCGCAAGGTCCTGAAGACCGGCGCCGGCGCCGCCCTGCTCGGCGACCACGACCGCGCCGCGGAGATCGTGCGCGAGGTGGTCGCCGCCGTCGGGGCTGAGGTACCGGTGACGGTCAAGCTGCGCGCGGGGCTGCGCGAGGGCGACGAGGCGGGGCGCCGGCTGGCGCCCCGCCTCGTCGCCGCCGGCGCCGCCGCCGTCTTCCTCCACCCGCGCACCGTCACCCAGCTCTACCGCGGGCGCGCCGACCACCGGCTCACCGAGCAGCTCGCCGCCGAGCTGCCCGTGCCGGTCGTGGCCTCGGGCGACGTGGACGGCCGCGGCGCCGCAGTCGAGCTCCTCGAACGCGGCGCCGCGGCCGTCGCCCTCGCCCGCTACGCCGTCGGCGCCCCCTGGCTCTTCCGCGAGGTCCTCGGCGGGGAGCCGCCGCCGCCCGACGAACGGCTCAAGGAGGCGCGGCGCTTCGCCGATGACGTCCTGCGTCGGATGGGGCCGCGCGGGGTGCGCTACCTGCGGCAGTTCTGGCCGAAACTCCGCCGCGGCGGCGCCCTCGACCGGGAGACGGCCGAGGCGCTCATGCGGGCCGGCGACGAGGCCGCGGTGCGGGCACTGCTCGGCCCCCGAGACGGCCGTCGGCGCGGCCGGTGAAGTCGGCCGCACACGGTTGCGTGACCCGGAGGCGCGGCCTATACTGTCGTGCCGTTTCCGGCGCGCGGCCTCATCAAGGGGCCGCGCCGTCGTGTTCAAGAGGAGGCACAGTGGTCGACCGCGAGATCATCCTCACCCCCGAGGGTCATCGGAGGATCAAAGAGGAGATCGAGTACCTCTCCACGGTGAAGCGCGACGAGGTGGCGGAGCGCATCCGCAACTCACGCGACTTCGGTGACATCTCGGAGAACTCGGAGTACGACGACGCCAAGAACGAGCAGGCCATGCTCGAGGCGCGCATCTACGCGCTCGAGGAGAAGCTGCGCAGCGCCATCATCATCGACGCCGAGACGGTGCAGACCGACAAGGTCGGCGTCGGCACCAAGGTGACCCTGCAGGACATGGAGCGCGGCGACGTGGTCCAGTACGCCATCGTCGGCTCGGCCGAGGCCGACCCGCCCACCTTCAAGCTCTCCAACGAGTCGCCCGTCGGGCGTGCCATCCTCGGCCACAAGCCGGGCGACAAGGTCACGGTCGCCGTGCCCAAGGGCTCCAAGAAGTTCAAGGTCCTCGCCATCGAGCGCGCCTGACGGCTCCGCTCGTGGACGAGCACAGCGAGCACGGCGGCGTCTTCGCCGAGCGCCGCGACAAGCTCGCCGCCTGGCGGGCGACCGGCGCCGCCTACCCCACGCAGTACCAGCCGCGCGACGAGATCGGCGCGTTGCGCGACGCCTTCGAGCACCTCGAGTCCGGCCAGGACTCGGGCGAGGTGCACCGCGTCGCCGGCCGCGTCATGGCACGCCGCGTGCACGGCAAGGTCTCCTTCCTCGTCCTCAAGGACGCGAGCGGCGAGCTGCAGCTCTTCGCCCAGCTCGACGCGCTCGGCGACGAGCGCTACGCGGCGCTCGAGCACGTCGACCTCGGCGACCACGTCGGCGCCGCGGGCACGGTCATGCGCACGCGGCGCGGCGAGCTCTCGCTGCGCGTCGCCTCGTGGGAGCTCCTCAGCAAGTCGCTGCGCCCGCTGCCCGAGAAGTTCCACGGCCTGACCGACGTCGAGCTGCGCTACCGCAAGCGCTACCTCGACACCATCGTCAACGACGACTCGCGCGAGGTCTTCGTGCAGCGCGCGACGATCATCCGCACGATCCGCGAGTTCCTCGACGCGCGCGGCTTCGTCGAGGTGGAGACCCCGGTGTTGCAGCCGCTCTACGGCGGCGCCATGGCGCGGCCCTTCGTCACCCACCACAACGAGCTCAAGCGCGACCTCTACCTGCGCATCGCCACCGAGCTCTACCTCAAGCGCTGCATCGTCGGCGGTATCGACCGCGTCTACGAGATCGGCAAGGACTTCCGCAACGAGGGCGTGAGCTACAAGCACAACCCCGAGTTCACGATGCTCGAGACCTACGAAGCCTACGTAGACTACGAGCACGTCATGACCATGGTCGAGGACATGCTGGTCGCCGCCGCCGAGGCGGTCGGGCGCCTGCAGGTCGAGTTCCGCGGCCACGAGATCGACCTCACGCCGCCGTGGCCGCGCCTCACCATGCGTGAGGCGATCCGCGAGAAGTCGGGGATCGACATCGGCGCCGACGACGCGCGCACGGTCGCCGACCTGCAGGCGCGCATCAGGGAGGCGGGCCTCGACGACAAAGTCCCGCTCGCCCCGACCTGGGGCACCCAGGTCGACGAGCTCTTCAGCGAGATGGTCGAGCCCGACCTCATCCAGCCCGTGTTCATCACCGAGCACCCGCTCGAGACCAGCCCGTTCGCCAAGAAGTGCCCCCACGACCCGCGGTTCGTCGAGCGCTTCGAGGGCTTCATCGCCGGCATGGAGACGAGCAACGCCTTCAGCGAGCTCAACGACCCCGACGACCAGCGGGCGCGCTTCATGCAGCACGTCGGCGACTTCGAAGCCGGCGACGAAGAGGCCCACCAGCTCGACGAGGACTTCCTCGAGGCGATGGAGTACGGCATGCCGCCGACCGGCGGCATGGGCATGGGCATCGACCGCGTGGTCATGATCCTCACCGGCGCCGCGAGCATCCGCGACGTCATCCTCTTCCCGGCGCTGCGCGGCTAGCCGGCCGCATCCGCCGCGCCCGATCCCCGCCGCGCTCCCCGGCCGTCGCGTCGCCCGGTGCCCGTGCGTCGCACCGTGCGCTCCCACCTTCCCCGTCGCCCTCGCGCCGTCGGCGCGCGGCTCGCCGCGTCGCCCCACCCGGATGCGCGAGCGCCTGGGCGGGCCGGTGTGGAGGCGTCTCCACGGTGCGTGTCGAATCTCGCATCCAGCGACGGTGCGATCCGGTGGGCCGCGCCACCGCGCGACGAGGCCCGCGAGGAGGGACGACGCCGATGAGGACGACATGAGCGCGGTCGCGGGATTCCTGCACGGGGGGGCGGTCGACCAGGCGGAGATCGCGCGCGTCCGCGAGGCGCTGCTCTTCGAGGAGCCGGAGCGCAGCCGGAAGCTCACGCGCTTCTTCTCGCTGCTGATCCTGGCCGCCGCCATCTCGACGTACGGTTTGCTCGCCGACTCCGTCGCGACGGTCATCGGGGCGATGATCGTCGCCCCGCTCATGCTGCCCATCATGGGTCTGGCTTTCGGCGTCAGCCTCGGTGACCGCAAGGCGATCGTGCGCTCGCTGACGATCTCCCTGCTCGGCATCGGTACCGCCGTTCTCGTCGGCTTCCTGCTCACGTGGTGGTTCGCCGCCATCATCAACCCGGAGGCGAACGCGCAGATCATGTCCCGGACCTCCCCGCGGCTGATCGACCTCTGCGCGGCCCTGGCCACCGGGCTCGCCGGGGCGTTCGCCACGGGGCGCAAGGACGTCTCCGACACGCTGCCCGGCGTGGCCATCGCCATCTCCCTCGTGCCCCCGCTCGCCAACGTGGGGATCCTGCTCGCCGCGGGACGCAGCGACCTGGCGTGGGGCAGCCTCCTGCTCTTCGTCACCAACTACCTCGCCATCCTGCTGACGGGCGCCCTGATGTTCGGGGTCATGGGCTACCCGAAGGCGTATCTCGCGCAGCGGTCGAGGGCCGCCAAGCGCACGGCGATCACGCTCGCCCTGCTGCTCGGTGTCGTCATTCTCGTCCCGCTGGGGGCGGCCAGCGCCACGACGATCCTCGGCAGCGTGCTCGAGGGGCGCACGGCGGATGCGGCCGAGAGCTGGCTGGAGGGGAGCGGGTACAGGTTCGTGTCCGCCAGCGTCGAGGACGGCAAGGTGCGACTGGTGGTCGCCGGCGACGGCGAGCTGCCCCGGCAGATCGACCTTCAGGAGGCGCTGCGCGGCCGGCTCTTCGGGCTCCCCGTCAGTCTCGAGGTGGTGCCCGAGACGGTCACCGAGTTCGAGACGACCGCCGCCGGCAGCCCGTAGTCGACCGCCTCTCGACCGCCTCCGGCGGGCCGAGCCCGGCGCCGGCGCGGTCGGCCCGGCCCTCACCGTTCTGCGACAGCACCGTAGCCGACCGACGAGCCACCGGCATCACCGCTTCGTCCAGCGCCTCCACGGCCAGCCCGCCTTCGGCCCCACCCAGAGCGTGAGCCCGGGCACCAGGGCGGCCCTCACCAGGAACGTGTCGATGAGCACGCCGAGCGCGACGCCGATGCTGATCTCGGCGAGGTCCTTGACGGGCTGCGAGAGCAGGATCAGGAAGGTGCCGGCGAGGATGATGCCGGCGCTCGTCAGCACGCCGCCGGTGGCCGTGAGCGCCCTCACCGTCCCGTCGTGCAGGCCCTCCTTCATCGCCTCGCCCCTGATCCGTGTCGTGATGAAGATGTTGTAGTCGCTGCCCAGCGCCACCAGGAAGATGAACATGTACAGGGGTATGCGGTAGCTGATGCGCTCCCAGCCGAGCAGGACCTCGGTGATGAAGATCGTGAGCCCCAGCGCCGCCAGATATGAGAGCACGTTGGTGGCGAGCAGGTAGAGCGGGGCGATCAGGGCGCGCAGCAGCACCACCAGGATGAGGCCCACGACGACGAGTGCGGCGACGGCGACGACGACGGTGTCGCGGTTGGAGAGCTCCCACGTGTCGGCCTGAATGGCGGTCGGCCCGCCGACGAGCGCGGTGCCCCCTCCGGCGGCGGCCGTCTCGCGGGCCACCCGGCGCAGGTCTTCGATCTGCTGGAGCGCCTCCTTCGAGTAGGGATCGCCCTCGAGGATCACCTGGAAGCTCAGCAGCTTGCCGCCGTCGGCCGTGCCGCTGGGGAAGGCGGCGGCCACGCCGGGGGCCTCGTTGAGGGCCCCGGTGATCATCCCCGTGACGAACTCGGGCGGCGGCTCCGGCGCCCGGATCAGCACCGTCGTCGGCGCCAGGGCCCCCTTGGGGAAGTGTCCCTCGAGCAGCGCGTACCCCTGCTTCGACGGCATGTCCTTGAGGAAGTCCTCGGTGAAGCTGAAGCGCGGGCTGTACAGCAGGCAGCCCAGAGCGAGGACGGCGAGGAAGGCGGCGACGAGGAGGGCGGCGCGGCGCGGGGCCGCGGCCACGCGCTCGGCGACGCGGCGCCACACACGGTGCTCCGCGACCTCGCCCTCGCGCGGCACCCGCGGCCAGAACGCGCGCCGCCCGAGAACGGCGAGGAGCGCCGGCATGAGGGTGAGCCCGGCGACGAGCGTGACGAAGACGCCGAGCCCCAGCACGGGGGCGAACGAGCGATAGTCGCCGTAATCGGCGAGCAGCAGGGTGAGGACGGCGAGCGTCACCGTGAGGCCGCTGGCGGCGATCGCCTCCCAGGTCTCGGCGAGGGCCGTCTCGAGGGCGGCGCGCGCGTCCCGGCGGTGGCGCAACTCCTCGCGGTAGCGCGAGATGAGCAGCAGCCCGTAGTCGGTCCCGGCGCCGAACAGGAGGATCACCATCAGCGAGGTGGCCTGCCCGGAGAGCGTCGTGTCCAGCCGCTGAGCGCCGAGCGCCAAAATGCCGCCGGCCACGAAGTAGCCGAAGCCGACGGCCAGGAGGGGCACGAAGGGGAGGACCGGCGACCGGTAGATGAGGAGCAGCAGCACGAGCACGAGGATGACGGTGCCGACCAGCAGCTTGACGTCGGCGTTGAGGAAGATCTGGAAGACGTCGGTGATCAGGCCGCCGGGACCGGTCACGCGCACCTGCATGCCGCCGACCGAGGTGCCGAAGTGCTCACGGATGCGGCCTACCGCGTCGCGGAAGCTCTCCTCGCCGGGCGTGCCTCCGAGGCTTGCGAAGATGAGCGCCCCGCGCCCGTCGTCGGAGTACTCGACGCGGGCGCCGCTCACGCGCTCCCCGCCGCTCTCGAGCCAGGCCCTGCCGCCCTCGACGGCCTGCGTCTGTTCGTCGCTGAGCGGCGCCTCGGCGCTGAAGACGACGATGACGGGCGTACCCTCGGCGTCGGGGAAGGACGCCTGCTGCAGGGCCTCGGCGCGCTTGCTCTCGAGGTCCGCCGGCAGCGTCCTCGAGGCGTCGTTGGTCGTCACGCTCTGCAGGCTGGGCCCGGCGGCCAGGAGGCCCGCGGCGACGACCCACGCGGCGATGACGATCAGCGGGTGCCGTCCCCTGGTCGACCAGGTGATGATGCGTCGCATGTCCGGAGCCCCCCGGGCCGTGCCCGTGCCGTTGTCTGGTGTCGGGCACGCATCATACCCGCCTCGGGCGGTGGTGGTGGCGAGGCGGCGACGCAGCGTCGCGTGCGGGTGGCGGCCGGTGTCGGCCGCCACCCGCACGCCGGGTCGCGCCCCGCTGTGAATCGGGTACCATAGTCTCGTGCCCTCGCCCGGGGGCGGGGCCAGTCCGTCGAAGCACGCGTCTCGGCGACGCGGCCGGCGTCCTCCGCGGCGTCCCCGTCGCCCCGACAAGGAGAGCGGCATGTTCGAACGCTTCACCGAACGCGCCAGGCAAGTCGTCGTCCTCGCGCAAGAAGAGGCGCGGGCGCTGAAGCACAACTACATCGGCACCGAGCACCTGCTCCTCGGGCTGCTGCGCGAGGAGGAGGGGGTGGCGGCGCGCGTCCTCGACACCCTCGACATCTCGGTCGAGGAGGTCCGCGCCGCCGTCGTGCGCATCGTCGGCTCCGGCGAAGAGGCCCCGCAGGGCCAGATCCCCTTCACACCGCGGGCCAAGAAGGTGCTCGAGCTCGCCCTGCGCGAGGCGCTCTCCCTGGGTCACAACTACATCGGCACCGAGCACATCCTGCTCGGCCTGGTCCGCGAGGACGAAGGCGTCGCGGCGCGTATCCTGCTCGACCTCGACGCCGAGCCCGACAAGATCCGCGGCGAGGTCATGCGCACGCTCTCCGGCCCCGGCCGCCGCGCCACGAGCGGCGGCGGTGGCGGCGGCGGTGGCGGCAAGCGCCAGCCCAAGGTGCTCGAGCAGTTCGGGCGCAACCTGACCAAGCTGGCCGAGGAGGGCAAGCTCGACCCGTGCATCGGCCGCCAGGTCGAGATCGAGCGCGTCATGCAGATCCTCTCGCGGCGCACCAAGAACAACCCCGTGCTCATCGGCGAGCCGGGCGTCGGCAAGACGGCCATCGTCGAGGGCTTCGCCCAGCGCATCGCCGGGCACGAGGTGCCCGAGCTGCTCAAAGACAAGCAGCTCTACACGCTCGACCTGGCGGCGTTGGTCGCCGGCTCGAAGTACCGCGGCGAGTTCGAGGAGCGGCTCAAGAAGGTCATGAAGGAGATCCGCGACCAGGGCGACGTGATCCTCTTCATCGACGAGCTCCACAACCTCGTCGGCGCCGGCGCGGCCGAGGGCGCGATCGACGCCGCCTCGATCCTCAAGCCGGCTCTCGCCCGCGGCGAGCTGCAGACCATCGGCGCCACGACGATGGACGAATACCGCAAGTACCTCGAGCGCGACGCTGCTCTCGAGCGCCGCTTCCAGCAGATCAAGGTGGCCGAGCCCAGCGCCGAGGAGACCATCGAGATCCTCCGCGGCCTGCGCGACCGCTACGAGGC
>Ga0068714_10004924_pt1 | contig 14540 bp, 16 predicted proteins | sample MTBNYHSulfiMetaG_FD_62988 | JGI IMG/M metagenome (GOLD analysis project Ga0068714, IMG submission 62988) | Enrichment culture microbial communities from rom New York Harbor, USA that are MTBE-degrading - MTBE-NYH (New York Harbor Sulfidogenic)... | ecosystem: Environmental > Aquatic > Marine >... | reverse complement strand
CTCCTTATCGTCATTGTCCTTCTGCTGATACGATGGCGGCAGAGGATCTTTGGCAGCAAAACCAAGGTAAAACCAGAAAAACCTTGGAAGATCCCAGAGGAACAACAACATCTCCGGGAGCTGAAACGAACCGATAGAGAGGCATATGAACAAGAACGGCTCATGATGCAGGATGAATATACATCCGCGTTGCTCTGGTATAAAAATGAAAAAAAACAAGAGAGAAAAAAACTACGGAAAGAACCTAGGAATAAGATTCTTCCGGTTCTTTCTAAAAAGATAGTTCAACCAATAAAGGCAATCGGCAAACCAAAAAAGAAACAGAAAGAAAAACAAAAGAAACAAAGCCCTCTGAAGTTAATAAAACCCATGGCAAGAAAAAAACAAGAACAACCTAAACCGGTCTCGACCGTACAAGAAACCAGTTTAGAAAAAGCACTTGTCAAGATTAGAAAGGATCAAGAAAAGCAACTCCGTCGTCTGAAATAACCGTCTATCTTGTTTTCATCTTTTAATTTAAATATATGGAAGAAATACGTATAAAAAGACAACAGACAGGACTGCGTTGACACAACTTACAGATAAGTCTAAGACAATGGTCTTTTTGTATGAAAAAAAAGAAATAAAGGTAGAGCGGGGGTTGAATATCATAGTAGAAATCGTAGGATCGGGAATGCGTTGGGGAATTGTTCGAATAACAAGTCCCATAAACCTACAAGTAACGGTCTATTATATGAAATCGGTACATAAATAGGAAGTGTTCCCCAGTCGCCTTCGTTGTTGTAGATGTCCTTGGCTTTTGCTTTAATTTGGTACTCTCCTTTATACATGTAGACATGCGATTGACGCATTATTTCCCCAGAGTGATAGCTGCCAATCCAGTCGGTGATGGTGCCATCACCCCAATCAATCCGATAAAATATATCATTGTTCTCCGGGTCAATTGCGGTGAAATTCCATAGGTAGGCGGTCTTTGCTTTGACACTTGTAGGGCCAGTAATGTATGGGGCACTAGGGGGAGTATTGTCTTCTTCTCTTTCGAAGACATAGACAGAACCAGAATTATCTCCCTTATCATCATCATGGTATGCTGCGATAAAAGCGGTGTTCATCTGATGGGAGACGGAATTGCCAAAGTATTGCCCTTCTCCTCCATCTGAGGGAAGAATCTTGCTTCTTTGTGTCCATAGGTTTCCAGAATACGTGAACACATAGCTTGAGCCGGAACTATCTCCATTGTCGTCGTCCCCTGGTGCTCCAATCACAGCGGTGGTATCTTCAAGGGAAACTGACTCACCAAAACCATCTCCTTCTTCATTATCCAATGCAAGGAGTTTTGCTTGTTGTGCCCAGGTAGTGCCGATGCGTGTAAAGACATATGCTGCTCCAGAATTTTCCCCGTGAGAGTCGTCCCCGTATGCTCCGATGAGGACGGTCTCCACGTAGAGATTGACAGAGTTGCCAAAGAAATGCCCCATGTTTCCGTCAGATGCTTGAAGCTTCTGCTGCTGTGTCCACGTAGACCCAGAGCGGATGAAGACATAGACGGATCCCTTACCATCATCATCCATGGGGGCTCCAATGATTGCGATATCACCATAGAGGGAAACAGAGGTTCCAAATCGATCCCAAGCGATTCCGTCTGAGGCAAGGAGTTTTGCCTGGAGCGTCCAGGTGTTGCTGGTGCGGGTGAACACATAGGCAGCACCTGCTGCTTCTCCATTGTCACCATCATGACTTGCTCCAATTAGTGCGGTGTTGCCATACACTGAGACAGCACATCCGAAATCATCATGAGCTTCTCCGTCAAAAGCAAGGAGTTTGGCTTGCTGGGTCCATGTTGTTCCACTTCGCAGGAAGACGTACGCAGAGCCTGAACAACTTCCCTGGTCATCGTCATCAGAGGCACCGATAAGAGCGGTGTCTCCATCAAGGGATACTGCGCAGCCAAAGTCATCCCATAACTCTCCGTCAGTGGCGGCAAGTTTTGTTTGTTCTATCCAGGTGGTATCTATATTGGTAAATACATATGCTGATCCACAAGCTGTTCCATTTACATCAGCGTTAAAGGCACCGATGAGAGCGGTGTCGCCATCCACTGAGACAGAAGTTCCGAAATAATCTAGTGCTGAACCATCTGAGGCGAGAAGTTTTTGCTTTTCAATCCAATCAGTATGCATCTGGCTATCTACTGATGATTTATATGTAGATAGTGATGTCACTATTGGAAGGGTAGCTATCAACAATAGTATACAAACTAACATACCTATCATTTTTTTATTCATCTTTTTGTTCCTCCCCTGATACAATCAGGCTGGATGATTGGTATGAGATTAAGTAATTTAAATGTTTGGAAAAAATAAAAATTATACGGATGAGGATAAAAAAAGTAAAATCATTGATTATGTGGTTAATGGTTTTAGAATGCTTCATTTTTTCATCAGTTGATACAAGTGTTGTTAGGCGGGATTGCCTTCTTGTTTGGTTTTGTATAATCCTGGGTAGAGGTACGCGTTTTCATGGATTTTTGGTAGGCTCTCGTTATCTGCATCCCCGTAGGCGGACCTAGGGTAGTTCATCGGTAACATGGTTGTTCGACTTCAATTATCCATTCATACTATTAAAATTATCGACAATTGCAGATATTCATATAATAAATTATTGATACCGATGGTCGTTTCTTTTTATTAAAGAGGAAAGAGATTCATATTATTCCCCCTTTTTGAGAGCTGGAGGGGAAGCCGAGCGTTGAAAAGATCGTAGATTTCCACGATATTTTCAGCACTACCAAGAATTCTGTATCCACAACCAAATGGTCCATGGGGAGTATAATACGGTTTACTGTTCACATAGCCTCTAAAATTTATCAGTAGAAAATATAACGGAAGCGTTTTTGCTGTAAAAAACTCTCTTTCCTCTGTATCGTACATAATGAAATGTTGACCCCAACCAGGAGGAAGCGACTCCCAATTAATTATGAAGATATCCGCATAAACAAATCCACGCAGATGTATTGAGACATTATTCACGTAAAAACCATAAATATTTCCAAATCCAATTACCTTAAACGGTCTGGTAATTTGTATATTCACATTTGATGCAGGCAGAGATGTTTTGCTATCGGAATGAGCGTATGTTGGAATACTTGCTCCTGAAAACAAGAGGATGATTATAATTGCTAGCCATTTTGTTTTCATTTGGGTTTCCTTCTAGATTAATTAATTGTTGGTTCAGTTGTAATTAAACACGCTAGCAGATAGACTGGTAAAAGAATGATGAATCGAAGTAACGCTCGTATCCATTCACCAAAACAATAGACTGGTTCATATATAAAGCATGTGTAAAGTGTTGGTGGATGGGGATTTTCTTTATTCTTATTTTTTAATTGGGTTAAAAATATTGAGATGTCCTCTTCGCTGTACTTCTGGTCCATATTGTTCTTAGTAAGATGGCTCCTAAACACATCAATGAAATTGTCAACTGTTTTCTCATCCATCCTATTTAAAATACGGATAAATCGTTTTAGTAATTCCAATGTGTCATTGACAGGTGGCAGAGGTATTACCAATCTGGTGTGCATGCCAAGATAGTCCGGTTCAATAGCATTCGTCTCATCATCTGTGATCCTCTGTCGTCTTATCTCAAAAAGAGGCGATATCTTCATATCAGATGTAACGCCACTCACCCCAACCGTAGATGCAAATGAAACACTAACAAGGATGAAAACCACAGCACAGATACTTATTCGTATCAAGGGGTTCTTGTCTATTATCTCACCTCCGGAATATCATAGGGTTCTTGTGCAGGATGCCAATCAACATTAAATCGCAATGGATATACTGCAATCTCGTATGTCTGCTTTTCAAGCCAATTCGTCCAAGTATACAACACTATTTTTAATCTGCCGACGATGAATTTGAAGTTCCCATTGAGTGTCTCCCAATAATTGTTATCCCATACATTTTTTATCGACCAATGGTTTTTAAAGGAATATATAAAAAACCCTTCATTTCTTATGAAATTATTACAGGTAATCCTATTATAATTCGAGCCTTGTAAATAAACCCCTTTGCTATTATTTTCTATCAAGTTATGGTATATATCGTTGTTTTGACCTTGGATAAGGATTCCTGATTCTTCATTATCTTTAATTACATTCAACTGTACTTTATTGTAGGACCCTAGGATACGAATTCCATAATCCCGATTTTCAATGATTTCGTTTTTTTCAATGAGGTTATAATTGCTTGATAACGAAATAACGATTCCACGAAGGTTCTGTTGCAGAGAATTGTTTTGTATTTTGTTACCGTCAGATAGTGAACCGATTCTTATTCCTTCCCGGCAGAGAGAGATGGTATTACGTAAAATCCGATTGTTTGAACAACGAGTACCAATTTCAATTCCATAATTTTCATATGAGGTGATGATATTATCAATGATACTACTTGCATTGAAACAAGAAAGTAACATTCCCCAACTCCCGTTCTTCATGGTGTTATTATCAATAGTATGTTCTCGTCCATAGAAACTAATGATTCCAAAACAATTTTTATCAAAGGAATTATTACGTATGGTATTAAACGAAGAACCCTCCATTCTTATCCCTTTTGAAGTATTTTGAAAAATATTTTTGTTAATCATGCAAGAGCGACTTGATGATAGTAACACTATTCCGATTTCAGAGGTTTCAAAGGTGCTACTGTTATCCTTAAAGATATTTCCAGAAATCGTATTATATGAAGTATAAATTTGTATTCCAATATTACTTGTTTCAGTAGTAATGGTGAATCCTGAAATGGTTACGAAACCAGCAGTGGTAATAGCGATTACTTCGTCATTTGGATTGAATCCTTTCAGTTCAGTAGAATTTTTATCCTCCCCGATAAGATGGATTTCATTGTACACTTTGATGTTCTCAATATATGGAGAAGATTCGTCGAATACATAGATGGTATCCCCATCGGAGGAATTCGCAATCGCATTCTGTATCCTTGTGTAATTCCCGGGTCCAGATCCTCCGACATACAACCAAGTTCCTTTCGAAGCAGGGTATGTTTTTTCGGTATTCTGTGCAGTCGCTGGAATGATACAGGTTCCTAGTAATAAGACAATGATTTCAATCGCCAACCATTTTCTTTTCATTTTTCGTTCCACTCCTCTTTACAATTCAAAGATGGGCCAGTTCCAGCCCAATGAATTTGATACAATAGCCCAAAATTCAAACTCAACTTCTCCAACGAGTACTAACCAATAGGCTCGAATGAACAATAAAGGATACTTTACTTTAAACTCAGGAAATCGATTTTCCCATTCCCATTCCCCTGATAAAAAAAATAGATTAAAACCCCGAGATAGCCTAAATGCAACCTGCATAAGCACAATAATGAAAAGTATGGGATGTTTAGGTATGACTCGTTTTATGAATAAGTCACTTACTCTTTTCAATATCTGTGTTTCTGATGGTTTACTGATTTTGTTTGGTTGTGCTATCGCTGGGATGATACAGGTTCCTAGGAGCAAGAAGATGATTCCAACCATTAAAGTGCTCCTAATAGTTTTGTATCCAACCATTACCTTCCGTCCCGTGGTAAATTTTAAACAATCACCCCCTATAGATATATTAAGAATGGTCATTACCCGCCTCCAGAAGGTTAATTACCATTAAATTATAAATGATTAAACCTATCAAAAATAACGAGACCCATAACGATACCCCTATCCATAATACGATACAACCAGGAAACCATTGAGAAGATGGTAGTGGACAATCATAAAATACAGATGGTGTGCAACTCCTAGTGATATGTGACGTATCGTTAGGTATTATACTCAATTGTTTCTTGATTTCATTGGGATTATTTTTCAATTGATAGAGGAGTCTAAGGATTTGTTGTGTATTTTCCTTCACTATTTTGTTCGAATAAATTAAGAATGCCATTTTTGCCAATTGAGCGTCGTTCATGTTTGTGATTTTCTCAATTATTTTTTGAAGAAGGTCAATCTTGGTTTCTCTTTGTATAAAGGATATCTTACAGTCTATCCCTTTTCCAAGATAGGAAGTTGTTACTGATTTTTGTTCTTTATTGATTGTGTTTTGTATTCGGATTACAAACAATGGTGAATTTGCATTGGTTTCTTGATTTGGTTGTTTTCCAATGACCATCGTAAATGATGTCAACAAAATAAGGACGGCAGCTCCAAAACTTCCGATAAAAATTTTCTTTTTTTTATTCATATATCCTTTCCTCCATTCTAGCAGATATCCTCCGCCAACTCGTAGTTGTCTTCCATTTTCAAACTGGACAATATTGCTGAAAAACCTGCTTCTTCATCGATGAAGACGGTCACGAGCTATCCGTGTGATACTCATCGACTCCACATAACCAGATTGCAACAAGGATTGTTTGATCTCATTTACTGAACAGGGACTCTTGGAAAGGTCAGCGATGATATTCCACCGAGCAGTCTTCCCTCGTTGAGAGCTTTTTGACTCGGTCATCACCAAATCGATCTTCATATCAGCGATTTTCTGTGCGATCCGAGCAAGACAACCAGGAGCGTCGCCGAATTCGATTTCCATTTTTACGATATCCTTTGGTGTTCCGTATATCGGGCTAAGCGTTATTGTGTCTGTCTTCTGGTCTAAGCTTAGTAAGACTTCATCTCCTTCTTTTAGGTTGAGAGGTTCTCGGAATTCGGTAGGGATGACGAGTCGCCCTCGTGTGTCTAATCGTACTATCGAGTTCATTATTCACCTGTGTGGGAATATCGTGGGATGTTATAGGGGAGGTGGTATATAATATTTACCTTGTTGGTGTGTATTGCATAAAAAAGACGCCGGGCGGGATGAAAACCCACGTTTACCGGATACATTCTGATTTAGGACTGATTACTAATCCTGTAAAATCTTTTTTCATTGATTTCCCTTTGGAATTATTTCGACAAGTTTCGACTAGCTCTTTTCAAATTATCACTGGGATGTCATAGGATTCTTGTGCAGGATGCAGATCAAAACAGACCCATGGTACGGGTAATGCAAAAAAAAGATCCCTTGATAATGAGAATATAATACCAAATCCAAGCAGTGGTTTTGGACGGTTCATGGGTTTTCCCCAATAGTTATTTTTCCATATATAATTAGAACGCAAGGGATTTATCACCGTAAAAAGTACAGGAACGTCATTTTGGATAAAATTATTACGTGTTATCGTAATCATACGAATATCAGGTTCATCGATATTCATCCCTATCGCACTCGTTGCTATCTCATTATTATCAATCGAGGTATTTTCGCCTTGGCAGAGGATTTTCATCCCGATGTAACAATCGACTATGAGGTTTTCCTTAAGAGCATTGTTATTACAAATGATTTGTATTCCGTTTCGACAGTTAGAGATCTGATTCTGTGTAATAGTATCAAAACAACCTGATTCGATACCTGCGCTAGAGCAGTCTTTAATAACATTTTTATTAATGATACTCCCTCGACCGTTTGCAACTATTCCATTTACATAGCACGTTGAAATACGGTTGTTGACGATAGAACAATTATAAAATTCTTCACCTCCATAGATTCTAATATCTATCCCATTTTGAACAACCCGCGAAATGGTGTTATTTCGAATGATATTCTCATTTGAAGAAGGTTCAAGACAAATCCCAGCATACCTTACATTTGTTATTGTATTATTTTCAATGACGAAAAAATGACTGTTCCAAATACAGATGCCGATACTCATATCCATGAAATCATTATTGAAGATAAAACATTGATCAGAGTTTTTAAGATAAATTCCTTGACCACAATAATCGGATTCATCGTATCCTTGCACTCTACATCCGCCAACTGTAACAAAATCAGATAAAATGTAGAGTAAAAAATAGGTTTGATTCATAGGAAGAAGTTGTTTTATGATTGGCTTTCCCGTGTCATTTCCCTCTCCTAGTTCTTGTGGTATTCCGATGATGGTCACTGGGATGGTAATGAGTATGTCATATTCGTAATAGATGCCACTGTAAATTTCAATGGTATCACCAGGGTTTGTGTTATTCAATGCTTCTTTTATTGACGTGTAATCCCCATCACCTTCGTTGTCAACGATGATGACATTCTTCCTCAAATGAGAATGTTGTTTACCAACATCTATTGAAATTGACGGATAACTCAGAACGAGAAATGACAGTACAATACAGACCGTTATCCATTTTTTTAACATCAGTATTCCATCAATGGTAAAACAATATATAAATCCTTATAAAACTACCGTAATAGTTATAAACATTCATCTATTCATTTTTTTTAAAGAGAAATGATATGAACAGAGACCTCCTCGTAGGTGGAAACATTACTGCGATAATTATTATTGTTTTTGCATCATTTACGAATGTGGTCGGTTATGATTTCGTAAATCCTCCCCTGTCTTCTGAATCACCATTATTTCATATCAGAATGCACCACGCTATCTCTGATAATCAAGAGGATATGATCATCTCAGAGTATCTTGGTAAAGGAAAAAATAATAGTCCGATGAATTTTAAGAGGAGCTATACTTTTGAATATGTTTATGAAAGTATTACGAGAATAAAACTCATGGATGATGAGACTTTTAGAAATTTTGTTCGTATTATTGTTCGCACAATATCCCAACAAGAAACAAAGGACCCTGTAGATGTAAACAATGTAATTTATGAGTTGTATCAGCTGAAATTTACCTCGAAAACATTTGATGGAAATCAAGCATATACTGATGAGAGAACGTGGCGTGTCACCCCTACCTTATGTTGGTTTCCTGGATGTGGATTGATTCTCGTTCCTTTTTTTATTTTGGTTTTTACACTTTTGTTTATTGTGTTTAGAATTTTCACTGCTGGATATCCTTACTACTGTTGAATTTTTCTTTCAAGAGAGGCGACCTCTTTTTAACTATAACACTCATATGTTTAATAGGAAGAATTATTTTTTTTCAATAAAAGAAAAAGTATGCAGGGGAAAATGCGTACCCATAATTACCACTATGATATTCATTGACAAATAAAGATTAACTGCTGTTAGAAAACGATAGTATACACTCAGGTCTTTGAGTGGTAATAACTATTTTTTATAAATGGAATTATTTTTTCAAGGTTAGATGTTCCATCAACAGGTATTTGCGGCCACCCCTTCATTGTTCTTGTTGCTGCTTGGAAGGGTTTAATTGAAAATTCTTTCGATAGTTTCATTTTGTCCTGTTCGTTTGCTTTGGTGAGAACAATACCGTCTGTTACCAGAAATGCAAATAAGTTATCCTTGTATTTGTAACAGGGACAACCATACATTTTTTTCGTAGTTACTTCAGGCCAAGTAAGGATTTCTTTTTCAATTTTCAACCTGAAATTTTTCATTTTTTCTTCGTTGTAGTATTGCATACTAACATGCTATAGACGTCGGGTATAAAAAAGTGCAGGGGACGGGATGGGGACCCATGGAGCCGATACGAACAAAGGATAGGAGGTGATTTGTTATTAGACGGTTCCTCAGAGGCGTGTAGAGGGTCATGAGGCCTGGCTAACAAAAATAAATAGTACATAAAAAAGACTGTGTTTTTTTTTTCCCTTCGTTTCACTGTTTTTTTATTCTCTGGAATACATTTATATATTCACTCTTATTTTAGACTTCATAAGGAGGTAGATAAAAAAAATGAAAAAGACAATCGTTTGTATGCTTGTATTTTTGATTGTTGGCGCTTGTGGTGTGACAACCGCGCTTGCTGCCCCAGAGATAACCGGGGTGCGGGGTGGGTATGGTGTCGTTGCAACCATCGTAGATGCAGAAGACCTTGATTGGGAAATAACGATTGGAGGAGAACGTGTCTTTCAAGGTGGCATCACCGAGGGTGTTGTCGGTGCCAATGGGACGGTAACGATCAGAACACCCCTCTTCCCGCCAGCCCTTGGGATCGGAAAAATAAACATCACCGTCGCGATCTATTGGTTGTTCATCCCGGTCGATATTGAGGAGCGAAGTGCTTTTATGCTTGGGCCGTTCGTCCTGTTTATGCAATAACGATCGTTAGAGAAATACTTATGTCAAAGCAAAGACCGCAATAGCCCCCCTTTTTTTTTTTGTTTGACTTTGGTACAGGTCGTAAAAACAGTTGGTTTTTGTTGAGGAATGTTTCTACCGTCCATGGCTGCGGTAGAGACATTTACGCAGTGAACGGAATCCGTATCTATCCTGTCGACGTGGATGTCACGTCAAATCAAAAATCCTAAATAGTACGAGATGTTCTTGTGGAGTGGTACGAGTGTCATGGATGAAAAAAAATTTAAACATGGAATGGTAAAGGCTGGTTTTTCTGGTGTGGTTGTGATCGGATGGCTTGTGTTTCTCATCCTTTTTCTTGCGTTCTACTCTGAAGGCTTTCGGGCAAATGAGAAATTTGCTGTCATTCTGCTCTCTCTTTTGGTGATAATGGTACTGCTTGGTGGGTCGTGGGCGTTTTGGTCTCTTCGGGTCCTGTCAAAGAGGGATCGGGAGCTGTTTCGAATCAAGGGGTTTCGGTGGAGGATATTTGGTTCCATTAGCTTTGGGTTTGGCTTGTTGGTGGTGTTGATTTACGGGTTTTGGTTTTTGTGGACAGATTTTACTTTTTGGCAGTATCTTGCCATTCTTCTCGTGGTTTGTTTGGTCAGCGGTGGGTTTTTAGGTGCTATCTGGGCATCATGGAGCTCTCGATACAGTGATGAGATGGAGCGGTACGGGGAGGAGATCGGGAAAAAGTTTGAAGACGGGTTTAAGGAGAGTTTCGAAGGGAAAGGGGAAAAAGAGTAAGAGAAAACTTCATTTTTCTTTTATTTTTTGAAGAAATGAATATCTCTCTGAGGATAGGGAATGTTAATCTCAGCTGCATCGAAAGCTTCTTTGATTTGTTTGATAAGCTCTCTTCTCACAGGCCAATACTCACTGGTGTTTACCCAAGGACGTAAAATAAGATTGACACTAGAATCACCAAGTTCATTTGCTGCAACGAGTGGTGATGGGTCTGATAACACTTTCTCATGGTTTTTCATAACCTCTGACGCTATCGTTATTGCTTTACCAATGTCATCATTGTAACTTATTCCAACGACAAGGTCAATCATCCTCGTGTTCATTGCAGTATAATTTGTTATCGCATCTCCCCAGACTTTGGAATTCGGGATGATCACCTTTTTGTTATCAACAGTAAGCAGTGTCGTATTACTTACGCCTACATGTTGAACAGATCCTGAGTTTCCTGCAGCATCGACATAATCGCCTACTCTAAATGGTTTTGTCAACGCTATCATGAACCCTGCAGCGAGATTTCCAAGCATATCTTGAAACGCAAAACCGATAACAAAACCGAAGACAACTGAGATGCTAACTAGTCCTGCACCGACATCAAGGCCTAGAGTACTGACAGCAACTATTAAAACAACAATTATGAGTAATATTTTTGCTGTTCTACTCATAAACTCAATGAGGATCTTTTCCATATTTGCTTTGGTCATAGCACGACGAATGTATCGTACGACAAATACTACTAGGATGTAGCCAATAATTACAATCAAAAGGGTAATGATGATGTTTCCAATCGTTAAATTCGTCATGGGTATCGGCATCGATAAGAATGAAGTGATTTCTTGAAGATCCATACTCCTCTCTCCAATCTGAACATCCTATGAACGTTATATCTAATATATTTTGTTATTTTTTTTTAGTAATTCGGAAGGGAATACCCCCTTCATCCTCTTTTTAAAAAAAACGATTCACCAGAAATGACAATAGTCCATGTCACTGCTTCCTCCTGAGGAGGATATGTTTTTAAGGAAGAAATTGTTACAAAATCATTAGAGTGGAGGCAAAGGGTATGGTAGAGGGATTAGAAATTAAAAAAAGTCCTATGAAATGGAATAGTATCAAGACATTTACGACTCTGTCGATTATTTTAAGTCTCATCGCCACATGCGTAAGTGGTTATGCAATTATTTACCAAAAACAAGGACCAATGGGTCCAGTGGGACCACAGGGGCCTGTAGGAGCAACAGGTCCAGCTGGACCACAAGGAGCATCAGGTGAGACAGGAGAAATGGGCGCAACAGGCCCACAAGGACCGCAAGGAGAACAAGGTCCTCAAGGTGAACCTGGAGAACCTGCTTGGGAACCAGGCGTGACATATTATCTGAATATTCCTGGCACAGGATTTGTAAGTCATCGAAATTCTGATGATTATTATATTTCAGGTACTTCGCTATATTTACTTCCTCCATCGACGAGTAAAGGTTTTTATTGCATTGTTGATCTCCCTCACGGAGCTACTGTAACCAATTTTCAGATATGTGTCTATGATTATTCAGGTTATGATATTTCAGTTGATGGCAGTGTATATAGACGAGAGAATACTGATACAGGTGTTGATCCATTGGGGCGCGTACAAGCGAGTACTTCTGGCTTTAGCGACACCGTTCAGATATTCGACACCGATGTAATTTCGTATGCAACAATTGATAATGCAAACTATGTGTATTTTGTTTATGTCTTTTTTAATCCACACTCTTCTGATAGTCTTTCGAGGTTTTATGGATGCAGAATAGGATACACTATGGGTTAGTGCTCAAGCGCTATGGTATCCCTTGATTATTCGCACAAAAAAAACCATATGTGAAATCCGTGTCACTGCGTTTCCTTTGTTCTAGCGGGGTGTATTTTCAAATACAGAGGATGATCCCCTCTTCTCTTGATGCTATCGTGATTCGGTTGCTGTTTGACAGTATTATTTTTTTCTTATAACAATAGTACGTAGTACTGGATCACCGTCGGAGATTCCAAAATTCAAAACCACCAAAAAAATAACTAGTAGTATTACGGTGACAATGTAGTAAGATTTAGATACACTAAATGTATTAATTATAGAAGTATGACAGAAATAGATTTAAAGAGTTTTGAAAAACGTATAAAACTACGGAAATTACGAAAGACGGATTATGATAATGTTGTCTCTCTTCAAAAGCAGTGTTTCCCGGGTATGAAACCCTGGAAAAAAGAACAATTTGAAAGTTTAATTACTATTTTTCCAGACGGACAATTTTGTATCACGCATAATAAAAAGATTATTGCCTCCTCCTGTAGTTTGATGCTTCATATGGATGAATATGATGAAACACAAAGTTGGCGGGAAATGACCAGTAGTGGTTATATTACGAATCATGACCCAACAGGACGTACTCTTTATGGGATTGAAATAATGGTTGACCCAGCGTTTCGTAGTATGAAGCTTGCACGAAGATTATATGAGGAGCGGAAACAACTCACTAGAAAAAAAAATCTTAAGCGAATTATCATCGCAGGTCGTATTCCTGGATATTATAAATATGCAAAAAAAATGAGTGCACGAGACTACGTACAAAAAGTAATGGACAAAGTGATTTATGATCCTGTGCTCACGGTCCAAATTGCGAATGATTTCGTATTAAAACGATTGATCCCGAATTATTTACCGCATGATAAACAATCGAAAGGCTATGCAACGTTATTGGAATGGGTGAATGTTGATTATATCCCGGTTGCCGAACAAAATGTCTCACCAGATTCCTCTGTACGAGTGTGTGTGTTACAGTACAAAATGCGCGTCGTTAAGGATTTTAAGGACTTTGCGAGTCACTGTGAATATTTTGTAGATGTTGCTTCAGAGTACGACTGTGATTTTATTCTATTTCCTGAAATCTTTACCATACAATTGTTATCTTTTCTAAAACTCTCTCGTCCAGCGAAAGCAATGCGGGAGTTATCGCAATTCACTCCTGAATATTTACAATTATTTACAAAGCTTGCGGTGAAATACAACATCAATATTATTGGTGGTTCCCATTTTACGATTGAAGATGATAATCTCTATAATATTTCCTATCTGTTTTTACGAAATGGAACCATAGGAAAACAGTATAAAATCCATATTACATCCAGTGAGAGTAGATGGTGGGGGGTAAAACCAGGGAACAAGGTCCAGGTTTTTGACACGGATAAAGGGAAAATAGCCATCTTAGTGTGTTATGATATCGAATTCCCAGAACTTGCACGTATTGCTGTTGAGAAAGGAGCAAATATCATATTTGTTCCGTTTAATACTGATGAAAGAAGAGCGTATCTACGGATTCGGTATTGTGCCCAAGCACGATGCGTTGAAAATCAAATATACGTCGCCATAGCGGGGTGTGTTGGGAATCTTCCCCGGGTAAAAAATCTTGACATTAATTATGCACAATCAGCAATTTTTACTCCTTCGGATATTCCTTTTCATAAAGATGGTATTGCAGCGGAGTGCTCCCCTAACATTGAAACATTGATATTCCAAGATTTAGACATTGCTCTCCTAAAAAAACATCGGTTATTTGGTAGTGTGCACACGTTAAAGGATAGACGAAGCGATCTGTATGAAATTAATTATAAAGAAGATGATACAAATAAAAAATTATAGACAATGATTTATGAACAGATCATTTGAGCGTGTGTGTATTTCCCGATCACATCTCATTTTTTT
>Ga0068714_10004923_pt1 | contig 14540 bp, 8 predicted proteins | sample MTBNYHSulfiMetaG_FD_62988 | JGI IMG/M metagenome (GOLD analysis project Ga0068714, IMG submission 62988) | Enrichment culture microbial communities from rom New York Harbor, USA that are MTBE-degrading - MTBE-NYH (New York Harbor Sulfidogenic)... | ecosystem: Environmental > Aquatic > Marine >... | reverse complement strand
GCCCGCAGAAGCGCGTGCCGGACGGATTGTCGAATTGGCACCGGGGACATTTCATGGAATTCCCCTTCCTTCAGGTGGCCCAAGAATAACAGATAAGACGGGGTCGCGTCTACACTTTCCACTTTATTGAGCAGGCTTGTCATTTTATCAAAGCCTCGCTTTGGCAATGAACATCCATCAGGTCATGTCGCGGATTTCCTGCGGAAATTCCAAGGAGGTATGCGCACTTGGTTGCAGGTCGAAGTCCGAATGAGATAAGCGTGATGCGCCCATTTAGAAGAAGGAAGTGGTAACGTTTCGTCTTCCTTTTTGTCTTCAGGGAGAAAAAGCCCCGCCGCTATGCGATTCTTGCTCAGAGATCCTTCTGTCACCGACCTGAATAGGGTGCCGTAAATAGGGTGCCGGGTCTACTCGATAAAGTGGAAAGTGTAGACGCGACCCCGTCTTTTAGCATATTATTGGCCATATTTCAGTGGAGGTTGTTATGAGAAAAAAAAGCGCGTTGTTAATCTCATTGTCGTGCTTGATCGCATTGACGGCGGTTGGGGCTGCGGGCGGACCGGCGGCCGCCGCGGCCGACACCCACCCCTTCTCCGTCCACGACATGCTGGCCATGGACCGCATCTCCGAGCCGGCTGTGTCGCCTTGCGGAAAATGGATGGTTTTCACCTTGCGGACGACCGATCTTGAAGCCAATCGCGGCCGAACGGACCTGTGGATGACGAACCTCGAAGGCAAGACTCTCCGGCGCCTGACCACGAACCCCGCCTCGGACTTCAACCCCCGCTGGGCGCCCGACGGGCGGGCGATCTACTTTCTCTCCACGCGCTCCGGCTCGAGCCAGGTCTGGCGCCTCAGCCTGTCCGGCGGCGAAGCCGAACAGGTGACGAAGCTGCCCCTGGACGTCTCGAACCTCGTCCTTTCTCCCGACGGTAAAAACATGGCCTTCAGCATGGAGGTCTTCCCCGGACTCTGCCCGTGCGAGACGAAAAAGAAGCTCGACGAGGTCGCGGCCCGCAAGGTCTCGGGCCGGGTTTATGAGCGGCTCTTCATCCGGCACTGGGACACCTGGAAGGACGGCCGGAGAAATCATGTGTTCGTCGTTCCCATCGGAGGCGGGCATCCGCTCGACCTCATGAAGGACATGGACGCCGACTCGCCCTCCAAGCCCTTCGGCGGGGCCGAGGAATTCGCCTTCGCTCCTGACGGCAAGGGGCTCGTTTTCACCGCCCGCGACGCCGGGCGCGAAGAGGCCTGGTCCACGAACCTCGACCTCTACTACGCGCCGCTCGACGGCTCGGCGCCGCCCCGCCTGCTGACGGGGAACAACGAGGCCACGGACACCCAGCCCGTGTTTTCGCCTGACGGAAAGACCCTGGCCTATCTGGCCATGGAAAAGCCGGGCTACGAGGCCGACCGCTACCGCATCATGCTCCGCGTCTGGCCGGACGGCGGGGAGAGGGAGCTTGCCCCCGCCTGGGACCGTTCGCCCTCCTCGATCTGCTGGTCGGCCGACGGAAAGACGATCTACGCCGCCGCGGAAAACATCGGCCAGCATTCCCTGTTCGCCCTCGACGCAAAGACGGGCGCGGTCAGGAAGGTGGTGAAGGAGGGCTATGTGTCTTCACCCGCCCCGGCCGAGGGCGGACGCATCGTCTTCGGCCTCAACAACCTCAAGTCGCCGGTCGAGCTCTGGTCGGTCAAAGCCGACGGAACGGACATGAAAGCCGTGACGCGGATCAACGCCGCGAAAGTCGCGGCGGCCCGCATGGGCGATTACGAGCAGTTCAGCTTCGCGGGCTGGAACGACGAGACCGTTTACGGTTACGTCGTCAGGCCCGCGGATTTCGATCCGGCAAAGAAATATCCCGTAGCCTTCCTCATCCACGGCGGGCCGCAGGGCTCGTTCGGCAACAACTTCCACTACCGCTGGAATCCTCAGGCCTACGCCGGGGCGGGCTACGGAGTGGTCATGGTCGATTTTCACGGCTCGACCGGCTACGGACAGGCCTTTCAGGATTCGATCCGCAGCGACTGGGGCGGCAAGCCGCTCGAGGACCTGCAGAAGGGATTGGCCGCGGCCCTCGAGCGCTACGCCTGGCTCGACGGCGAGAGGGTCGGCGCCCTGGGCGCGTCCTTCGGCGGCTACATGATCAACTGGATCGCCGGGGCCTGGCCCGACCGCTTCAAGTGCCTCGTCTGCCACGACGGCAACCTCGACGAGCGGCTGGCCTACTTCGACACCGAGGAGCTCTGGTTCCCGGAGTGGGACCACATGGGAACGCCCTGGGACAATCCCGAGGGCTACGAGAAGCACAATCCCGTGAACCTGGTCAAGAACTGGAAAACGCCCATGCTCGTCATCCACGGCGCGCTCGACTTCCGGGTCGTGGAGACGCAGGGGATGTCCGCATTCACCGCGCTGCAGCGGCGGGGCGTTCCGAGCAAGTTCCTCTACTTTCCGGACGAGAACCACTGGGTGCTCCAGCCGCACAACTCCATCCTGTGGCACGAGACCGTCCTCGGCTGGCTCGACCAGTGGATGAAATAGGATCGATCCCAGGATCACAATTTTTGACAGCGAATTAAGTCTCACAGAGAGGATCTTCGGAGGCTCCAAGGGATCTAAGCGGCCGAAAAGAATTCCCAGAGCAATGGGCCGGTATTGAAAACGCTATAGGGAATATTGAATCGAAGCCGAAGAGCGATACGGTCCGATCAAATATTCAAATGATTAAGAGCCGTTCAACCGCCGGGATCCGACCCCAATAAGCCCGAGAAGAGGACAGGGAGAGAGGTTCTTGAGTTTTGCGGAAATCTTGCTTGTGGCCCTGGCCATGTCCATGGACACGTTCGCCGTGACCGTGGGCTTGAGCCTTTCGCTCAAGGGCTTGACCCTCGCCCAGTCGCTGCGGCTGGCGCTGACTTTCGGCTTCTTCCAGTTCGGCATGGCCATGCTGGGCGGCCTGGCCGGAAGCCGGATCGTTCGCTTCATCGAGTCCTTCGACCACTGGGTGGCGGCCGGCCTGCTCTTTTTCGTCGGGGGCAAGATGATCTGGGAGTTTTTTCACCTCCGTGACGGGGAGGAAAAAAGAGGGAACGACCCGACAAAGGGAGGAAATCTCCTGCTTCTTGCCGTGGCAACGAGCATCGATTCTCTGGCCGTGGGTTTGAGCCTGGGAACGATGCGCCTGGCGGTGCTTTATCCGGCGACGGTCATCGGCGTCGTCACCACGCTCGTCACGGCGACGGCTTCGCGGATCGGCCCGGCCCTGGGGAGGCTCGTCGGCCGCATGGCGGAGCTCGCCGGCGGCGCGGTCCTCATCCTGATCGGCGTTCGCGTCCTGATCACGCATCTCTAGCCGATATTTTTTTTTGCGCTGCGACGCGTCGCAGCGATCCAAAGCGGCGTCGTGACGCCGCACTCCAAAAAAGAGAACCGCACGATTCCGGCTTGCTTGCCAAAGCCGCATTCCAGATATTCAGGTAAAGCTCGATAATTCCTAAACGCAAAAACGGGGCACGGAAAAGGCTTGCCGCTCCCATAGTCAGCCCGAATAAATTGCTTGAGCCCGTCCCTAAACGGCCAAATCACCAGATCGAATATCTGTCTTTTTCGATGACGGTCTCGGGGGCGGCGTCCTTGTACTCCAGGGAGAGGGACTCGACGCTGATGCGGGGCTGGACGGCCGGGATGTAGATGCGGTCGAGGTGGATGACCTCGGACGGCGAGCTGAAATTCTTGGGGCCGACCGCGCCGCCGAAATGGTCGCTCCGGCCGAAGGCGACGTGCAGTCCCAGCTTTTCGTCGAGAAGCATCTCGCCGATCGGTTTGAGCCCCATGTCCCCCAGCACGCCGAAACCGAGCTCGGCCATGTTGCCGTACGCCGGCTCGCGCATGAGGTGATTCATCTCCCCGGCGTCCGCGTTTCCCTCACCGTCGACGTAGACGGCCTGATTCTCCTGAACGAGAAACAGGACGATCTCCGGCCCGACCTGGACGGGCAGCACTCCTTCCGTCCTGCTGGGCTCGCCCCTCTCGCCCTCATAGGGCACGATGTAGGTCTCGCCCGAGGGCAGGTTTCCGGCCGTGCCCTTGTCGGGGAAGCGGCCGCTCGAGACGTGAGCCTGCCTGTATCTCAGGTCGAAGGTCATGCGGAAGTTGAACTCGCCGTCGACGAGGAAAGACACGCGCGCCGTTTCGGCCCGGTCGAGGCGCTCCTGGAGAAGACGAACCCGGCGGCTGACCTCGTCGTAGTCGAGCTTGAGCGCCGGGAGCATTTTCTCCGAGAACCCGGGCATGGTCGCCGCCCGGAAGCCGTGCTCCTTGGCCGCGTTCTTGAGCGGCGCCGTGGTCGAAAATTCCGTGGGCGCCAGGAAGAGCTGGTATCGATTGAAGACTTTGGCGAACGGGACTTTGCGGCCCGAGGACGCCAGGCCGCCGGCGACGTCGGGCGGGGCCCCTTTGATTTCATAGGCCGCCGCCGGCAGGTCGGCGTTGTTCGAGCCCACGTCGGTATAGGCGATGAGCCCGATGCCTTCCAGGGGGATGTCCGCCGCCGCGGCGCCGAGCAGCGAGGCCCATTGCCCGGCCAGCGCCCTCCGCTTTTTCCAGTCCGGGTTGTCGGCCTCCTTCCGGCGCGGGACGTCGACCAGGATGCCCAGGCGCTTGTCGCCCGGCAGGGCGGGAAATACGGATTTGACGAGCCTTACCAGATCGTCCTTGCTCAGCTTGTCCATGGGCACCTCCTGTCCATTTCCGGCGCGGATTCCATATTAACGGCCCGACGGACGAAATACAAACCCGATATTTCGCCGCTGAAAGAGAACGGCATCAGCGACGCGCATCAACACGCATTGGGGAGCGATAAGCCGGGCCGCGGACAATGAATCAGCGGCGGCAACATATGCTGTCCGTCTTGCTGGACGAAACCGGAAAAGGCTGTTAGGGGCGCGTTCCTCCCGCGGCCTCACGGCGCCTCATCCCCTGGCCGCGGGCTGATCCTGATGCCCGCGTAGGCGGAAAAACCCGCCGTCCCGTATCCCCGGACAAGCTCGTAGGCGCGGTTGAGGATGTTGTCCAGACGCAGCAGGGCCTCGACGCCCGGGCGGAGCCTGAAGGCGGCCGAGGCATTGAGAATAAGAAAAGGATCAAGCCTCATCCGCCGGGCCTCCCAGCCCGAATAATCCAGGTCGTCGCGCGCGCCCACGTAAACCGCCTCGAGAGCGAGCCGGGCCGCTCCGCTCGTGATCCTGAGCCCGGCCGTGAGCTTGTCCTGCGGCCGGCGAAGGAGGTCCAGGCCGCTTTCGAGGTCCCGGGTCTTCGTCCGGGTGTATGAGGTCTCCGCGGCCAGCCAGGGCCGGGGCTCCGCCCGGAGCTCGATTTCGCACCCCTTGGTTTCGGCGCGGCCGATATTGGAATATCCCAGGAGGTAATCAAATTGGATCAAGTTCCGGAAGGAATTGGAAAACACGCAGGCCGAGACCGCGAGCCTGCCCCGCCATAATCCCTGTTCCAGCCCGAAGTCCCAGCCCAGCGAGCGTTCCGGTCTCAACCCGGCGTTGCCTATGGGGCCCCAGGCCGTGCTCGGAGCGTAGAGCTGGTATAACGACGGCGCTTTGAATCCCGTGCCCAGGGAGGCGCGGAGTTTTGTCCCCGCCCCGGGAATAAGGACGGCCGGGGCGAGGCGCCAGGTCAGAGCCGTTCCGGCGGCGCCGTGACGGTCGAGCCGCGCGCCCGCCGTGGCGAAGAAAACATTTGAAAGCTTTATACGATCCTGGATGTAGAAGCCGCCCGAGTCGGCCGACTTCAGCGCGAAGGGGCTTTCATACGCGCCCCAGGCGCTTCGCGAGACGTAATCGGATTCCCCGGACTCTCTCTCGAGCTCCAGCCCGGCAGTCAGGATGTGGGAAGGCGCCAGGAAAAAGTTGTTCTGCCAGTCGAGCTTCGCCCGGGCTCCGAGGTACGACCCTTCCTCGGAATCGAAGGGATGGGCCTCATCCTCGGGATTGCGGTAGGCGCGTTCATGCCGGACAAGGGAAAGGGTCAACGCCTGCTCCCAGCGGTTCTCGAGATGGCGCGAGCGGAGCGTTCCCCGGAGGAGGAGGGAATCGTAGTCCTGCCGATAGTTCGTGTCGTCGCCGTAGGCGCCGCCGTAATTGTCCAGGTCCATGCGGTTTGATCCGTAGGAGGCGGCAAGATCGAGCTCCGCGCTTTTCCCGATGTCCCAGCCCATTCTGCCGGAGAGCGACAGGCCCCGGCAGCCGTCCTTTTCCCCGTTGCCGGGATAGTCGGATCCGGCCGCGGAGAATCCGTCGGTCTTTATCCAGGAGGAGCTCAGGTCGTAGCGGAAGTTCTCCTTCTTCCCTCCATAGCCCAGCCCGGCCGAGAGTGTGCCGAAGCTTCCCGCCAGGCTCGACAGCCTCAAACCCTCCCCTCCCTCGCCCCGCCGGGTGATGACGTGGATGACTCCTCCCATGGCCTCCGATCCGTAGAGCGTGCTCTGCGGGCCGCGGATGATCTCGATGCGCTCGACGTCGTCCAGGCGGAGATGGGCCAGGTCGAACATCCGGGTGGGCGAGACGGGGTCGTTCATTTCCACGCCGTCGACCATGACCAGGACGTGCTCGGGATTCGATCCCCGGATGAAGACCGACGCCGCGGCGCCCGCCGGACCGCTCTGTTGGAGGCTCAGGCCCATGACGCCCTGAAGGGCCTCGAGGACCGTCGTCCGGTTCAGGGCCTCGAGCTTCTCCCGGCCGATGACCGTGACCGAGCTCGCCGTCTCGCGCTCCGGCGTCTCCAGGCGCGCGGCCGTGACGACGACGACATGAGACGGCGGTTTGGGTTGCTGGTCTTCTCCGGAAGTTCCGACGGGCCGGGCCAGCAGGGGGAGCAGACACAAGACGGCTGTAAGAAGGACGGGACGGGAAAGGATTCGGGCAGCGGACACGGCGGTCACCTCCTCCAGGTTGCCCCCGCCGCGAAAGGCCGGTCCGGCTGAATGCGCCGGTCCGAAGAAGCCCGCCCTGCACCGGGCAAAAAAAATCAACCCTGTCTTCATCCCCGAAGACGGGCCGTCCGGCCTCGAGAAAGGTTTCCTGACTCCCGGATCGTCCTCGGCCCGTGCCTTCCCGCGGCCTCAGGCGGCCGCCGTGGCTTCTTCCTGGCCTTGTCCCCGGTTACAGTAGCGGGGGCTGTGTCCGTTTCCCACGGACTTCCCTACTCTCGAGACCCGCTCTGCGTGTTCAGCAGGACATCATGATAGAAGAACGTCTCCGGGGAGTCAAGCGACGCAGCGAAGGGCCGCGCGCGGGACCGCCCCTTTTTCCGGCAGGATTCGAAGGCCGGATTGGGGTATGTTTCACGAAGCTTCGGAAATTCCTTTTTGCCTCTTGCAAAACAGCTCATACAGCACGGGCACGACCAGGAGCCTGAGGAGGATGGCGAAGAAGAATCCTCCTATGTAAACGATGGCCAGCGGCCTGTGAAGCTCGGCGCCCGTGGAGACGGCCAGGGCCAGAGGCAGGACGCCGACGATCATGACCAGGTCGGTCATGATGATGGGACGAAACTTGGTGGCCGCGCCCTCGATCACCGCTTTCCGGAGGGACAGACCCTGCCGCCGGAAGTCGTTGATCTTGGCCACGAGGATGATGTCGTTCTGGACGCAGATGCCGAACAGGGCGATGAGGCCGATGGTCGAGGAGACATTGAGCGTCTGACCGGCCACGAGCAGCCCGACGATGCCGCCCACGAGCGTGGAGGGGATGTTGAGCACGATGAGCAGGGCCTGCCGGATCGATCCGAAAGAGGAGAAAAGGATGACGAAGATGATGAGGATGACGATGAGCATGAGGAGGGTCATGTGTTTCAGGGCGTGCTGCTGGCTTTCGAACTGTCCGCCGAAGGTTACGTAATAGCCGGGCGGCAGGTCGATGCGGTCGGCGATGACTCGTCGGGCCTCCTCGACGAATCCGTTGATGTCCCGTTTGATGACATTGCATAGGATGATCTTTCGGCGCATAAGGTTTTCCCGGAAAATGGTCTGCGGCCCCTCGCTCTTGGTGATGTCGGCCAGCTCCGAGAGTGGCAACCGCTCCCCGCCGGGGGAGGGGATGAGAAGGTCCCGCACCGCCTGCTCGTCGTTTCGGTAAGCCTCGGGAAGCCTGATGAGCACCGAAGTGACCCTGTCTTTTTCGAAAACGTCGGTGACTTCCAGCCCGTTGAGCGCGGTCTCCACGGTGTCGGCCACGTCGCCCACCCGGACGCCGTAGCGGGCCATTTTTTCGCGGCGCAGGCGAATGACAAGCTGGGGGATCCCGGCCGTCTGTTCCACCTGGAGGTCGGCGACGCCGCGGATGCCGGACACGACGTCCCGGATTTCTTCGATCTTGCCGTTGAGCGTTTCCAGGTCGGATCCGAAGAGCTTGATGGAAAGCTGGCCTTCCGTTCCGGTCAGCATCTCGGCCAGTTTGTTGGCGATGGGCTGTTCGAAGATGTAGGCGATTCCGGGGATTTTGTCCAGCTCCGTGCGCATGGCCTGGGTGATCTCTTTGAACCCGCGCTTCCTCTCCTCCCTCGGGAGGAGCTCGATGTTGTAGTGGCTGTGATTGACGGGATGGATATGCTCGGAGGCTTCGGCCGTCCCCGTCGTCCGGGACACGGAGACGACTTCCGGAAAGGATAGAAAAATGCCCTCGATTTGTTTTCCCATCCGCACGGACTCCTCCAGGGACGTCTCGGGGAGCATGACCGTCGAGGCCATGATGGCCCCCTCATCGAGCGGGGGCACGAACTCTTTCCCCAGGAAACCGAAGGCCACCACCGCGGCGACGATGAGCACGACCAGGATGGAAAGGATGATCAGCTTCCGGTCGAGGACTTTCAGGAGGAGGCGGCGATACAGCGCCGTCAGGGTTTCGACAATGGGGTTTTTTCTCTCCTTGACGTGCTTTTCCGTGAGAAAGACGGAGGCCAGCACGGGTTTGAGGGTCAGGTTCATGATCAGGGATCCGAACAGGGCGGCGGCTACGGCGAAGGCCGTCGGCCGGAACATGGCCCCTTCGAGTCCCTTGAGAGTGAGCAGCGGGAGGAAGACCAGGATGATGATCAGGTTGGCGGAAAAAAGATATCGGCCCACATCCTTGGCGCCTTCGGCGGTCAGGGCCAGGGTGGACGCCTTTTTCTTTTTTTCCTTGAGGACCCGGAAGATGTTTTCGACCATGATGATCGAGCCGTTGGCCACCTTGCCGATGCCGATGGCCAGCCCGCCGATGGACATGACCGTCAGCGACACGCCGAATATGCCCATGAAGACCACGGCGATGAGAAGGGAGAAGGGGATGGTCAGAGAGGCGATGAGGGCGCTCCGGATGCTGCCCATGAAGAGCAGCATGATCAGGATGATGAGGATCGCCCCTTCCAGGATCGAGACTTCGAGATGATTGATGGACTTAGTGATGAGCTGGGACTGGTCGTAAAAGGGCTTGACCTCGACGCCGGGCGGCAGGTCCCGCTCAAGGCCGGCCAGCGCTTCTTTGATGTTCCGAATGGCGGTCAGCGTGTCTCCGCCGTATTGTTTTTCGACCGTGACGTAGACGGCCTCCTGGGCATTATGGCTTCCGTCCTCCCGGCGGAACTTTGAGCCGATCCGGACATCGGCCACGTTGGAGACGTAGACGGGTACGCTCTGCCGCGAGGTGATGACCGTGTTTCGGATGTCCTCCAGGTTTTCCATCCGGCCCAGGCCTTTGATCAAGGTTTCCTGTGCGCCCTGGTGGATGATCCCGCCGGAGAAATTCCGGTTGCTGTTCTCCAGGGCGTCCTTTATCTCGGCGATGGTGATTCCGTAGTTCCAAAGCATCTCCGGCCTGAGCGAAACCTGGAACTGCTTGATCAAGCCGCCCAGGTTGATGATGAAGGAAACGCCCGACACCCCCTGGAGGCGGTAGCGGATCATCCAGTCGGCGACAGAGCGCAGTTCCATGGGATCGATTCCCTCTCCCGTCACGGCGAATTCGAAAATCTCTCCCATGCGGGAGGATACGGGTCCCAGGATGGGAGGACTCGTCCCCAAAGGAAGCCGCCCGGAGATGAGTTCCAGCTTGCTGGAGATGATCTGGCGGGCCAGATAAATGTTCGTCCCCCAGTCGAACTCGGCGGTCACCACGGAGTCTCCGGTCGTGGACTCGGAGCGCACCCGGGTGATGAGCGACGAGCCGTACAGCAGGCTCTCCAGGGGGAAGGAAATGAAGCGCTCGATATCCTCGGCGGCCATGCCCGGGTTTTCGGTGATGACGTTGACCAGTGGGGCGTTGAGGTCGGGGTAGATGTCCTTGGGCAGGCGGCGGTAGGACAGGATGCCCCAGGCGGAAACGAGCACCACGAGGAGGATGATGAGCAGTCGGTGCTTTAGGGAGAATTCGATTATGCGGTCGATCATCTTTCGCTCCGATCAGTGGACGCCGGCCTTTTTAAGCGTTTCTCTGTAATATTTGGACTTGATCTGATAGTTGCCGCGAGTCACCACTTCCTCTCCCTCTTTCACGCCCTCGAGAATTTCGACGTATCCGTCGTCGGAAATTCCCTTTTTGACCGGGCGGCGGATGAATTGCCCGTTCCGCCGGACGAAAACGACGGTTTCCTTCCCGTCCTCCAGAAGGGCCTCATTGGGGAGGACCAGGCTGTCGCTTCTCTGCTCCAGGCAGACGCGGATGTCGGCGAACATGCCCGGCTTGAGCAGGCCCCCCTTATTGGGGACCTCGGAGCGAACGGTGATGGTCCGGGTGTCCTCCTTGAGGACGTCGCCGATATAGCTGACTCGTCCCTCGAAAATCTGCCCGGGATAAGCGGGAACCTTGACCTCAACACACTGTCCGGGCCGGATCTTGGCCAGATCTCTCTCGAAGACCTCGGCGTCGATCCAGAGAACGGTGGGATCGATGATGATCAGGATTTCCGTCGATTCGTCGACCATGGCCCCCAGGACGGCGTTGTTTTCAATGACCTTGCCCGCCAAGGGGGCGTAGAGGTCGATGATGGGGTTGATCTGGTGCGTCTCGTTGATGGATCGAACCTGGTCTTCGGTGAAACCCAGGACGTGAAGTTTTTTTTCGGCGGCGTTCAGGCTGGCCTCGGCCACCTTGAGCTCGGCCTCTGTGGCCTGAAAATTCTTTTGGGCCCCGACTCCGCCCTCGAAAAGATGTTTTTCCCGCTCAAAATTGCTGCGGGCCAGCTCGTAATCGGCCCGGGCTTTGTAAAAGTCCGATTTGGCTACGCCGACTTCTTCGCTCTGAAGGGTGACGAGCCGCTGGCCCTTGCGGACCCAATCTCCGATTCGGACGTGGACTTCGGCGATCCGCGCCGGGAAAGCGTAGCTGACGATGGCCTTCTTCGTCTGAGGGGCGTAGACCTTGCCCACGGCCGGAAGATAATTCCCCAGAGTCCGGCGGACGGCCTTGACCGTCTGAATTTCGAAAGCCGAAGCCTCCTCCTCAGTGAGCTGAATCTCAGCGCGGAGAACGGAATCGCCGCCGCCATGCCTTCCGGCGAGGCCTTGTCTTCCGGAAGGAACCGCGGGCCTGTCCTCCTTGCGGCCGTGGAGCCGCTTCTGGCTTCCCTGGCGTTGTTCGGGACTCCGGGTGCAGCTCCAGGAGCTGAATCCCAGGGACAGCAGAAACAAGAAAATCGACAGAATCGTCGTCTGTTTCTTGGTCATGGTTTTTCTCCCTCAAGTCGTTCGCCGAGCGCCCGTTCCAGCGCGGCCAGGGCCAGGGCATGGTTGAACAGGGTGTCGGCGTATGTTTTCCGGGCCTCGATCAGAGTGCGCCGCGCCTCGATCATCTCGATCCCTCCGATTTCCCCCTCCCGGTAGCTCAAGAGAAGCATGGTGTACGTTTTTTCGGACTGGGAGAGGATCTCCTGCTCGAAAAGTTCGATCTGCCTCTGGGCGGCCAGGGCTCCGCGCCAGGCTTCCTCGACCTCTTTGAGGATGGCGTTTTCTGTTTCCCGGCCGGCCTGCTTCAGGGCGGCGATGTTGGCCCGGGCTTCGGCGATTTCTCCGACCACGGGCTGCCAGAAGAAGAGGGGCAGGGCCAGGGAAAAGGTCACGTCCCACGTGGACGGCTCGCCGGCGATCGTGTGCCGGGCGACGCCGATATCGAGGTCGGGCAGGTAGCCGAGAAAGGACAGGTTCCGGCTGATCTGCTCGCGCCGGAGGGCTTCGTCGATTTTCAGTCTTTCCGGACGAACCGCCAGGGCCCTGGATTTCAGCCGCTCGACGTCCAAGCTTCTTCCCGGAATCTTGAGCGTCCCCTGGGCGACAAGCGGCGCCGGGTTCCGCCTCGAAAGCCAGTAGTTCAAAACGGCCTCGGCCTGGGCCCGCTCGCTTTCGGAGGCCTGGACGGCGTTGGCGGCCTTGGAGGCTTCCACTTTGGCCCGCAGAACCTCGACCTGGGCCACGTCGCCGGCGGCGAACTTGAGTTCGGCCAGGCGCGCGAAATCCCTGGCCAGTTCGAGGTCCTGACGGTCGTAAGCCAGCTTCTCCTGGGTCAGGAGGAGACGGAGAAAGGCCTCGCTGACCCGGAAGACGATCTCGATCCTCAGCTCATCGATGCTCAGGAGAGCGAGACGGGATTCCTGATGGGCGACTTTCCCCCGGAGATAGCGCTTGCCGGGGAATTCGATGGTCTGGCTGAGGCCGGCGTAGGATTCGCCGTAATTCTTCAGGTCGAACAGCCGCGGCTGGAGGTCGAGGTCGAGATCCAGGCTGGGCCAGGGAATGGCCCGGGCCTGGGCCTCGCGGGCCCGGGCGGCCCGGTGTTCCTCCCGGGCCGAAAGAAGAAGGGGGTTTTGCGAAAAGGCGAGGGTCAGGCACTGGTCCAGAGTCAGCGATTCTCCCTCTTGCGCCGACGCCAAGCCTGTTCCTGAAAGCAGGATGATCAAGGAAATGATAATTCTGTTCCGCATGAAACGCCTCCTTGGAAAGGGCTAAAGACGGGAAAAAAAGAGGCTGATGTCAGACCAGGGGAGGGGCGCGGGTATTGATGCCGACGTCGAGCGTCACGCCGCGGGCGGGTTCGGCCCGAACGGGAGTCCAATCAAGAAAAGAAGGCGGAGGAGGCTCAAAAACGGCGAAGGGAACGGGGGAGGAATTGGAGGAGTTGAACTGGCAGGCCGGACAATCGCTTCGTTCGCTGACCGTCGTTTCCGAGTGGAAGAAATGGAAGGAGGCGGTCAAGGCGAAATAGACCGCCGCCGCGGCGAAAAGAACCGTTTTCCGAAGTCTGCTTTTCGGCATGAACTTTTGTTCACTATAAGCAAACATGATGGAAATGTCAATTCCGGTTTCGACAACACAAGGCGCGGCCGCGTTCCGGGCGCGAGGGGGGAGGATCCGGCCGCGGCGGATTATCAGAGATGCGGGAAAAGGCGGCAGGTTGTCCCGCCCTTCTGTCGCACGGGACAACCTGCCGGAAAGAAGGGGATGAAAAGATTTGATGGGAGGCAATCGGGAACTCCCATATCTATGGAGAAAAGAAGGAGGTGCGGAATCCGTCGCCCGTTCTCTCTCGCCGCTCGTTTTTTCATCATTTCCATCTTCCATTGATACATACGACTCCAGCCTGAAAAAAGTTGCTTTTTCGGACATGATAAAGTCATGGGCTGCAGGGTCGCTGGGAAGTCCGAAGGAGTGCTCGATTCGGAGGGCATACGGGAACCGCAGTTTGTGATTTGGGGAGGACGTAAAAAGTATAAATATTATAACATAAAAAGAAGCTCAAAGCAACAAAAAAATAAACAAATCCATTTTATGCGCGCAGAAGACAAAAAAAGAGCAGATCCAGCGCCTCAAACAGGGCCGGGAAGCCCTTTGTCCGTGTTTCAGGATCAAAAAAAGGGCGTTTTTAGAGGGATTTTCGTTTCGGCCGGCTCGAAACATGGAAAAACACGCCTGAAAAGGGCAAAATAAGGTCGTGTTTCAAGGAGGATGACATGGACCTCGAGCTCTTTCGCAGGCATGGCCATGAGTTCGTGGATTGGATCGCCGACTATTTCAAGAATGTTGAAAAACTGCCTGTGATGTCGCGCGTCCAACCGGGCGAGGTCAAGAAAAGGCTCCCCGCCTCGCCGCCCGAACGCGGCGAGCCCATGGAGCGCGTCTTCGAGGATTTCAAGGACATCATCCTGCCGGGCATGACTCACTGGCAACACCCCGGATGGTTCGCCTATTTTCCGGCGAACAACAGCCCGGCTTCCGTCCTGGCCGAGCTGCTGACCGCCGGACTGGGCGCCCAGTGCATGGTCTGGCAGACGTCCCCCGCCGCGGCCGAGCTCGAGGAAACGGTCATGGACTGGCTGCGGGGCATGATCGGCCTGCCCGACGGGTGGGCGGGTGTCATCCAGGACACGGCTTCGACAGCCACGCTCTGCGCTCTCATCACCGCCAGGGAGGCGTCGACGGAATTCGAATCCAACCGGCGGGGGGCCCGCGATCCTCTTGTCGTCTACGCCTCGACCGAGTCCCATTCGAGCGTCG
>Ga0068714_10004922_pt1 | contig 14541 bp, 9 predicted proteins | sample MTBNYHSulfiMetaG_FD_62988 | JGI IMG/M metagenome (GOLD analysis project Ga0068714, IMG submission 62988) | Enrichment culture microbial communities from rom New York Harbor, USA that are MTBE-degrading - MTBE-NYH (New York Harbor Sulfidogenic)... | ecosystem: Environmental > Aquatic > Marine >... | reverse complement strand
CACGCGGTCCCGGGGCGGGGACCTGCGATCCAACATCGTGTGGAGCTACGGGCACACGACGATCCCCCGGCACCTGCGGGACGTCTGCATCACCGAGTACGGCATCGCGGACTTGAGGGGGCGCCCGGACAAGGACGTGGTCGCCGCCATGATCCAGATCGCGGACTCCCGCTTCCAGGACGGCCTGGTCCGCCAGGCCAAGGAGAACGGGAAGCTCCCGGCCGACTACCGGGTTCCGGACCGCTACCGCAACAACCGGCCCGAGCGGCTGGAGGAACTTCTCAAGCCCTTCCGGGCGCAAGGGCTCTTTCCCGCCTTCCCCTTCGGGACCGATTTTACCCGGGAGGAGCTGGTTCTGGGCAAGGCCCTGCGCGGGCTCAAGGAGGAGATGGCCGCCAAGAGGATCCCGCTTCCCAGCCTGAGCGAGGCGCGGAAGGTCCTGGCCGCCCCGGAAGCGGCCCGGCCGTACCTGGAAAGGCTCAAGCTGGACCGGCCGTCCAACGCCCGGGAGACCATGATGCAGAAGATGGTGATCTACGCGCTGGCGTCGCAGGGCGTCATCTGACGGGACGCGCCCCGGGAGGAACCCGGGGCGCGCAGAAGAACCACCCGAACCATCGGCAGGGAGAACAACCCGTGACAGACCAGGAAGATCTTCTGGGGTTGAACCTGGAGGAGGCCAGCCGGTTTCGGATCCTGTACCGGGACCTGGCCACCCCGTGGCTGTACGAGCGGATCCTCGACAACCGGGAAGGGCACCTGGCGCACCTGGGCCCCGTGGTGGTGCGCACGGGCGACTGCAGCGGACTGGCGCGGGAAGACAAGTTCGTTGTGGGCCCTGCCGGGAGGGAAGGGGCGCCCGGCTGGCTGGACGCGTACTCGTCTCTTCCGGCGGAGGCGTTCCAACGGCTGGCGGGCCGGCTCTGTTCCTACCTGGAGAACAAGGAGATCTTTGTCCAGCACGGCTGGGTGGGGCGTGATCCCGCACACCGGTTGAGCGTCCGGTTCGTGACCGAGACCGCCTGGCACAGCCTGTTCGTGCGGAACCTGTACGAGCCGATCCCGGACCCCGGCCCGGGCCCGGGCGCCGCCCGGAGGCCGGACTTCACCCTGGTTCACATCCCGGGGTTTCGCGCCGACCCGGCGCAGGACGGGGTCCGTTCCCCGTCGTTCGTGATCCTGGACCCTGGGAGGAAGCTCGTCGTCGTGTGCGGCTCCTGCTACGCGGGGGAACTCCGGCAGGCGGTCTTCGCCCTGATCAACGTGGCGTTCCCCCCGGAGCGCGTGCTCTGCATGCGCTGCTCGGCCAACGTGGGACCCGGGGGGGACGTGGCGATCTTCCTCGGGCGCCGGGGCACCGGGAAGACGGCTCTGGCCGTGGATCCGGCGCGGCGGTTGTTGGGCGACCACTACCACGGGTGGAGCGCCGGGGGCCTGTTCAACTTCGAGTGCGGCGTCTACGCCCGGGTGCACGGCCTCTCCCCGGAGGAGCAGCCGGAAATCCACGCGTGCACCCGGATGTTCGGCACGCTGCTGGAGAACGTCTCCCTCCACCCCGGAACCCGCAGGGTCGACCTCACGGACCGCTCGCTGACGGAGGACCCCCGCGCCGCCTTCCCCCTGTCGCACCTGCCGAATCCCGTGCCCGAGGGCACGGGCGGCCACCCGCGGCACCTGTTCCTCCTGTCCTGCGACGCCCTGGGGGTTCTGCCACCCATCGCGCGCCTGACCCCGGAGATGGCCGTGTACGGATTCCTTTCCGGGTACACGTCGGACCTGTCCCGGGAGGAAGAGGGCGCGGCGCACCTGGACATCGGGTTCTCCACCTGCTTCGGCGTTTCGGCCATCACGCCGCCCTCGCACGTGATCGGGCGAGCCCTCATGGAAAAGATCCGCGAACACGCGGTGACCTGCTGGCTGGTGAACACGGGTTGGGCCGGCGAGCCCCAGGGGCGCGGCGAGCGAACCCCCCTGTCCCTCACCCGGGCCCTGGTGTGGGCTGCGGTGTCCGGCGCCCTGGACGGGGTGAAGACCGTGACCGACCCCCTGTTTCGCTACGAGATCCCTGTCTCCTGCCCGGGCGTTCCCGGGGCGCGGCTCAACCCCCGGAAGGCGGCCGCCGACGAGGGGGAGTACGACCTTCGGGCCAACCGTCTCGTGCGGGAGTTCATCCGGGACTTCGAGCAGTACGCGGGCCGGATGCCGGAGGGGATGCGCGAGATGCTCTCCGGGGTGCTGACGCTGGACGACCGCTATGACCTGCTGGAGTTCTTCGACATCTCCATGTAGCTGCCGCAGAGGATCGTTCGTCGATACACCGGCTACCGACGGCTGTCGGTCCAGAGAATTCATGGCCAGGAGTATCCCGGTTTATGCCGCCATCCGTTCGTAAGGTATGAATCCATACTTCAGGAATCCCACACCCGAGCAGAAACACATCGTGCCCGCCGGAGTCGTTCAACCGTCCCCTCAGGTCGGGTGCCGGGTCAGGCTCGCTTCAGGCAGCGCTCGAATTCCAGCAGCGCCTCCGCGGCCGTGAACCGGGGGGCCCACCCCAGCCGCGCGCGGGCCTTCTGGTTCGACACCAGGATGTGCCCCCTCGCCAGGACGGCGAGCCACTCGGCCATGCCCTGGGACAGGAGGCGGGACGCCCGCAGGACGCGGGCGAGCGGGGCGAGGAGGCGCGGGGGGACGCGGAGGACCGGCTTGCCCAGCAGCCGGCCGATCTCCGGGACGCTGAGCGGCCCGTCCGCGGCCAGGTTGAAGACGTCCGACGCCGGGTGCCGCAGCGTGCGGAGGACTCCGTCCACCACGTCCCGGTCCCAGCAGAAGTCGATCTTCCACTCCGGATTTCCGCAGAGGAGGAACGGGTCGCGCACGATGTGGCTCACGGGGTTGTTGATGTCCGGCCCCACGAAGATCGACGGCCTCACGCGGAGGATCTTCAGCGCAGGGTGTTTTGCCTGCAGGGCGTCCAGCAGCCGCTCCACCTCCCCCTTGGTCCGGGAGTAGTACCAGTCCGGGTTCGGCCGCAGCGGGTGGTCCTCCGGGATGCCCACGGGGTTGTCCGCGTGCATGCCGTAGGCCGCTACGGAGCTGGTGTACACGATCCGGGGGACCCCGGCGTCCGCCGCGGCCTGGAACACGCGGCGGCTCCCCTCCACGTTGATCCGGTCGATGGTTTCCATGGTCATGTTCCGGGGCGGGGTCACGATGAAGGCCAGGTGAACCAGCACGTCCGTACCGGCCAGCGCCTGCCGGAAGTCGGTGGAGAGCACGTCCGCCTTCACGAAGGTGAACTTCTCGCACGAGGTCCTGGGCGCCGCTACGTCGAAGCCGGTGACCGATTGCACGTCCGGGTCTTCCCCCAGCCTCGTCACGAGCAGGCCGCCGAGGTAGCCCGAAGAGCCTGTGACCGCCACCTTCATGGGAGCGCCTCCGGTCCTTCCACCAACGACGCGATGAGGTCCATCTTCTTCATGGGGGCCAATCCCAGCAGGGCCTGGATGTGCTGGGCGTCGCGAAAACGCTTCTCCTGGCCGAAGTCCTTCATGTACCCCACGCCGCCCAGCACCTGCACGCCGTCGGTGGTGGCCTTCACCGCCAGCTCGAGGGAGTGAATCGCGGCGGCCCTGCAGGAGAGCCTCCAGTCCGCCAGACCGGAATCCACCGCCCGGCACGCCTCGCCCGCGCACATCTCGGCGACCCGGGCCTCCACGGCCATGTCGGCGAGCATCATCCGCACCTCGGGCCAGTGCACGATCTGCCTTCCTCCCTGGGACCGCTGCCGCGCATAGGCCAGCGCCTCCCGGAACGACCCCTGCAGGATGCCCGCGGCCATGGACGCCGCGGCCGCGAGCATGCGGTCGGCCGCGTCGCGGAACGCTGCGTGTCCCTCTCCCTCCGTGCCCAGGAGTTCGGCCGGCACCCGTTCGAACCGGGCGTCCACCGCCGGGCACGCGTGGAGGCCCAGGCTCAGGACCGGGTCGCTCACCGCGACCCCTGCGGACGCGAGGTCCGCCAGGAAGAACGAATAGCCCGGCCGGCCCGGGGTCCGCGCCGGTACGACCGCCCGCGCGGCCACGCCGCCCAGCACGAGGTAGTCCATCTTTCCGGAGAGGAGGTGCTTCTCCCCGCGGCGTGCGGCCTCCAGCCCGGGCTCGGTCTCGCCCGGGTTGAGGAAAGCCGGGCAGGCGAGCAGCGCCTCCCGCACGGTGTGGAGTCCGTCCGGAGACGCGTGCTGCGGCCCGGCCGGGCCGCCCGCGGCCAGGAGGATCTCCTGGGCCAGGGCGTGGGTGAACAGGACCCCCGCCAGGCTGGCGTCCACCTCGCTCACGGCCCTGAGGACGGCGGCCAGGGGGGTCACCTCCCTCCCCATGCCGCCCCACTCCTCCGGGAGAAGGATGTGGAGGAAACCCACCTCGAACGCCTTGTCCAGGACCCCGGACCAGAACGGGCCGAACGGGTACCGGTCGTTCACCTCCCGGCCGGAGGCGAGTTCACGGGCGGCAAAGCTCTGCGCCGTCTCCGCCAGCAGCGCCAGATCCTCCTGCTTTGTCACGTTCATGGGGTTCTCCCGTCTTCGAAGACGACGGCGTGGGGCACTCGCCGGGCGATCAGGCACTTGAAGAGGTTCAGCCGGTTGAGCTGGTTCGTGCCCTCGTAGATCTGGAGCAGCTTGGCGTCGCGCAGGTGCTTCTCCATGCGGTGGTCGTGGCGCAGGCCTGCCATGCCCATGAACTCCATGGCGAGCCGGCAGTTCTGCACCCCCAGGTCCGAACCCACGCACTTGGCCAGGCTCGCCCACCCCGAGGTCCGGTGGTACTCGGCCTCCTGCTGCCGGTCGTAGAAGAGGGTGCGCGCCAGGCGGGTGGCCCCCTCCGAGGAGAACACCCGCCGGGCCCACGCGTCCAGGACCGGTGCCGGCGCGACCTTCATGAGGTAGTAGAACGGCTTCCAGAGCAGCGGCCTGAACATGCCGTGCAGGGCGTTGGCGTGGTTGGTCTCGGCAAAGGCCAGGCGGCTCAGCGCCGCGTTCTTGTACATGTCCGCCAGGCGGCCCTGGGCCCACTCGTGATGGATGAGCGGCCTGCCCGCGACCTCGGTCTCCGCGGCGAAGCGAAGCGCCTCCTCGAACGCCCCGCGGGCCACCCCGGCCCCGAAGGCGCACACCCCGGCCCGGGACGTGCTCACCACGTAATCGATCACCTGCATGGCGAGCTTCTTGCGGGTGTGAGACGAGTGCCTCGAGACCTGTTCCAGGTCCAGACAGACGCAGTCGTCCGGCACAAAGCAGTCCTCGAAGACGAGTTCGCTGGCCGGGCAGGCGCGCTGGCCCATCTTGTTTTCGTGGCGGCCGAAGGAGAACCCCGGGCTGCCGGTCTTCACCGCCAGGACCACGACGCTTTCCGAGGGGTGTTTCAGGTCCGCGTAGGCGATCACCATGTGCCAGGTGGACAGGTGCCCGTTGGAGATGAACACCTTGGAGCCGTTGACGACCCAGCCGCCGGGAACCTTCCGGGCCAGGCAGGTGACCTGGCCCCGGTCGATGAGTTCCACCTCCTCCACGTCCGTGCCCGCCCCGGGCTCGGTCACGGCCAGGGACACGAGGCAGGGTTCGCCGGAGGTCTCGCCGGCCACCACGTGGCGGAAGATCTCGTTCATGAGACGCAGGTTCCAGGTGGCGCACAGGGTGCCCACGCCCAGGTAGTGCACGCCGATGAGGTTGGCCATGGCCAGGCAGCTCGAGGAGATCTCCTCCAGAAAGTCCGAAAGCGTGGGCATGGCGTAGCCCTTGCCGCCGAAGATCCGCGGGAGCCACAGGGAGTAGAACCCCCGTGCGTTCGCCTCGCGGACGAACTCCCAGGGGAGAGCGTCGGGCTCCTCGAAGGAGGTGCGCTCCATGGCCAGGACGCGCGGGCGCACCACCTCGTCGTTGAACTTCCGCGCGAGGGCCACGACCTGTCGGGTCTCGTCCACGAGTCCGGCCGGCAGGCGGGAGACGGCCCGCAGGCCGCAGGTCAGATCCTCGAACACCGGCTCGCGGGCCAGCAGGCGGTCGATCTCCTGCCTGGATGCTTTCCGAGCGTCATGCACGCGACTCGCCCTCCTGCGTGGGTTTCCGGGAGCGGCTCCCCATGAGACACGGCGCCAACCCGCCTGGTTCCGGCGACCCGGAAATGACCGGACCCGGGATCAACTCCTCGGCCTTTCCATGTCCACCGTGTCCTCGGTCACCCCCGCCTTCTCCAGCTCCTTCTTCATCACCCGGTGGGTGGCGGTCTTGGGGATCTCGGGCACGACGCGGATGTAGCGGGGCACGGCGAACCGCGGCAGCTTCTCCTGAAGAAACGCGTAGAGGGCGTCCGCGTGGATCCGGCGGCCCTCCACCGGGGCCACGGTGATCATGATGTCGTGCTCGCCCAGTTCCGAGGGGACGCCGTAGGCGGCGCACTCCAGCACGTCCGGGTGCTTGGTGACCTGGGTCTCCACCTCGTAGGCGGAGACGTTCTCCCCCCGCCGGCGCATGGATTCGGTGAGGCGCCCCACGAAGTAGAGAAAGCCGTTCCGGTCCCGCGTCACCTGGTCGCCCGTGTGGAGCCAGCCGTCCCGCACCTTCTCGCGGGTGGCCTTCTCGTTCTTGAAGTACTCCACCGCGCCCTTGCTCTCCCGGCCGACCCAGAAGACGAGTTCCCCGGGCTGGCCCGTCGGGGCGTCGCGGCCGTCCTCGCCCACGATGCGGTAGCGGCCGGAGAGCGGCTTCCCGATGGAGCCGGCGGGCGCGTTGCCCACGTTGAAGCACGCGAAGCCGCCGCCGTCCACCGCGCCGTAGGCCTCCAGGAGCCTGACGCCGTAGCGGTTCTGGAACTCGTCCCACACGTTGGCCGGGCAGGCGGAGCTGATGACCAGGCGCACCCGGTTCTGGGCGTCGAGGTCGCTCGCCGGCTGCTTGAGCAGGATGGGGATCATGGCGCCCAGCGCGTTGAAGGTGGTCACGCCGTGCTCCCGCACCTCGCTCCAGAACCGGCTGGCGGAAAAACGCTTGCCCAGCACCAGCCGGCCGTTCACCCCGAAGGCCATGAGCGTGGTGATGGTGAGCGCATTGGCGTGGAAGAGCGGCAGGGGGGTGTAGAAGACGTCGTCCGAGGAGAAGAAGGTTCCGGATACCACCATCATCTGTTTGACGCCCGTGTTGCGGAGCCGGTAGACCACGCCCTTGGGCATGCCCGTGGTTCCGCTGGTGTACATGAGGTAGCTGATGCCGTCCGGGGGCAGGCGCAACCCGGGGTTGCGGTCAGCCGCCGCATCCGGGCTGAGCCAGTGGCGCATGTTCTCCAGCCCCGGGCCCGGGGGTTGGGTGTCCGGGCTCGCCTCGTGGAAGACCACGACCTTCCCGAGCCGGGGGCACCTGGGCCGGAGCGGCTCCAGGTTCGGGAGGAGCCCCTGGTCCACGAAGAGGAAGCCGATCTCCGAGTGGTTGACGATGTACTCCAGGCCGTCCCCCACGAGGCCGGTGTTGATGGGCACCGTGTAGCACCCCGCCTTCTGGGATCCGTAGAAGGCGAACAGGAACTCCGGGGAGTTGGTCATGAGGATGCCCACCCCGTCCCCCGGCTTGGCGCCCGCTTCCACGAGGCGGTGCGCCACGCGGTTGGCCTGCTCGTTCATCTGGCGGTAGGTGATCCGCCGGTCTCCGTACACGAGAAACACCCGGTCCCCGTTCTGAGCGGCCTTTCGTTCCATCAGCTCGCTGAAGGGGATGTCGCGGGAGAATACCAGGCGTTTGGCGCGGACGGAGCCGCGGAGGGTTTCGGCCAGGGTCCCTTCCGAGATCTCCAGCCCGATCACTTGGCGGACCAGGCGCGCCATGGTGCGCGCCAGTGCAAGGCTCGAGGGAGCGTTCATGGTCACCTCGCAGGATGTTTGCGTTTGGGATGGATCCAGGAGCCTCCGCAAAACCGAAGAACCGGTACCTTGCCAGAAAGAATGACTGAATATCTATTCCGTTGTCAAGGAAAATTTCTTGAAAATAGATGTGATTCGGAATATTATCAAGCAATAGCAAACGAATAGAGTTGGAATCAATATTCAGAAAACTATATTTTTTGCAGATTTCGTCGGGCTTCCTGCAGGATTTCGCCAGCTCGCCTGTCAGGCAGGACGGATCAATCGTTAGACCCGCGTCCCTTCGGTCACCGACCCGCCGAAGGGGCTGGGTGTGATCCACGGGGTGAGCCGGTCCGGCAGAAAGGAAGGACGGGAATGGCCGTAGAAAAGGATGCGGACCGCACGGCGGAGAAGCGGCGCAGGCTGCTGGAGGCCGGGGAGCGGCTCTTCTCGGAGCGGTACTACGCCAACACGCAGGTGGCGGCGATTGCCAAGGCAGCGGGGACCGGCGTGGGGACGTTCTATGCGAACTTCCCGGACAAGGAGGCTCTGTTGAGCGAGCTTCTGGAGTCCATGTTCCTCCGGATACGAGAGGACCTGGCCGGGATCCGGCAGGGGATCGAGCGAAGGACCCCCATGGAGCAGATGGTGTCGGTCCGCAGGACCTACGAGGTGGTTTTCCGGGCGCTCCTGTCGCGCCCCCGGCTTTCTTCCACCTTCCTGCACTCGGGCCTGGGCGCCAGCGAACGGGTGAGCGCGGCGGTGTGGGCGTGGCTCCAGTCGATCGTCCACGACATCATCGCCGACGTGGTGCGTACTGAGCAGGCGGGGATCCTGCGCGTTCCCGACAAGGAGACCTTCGGGCACTGCCTCGTGGGCATGGTGCTGCAGCTGGCGCACAAGATCATTCTGGAGGGGGAACCCGCCGAGGAACAGGCCGTGGATTTCTGTACGCGCATGACCTTCGGCATGCTGTCCACGTTCATCCCGGACGACCTGCGCGAGAAGATGCTTCCGGTCTACACCATGCTGCTCCCGCCCGTTGAGCAGCGGGGTCCGTAATCCCAGGAACGCCAGGCACCCCCCCCTGCGGGGCCAACCCCGGCGGTCGCTCCCCGGTGCCAGGCAGGAGTCCCCTCGTCCTCAGGGGCCTTCAGAAGACCTGAACCGGCCCCTTGGTCCTCGGAGACCCCCGCCAGGCACCGGGGCCGTGGCAAGGGCTCCGCACCCTTCTTGGGAGCGCGTCGCCGCCGGCACCGTGTTTCATCGGGCGGGGGCTTCAAGGTCGCTCCCCGGAGCCTGGCAGGAATCTCCTCGTCCTCAGGGGCCTTCAGAAGACCTGAACCGGCCCCTTCGTCCTCGGAGACCCCCGCCAGGCTCCGGGGGCCGTGACAAGGGGCTCCGCACGCTTCCCGGGAGCGCCTCGGCGAGTGCTCCAGAGGTTGCAAAGTCGGGCGGGCGGAGGAACAATACGGGGCTCCGGGATCCAGAAGAGAGCCCTCTTCGTCGTGGTTCCGGTGAGAGCATGGATAGGGGAAGGAAGATGGCGACTGTCCCGGTTTTCGCTGGGCGAGGGCGGACGGTTTGAGGAGGAGGGACATGCTGGAACCGGGCAGTCTGTGGAAGCGGCTCACGCACGTGTCCGAGGCCGCGCTCCGGAGCGGGGCGCAGCGGCCGCTGCCTACGGAATACGCGGTGATGGAAGACGGGGGCATCCCCTTCATCGTGCGTCTTTTGGCCCGGCTGGAGGACAAGAAGCGGGCCCGCCTGGCGCAGGAGATCGTGGGGCGGGGCACCGGTCAGCGGACGAACCCGTTTCTGCCCTACGAGAAGGATCTGTTCGTGGCGGACCTGTCCGACACGCACCTGTGCCTGCTCAACAAGTTCAACGTGTTGGAACACCACCTTCTGATCGTGACCCGCCGGTTCGAAGACCAGGAGACCTTGCTTACGTTGGAGGATTTCCACGCGCTGTGGATGTGCCTTCTGGAATACGACGGCCTGGGGTTCTACAACGGGGGGGAGGCGGCCGGGGCCAGCCAGCCCCACAAGCACCTGCAACTGGTCCCCCTTCCCATGACGGACACAGGGCCCAGGGTTCCTGTGGAGCCGCTGCTGGCTTCGGCCGTGTTCCGGGGGGATGCGGGCGTCGCGCCCGGGCTCCCTTGGGCCCATGCCTGGTTTCGGCTGCCGCGGCGCGGCGGGGCCGACCCTGCGGAGGCGGCCCGCGTCCTGGTGCAGGGGTATCGGGCCCTGCTCCACGCCGTTGGGCTGGCCCCGGAGACGGGTCCCGGCGGGCGGCGGCAGGCAGGACCTTACAACCTGCTGGTTACCCGGGAGTGGATGCTCCTGGCGCCCCGCTCCCGGGAACACTTCGGGTCCGTCTCGGTGAACGCCCTGGGGTTTGCCGGCGCCCTCCTGGTGAAGAACACGGACGAGCTGAGACGCGTGAAGGAATGCGGGCCTGTGGAGGTCTTGAGGACCGTGGGCATGCCCCCGGCAGGCCGCTGACCGTCCCAAGCCTCCTGTCCCTGTGTTTCGGCCTTGTCTCCTTGCTTTCCTTGCAATTTTCCGCCCGGCCATCCATCATCGTACCGGACAGTATTTCCTTGGATTGTGTGCACGGACGCGGGTTTTTTGAGGTCCGTGCGTCCCCCGGAAGCCGGGACCTGGAAGCGGGAAACCTCCGATGTACGAGTCGTTCTTCGGGCTTCGCGACAAGCCGTTCAACGTGACCCCGGACCCCCGGTACCTGTACCTGTCGGACAGCCACGAGGAGGCGCTGTCCGCGCTGCTTTACGGAATTCGGGAGCGCAAGGGGCTCGTCACCCTCACCGGGCCCGTAGGGGTGGGCAAGACCACGGTGCTCTTCTCCTTCTTCCAGCGGATCGAAGGCGAGGCGGAGATCGCTTTCTTCCCCGGGGGGGTCACGGGAAGCCGCGTGGACTTCTTCTGTGAACTGTGCAAGCAGTTCCGGATCCCCGTGGAATCCGCCTCTCTGTTCGACCTGACCCGCGCACTCAAGGGGTTCACCGCCCGGAAGCTGGAGGAGGGTCGAAACGTCATCGTGCTGGTGGACGAAGCGCAGGACCTGGCCGTGGAGGAACTGAACCACTTCCGCTATCTGAACAACCTGGAAACCCCGGACGCCAAGTTTCTTCAAATCGTCCTGGCAGGCATGCCCGAACTGGACGAAAAGCTGCGGGACGAGAAACTCCTTTCCCTGCGCCAGCGCATCGCGATCCGCTGCGTGATTCAACCCCTGGATCCCCAGGCCGCCGTCGAATACGTCCTGCACCGCCTGCGCGTGGCCGGCAGCGCATCGGACGACCTGTTCACCCTCGATGCCCTGGCCCGTGTCGTCAACTGCACGCAAGGCGTCCCGCGGCGGATCAACGTGCTGTGCGACAACGCCATGATCGTGGCCTTTGCATTGAAGAAGGCCCGGGTGGAAGAGGCGTTCGTGGTGGAAGCCCTGGAGGGCATGGATGGCGAATGCCGGCAGGCGGGCGGGGAGCCTGTCGTGTCCAGGGAGGAAGTGGCGGTCCTGTACGATGCGGCGACCCGGCGTCTGGGGGAGCGGGAGTCGCCGGGCGGGGCGGCCGCTCATGCCGTGGGTGGGAGGCCGGGTTCCCTCCCGGATGGCCGGGCCGCCGGCGTGTCGGGCTCGGTTCCGGGGCGGCCGGACGCAGGCCTTGCACGGAAGGTTTCCGTCGGGCATCTGGAAGGGGTGCCGGTGCCGCGGTCTTGGAGGCCTGCCGCGATCATCGCCGTGCTGGTCCTGGCCGGGCTCGTGCTGGCAGGTCTTTTCGTTCGCCAGAGCCGGAGCCCAGATCAGGCGGAAGAGCGGGGCCCGGCCCTATCGCCCGAGGCCACCCCTCTTGGGCCGGCCGCCATCGGAGAGCAGGGGGCGTCTCCCCTCCCGGAAGGGCCGATCCCGTTCGCCGGGTTCCTCACCGCCGGCTTGAAGAGGGAGCGGCTGGATGCCGGTCCCGCCGCAAGCGCCCCCGAACCGCCCGGCGCCGATGAAGACGTCCTTCCCGAGCCGTCCGCCCCGCACGGCGAGCCGGGCCCCGGGCCTCGGGGACTCGCGGCCGTTGTTCAGGCCGCGTACGGGACCTTGACCCTCGGGGTCCTGGAAGATCTGGCCCGTCGCAACCCGGAAATCCGGGACTGGAACCAGGTGGATTCCGCCGAAGGCCTGCGGTTGCCCGGTGATGCCGCGCTGGCCGGAGTGCAGGTGGATTTCTTCTCGGTGCAGGTCTCCAGCTTCCGGCAGGAACGAAACATCCTGAAGTCCGCCGCACGCCTGTGCGCGGAGGATGTGCGGAACGTGTTCGTCCTGGGGCCGGGGCCCGCCGAGGACGGCGACGGCGGGTGGTACCGGTGCTGTGCGGGGGTGTTCGGTTCCGTGCCGGATGCGGAGCCGTGGATGGAGCGGTTGCGCAGGACCGGGTTCCGCGATGCGTTTGTGGTCCGGGTGCAGGGGGTGCCCTTGCGGGAGATCCGTTTCCCCTGTCCCTAATCCGGCGAACGGGAAGCACCCGTCCGCGGCGTTGGGCTTGGGCCGGTTCGTTGCGACGACCCCGAAGGGCTGTCTCGCGAACCGCCCCTTCGCGCGCCTTGCAACCGGGCAGGTCTCGTTCGCCGGATCCAGAAGGGTTGGACACAGAACCGCTTGTCCGCTTGCCGCAAGATCCAAACAAGAACGTGCATGTCGTGAATCGAGACGCTAGAAACGGACGCAAACGATCCAGGAAGCAGGAGAAACCGATGATCGCGCAGATGACGTCGAAGCAGAGGATCCTCAAGGCGCTGGAGCCCGGGGAGCCCGACCGGGTGCCCGTGTTCGAGATGGGGCTCAACGAGGCCAGCATCGTGAACGTGGGCCGGCACTTCACGCAGGATGTGCCGCCCATCAAGCACATCACGGACATGACCCCCGAGGAGCAGCTCCGGTACATGGACCTGCTCTCTCTGATCCTGCGGGAGCTGGGAAACGACGGGGTTTCCACGGTGTTCATCATCCGAAAGGAGCGCGTGGGAGAGGATCGGGTGCGCGACAAGTACGGCACCACCTACCGCCTGTCCGACGTGGGGGAGCCCCTGCCCGTGGACGGGCCGGTGAAGGGGCCGGCGGACATCCGGAAGGTCACGCCCATGGAGCCGGACCCGGCCGACTTCCTCATGCTCAACTACCTGATTCACACCATGGGGAAGGACGTGGCGCACTTCTTCACGATCCCCGGCCCGTTCCGGTTCTCCTGGCAATTGCGGGGCGGGATGGAGCACCTGCTTCTGGACTACATGAAGCGGCCGGAGATGGCCCTGGAACTGGCCCGGGTCACCACGGATTTCTCCAAGGCCGCCATGGGGATGGCCGCGGACGCGGGCGCGGACGTCATTGCCCTGGAGGGGGATTTGGCCTTCAACACCAGCACGCTCATGAGCCCGGATCAATACCGGAGGTTCCTCAAGCCCTTTCACGCGGAGATCGTGTCGTTCTGTCACGGCCGGGGCATGAAGATCGTGAAGCACACCGACGGCAACCTCTGGCCGATCCTGGACGACCTGGTGGAAGTGGGCTTTGACGGGATCCACCCCATCCAGCCGCAGTGCATGGAGATCCGGGAGGTGAAGGCCCACCTGCAGGGGAAGTGTGCGGTGCTGGGAAATATCGACTGCACCTTCCTGCTTCCTTTCGGCACGGAGGCGGAGGTGGAGGCCTCGGTGCGCGACACGATCCGGCTCGCCGCCCCGGGGGGCGGGTACATCATCAGCTCCTCCAACTCCATCCACCCGGGGGTGAAGCCGGAGAACTACATCGCCATGGTGAGGGCGGCGAAGAAGTACGGGGCCTACCCGATCCGGACCGCGTGACGGGCACCCCGGTTGGAGAGAGGACAGGGGCTAGAAGGCCCCCGGGGGCGTTCGCCGTGGCGGGAGGGTTGCGCGTCCTCGAAGAAGCCTGCCGGGCGCACGGGAGTCTGTCCAAGAACCCCCACGCGTTCCGGTTTCCCCTCCGGAGCCCCGCGTCGGGATCCGCTGAAAGAGAAGGAGGAGATGCATGAGCGACGATCTGCTTCAGAAGCTGGGAGAGAGTCTGCTGGCCGGGGACGAAGAGAAGACCCAAGCTCTCACACGGGAAGCCCTCCAGGCCGGCCTGTCCCCACAGGCGGTGCTGGAGGAGGGGATGCGGCCGGCCATGGAACGGCTCGGCGATCGGTTCTCCAGGGGCGAGGCGTACCTGCCCGAACTGCTCCTGGCCGCGGAGACCATGAAGGCGGGCATGGCGGTGCTGGAACCGGCCATCGTGAGCGGCGGGGTGCGTGCCCGGGCCAAGCTGCTCTTGGGAACGGTGGAGGGGGACATCCACGACATCGGAAAGAACCTGGTGAAGATGATGTTCCAAGGGGCCGGGTACGATGTGGTGGATCTGGAGACCGACGTGAAGGCCGGGACCTTCCTGGAAGCGTACCGGCGGGAGAAGCCCGATCTGGTGGGCTTGTCCGCGCTGCTGTCCACCACCGTGGTCGAGATGGAAAAGGTCATCGGGATGATCCGCGGGGAGGACCCGGCGGCCCGCTTCATCGTGGGCGGGGCCCCGGTCACCCTGGCCCTGGCGCGGAAGATGGGCGCGGACGGGTACGCCCC
>Ga0068714_10004918_pt1 | contig 14560 bp, 16 predicted proteins | sample MTBNYHSulfiMetaG_FD_62988 | JGI IMG/M metagenome (GOLD analysis project Ga0068714, IMG submission 62988) | Enrichment culture microbial communities from rom New York Harbor, USA that are MTBE-degrading - MTBE-NYH (New York Harbor Sulfidogenic)... | ecosystem: Environmental > Aquatic > Marine >... | reverse complement strand
CTGGCTGGAATTGCTATACATTTTACCCATATGCATCATAGGCATGTTCTGCTGGTCGGTCTTCATCCAGGGGTTCTGGGTGGTCCGGACCTATCTCCTGGAGCGGTTCATCTTCCTGGGCCTGGCCTTCATGCTGGTCAACCCCAGCCACCTGACCATCGGCTGGCTGCACCTCAACCAGCACCTGGCCAACGGTCTGGCGGTGACCCTCCTGGTCCTGATCTACCTCTGGCAGGGGGTCAGGAAACAAAGGCTGGCACCGTCCCGGTCGGTTTCTGATATAGATTCCGCAATCAAAGGCAACTAATGCCTTTGATTGCTCACGGCCGGCAAAAGCGTGGTTTTGCCGGCCTTACGAGCTCTATCGAGCTCGGCGCGTCCACGTGGACGCGCATGCCACGTTGCATTCCAGGAGCAACTTGGCATGAGACCTGACCGCGTGGCCAGAGGGGCGGTCCTGGTCGCCGGCGCGGTGGGCCTTCTTGCCCTGGCCCTGTGGCCGGTGGAGGTAATCACCATCCGTCTCTCCGGGTCGGCTGACGGACCCGCGGCGGTGGTCAAGGCCGAGCCGGGAGCCGGGCTCTCCCTGACCTACCGTCATTCGGTGGAGCTGAGCCTGGTCAAGGGCGTTTTCCGGGTGGGCCCCGGACCGGCCCTTTACGCGGTCGAGACCAGGATGGAAGGGGTCGGCACGGGCCTGCCCAACGCGGCCCCGGAGCGGAGCCGGCGGGAAGGCCCCTGGCTGGTGGTGGACGAGGGCGGACGGCGGCTCGAGGGCGGGATCCGGTTCTTTCTCTCGCCCATCAACCGCCTCCAAGTCGAGGCGGCCGGCCGGGAGATCGACCTGACCGGGATCAGGTCGGGCGGCCTGCTGCTGATCAACGCCGAACGGATCGGCCGCTGGCGGCTGGTCCTGGGGCGGGTTTTAGGCCGGTGGCGGCCCGGAAAAGGAGGAGGAGGATGAAGGTCTTTAATCGGATCCTGGCGCCCATCGACTTTTCCGAGTCGTCCCGGCGGGTTCTGGAGTACGCCCTGACCCTGGGCTCGGCCCTGGACGCGGAGGTCCTGGTCCTCCACGTGGTCGACCACCGGACCATGCGCTCCATGCCCTACTCCTACGGCCAGGTGGACGAGGGCTATCTCAGCGAAAAGTCCCAGGAGGAGATGGCCGAGGAGATCCGGGCGGTCATGGCCAGGGAGATCAGGGAGGGGGTCACCTTTGAGCACCGGGTCCGGGTGACCACCCAGGTCGGCTACGGGGTCCCCTACGACCAGATAGTCAAGGCGGCCCAGGAGAAAAAGATCGATTTCATCGTCATGGGGGCCAAGGGCGGGACCGCCCTGGAGAAGATCTTCCTGGGCGGGGTGGCCGAGAAGGTCAGCCGCCACGCCCCCTGCCCGGTCTTCCTGGTCCGCCCCCGCCAGACCCTGGGCTAGTCCGGATATTCCATGAGCAATCTACTGCGGAAGCCATCTCCTGGTTACGACGCTTGAGTTCGGCATTTTGGTCCTCGACATACGTTTCAGGTATGCCTGCGTCCCAAAATGCCTAACTACTGCGCGTCTCACCGACGGATCCGGCCCCCTCGCTACGATCGCTCATGAAATATCCGGACTAAAGGGGTTGCCATAATTACCATCCGTTGGAAAGGTGAAAAGACCTGGAGCGACCAGCAGGAACAGCCCTGGAGCCGGCCCGAAATCCTCTAAGCCACTCTGATCAGCTCAGCCCTTGCCGAAGCCGCACTCGGGAAAGACGCACCTCTCGCAGTTCCGGCACAGCCCGCCGTGCCCCAGCAGGGCCAGGTCGGCTTTGGCGATCCTCCGGCCGGCCAGGACCCGTGGCAGGATCAGGTCCAGGACCGTGGTCCGGTGAAAGAGCCCGCAGGCCGGAACCCCCAGGAGGGGCACCTCCCCGATGTAGGCCGCCAGGAACATGGCCCCGGGCAGGACCGCGGCCCCGTAGTGGAGCTCGTCCGCGCCGGCCTGCCTTATCCCGTGGCGGGTCACGTCGTCCGGATCGACGCTCATCCCGCCCGAAAGAAGGATGAGCCGGCAGCCGGCGGCCAACTGGGAGCGGATGGCCCGGCTTATCAGTTCCGGATCGTCCGGGGCAAAGGCCACCTCGGTCACCCGGGAGCCCAGCCGGGAGACCTTCTCCCTCAAGATGGGCTCGAAGCGGTCCTGGATCAGGCCGTGGAAGACCTCGTTACCGGTGATGACCAGCCCGGCCCTGACTTTATTCAGGGGCCGGACCGAGACCACTCCCCCGCGCTGGGCGGCGATGGCCGCGGCCCGCTGGATGGGGATCCGGTCCATGATCATCGGCAGGGCCCTGGTGGCCGCCACCTGGTCGCCCTTCTTGACCAGGGTGTTGGTGTGGAGAGTGGCGCACATGACCTCCTCGATCATGTTGAACCCGGTCAGGGCGGCGATGTCCACCTCCAGCAAACCGTCCAGGGCGGCGTGGAGGGTGATCTTGCCCTCGCTGGGCTGGTCGGTCCAGGTCACCCCTTCCCCGGCCAGGGCCTGGGCCAGGAGCGAGGCCGCCTCGTCCTCGTGGATCTCCCCCTCGGCCAACCGGTCGATCACGGCGATGGAGTTCTTGCCGATCCGCTGCAACCGGCAGAGGTCGCCGTCACAGATCAGGTGGCCCTTCTTGAAGGCCGGGCCCTTGAACTCCCCGGGACGGATCTCGGTCACGTCGTGGGCCAGCCTTTGGCCCACCGCCTGGCTCAGCTCGACCGTCTTGGCCGGCATGGTTCTTTTTCCCCCCTGTTTTTATCCCGTTTCAACACCAAGCTGTCCTTTTAAGGCAACCCGGGAGAACGGGCCCGGCCAAGCGGGCCGGGCCCGGCATACCGGAAAGGCCGGCAGAACCAAGCTCCTGCCGGCCCAAGGCGATCAAAGCCGCCGGTGGGCCTCGGTCGCCGAGTCGATCTAAAAAGAGGCCGCCGCCAGCCGGAAAAGGTCGTTCTCCTCCTCCGGTTCCGGCCGCTCCGGGGCCGCCGGGGACCAGTCCATCCCCTCCCAGCTGATCTCCCGGGCCTCCTTGAGGTAGCCTTCCCCGGCGCAGTGGGCGCAGAGCTTGCGCCCGCCGACCACCTTCTCCCGACCGTCCCTGACCACCTGGCCGCAGGACTCACAGGTCACCTTGGACCCGGTCGGCCCCGGCAGGTCCAGCCGGTCCAGGTTCACCTTGACCTCCTGGACCCGGAACAGGGCGCAGTCCGGCATCCTCCGGTAGGCCTCAAGCTGCTGCTCCCGGGGGTCGGCCAGCTCCGGGGCGTAGAGGGGGGCCAGGGTCCGGGCCGACTCGGTGGAGATCACCCGGAAGGCCTTCCCCGTCTCCAGGTTCAGGAAGGTGGCGGCCATGATCCCGTAGTCCTTGAACTTGAGCGAGCGGCGGCCCAGCCTGACCCCGGTGGCCAGGGCCATGGCGTCGGCCGCGCAGCGGTCCATCTCCACGTAGACCAGGAGCTTCTTGATCTCCGGCCCCTGGCAGGGGACCCTCAGGCCCGCCAGCCTCCCGCCCAGGAGGGCCATCCTGATCCCCACCACCTGGCCGGGGCAGAGATGGCCGTGGGCCCGGACCGACTCGGCCAGGAGGGACTCGAACAGCTCCTGCGAAGGCGCGGCTTCCATGGTCGCCTCAGCTCAAAGCCCGGCCGGGAAGGAAGGGTCCGGCCGGGACGGGTATGTTAATATTAGCATAACCGGCCGGATAAAAAAAGCCCCTCCCCTCTTTCCCGGGAGGGGCCTTCTTCTGGCTCAGCTTCCCCTGAAATGGCCCCCTCCGGCCGGTCCGGGGTTGAGGCTGCCCCGGTGGTCGAAGGGCAGGGGCCGGTAGCCGGAGAGGGAGAGCTTGCCCCTGAGGCGATAGTCGAAGCTCCTGGCCCCGCCCCGGGAGAGGGCCATCAGCTGCCGGAAGAGGCCGAAGGCGGTGGAGGTGGCCCGGACCTCCATGATCTCGTCGGAGAAGCGGCCCACGTAGACCCTTTCCCCGCTCATCCCGCTGGCCAGGTGCCGGCCGTTGAAAAAGAGGTCAAAGGTCAGCCCGTCGATGGTCAGCCCGTCGGGGTTGGGGTTCTGGACCCGGAGCTTGACCAGGTAGCGCTGCTCCAGGGGGGTGGCCTCGATCACCCTCAGGTCGGCCACGTTGAGGCGGGGCGGCTCGCCCCGGAAGGGCAACCCGGCGCACCCGCCCAGCAGCCAGGCGCCCAGAAGCAAGGCCAGGCCGGCCAGGAGCCGGAGGCCGGCCCGTTCAGTTCCGCCGAAGTTCATGGTCATCGTCTCTCCCGATCCTTGGTCTTAACCGGAACCCCCCGGGGCGGCTCCTCAAAGCCGGCCGGACAGGGGACCCCGCCCCCTTAACCCCTATCCTCCACGTAATGCGGCTTGCCCATCATCTCAAAGGGAAAGGCGTGGAAGACGCTGTGGCCGTCGTAGTCCAGGACCCTCAGGTCGTCGTCCTGCTTAACGTCCTCCTGGATGATCTCGAAGTTGCGGCCGTAAACCGAGCGGACCATCTCCAGGTCCACCTCCGAGGCGATGAACTTCTTGATCCCCTTGCTCCTCAGCTTGCCGATGAAGCCCGGGCTGGTGAAGGACTCGTAAGAGGTCAGGACCAGGATCGGACCTGTTCCGGTGAAGATTACCCCCGCCTTCATGACCCACCTCCTTGGTTGTGAATGACCCAACCTGCAGGAGTCTGCCGCTTTTCATTATAGGGCCGGGGGGCGGGTCCGCAAGGAGGGGCGGGGTTATGCTCCCAGGGGGATCCGCTCCAGGGCGGTGTAGACGGCGCCAGCGGGGTTTAGCTCGGACCGGAAGAGGATCAGCTCCCGGGCCTGAAACTCCGGTCCCCTGAACCCGGCCAGGCTTAAGACCCCCTCCATGAGCCCGGCCTTGTGGCGGCCGGATCTGACCCGGCCCAGGGTCAGGTGGGGCTGGAAGGGTCTTTTCTCGGCCTGGAACCCCAGCCCGGCCAGGGCCAGGTCGACCTCCCCGGCCAGGGCCCCCAACCTCTCCAGGTCTCCTTCAAGCCCGATCCAGACCACCCGGGGGCTCCTGGGCCCGGGGAAGACCCCGGCCCCGGCCGGGTGGAGGCTCAGGACCGGACAGGCCGAGGCCGCCGGTTCCACCGCCCGCCGGATCTCCTCCACCGCCCCGGCCTCCACCTGGCCCAGGAACTTCAGGGTCAGGTGGATGGAGGCGATCCGGACCCAGCGGACGTCGGCCCCGGTGCCTTTAAGACCCCGCTGGACCTCCTCCAGGGCGGAGCGGACCTCCGGGGGCAGGTCCAAGGCCAAAAATAGTCTCAAGGATTCGCTCACGGCCGCTCCCGCCTAGCGGCCGGAAGGAGGTGGCGGCGGACCAGATCCAGGGCGAAGTGGGCCGCCTGGGCCTGGACCCGCTTCCGGTCGCCCGGGAAGCGGCGGTGCTCGAGGATGGTCCGATCATTGCCGGCCAGGCCGAAGAAGACCGTGCCCACCGGCTTCTCCGGGCTGCCGCCGTCCGGGCCGGCGATCCCGGTGATGGACGCGGCCAGGTCCACCCCGGCCCTTCTTTTGAGCCCCTCGGCCATGGCCCGGGCCACCTGGGGCGAGACCGCGCCGAAGGTCCTGATCAGATCCGGCTCGACCCCCAAAAGCTCACTCTTGGCCCGATCGGCGTAGGTCACCACCCCCTGGATGAAGTAGGCCGAGGAGCCGGGGCAGGAGGTGATCAGTTGGGCCACCCGGCCGCCGGTGCAGGACTCGGCCGTGGCCAGGCTGAAGCCCCCGGCCTTGAGCAGGCGGCCCAGGACCCCGGCCAGGCTCTCCCCGTCCCGGCCGAAGACGTGGCGGCCCAGCCTTTGCCTGAGCCAGGCCTCGGCCCGGTCCAGGAGGTCCTCCAGGGCCTCTTTCTCCTCCCCCTGGGCGGTCAGGGAGAGATGGACCTCCGGAGAGTAGGGGTAGGAGCCCAGCTCCAGGCCGGGAAAGGAAGCGGTCAGCCCCTCCAGCCTGGCCGCGGTCTCCGACTCGGTCAGGCCGAAGAGCTTGATGATCCGCTGGCAAAAGGCCGGGGCCCGGCCGAAGCCCTCCAGGAGGCGGGGCAGGACGATCTTTTTCATCAGGTCCGCCGCCTCCTCCGGGACCCCGGGCAGGAAAAAGAGGAGGCAGTCCTCCACCCTCAGGGAGAAGCCGCAGATGTGGCTCTGGGGGCTCAGGGGCTCGGCCCCCTGGGGCAGCCAGGCCAGCCTCTCCAGGACCCCCATCTCCCGGCCCCGCTCCCGGCAGACGGCCTCGATCCGGTCGAAGATCCCCTGGTTGAGGTTCAGGGGCCGGCCGAAGGTCCGGCCGGCCACGGCGGTGGTCAGGTCGTCATCGGTGGGCCCCAGCCCGCCGGTGACCACGACGAAGTCGGCCAGCCTGGCGGCATGGCCCAGAACCCGGGCCAGAACCTCGGCCTCGTCACCCACGGTGGTGATCCGGCTGAGCCTCAGGCCCGCCGAGGCCAGCTCAAAGGCCAGACGGCGGCCGTTGAGGTCAAGAACCCGGCCGTCCAGGACCTCGTCGCCGACTATGATCAGCTCGCCGCGCATGGGTTGAACAATTTTGGCCGGAGGCGAGAGGGGTGTCAAGCAGGTCAAAGGATGAGCCAGCCCCCGGCCAGCATCACCCCTCCGGCCATCAGCCCGGCCAAAAGATCGTCCCCCATCACCCCCCAGCCGCCGGGAAGGTTCTCCGCCCGGGACACCGGCCAGAGCTTGGCGATGTCGAAGAACCGAAAGAGGAGGAAGCCGAGAAGAAAGGACCAGGCCGAGGCGGGGAGGAGAAGGAGGGCCAGCCAGAGGGCCAGGGCCTGGCCGGCCACCTCGTCGATGACGATCTCCTTGGCGTCCCGGCCGTAGGTCAGCTCGGCCCGGCCGGAGGCCCTGACCCCCAGACAGACGGCCCCGATCAGGAGGGCCAGCCCGCCCCCGGAGGGCCAGAGCCAGTGAAGAAGGGCGAACAGGCCCGCCCCCAGGGCCGAGCCCCAGGTCCCGGTGGGACCGGGCAGGAGGCCCACCCCCAGGTGGGCCGCAAAACGCCACAGCCGCTCCATGGGGGCCATCCTGGGCCAGGCCCGGTTGGCTTGTCAAGCCTCCCGGGCCCGGGGGGGAGGCGGGGCGGACCGATCTCCGGTCCCAGACCGATTCTTGACTATTCCAGCCTGCTTTTTAGAATGGGTTCCAGAAATCCGTCCCGGTTCCGGGGCCGCTCCCGCCGGTCGGTCCGGAGCCGACCGCTCTCCCGAGGGAACGTCTTTCCGACGACCGCCCCCAACCGGAGCCGGACAAGAAAGGGCCGGAGGAAGGTGTCCCGGATCGACTGCTTCAAATGCCGCCACCTGGTCATCACCTGGGAGGCGGACCGGCCCTACGCCTGCCAGGGGATGGGCTTCAAGTCCCGGCAGATCCCGTCCCAGGTGGTCCGCCGGGAGTCCGGAGCGCCCTGCCGCCTCTTCAGCCCCAAACCGGAGGGTCGGATCCGGCGGCCCTGAGGGGCCCGGAGGCCCCCCTACCCCGACCCTCTCCCCCAGAAGGGGGGCAGGGGGGAGGAGGTGGTGGTTTTGAGGGGCAGCGGAGGGGCTGAGCGGTTGGGTTTTCGGTGGCCCCATTACGGTCCGGTGGTGTCAGGGGTGTGACCATGACACCACGCAATTATCCGTAATCACAGTAAAATATGAACCAAGGAGGCGGGTGGGACCAGGTTGCCGGGTCGCCCTTGGGGCTCCCCGCAACGACGGGGAAGGTTTGCCTAATGAGGTGATGGCGGAGGTTCCGAAACCTCTGGGGAGGCGGGGAAAGGAGGCTTGGGTTAGCCTCGTTCCTCAAGCCTGACCCGGGCCTGCTCCTCCAGCTCCCGGACCTCCTCCTCATCCAGCCCCAGGTAGTGGCCCACCTCGTGGACCAGGGTCAGGGTGATCTCCTCGGTCAGCTCCTCCCGCCCGCGGCAGACCTCCTCCAGCTCCCGCCTGAAGAGGATGATCTGGTTGGGCAGGTGGCCGCCGCCGTCGAAGAAGGAGCGCTGGTTCAGGGGCACCCCCCGGAAGAGCCCGAAGAGGACGTCCTCCCGGTCCAGCCCGGCGTCATAGAGGTCGTTCAAGGAAGGCCGATCCTCGACGATCACGGCCAGGTTGTCCAGGGCGGCCCGGATATCCCGGGGCAGGAGCCCGATGGCCGCCTCCACCACCCGTTCGAACTCGTCTCGGGTCATAATCCCTTTTCAGAAGCCGGGGGCCGTCCCGGGAAAAGGAATCCGGCCGAGCCTCTTGAACCGGCTAGTCCTTGGCCGGAGCGTGCCGCCTGATGTAGTCGATGATGGCCGAGGTGGCCGTGCCCGGGCCGAAGATCTCGGCGATGCCGGCCTCCTTGAGGCCGGGGACGTCCTCCTCCGGGATGATCCCCCCGCCCAGGACCAGGATCTCCTCCAGCCCCTTCTCCCGGATCAGCTCCATGATCCGGGGAAAAAGGTAGTCATGGGCTCCGGAGAGGACCGAGAGGGCGATGACGTCCACGTCCTCCTGCTCGGCCGCGGCCACGATCTGCTCCGGGGTCTGCCTGAGCCCGGTGTAGATGACCTCCATCCCCGCGTCGCGCAAGGCCGAGGCGATGACCTTGATCCCCCGGTCGTGACCGTCCAGCCCGGGCTTGGCCGCCAGGACCCTGATGCTTCTGCTCATCTCCGCTCTCTCCTATAGCCCGAATATTTCATGGAGAACGCCAAAAACAGGGGGCCAATGGAACGAGCCGATTTGGCCGCATCTGCTGCGTTGGGTGACACTCGCAATAGGGTAACTATGGCTTCGTGTCCCGCGCCTTGCATCTGCAACCAACTCGACTCGTGAAATATCCGGGCTAGACCGTCGTCGGAGCCGTGTACTCGCCGAAGACCCCCCGCAGGGTGTCGCAGATCTCGCCCAGGGTGGCGTAAACCCGGACCGCTTGGAGGATGGGGGGCATCAGGTTGTCCTCCCCTTCAGCGGCCGCCTTGAGCCGGGCCCGGGCCTCCTCCACCGCCCGTCCGTCCCGCCGGGACCTCAGCTCGGCCAGGGTTAAAGCCTGCTCCTCCCGGACGGCCGGGTTGACCCGAAGGCGGTCCTTGGACGGCTCCTCGGCGATCTGGAACTTGTTGACCCCGACCACGATCCGCCGGCCTTCCTCCACCGCCCGCTGGTAGCGGTAGGCCGAGTCCTGGATCTCGCGCTGGATGAACCCCTTCTCGATGGCCTCCACCGCCCCGCCCATCTCGTCGATCCGCCGGATGTAGTCCCCGGCCTCGGCCTCGATCCGGCCGGTCTGGGCCTCGACGTAGAAGGAGCCGGCCAGGGGATCGATGGTCTCGGCCGCCCCGGACTCGTAGGCCGCGATCTGCTGGGTCCTGAGCGCGATCATGACCGCCTTCTCGGTGGGCAGGGAGAGGGCCTCGTCCATGGAGTTGGTGTGGAGGGACTGGGTCCCGCCCAGGACCGCGGCCAGGGCCTGGTAGGCCACCCGGACGATGTTGTTCTCCGGCTGCTGGGCGGTCAGGCTGCAGCCGGCGGTCTGGGTGTGGAAGCGGAGCATCATCGACCTGGGGTCGGCGGCCTGGAAGCGCTCCTTCATGATCCTGGCCCAGAGCCTCCTGGCGGCCCGGAACTTGGCCACCTCCTCCAGGAAGTCCAGGTGGGAGTTGAAGAAGAAGGACAGCCGGGGGGCGAAGTCGTCCACCTTGAGCCCGGCCCCCAGGGCCGCCTGGACGTAGGCGATCCCGTCGGCCAGGGTGAAGGCCACCTCCTGGGCGGCGGTGGAGCCGGCCTCCCGGATGTGGTAGCCGGAGATGGAGATGGTGTTGAAGCGGGGCACCTCGGCCGCGCAGTAGGCGAAGATGTTGGTGATGATCCTCATGGAGGGCTTGGGCGGGAAGATGTAGGTCCCCCGGGCGGCGTACTCCTTGAGGATGTCGTTCTGGATGGTCCCGGTCAGCTTCTCCGGACCCACCCCCTGCTTCTCGGCCACGGCCATGTACATGGCCAGCAAGATGGAGGCCGGGGCGTTGATGGTCATGGAGGTGGAGACCTTGTCCAGGGGGATCTGGTCGAAGAGGATCTCCATGTCGGCCAGGGAGTCGATGGCCACCCCGACCTTGCCCACCTCGCCCCGGGCCAGGTCGTGGTCCGAGTCGTAACCGATCTGGGTGGGCAGGTCAAAGGCCACCGAGAGCCCCTTCCCGCCCTGGTCCAGAAGGTAGCGGTAGCGGCGGTTGGACTCCCTGGCCGAGGCGAAGCCGGCGTACTGGCGCATGGTCCACAGCCGGCCCCGGTACATGGTCGGCTGAACCCCCCGGGTGTAGGGGTACTCCCCGGGCCACCCCAGCTCCTCCAGGTAGTCCAGGCCGGACACGTCGGCCGGGGTGTAGAGCCGCTTGACCTCGGCCTCGGAGATGGTCTCGAACCGCTCCTTCCTCTCCGGGCGCTTGGCCAGGCCGGGGGAGATCTTCTTCTCCCAGGCGGCCGCGGCCCGCTCCAGCTCTTTCAGGAAATCTCGGTCGTACACCGGCTGCCTCCTTGAGGGGTTAAAGGGGGATGTTGCCGTGCCGGCCATGGGCCCGGTGGACCTCCTTGTTGCGGAGGGACCAGAGGGCCTTGATCAGCTTGGACCGGGTCTGCTGGGGGAGGATGATCTCGTCGATGTAACCCAGCTCGGCCGCCTTGTAGGGGCTGGCGAAGGTCCGCCGATACTCCTCCACCAGCCGGGCCTGGGCGGCCGCCTGGTCCTCGGCCTCGGCCAGCTCCTTGCGGAAGACGATGTTGACCGCCCCCTCGGGGCCCATGACCGCGATCTCGGCCGTGGGGTAGGCGAAGTTGAGGTCGGCCCCGTGGTGCTTGGAGGCCATGACGTCGTAGGCCCCCCCGTAGGCCTTGCGGGTGATGACCGTGACCAGGGGGACCGTGGCCTCGCAGTAGGCGTAGAGAAGCTTGGAGCCGTGGACGATGATCCCCCCGTACTCCTGCTGGACCCCGGGCAAAAACCCGGGCTGGTCCTCGAAGGTGACGATGGGGATGTTGAAGCAGTCGCAGAAGCGGACGAAACGGGCCGCCTTGATGGAGGCGTTGATGTCCAGGCAGCCGGCCAGCCACATGGGGTTGTTGGCCACCACCCCCACCGTCTTGCCGGAGAGGCGGCCGAAGCCGATGATGATGTTCTTGGCCCAGCCGGCCTGGACCTCCAGGAAGTCGTTGTTGTCCAGGACGGTGGTGATGAGCTTCTTCATATTGTAGGGCTTCTTGGGGTTCTCCGGGATGACCGACTTGAGGAAGTCGTCCTCGCGGTCCGGGTCGTCCCCGATCACCCTGGCCGGCGGCTTCTCCTTGTAGCTCTGGGGCAGGAAGGAGAGGAGCCTCTTGACCTGGTCCAGGCAGGCCTTGTCGTCGGGGGCCTGGAAGTGGGCCACCCCGGAGACGGTGTTGTGGACCTTGGCCCCGCCCAGCTCCTCGGAGGTCACGTCCTCGCTGGTGACCGTCTTGATGACCTGGGGGCCGGTGATGTGCATGTAGGAGGTGCCCTCGACCATGAAGATGAAGTCGGTCACCCCCGGGGAGTAGACCGCCCCCCCGGCGCAGGGGCCTAGGATGGCCGAGAGCTGGGGGACCACCCCCGAGGCGTGGACGTTGCGCTTGAAGATCTCCCCGTAGCCGCCCAGGCTGACCACGCCTTCCTGGATCCTGGCCCCGCCGGAGTCGTTGAGGCCGATGATCGGCGCCCCGTTGCGGGTGGCCAGGTCCATTATCTTGCAGACCTTCTCCCCGAAGGCCCCGGACAGGGAGCCGCCGAAGACGGTGAAGTCCTGGCTGAAAACGTAGACCAGGCGGTCGTTGATCTGACCCCAGCCGGTGACCACCCCGTCGCCGGGGATCTTCTTCTGGTCCATCCCGAAGTCGGTGCAGCGGTGGACCTTGAACCGGTCGAACTCCTGGAAGGTGCCCTGGTCCAGGAGGTAGTCGATCCGTTCCCGGGCGGTCAGCTTGCCCTTGGCGTGCTGGGCGTCGATCTTGTCCTGGCCGCCGCCCAGGAGGGCCTGGGCGTCCCGGTCCATCAGCTCTTGGATCTTAGCCTGGGTGCTCATCCGGCGCTCCTTCCCGGCGAGGATCTCTTTTGTCGATTCCGCAATCAAAGCCACCTGGTGGCTTTGTGGCTGCCGGCCGGTAAAAGCGTGGTTTTACCGTTCTCAAGGGCTCTTTCGAGCTCGGCGCGATCAGCCGGGCGCGCCTCCCGAGTTGCCTTGGCAAGGCAACTGGAGAGGCCTGGTTATCATGACACACCAAGGCCTCCGGTCTCAAGGCGATCCGCCGCCTGGGAGACCGAGACCTTTCGGCTAGGCTGAAAAAAGGAGAGTCCGGCCGGCCAGGCGCTGGGTCTCAGCATCAACCTCACCGGCCGGCCGCTGGGGCGGGCCCTAGCCCAAAACGATCATGACCTGGTCGGCGTCGACCGAATCGCCCTCTTTGATCTTTATCTCCTTGACCTGGCCGCCTTCCGGAGCAGCGATGGGCATCTCCATCTTCATGGCCTCAAGGATGGCCACCTCATCGTCCTCGCTGACCGCATCGCCCACAGCCACGTTCACGCTAAGCACCTTGCCCCCCATGGGAGCCACTATATCAGCCACTTGATCCTCCTAAAGACATACTGGCCACGGATACAGGATTCGGTAGGTGAAAATAATTGCGAACGGGCCGAATTGTCAAGGACAAAAGCAGGCCGGCCGGCGGCCGGAAGGGAGCCGGTCCGGGCTTGACTATCGGGCCCCGGCCGGATAGGAAGGGGCATGCCAGAGGATAAGCAAGACGACTCCCGGCTGTCTCCCGAGACGGCCGGAGGAAGCGGGCCCGACTCATCTTCCGTTTCAAGGAACGGTGAGGGGGACCTTTTCGGCCCGGGAGAGCTGGTCCTTTTCGTGGGCCGCCAGCAGCGGGAGTACATGTCCCGCCTGACCCCGGGCAAGAAGATCAAGCTCAAGGGGGAGTACCTGGAGGCGGAGAGGTTCATCGGGCTGCCGGTGGGCGTCTCCGTGGTCACCCCCTTGAGGGCCTCCTACCTGGCCCTGCGCCCGACGCTGGCCCAGCGGATCATGAACATGAAGCGGGAGGCCCAGATCATCTACCCCAAGGACCTGGGCTGGATGATCTACCAGGCCGATCTCGGCCCCGGCAGCCGGGTGGTGGAGGTGGGGACCGGCCACGGGGCGATGACCATGTCCCTGGTCCGGGCCGTGGGCCCCGGGGGGAAGGTGGTCTCCTACGAGCTCCGGTCCGACCACGCCCGCCAGACGAGGAACAATCTTAAGAGATTTTTGGGCGAATGCCCATGGTGGGAGGTCAAGGTCAGGGACGCGGTCCGGGAGGGGATCGAGGAGAGGGACCTGGACGCGGCCGTGGTGGACATGCCCAGCCCCTGGGAGCTGGTCGGTCACCTCATCCCCGCCGTCAGGGAGGGGGGGCCGGTTATTTTCCTCCTCCCCACCGTGCCCCAGGTGGTCAAGCTGGCCGAGGCCCTAAGGGCCACCGGCCGGTTCGCCCACCTCCAGGTCAGCGAGCTCCTTCACCGGCCCTGGGTGGTGGAGGGCCAAAGCGTCCGGCCGGAGATGAGGATGTCCGCCCACACCGGGTTCCTGATCCTGGCCCGGAGGAAGCTGGGCCAGGTGGTCCGGCTGTGAGAAAGGCCGGGATGCCTTTCCCGCCGGCCTGATCTTCAGCTTCGCCAAGCCTCGAGCCCTGGACCGGGGGAGACGCCCCCCAACCCCTGGCCGGCAGCAGCGGAGATGCTCCATGGCTGAGCTCCTGACCCCTGAAAGCCTCCTGGCCCTCCTGGCCCTGACCAGCCTGGAGATCGTCCTGGGGATAGACAACATCGTCTTCATCGCCATCCTCACCGGCCGGGTGGCCGAGAGCCAGCGGGCCCGGGCCAGGCGGCTGGGGCTGGGGCTGGCCATGGTCATGAGGATCCTCCTTCTCCTGGCCATAAGCTGGGTCATGCGCCTGACCGCCCCCCTGCTGGAGGTGGCCGGGGTCTCGTTCAGCGGCCGGGACCTGATTCTCCTGGCCGGCGGCGTCTTCCTGATCGCCAAGGCGACCCACGAGATCCACGGCCAGATGGAGGGCCCCTACGGGCCGGATCAGGCCGGCGGGGGCTCGGCCTCCTTCACCTCGGTGGTGGTCCAGATCGGGCTCCTGGACATCATCTTCTCCCTGGACTCGGTCATCACCGCCGTGGGCATGGCCCGCCACCTGGCCATCATGGTCGTGGCCGTGGTTCTGGCGGTGCTAATCATGATGGCCTTCAGCGGCCCGGTCAGCTCCTTTATCGAGCGCCATCCGACCATGCGGATGCTGGCCCTGGCCTTCCTCCTCCTCATCGGGGTCATGCTGACCATCGAGGGCTTCGGCAAGGAGATCGAGAGGGCCTACATCTACTTTGCCATGGCCTTCTCCCTGTTCGTGGAGGTTCTGAACATGAGGGTCCGGAAGAAGGCGGAGGGGGTCTGAGGGGGAGTCC